>Ga0209066_10002523_pt1 | contig 22157 bp, 11 predicted proteins | sample All_14_2_FD_187198 | JGI IMG/M metagenome (GOLD analysis project Ga0209066, IMG submission 187198) | Freshwater microbial communities in response to fracking from Pennsylvania, USA - Allegheny Zone_MetaG_DW_15 (SPAdes) (version 2) ... | reverse complement strand
GTCGAAGAAACCGGCGACTCGCTCCCCTCCGCGTTCGCCTCCTTCGATGCGGTCGCCGGTTTCTTCGACCTGCCCGCCACGCGCATCAAGGTCAGCAAGACGGCCGGAACGGCGGCCGTCACCGTCAACCGCTTCGGCGGCGTCACGGGGCCCGTCAGCGTCAACTTCGCCACCAGCGACACCTCCGCGTTCGCCGGCACGCACTACATCGCCACCTCCGGCACGCTGACCTGGGCCGACGGCGACACCGCGCCCAAAACGATCAACGTGCCGCTCATCAACACCGCCGCACCGCAGGCCGCGCGGCAGTTCAAGGTCACGCTGAGCTCGCCTTCCAGCGGGACGACCCTCACGATCAACACCTATGCGGCCGTCCTGATCCAAGACCCCGCCGCCACACTCAGCGCCCCGTGGAGCCAGACGGTCGTCGGCGGCATCACCGACAGCTCCGCGGCCGTCACCGAAGCCGGCAGCATCAGCTCCGTCACCATCGGCGGCGCCGGCTTAAACGGCTCGGCCACCAGCGAGTCCGGCCAGTTCGTCTACCAGAGCTTCACCGGCGACGGAGTCCTGACCGCCTTCCTGCCGGCGGGGATCCCCGGCGACGGCAACGCGCGGCACGCGCTCATGGCGCGGGCCTCCCCCACGGCGAACAACGCCACCATGGCCGCGGCCGTCTCCAGTTCCACCACGGGCTTCGGCACCAAGCTCTACTCGCGCGCCGGCTCGGGAGCCGGCTCCGTGGAAACACCCTCCGCAGCGAACGCGCTGACCTTCCCCCGCTGGGTGCGGCTGAGCCGCTCCAGCAACGTCTATGGCGCCGAGACCTCTCTCGACGGCACCGAGTGGACGCCGGTCAGCACCGCCTTCTTCACGAACATGCCGGCCACGGCCTACTGGGGCTTTTTCCACACCTCCTCGGACTGGTCGGTCACCGGGCTCGGCAACTACCACTTGATGCAGGCGCAGAACGTGAGCCTCACCGCGTTGCCCCCGCCCTCCACGCCCATCGGGCTCACCGCCTCGCTCTCCGCCACCACGTCAGCGGCCCTCCGGTGGAATATCGCGTCGTTCGCCTCCGGCTACCGCATCGAGCGGCGCACCGAGTCCGGCGGCTTCGAGACCATTGCCGCCATCGCAGCCGGCACCGGCACCAACCTGACCTATTCAAACACGGGCCTTGCCTTCAACACCGCTTACGCCTACCGCGTGGTTGCGACGAACGCCGTGGGCGAGAGTGCCCCCTCGGCCCCCGCGTATGTGGCGACCTCCTCTGACCGGCTCGTCGTGCTGACCCCCGACAGCGACGCCACCGTGCAGCTCAACCTCGCCGACACGCCGCTGGGCACACAGACCAACCTCAGCGTCGCCGCTTACGATCCGATAACGGACGGCATGGCCACCAACACGGCCAAAAGCTACCTGCGTTTCAACCTCGCAGGCCTGGGCACCGTCTCGTCAGCCACCCTGAAGCTCTCCTTGCTGGGGCTCCGCGAATATGATGCGTTCTGGTACACCTACATGTACATCGGCGCCCTGAGCGAGAGCGCCGACACGTGGTCCGAAGGCACCATCACCTGGTCCAACGCCCCGCAGAACAACCTCGCGGGCGAAGATTTCTTGACCCCCGTTTCCGCGCTCGGTTCGTTCTACAGCTTCGCGAACGATTCCACGCCTCCGGGCACGGTGCTGCCGTTCACGTTGAACGCGTCCACCCTCAACAGCAGCCGCGGCGCCAACCAGTTGGTCACTTTGGGCTTGTACCAGTACTACGGCGCCTATATCGATTGGGCCTCGCGCGAGCATCCCACCTTCCAAGCACCCACGCTGGAACTCATCGTCGTCACCAACGTGCCCCCGCGCGCCTCCTTCCTGGTCGCCACGCCCGGCACCGGGTGGAACATCGACCTCCGCTGGCAGGACAATTCCACCAACGAAACGGGCTTCGTGCTCGAGCGGCGCGAAGGCGCGGGCGCGTTCAGCGTGCTCCAAACCTTCGGCGCGAACGTCACCGCCTTCACCGACACCGCCACCCAGCCGGGCGTCACCTACACCTACCGCCTCCACTCCTTCAACGCGAACGGGGCCGCGGACTGGACACCCGAAATCACCCTCACGGCCGCCACCCTCGAAACCGCGATCAGCACGGTCTGGGACGGCGGCGGCGCCGACGCCCTCTTCACCACGGCGACCAACTGGGACTTCAACACGGTCCCTCCCACCAACGGCACGTGGACACTCGCCTTCGGCACCGGCGGCGCCACCGCCACGCTCAACAGCAACGCCGACCTGCGCGGCCTGCTGCTGAACCGCGACGCCGCCTTCACCCTCGCCGCCGGCGGCGGCACCCTCACCCTCCGCGAGGGCGGCCTGCGCGCCCTGCTGCCCACGGCCAACGCCCGCACCTACACGCTCGCGCCCGACATCGTGCTGGCCTCGAACCAGACGTGGGCCGTCACCAACAACGGCGCGGGCGTCGCGACCGTCGCCGTGGCCGGACGCCTCTCCGACGGCGGCGCGGGACGGTCGCTCACCAAATCCGGCAACGGCGTGCTGATCCTTTCGGGCGACAACAGCTACGGCGGCGTCACGACCGTGCGCACCGGCGGCGTGCTGCGCATCTCGCACGCCAACGCGCTGGGCATCACCAACGGCATCACCTCGATCGAGAACGGCGGCTGGCTCGAGCTGAGCGGCGGCATCACCGTGCGCGAGCCGATCACCCTCGCGGGCGACGCGGCGCTCGGCTATGCGGGCACGGTCCGCAGCACGTCGGGCAGCAACATCTGGAGCGGCCCCATCACCTTCAACGGCGCGCGCGTCCGCGTCAGCGCAGGCAGCCTCGACATCGTGGGCGGCTGCTCCGGCTCGGGCGGCGTCTTCGGCACCAGCGGCGGCACCGTGCTGCGGATCTCGAACCTTCCCGTCAACTTCGGCTCGGGCACGCTCTCGGCCCATCTCAGCAGCGGCATCTTCTGCCTCAATGTCGCCGGGAACGCCTGGGGCACCATGGACCTCTCCGGCGGCACCGTGCGCACCGACGTGCCGGGCGCCTTCCCCGCCTCCTCGACGCTCCAGCTGCAGACGGGCTCCACCGTCGACCTCAACGGCAACAGCCAGACGGTCGGCCAGCTCAAAAACGCCAACGCCACCGTCGGCTCGCGCCTCATCACCAGCGCGACGCCCGCCACGCTGACCGTGAACCAGAGCGCCACCAGCTACTTTGACGGCGTCCTGTCCGGCGCCCTCGCGCTGACCAAGGCCGGCAACGGCACGCTCACGCTCTCCAACGCGCTGAACACCCTGAGCGGCCCGATCACGGTGCAGGGCGGCACGCTGACCGTGGCCCCGGCCACCCGCCTCGGCAACAGCACGAACGTCACAGTGACCTCCGGCACGCTCGCGCTGAACGCCGCCAACGCCCTGACCAACACCGCCACGCTCTGGATCGCAGACGGCGGCGCGAAGGTCAGCCTCGCCGCCGGCGTCACCCAAGCGGTCGAGCGCCTCTATCTCGGCGGCCAGCGCAAGGGCCGCAGCACCTGGGGCGCGAGCGGCAGCGGCGCGGAGTATGTCGACGACGCCCACTTCGCCGGCAGCGGCGTGGTCCTCGTTTCAAGCGGCGTCAGCACGGTCTGGGACGGCGGCGGCGCGCAGTCGGCCGCCAGCAACCCGGAGAACTGGGACTACGACGTGCGCCCAGCGTTCGACGGCTCGGCCACGCTCTCCTTCGGCAGCGGCGGCGACGAAGCCGCCATCGACGTCCCCGTCGCCCTCTCCGGCCTGAGGCTCGAGCGCGACGCCGACTTCCAGATCACGGCCGCAGGCGGCCTGCTGTCGCTCGGCGCGGGCGGCCTCTGGGCGCAGAGCCCCAGCGCCACCTCGCGCACCTATGCGGTCTCCGCCCAGCTGCTCCTCGCCGCCGACCAGAGCTGGGGCGTCACGAACAACGGCGCGGGCGTCACCGCGCTGCACGTGTCGGGCCCCATCGGCGACGGCGCCTCCGTCTTCGGCCTCACCAAATCCGGCAACGGCGTGCTCACGCTCTCCGGCGACAACAGCTACGACGGCGCCACCTCCGTGGCCTCCGGCGGTGTGCTCCGCGTGGCGCACAGCCACGCTCTGGGCAGCACCAACGGCGCCTCCTCCGTCGCCTTGGGCGCATGGCTGGAGATCGGCGGCGGCGCGGCGGTCCCTGAGCCCCTGACCCTCGCCGCCGACGCCACGCCCGACAGCGGCGGCGCCCTGCGCTCCACCGACGGCACGAACGTCTGGCTGGGCCGCATCACCCAGACCGGCGTCTCGCGCATCCGCGCTACGGGCGCCAGCCGGCTGACCCTCGCGGGCGGCGTTTCCGGCGCCTTCAACCTCTACCTGTCGCCGGATGCCGGCGCGGAGCTCGTCGTGGCCGACGCGCCCGTCAACCTGGGCAGCACGTCCAGCAGCCGCATCCTCTACGCCAGCGGCGCGGGCACCGTGGCGCTGGCCGTACCCGGCCACACGTTCGGCGCTCTGACCGTCGCGGGCCTGGCCCTCCGGACCGACGTCGCCAACGCCTGGCCCGCCGCCACGATCCTCGCCCTCGGCGCGTCTTCGTCGCCCGACGGCACCGTCGACCTGAACGGCAACAGCCAGACCGTCGGACAGCTCAAGCGCGGCATCACGACGTCGGGCGCCCGCCTTGTCACCAGCGCAGCTCCCGCGACGCTCACCGTCAACGGCAGCACCTCGACCACCTACGACGGCCAGTTCGGCGGCGCGCTCGGCCTCACCAAAGCCGGGTCAGCCTCGCTGAGCCTGCTGGGCAGCGGCAACACCTGCTCCGGCACAACCACCGTGGCCGGCGGCACGCTGGACCTCTACGCCGGCGCGGACCTCGGCCACAGCGCGCGGATCGTGCTCACGTCAGGAACCCTGCGTCTGCGCGGAACCGGGGCGCTCGATGACGGCGCGGCGGTCCTCATCTCCACCGGCGCGAAAATGCGCGTGGACAGCGGAGTGGAGACGGTGGGCACGCTTTCCTTCGACGGCCAGCTCCAGCGGCGCGGCACCTACGGCGCGAGCACCAGCGGCGCTCAATACACGAACAACCTCTTCTTCAGCACGTCGGGAACCGGCATCCTTCACGTGCAGCGCGGAACCGAAAGCGTCATCACTATCCGCTGACGCCGCTTTCGGCTTCCACTTGGGCCGCGCTACTTTGTGGCGCGCGCCCCGATCCAGAGGTAGTCGATGCGGCAGGTGCCGGTCACGGGGCGCCCGTCGGAGAAGTCGAGCTGGAGCTGCTTCAGCCGACCCGACCACCCGGCGGCGGCGCGCATGTCCACGGTGTAAAGGCGCTGACCGGGATCGTTTGCCACCACGTCGAACGACTGACCCAAGCCCGCGCTCCAGGAGGGTTCCGCCGCGGTGGTGAAGCGCAGGCGCATGCGCGTGGCGTCCGTGTGGTTCTGGAAGCGGATCGCCACCAGCGGATTCGCGCCGCAGTCGACGCCGAGCCGGTCGGGCGAAAGCAGATGGGCCGCCGCCGCGTCCTTCAGCGCGATCACATACTGTCCGCCCGCGACCAGCCGGACCGGGCGCGCGATGCAATCCCACTTCTGCCCCATGAACGCCTCGTCGCGCGTGCCCGGCGCCCACTCGCTCCACCCCTCTTTGTCCAGCGGCCGGCTGAAGCCCCAGGCGCGCGCGACCGAGGTCCCGGCCGGCAGCACGTGGACCTCCGTGCAGGCGCTCCGCCACAGCTCGCCGTCGTCGGCCTTCAGCCGCAGCAGGTAGTCGCCCGGCACCGCGAACTGCGCCTGCGTCCCTGGCTTCGCCGCGCGCGCGAACGCGACGGCGCCGGGGCCCTCCACCACCTCCCACAGGGCCGCGAGGCCGCGCTTCGCGGGCCGCTTGTCGTCCGACACCGCGCCGTCCAGGCGCACGCTCAGCCGGTCGGTCCAGAGCTCGCGTCCCGCGTCCACCGCCGGCGGATGGTTGAGCGGCAGGGCCCGGTCGAGGGCTTTCGCCGTGGCGTACTCGGTGTTGTTGCTGAGGGTCCAGCGGGTCAGGGCGGCGGCCTGGTTCGTGAAGAACTGCACGCCGGGCGTCAGCACGTAGCCGTTGTCGCGGATCAGCCCGGAGCTGCAGCAGATCGCCGGGTCCTTCGACCCGCCCCAGATGAAGATCTCGGAGGGGCCCAGCTTGTGGGCGACGTTGTTGCGGTCAAAGCGCGAGTTCGCGATCTCGACGTTGGGCGTCTGGGGCGACTTGAGGCCGAGCATCTCGATGGCCGCGCCCGCGTTGTTGCGGAAGGTGCAGCGGTCGATGAGGCAGCCCTCGCCGCCGGCCTCGAAGTCGATGCCGCCCTCGTCGTGCGAGCCGGAGTCGGGCTGGTTGAGGAAGTGGCAGTTGCGGATGATCAGGCCGTATTGGCCGCCCAGCATGATGCCCATCGTCCCGGCGTGCGCGTGCCAGCCGGAGGCGTCGAAAATGCTGTTCATCAGATAGGCGCGGCTGACGGAGGTGAGGAACGGATGCGGCGAGGTGTTGTGCGCATAGTTGTCGTGGCAGAACACGCGCTCGATGAACACGTTCTTGCCCGTGAAACGGAAACCCGACGAGCACTGGAAGGTCTCGCAGTCGCGAAAGACGATGTCCTCCCCGACCGAACCGCCGGCGGCGATGCCGCCGGACGTGCCGCCGTCGCCCGGCGCGCCGCGCCGGTCGCGCCACTCGGGAATGCCGTGGGCGTTGAAGCGGTAGAGCCCCTCGATGTGGTGGGCGATGCAGTCCTCGATGAGCAGGCCGCGGTGTCCGCTCTCGGCGTAGTGGACGATCAGACCCTTTCCGGCGTAACAGACGGTCAGCCCGCGCACGCACAGGTAGTCCGGATTCAGGATCAGCACGCAACGGTCGTCGATGTCGCCGTTGCGGCGCAGCACGGGACGCGCCCCCTCGCCGTAGGTGCCGATCTCGGCCCAGGCCTGCGGCGTGCCGCGCGCGGAGAGTGACAGCTCCTGATTGATCACGCTGCCGCGCCGGATGAGCAGGCGCTCGCCGGGGCCCAGCGTGCGGCCGTTCACCGGCGTGAAGTCGCGCCACGCCGTCGCGGGCGATGTGCCCGCGCGGGCGTTGTCGCCGCCGAGGCCGTCCACATAGTAGGTCGCGGCCTGGCCGTTCGTCGCGACCGGAGGCTGCCAAGCGCGCGCGGAATAATCGGGGTCGGTCGGCGGCAGGAACGCCAGCGTCTTGTGCGAGAGAACGGGGGCGCCCCCCGGCACGCTGAGCTTGAACGTGGCCGTCGCGCTCAGGGACGAGTCGGCGCGCACACGCCACTCGACCGGCCGCTCGCCGTTGGCCGGCAGCGCGCCCAGGTCCAGCGCGGAGGGCGTCTCGCACACGACGCCCGGCGGCAGCGACAGCGCGACGACGCACCCGGTGACCGCGTTGCCGAAGTTTCGGACCGAACCCGTCAGCCGGGCGGCGGTTCCCGCGCGCAGCAGCGTGCAGTCCGTCGTGATCGCCCGCAGCCGCACGACGGCCGGCTTGGGATTCTCGATGCGCACGTTGTCGAGCAGGCCGTTGAAGCGCCCCAGCGACAAGGCTCCCTGGCCAGGCTGCGCGAGGCCGGAGCGCCGGATCTCGGTGCGCTGACCGTTGACGTCGAGCGTCAGATTGAGCCCGTCCCACTGGGCCGTGATGCGGTACCACGTGCCCGGCTCGACGCGGCTTTCCGCACACACGCGCGGCTCCCACCCGTTCAGATTCACAAAGAAGGCGAGCTTGCCGCCTTCCGCCTGCGAGTCGAGCCGCAGCTGGTATTCGCCCTCCTTGACGACGATCGGCGTGATCCCCTTGGGCACCTCCTCGAACAGGACCGAAGCGTCGATGCGGAACCCGGGCGCCAGCTGCAGCTCCGGCGTGCTGGGCACCGAGAGAGCGCCGGCATTGACCCGCAAGGCCTGTCCGCCGGCGACCGGGACGAAGGTGCGGCCCTGCGCCGCGAAGTCGTGGCCGTGCCCGGACGCGTCGCGCACGTCGCCTTCAAACGGCCAGCACGCCGCGCCCGTGCGGCATCCGCCGGGGCTCGCGATCCGCAAGTCGTCGAGGTCTCCGTCGAACGGCCCGAGGTGCAGGGGCTCGCGGGTCACGACCGGCTCGCCGCTGCGGGCGGCGCGCGTGGTGTCGCCGTTCACCGTCAGCCAGAGGCCCTGGTCGTCCCACCCCGCCTCCACCTGATACCACACGCCGGGCTTCACCGGTCCGCGCGAATTCACGCGGGGCTCCCAGCGGCCGGTGTTCACGAAGAAGCCGAACTGCTGCCCCTCTGCGGCAGGGTTGACGCGCAGGATGTACTCGCCTTGGGTGTGATCGCCTTTCATGGCCACGGTCGCCCACGCGCTTCCGGCGGGCAGGCTGGCGAACCGGACGCGGCAGGCGAGACGGAAGCCGCGCGTGAGGCGCAGGCCCGGCGCGTCCGGAATCTCGACGCCCGTGGTGCTCATCCGCAGCACCTGCGCGCCGTCGACGTCCGCGAACGCGGGCTGTTCGGCGTACGCGTGCTGGCCGTTGCCGCTCGCGTCGAGCAGATGGCCGTCGAAGGCCCAGCGGCCGGTCCACGGCGCGGCGCCCGCAGGCGCCGCCTCCGCGGCGGCAATCAGAGAACAGGCGCAGACAGCGGACATCAGACTGACTTTATTCATCATAAATCCCCCATGAGAGACACTTCTGAGACGGTATATGCCCACAGTGTAGCGGATGCGCCGCGGCAAGGCCAACAGCGAAGTGCGGGCCCTTCCTTGCATTCGCCCAGCTCCGGTCTTGATCGCGGAGGCCCTGTTAGGCTAAACTGTCCTGTTTTTTCTGTAAATAGAGTGCGTTCAAGCGGAGGCAGTATGTCCAACAATGGGGTCTCGGTGTGTTTCTTCGGCGCGGTTCTTTCGGCGCTCAGCGCGGCAGCGGAGATGACGTTCTTCGCCCACGACGGCAAGCTGAAATCCGTCGCCCTGATCGGCGAAGGCAAGTCGGTGGGGACCGGCAAGGCCGCCGCGATCGATTCGATGGGCGACAAGAAGTTCGGCAGCTCGTGGAACATCCAGTTCTGCGGCGTGCTCGACGTTCCGGCCGCGGGCAAATATGAATTCGCGGTGACCTCGGACGACGGCAGCGCGCTCTACGTCGACGGCGCCGCGGCCGTGATGAACGACGGCCTGCACGGCCCCTCCACCAAGAAAGCGGCGCTCGACCTCGCGGCCGGCAAGCACCCGGTCAACCTGCTCTATTTCAACAACAACGGCGACCACAAGCTCGCGGCCCAGGTCAAGAAGCCTGACGGGCAGACCGTCGACCTGGCCGCGCTCTGCACGCCCAGCGACCAGAAGCAGGACCTCTCGGCCTTGCGCGAGAAAGCGCTCGCCGAGGTCCGGGCCGAGGCCAAGCGCGCCGAGATCGACGCCCAGCGCGCGCTGGTCCAGCTCTCTTCGCCCGAGGCGCTGGTCCGGTCGATCAAGCACATCCTCAAGACCAAGCCGCGCGCCTACAAGAACGGCCGCGACTACCTCAAGCAGGCCGAGGAGTTCGTGAAGACCATGCCCGCGATCCTCGAGGCCTTCGACAAGGGCGACGCCCAGGCGCGCCAGCAGCTCGACGCCTTCGGCCAGCTCAAGCACAAGGCCCTGATCGCCGAAAACCCGTACATCGACTTCGACGAAACCCTCGTGGTGCTCTCGGACCGGGTGGCCACCAAGGCCAACTGGCTCGGCACGCACACGCTCTCGCCCAAGGGCTACAAGAACAAGATCGCGCGCTTCAACCTCCGCACCGGCCAGATCACCGACGTCTACGAGCCCGCCGACGGCGCGTATCTCGGCGAGCTGGACGTGCACTACGACGGAAAGAAGCTGCTCTTCACCTCCACCGACTCGAACAAGGTCTTCCAAGTCATGGAAGTCGGCGTGGACGGCTCGAACCCGCGCACCGTTTCGACCATCGTCGGCGAGTACGTGCACAACTACGGCGGCATTTACCTGCCCGACGACAAGATCGTGTTCAGCTCGACCGCCCCGATGATCGGCGTGCCGTGCATCGGCGGCTCGCGCACCGTGCCCAACCTCTACCTGATGGGGCCGAACGGCGAGGACACCCGCCAGCTGACCTTCGAGCAGGACGCCGACTGGTACCCGACCGTGCTGGCCGACGGCAAGATCATGTACCTGCGGTGGGAGTACACCGACATCATGCACTACTACTCCCGCATCATGATGACCATGAACCCCGACGGCAGCAACCAGCGCTCGGTCTACGGCTCGCAGAGCCTCTGGCCGAACGCGATGTTCAACGCCCGCCCGCTGCCCGGCGAGCCGGGCAAGTTCGCCGCCATCGTCTCCGGCCACCACGGCACCGCCGGCTCCGGCAAGCTGACCCTCTTCGACACCAACAAGGGCTACGCGCACGCCGACGGCGTGATCCAGCACATCCCCGGCTTCGGCAAGAAGGTCACGCACGTCACCGTCGACCAGCTCTACCCGACCGTCAAGAAAGAGCTGCTCGAGCAGTTCCCGGACCTGCAGACCGTCGTGTCCAAGCTGATCGAGGAGAACATGCCCGCCGCCTCCCAGCAGGGCAAGGACTACCACGAGCTGAACAACGACTTCTTCAACAAGTGCTACCCCAAGCTGCGCAGCACCTACCCCGAAATGGCGTTGGACCTCGACCAGCTCGTCGACGGCGTCTATCCCCAGTGCCTCCAGCCCTACCCGATCAGCGCGCAGTACTACCTGACCGTCGCGCGCCTGACCGACAAGAGCGGCTGGAAGCTCTACCTCGTCGACACCTTCGACAACTTCGTGCAGGTCCAGCCGGACACCCTGAGCGGCTTCAGCGTCATGGTTGAGCCCTATCCCCTCAAGAAGCGCGAGCGGCCGCCCGTCATCCCCAGCCGCGTGAACCTCCAGGACAAGCAGGCGGTCTGCTACATCCAGAACGTCTACCGCGGCCCCGGCCTCAAGGGCGTCCCCGCCGGCACCGTCGACGCGCTGCGCATCTTCACGTATGCCTACGGCTACTACAACATCGGCAACCACCACCACATCGGCGTCGAGAGCGGCTGGGACATCAAGCGCCTGCTGGGCACCGTCAAGGTCGAGAAGGACGGCTCCGCCATGTTCCGCATCCCGGCCAACACCACGATCTCCATCCAGCCCTTGGACAAAGAGGGCCGCGCCCTGCAGCTCTTCCGCAGCTGGCTGGTGGCCATGCCCGGCGAGGAGCTCTCCTGCATCGGCTGCCACGAGCCGCCGACCGAGCCGCCCGTGACCAGCAAGACCGTCGCCTCCGGCAAAGCGCCGCAGGCCATCACGCCCCACCGCGAGCGCGTGGAGGGCTTCGCCTTCGAGATGGAGGTCCAGCCCGTGCTGGACGCCTACTGCGTGCGCTGCCACGACGGAAGCGACCCCAAGAAGCCGGACTTCAAGAACAAGGCGCTGCTCGACACGAAGAAGCCCGAAGAGCGCTACAGCAACGCCTACCACGCCTTCCACCGCTACTTCCGCCGCCCCGGGCCGGAGAGCAACGGCATCATGGGCAACCCCTATGAGTACCACGCCTCGACCTCCGAAGGCATCCAGCTGCTCGAGAAGGGCCACCACGGGGTCAAGCTGGACGACGACTCCTGGCGCCGCCTCTACACCTGGATCGACCTGAACGTGCCGTACCACGGCAGCTGGACCTCGGTCTACTCCATCGACGAGAAGAAGGAGACCTGGACCACCAACATCTCCGCGCACGCGGCCGCGCTGCGCGCCAAGTACGCGGGCGTCGACACCGACTGGGAAGCCACCCCGGCCGCGCCGTATCCGGTCAAAGCCACGCAGGCGACCACCGAGGAGCGCCACGCGCCCGTCGCGGTCTCCGCCGCCAACTGGCCGTTCTCGGCCGACGCCGCCAAGCAGCTGCAGCAGCAGGCCGGCGGACAGAAGCGCGTCGTCGACCTCGGCAACGGCGTGAGCGTCACGCTGGTCCGCATCCCCGCCGGCGAGTTCGTGATGGGCAGCGACGACGAAACCGCTCAGGAGCAGCCGCGCCACCGCGTCAAGATCGAGAAGCCGTTCTGGATCTCCGAAACCGAGATCAACAACGCGGCCTTCTTCGCCTTCAAGCCCGACCACAACGCCAGCGTCTTCGACCAGCAGTGGAAGGACCACGTGCGCCTCGGATACTACGCGAACTATGTCGAGCAGCCCGCGGTCCGCATGAGCTGGAACGACGCCAACGCCTTCTGCGCCTGGTTCGGCAAAAAGGCCCGCATGAAAGCGGCGCTGCCCACCGAGGCGCAGTGGGAGTGGGCCTGCCGCGCCGGCAGCGACAAGGCCATGTTCTTCGGCAACACCGAGGCGGACTTCAGCCCCTACGCCAACCTGGCCGACAAGTCGATCGAGAAGTTCGCGGTCAGCGGCGTGAACCCGGTCTTCAACAAAGGCCTGGTCGGAAACCGCATCTTCGACTTCGTCCCGCGCGTCGCCGAGTTCGACGACAAGCAGTTCCTCGTCACCGGCACCAAGCAGTACCAGCCCAACGCCTGGGGCCTCTACGACATGCACGGCAACGTGGCCGAGTGGACGCGCAGCGACTATGCGCGCTACCCGTACTCCGCCGCCAAGAGCGACTCGCTGAGCGCGACCGAGAAGAAAGTCGTGCGCGGCGGCTCGTTCTTCGACCGCCCCTACCGCGCGACGGCCAGCTACCGCCTGGGCTACGCGCCGTGGCAGGGCGTCTTCAACGTCGGCTTCCGGGTCATTGCCGAGGACTAAGACGCTCACGGCGCCGCGTCCGGCGCGACCGTCTCAGACGGCGCCGGGCGCGGACACTCCCCTGAGGGTGATTCGACGACATGAGACGCTCCCTCCAGATTGCGCTCCTCGCGGCCGCGGCGTTCGCCGCCGCCCCTGCGGGCGCGTGGGCGTCCGGGCGCGACCTCTCGCCTTCGGCCGTCGCAGTCTCGCCGGACGGCAAGACGCTCTACGTGGCCTGCGAAACCGACGGCGCCGTCCAGGTGTTCGACGCGGAGGCCGAAAAGGCCTCCGCCCGCTGGCCCGTCGACGGGGTCAGCGGCGTGGCCTTGGCGCCCGACCAGAGCCGCCTGTACGCGACCGCCGGCGCGTTCGACGGCCGCCTGCACGAGCTCGACGCAAAGAGCGGCAAGCTCCTGCGCTCCCTCCCCGCAGGCCATACCCCCGTCGCGCCCCTGCTCAGCGCCGACGGCAAGACGCTCTACTACTGCAACCGGTTTTCGCGCACCGTCCAGCTGGACGTCCACGCGGTGGACCTGGCCACGGGGCGCACCGTCGCCTCCGCCAAGGCGATCCGCGAACCCGTGGCGATGACGCTCTCGAAGGACGGCCAGACCCTGTGGGTGGTCAACCTCTTCCCCCTCATGCCGGCCAACAGCAAGCACGTCTACTCCGCCCTGAACGTGTACCGCAGCGGGACGCTGGAGCCGCTCGCCACGCTCGACCTGCCGCCCGGCTCCTTCGCGGCCCGCGACGCCGCCCTGAGCCCGGACGGCAAGCACCTCTTCGTGGCGCACACCATCGGCCGGTTCACCGTCCCCACCACGCACCTCGACCGCGGCTGGATCAGCACCAGCGCCGTGTCGATCTTCGACGTGGCGGCGCGCCGCTACGTGAACACCGTGCTGCTCGACGACACCATGAAGGGCGCGGCCAACCCGTGGGGCATCGCCGTCAGCGGCGACGGCGCCTGGCTCTGCGTCAACGCCTCCGGCACCCACGAGCTGATCGTGGTCGACATCAAGGAGATGATGAAGCGCCTCGGCGCGGCCAAAGCCCCGCAGGAGGTCGTGAACGACCTCGCCTTCCTGTACGGGGCCAAAACGCGCGTGCCGCTCGAAGGCCAAGGCCCCCGCGCCCTCGCCGTGTGCGGCAACCGCGTCTACAGCGCGCTCTACTTCGCCGACAGCCTCAACCTGGTCGAGCTGTGGGACGACGGCCCCGGCGCGGCCGTCCCCCTGCCGCTCGCGCCGGCCAAGGAGCCGGACCTGATCCGCCGCGGCGAACGGGCCTTCAACGACGCCACCCTGTGCTACCAGCAATGGCTGAGCTGCGCCAGCTGCCACCCCGACACCCGCTCGGACGGCACGAACTGGGATCTGCTCAACGACGGCATCGGCAACCCCAAGCAGTCCCGCAGCATGCTCTACACGCACAAAACGTCGCCCGTCATGATCACCGGCGTGCGCGCCTCGGCCGACATCGCCGTGCTCAAGGGCTTCACCATGATCCAGTTCCACGAGGTGCCTGCAACCCATTTCGAGGCCGTGAACGAATATCTGAAAACGCTGACGCCCGTGCCGAGCCCCTACCTCAGCCCCGACGGCTCGCTCAGCGACGCCGCCCGTCGCGGCAAGGTGCTTTTCGAGGGCAAAGCCGCGTGCGCCAAATGCCATACGCCGCCCTACTACGGCGACAAAAAGAAGTACGTGCTCGGCCTGGGCAGCGACGCCGAGCGCGACCGCGAGTTCGCGACCCCCATCCTCATCGAGGTCTGGCGCACGGCCCCCTACATGTACGACGGCCGCGCCGTGACGCTCCGCGAGGTCGTCACGACCGACAACGCCAACAACCGGCACGGCAACACCAAAGACCTCACGCCGCAAGAGGTCGACGACCTCGTCGAATACGTCAACTCGCTGTAGGCGTGCCCGCCGCCGCCCGCCTCCTTTTTCCCGCGCCTCTCCCTTCCCAACGTCTCACACGCTTTGCTATAGTGTGCGACATGTGAGGGGATCGCCTCGGCGGGTCAAACCTGCCGGAGGGATAGCCTTTTCAACAAGGAGATGAGAATGACGAATGGATTCCAGATTGTCGTGTGCGGCAGCCTTGTGCCTGACCCGCTGCAGACGCTTGAGCCGGTGACCACCCCGCAGGGGCCCGGCCTGAAGAACGAGACGATGTTGCCCTCCGTGCTCGACCCGTGGTCGGCGCACGCCCTGTTCGAAGCGGCCAACCTGGCCAAGCAGACCGCCGGCAGCAAGGTTTACCTCGTGAGCCTCGGACCCAAAGCCAAGCTGCAGCAGCTCATGATGACCGTCGCCCAAAAGGTCCCCTTCGAGCTGGTCGCCATCGACGGCAGCGCCAGCGGCTTCACCGACGCGCACGTCGTCGCGGCGGCGCTGGCCGACGCGATCGCGGCGATCCCCGGCCTCGACAAGAGCCGCCTGCTGGTCTTCGGCGGCTGCGCCTCGGCCTCGCGCGACGCGAGTGTGACCATGCAGCTCGTCTGCGAGCGCCTCGGCATCCGCGACCTCTTCGCGGGCGTGGACGAGATCAAGGTCCAGGCCGACGGCTCCTTCTCCGTCCTGGAGCGCATCGAGGGCGGACAATACCTCGCCTCCACCTGCAAGGGCGCGCCGGCCGTGCTGGCTTGGGCCACGGGCAACCTGCCCGAGCCGCCCAACAACCCGCAGGTCGGCATGGCCAACATGCGCGGCGTCATGCCCGCGCTGATGAAGGCCAAGCCCGCGGCCGTCGGCGTCGGCGGCATCGCCTACGAGAAGACCGAGATCCCGGCGCAGAAGCGCGCCACGCGCATCGTCAAGGACGTGCCCGCCGACGAGATCGCGCGCGAAATCGTGGAGTGGATCAGGAAGTAGGCGCGAGCCGCGGCTCGCCCGCACAAGCAAAGAAAGAGAGCTTTTCTATGAAAATTTTGGCATTGTTGCACACGCAGGCGGACGGTTCGCTGCCCAAAGCCTCGCTGGAAACGGTCACCGCAGCGATGAATCTCAACGCGCAGCTGGGCGCCTCCCTCACGGTGGCCGTGCTCGGCGCGGGCGCGGCAGCGGCGGCCGACGCGGTCGCGAGTTGCGGCGCGACGGCTTTTCTGGCGGTCGGCGATGACGCCGTGGCCCAGCCGCGCTACGCGACGGATGCGGCGGCCGCGGCGGCGCTGATCCAGGCGGCCGGCGCGGAGCTCGTGCTGGCCCCGAACACCTCGCGCTTCGCGCGTTGCCTCCCCGGCGTCGCACACCGCGTCGGCGCGCAGATCGACACCCACATCGTCGCCGTCTGCGGCGAAGGCGGCAAGGTCCACGCGCAGCGCTGGTTCTACCGCCAGCGCATCCTCGGCTCCTTCAGCCGCGCGGCCAGCCCTTGGATGCTCCTCGTGGACGGCGGCGTCAACGCGCCCTGGCAGGGCGCGGCCGGCGCGGCCCACGCGCAGGCCGTGGCCGTCGCGTTCGCGGCGGATGACCTGCGCACCGCCGTCACCGGCGTCCAGGCCCCGGCCGCCGACGCCCAGACGATCCGCCCCGACGCGCAGCTGCTCTTCGTGGCCGGCGCGGGCTGGACCAAAAAGCAGAAGGACGGCCAGCACCACATCGGCGAGGCCGGCCGCCTGATCCAGGACTTCCTCAAAAAGGCCCAGGCGTCGCTCGGCAGCAGCAAGTCGCTCGTCGACCTGCAGAGCGAAGGCCAGGAGACGCTGAGCTTCATGTCGCACATGAACCAGGTGGGCCAGACCGGCTCCACGCCGCGCCACCCCAAAGGCCTCTCCACCTGCTGCCACGGCGAAGAGCCGCACGCGGTCGGCTGGCGCTTCATCAACGAGCGCCGCGCCATCAACCTGGACGCCAACTGCGGCTGGGCCCAGGGCAAGGCGGACGTGGTCTACATCGGCGACGCCTTCGAGATCATGGCCAAGGTCAACGCCCTGCTGGACGCGTAAGCGCGGACCAATCCCGCTGACGCGAAAGCCGCATCCGGATTCCGCCGGTGCGGCTTTTTTTGCGGCGGCGGCCGACAGACCGGAGAGCCGATGCAAGCGACAGCCGCCACATGGAACAAGCTGGGAAACGGACTCGCCGCAGCCCTCCTCGCGCTGGCGCTCCTGCTCCCGCTCTGCGGGCTCCAGACCCTGCCGTTCGTGGACCTCCCGCTGCACCTGGCCGAAGCGACAGCCCTCAAACACGCGGCCGACCCGGCCAGCCCGCTGCACGCGTCGTTCCAGCCGGTGCCGCACCTCTGGCTCCAGCCGGGCATCGCGCACGCCTTCCTCTGCTCCCTCTTCCCCTCGGTGGAGGCCGGCAACCGGCTGCTCTACGCCCTCTACGCCTTGGCGCTCCCCGCGCTCATGGCCGTCCTCGGCCGCCGCACCGGCGGCGCGCCGGCCGCGGCGGCGCTCGCCGCAGTCACCGTCTGGAACGGCAACGCGCTCTGGGGCTTCTCCGGCTTTACGCTGGGCCTCCCGCTGGTGCTGGCGACCCTGCTCGCGCACGTGCGGTTCCTCGCACGCCCGCACCCCCTGGGCCCCGTCGCGCTCGGCGGCCTGTTCCTGCTGCTCTACGGCTGCCACGCCCTGCTCGCGCTGTTTGCCGGACTCTCTTTCGCGCTGCTCGAAACCGCCGCGTGGCTCACGCGGCGCAGCGCCGCGCGCCCCGCGCTGCTCCGCGCCCTGGCTCTGGCGCCCGCCCTCCTCCTTCTCGCGCTCTGGGCGCACTCGGGCGAGGCGTTCGCAGAGGGCGGAACCCTCCCCTTCCTGCGGACCTACTACGCGCACGAGTATCTGCCGACCCTGCGACAGCGGCTGGTCAACATCTGCACCTTCGACTGGGGCACGCTGGCCGGCGGCCGCTGGACCCCCTGGCTCTGCCTCACCGCCACGCTCGCGCTCTCCCTTCCCGCCGGCGCGGGCCTGCTGGCCCGCCTCGCGCGGCGCGGCCGCCCCCCGCTGACCCTGCCCCAACTCGCCACCCTCGCCTTTCTGCTCGCCGCCGCGCTCTGCGCCGCTTTCCTGCCGGACCGCCTGCCGGAGCAGTGGGCGCTCTACCAACGCTTCAGCGTCTTCGTGCTGCTGGGCCTGATCGCGGTCATGGCGTGGAGCCTGCCGCCGCTCCTGCCGCACCGCCTGTTGGCGGCATACGCCGCCTGCGCCGTGGCCGCCTACCTCGCGCTGAGCGCCGGCTTCTTCCGCGCCTACCGCACGGCCGAGCGCGACCTCATCGCGTTCTTCCAGACCGCGCCCGGCCTTTCCGCGCGGCGCGTCGCCTTCCTGATCGACGAGCCCCTGGTCGGCGGCCACCCCGTGTTCATGCACGCCGCCAACTACCAGATCGTCTGGAACCGCCAGCCGACTCCCACGAAAATGGGGAGCTACCGCTTCGGCTTCCTGCGCCAGACCGGCCGCTTGCCGCTCACCGACGAATGGCTCGCGACGCGCGACGACGCCGCGCTCCGCGACCAACTCCTCCGATGGGATACCTTCGACACCTTCGTCACCCAAGGCGACCGCCCCGCCCGCCTTTTGCAGACCGCGCCCGGCATGGAGCTCCGGCACCGGGTCGGCGCCTGGCGGCTCTATCAGCGCCACACGCTTTGAGTCAACCGGCGCGACATTACTAAACGGTAATAGAGTTGTAATTATTACTCTAGCCGCAAAGTAGTGTATATTGATTGCATGAAAAGCGACCCCTCCAGCGACGCGACCCCCGCAGCCCTCGGCCTTTGGAGCGCCGGGCGTCTTCTGGCCCGCGCCTTCGCGGAGCAGAAGACCTGCATGCGTTCGGTCTACGCCCTCGCCCACGAGCTCGTGCGTCCGCCGGCCGGATCGCCGCCGGAATACGCGATCCGCCTGGGCGCGGTGCCGGCGGCGTTCTTCACGGCGCGCAAGAACCTCTTCTCGACGCTCTTCTATTCGACCTACCTGGCGCTGGGCGTCGCCCGTCCGCGGCGCCTGCTCTACGGCAAGCTGAACCACCTCTTCCGCATCTGGGTCACCAGCGCCGACAACCTGCTGGACGACGAGGACAAATGCGTGCTGCCGCTCGACATGCCGGGCTCGTCGCGCGTCATGCGCGAGGTCGTCGTCGTCATGGCGGCGGACCGCGTGATGCGCCGCCTTTTGAACGAGGCCGTGGCCGACGGCACGCTGACGCCGCGCCAGGCCGATGCGCTGGCCGACGAGTCGCTGCGCTGCCTCCTGCCGAGCGCCGCGCAGGAGGCCAGCGAGGAGGGCGGCATCACGGTGCGGCCGGCCCCGCAGCACGTGCTCGACACGATCCACGTGCTCAAGACCGGGCTGCTCTTCAACATCCCCTTCCTGGGCATCGATTTCGCCGAGGAGGAGATCGACCGCGACCGGGTCGTGCGCATGAAGCAGGCGCTCCTGGCCTTCGGCGGCGGCTGCCAGATTCTGGACGACGTGCGCGACCTGGCGCGCGACTTCGTGGAGCGCCGCCACAACTACGTGCTGTCGGTGCTCGCCCACGAGCAGCCCGAGGTGCTGGAGGCGTGGGCCAAGCGCGAGATCCGCCCGGGCGACCGGCTCTACTTCGACGTGCTGCCCGCCGCGCTCGCCGCGGCCCGGCTCGGCTACCGCCGCCTGATCGAGGCCTGCGGCGTGCTGCAGCAGGAGCGCGTGCTGCCCGCCGGAGCGCCGCTCCCGCGGATGGCGTTCTCGATGTTCACCACCCTCGACTTGGAGGACCTCGCCCATGTCTGCTCGTTCATCTGAAGTCTCCGCGCCGCAGACCCGCGGGCGCACGCTCGACCACGCCGCCGCGGTCTACGACTGGCTCGCGCCGCTGATGACGCTGGGGCAGGAAGGCCGCTACCGCCAGCGGGCGATCCAGCTGCTGGGCCTGCGCGGCCGCGAGCGCGTGCTCGACGTCGGCTGCGGCACCGGCGTGCTCACCCGCCAGATCGCGCGGCTCCTGACCGCGCCCGAGGCCTGCGCCGTGGGCATCGACGCCGCGCCCAAGATGATCGACGTCGCGCGGCGCCACGCCGCAGGGCTGCCGCACCTGCGGTTCGACGTCGGCGTGGCCGAGGCCCTCGCCTACGAGGACGCCAGCTTCGACTGCGCCGTCTCGACCTTCTTCTTCCACCACATCGACGCGGAGCTGAAGCGGGCCTCGCTGGCGGAGCTGCACCGCGTGCTCAAGCCGGGCGGAAGCCTGGTGGTCGTGGACGTCGACGTGCCCAGCAACGCGTTCGGCAAGCTCTGCGCCTGGTCCGGCTACTGGCTGTTCAAACAAGAGGAGATCCGCGAAAACATCGAAGGCGAGCTGCGCCGGGCGTTGGCGGATGTCCCCTTCCGGGAAGTGTCGAGGGTCGCCCACTACTCGGGGTATGTCACCGTGTTCAAGGCGACCCGCTGAAGCGGCCGTGCGGCACAGCCCGCACCCGCGCAAAGGAGGCACCATGAAAAACGTCCGATTCGCACTGTGCGCCTGGGCCCTGGCATCGCTCATGGCTTTCTCGGCTCAGGCCGCTCCATCCGAAACAGAACTCAAGGCTTCCGTCGAAGGCTACTTCACCGATCTCTTCGGCCGCCTGGGCAAGGCGGCCGAGCAGGCACCCACCGAAGACACGTTCCGCGAGATCATGCGGCCGCAGATCGAGAAGATCGACGGGCTCTTCGGCGCCACCTTGATCGACGCGGAGTGGGAGATCCGTCAGGTCTTCTTCAAGCGCGATTTCCTCGCGGTGGGCTTCAGCCTCAAGAAGGTCAAAGAGCTGGACGGGTTCCGCGCGCGGATGGCCGAGAAGCCCGCGCCGCAGCTCAGCGAGCCGGGGCACGGCAACATCATGCAGCCGCGCCTGATCGCGATGCGCTATCCGATGATCAAAGACGGGAAGATGACCGGAATGGTCTCCATGATGGTCCGGACCGAGGCCTTCCTGAAAGCCGTCGGGCTCGACACTTGCAAAGCCTACCGGTTCACCTGCCTGGGCAAAGAGGCGGAAAGCAAGGGGACACTGACGGCCGCAAAGCGGCAGCTCACCCTCGCCTTGCCCTCGACCGAGTGGCTCATCGAGTACGAATGAGGGAACTTTCCGATCCCGCATTGACCGGAAGCCTTGAAAAAAGTATGATGACGTCACTTTGCGGCCGCCCTCCCAAAGCTGTCCAGAAAATCAGCAAGGGGGGGGATACGCACCTAGGACATCTGGAGGAACGGATGAGTACGGTGACCTACGAATTCTCCGAGAAGTATGACGCCGAGAAGGCGCGCACCTACTTCATCAAGCACAACAGCGGCCTCAAAAACAGACTGTCCACGTGGCGCGAGGTCCGCATGGCGCGCAAGGCTCTGAAGCTCGCCGGCAGGCCGCAGTCGGTCCTCGATCTCCCGTGCGGCACCGGACGTTTCTGGGAGCTGCTGGCCGAAGAGCCGGGCCGCACCCTCTATGCGGCCGACAACAGCCGGTCCATGATCGACGTGGGCATGAGCTGTCGTCCGGCCGCCGTGGCGGCGCGCATCAAGGACACCTTCCAGTGCTCGGCCTTCGCCACCGGTTTGCCCGACCGTTTTGTCGAGTGCGTGTTCTGCATCCGGCTGTTGCACCACATCACGCGGAGCGAGGACCGCATCCTGATGCTCAAGGAGCTGGCCCGTATCAGTTCGGGCACCGTGATCGTCTCGCTGTGGGTGGACGGAAATTACCGGGCGTACCGGCAGCGCCTGCATGAAGAGAGAAAAGCCCGGCTCGGCAAGACGACGCCCCTCGACCGGATTCTCCTGAAGCGCAGCGAGATTGAAAGCGACATCGCCGCCGCCGGACTCGAGATCATCGGCCATGTGGACAACCTGAAGTTCTGGGACAAATGGCGGGCCTACGTGCTGCGCGTCAAGAAAGCCTGACCCGCCACGTGGCGCCTCCTTTCGTCACAAGCGCCCCTGCGACAGGCCACCCGCGCGGTCAGAGGCGTTTTTTGGCGAAGGCGCGGCCGGAGGGGGACTTCAGGTAGCGCTCGAAGTCGAGGGCCTGCTCGCGGTCAGCAAAGGCGACTGCGGTCTTGATGTGCCAGGGCCGATACTTCGCTGTGTGCGGATCCCCGCCGGCGTTGTGATGGGCAAGACGGACCTGAAGATCTTCGGTGAAACCTGTGTAGAAATGCGCGGGCTCCGAATCACTTCGAAGAATGTAGACGTAGAAGAAGCCTGTCTTCATGGCTCACTCTCGCGAGAAGCGTGCCTTGGCCCGCCTTCGTTTCCTCGCCGACGCTGCGGAACTGCGGCGCGGCAGCCTTCGCTCGCCGCTGGCGTGCCGAGCCAGCGTGCCTTGGCCCGCCTTCGTCTCCTCGCTGACGCTGCGGAACTGCGGCGCGGCAGCCTTCGCTCGCCGCTGGCGTGCCGAGCCAGCGTGCCTTGGCCC
>Ga0209066_10002522_pt1 | contig 22158 bp, 22 predicted proteins | sample All_14_2_FD_187198 | JGI IMG/M metagenome (GOLD analysis project Ga0209066, IMG submission 187198) | Freshwater microbial communities in response to fracking from Pennsylvania, USA - Allegheny Zone_MetaG_DW_15 (SPAdes) (version 2) ... | reverse complement strand
CTGTTGCAGATAGGGGTGGATCTCGACCTGGTTCATCAGCGGCGGGATCGTCGCCTGGCGATAAAGGTCGTCGAGCTTTTTGATCGAAAAGTTGCTGACGCCGATGTGTCTGACGACCCCTTTGCCGACGCATTCCTCCATCGCCTTCCAGGTGGCGATGATCGGCGCCTCTTCGAGTGACAGCCAGTCCTCGCGGCTGCGGGGATAGCTGACCTCCGCCTTGAAGGCGACCGGCCAGTGGATCAGGAACAGGTCGAGGTAATCGAGCCGGAGATCATGCAGGGTCTTGAGGAGGGCGGGGAGGACCTGGTCGGGTTGATGGGCGTTGTTCCACAGTTTGGAGGTCACCCACAGGTCTTCCCTGGTGACGGTGCCGGCCTTGATCATTTCGCCTATCGCGGTGCCGACCTCGGACTCGTTGCCGTAGGCCGGGGCACAGTCGATATGGCGGTACCCCGCGGTGATCGCCTCTTTGACGGCGGCATAGACCTGTCCCGGTTTCGATTTCCAGGTGCCGAGGCCGATGATCGGGATGAGCGGGGCGTTGCGGTCGGGTTGAAGATCCATGACGTACTCCACGGTGAAGGTGATCGGGATGCAGTCCCCAAGGACGGGCGGTGCGCGTCGGGACTGTCAGTTCATGATAGGAGGGAAAATCGCAAAGATCAAGCCCGGGTTCCGTCCCGGCAGATTGTTCCGCCGGATGCCGCCGGCCTGCCGGCTCGGGTTGCCGGGGCGGTCGTGATGATCTATCTATTACAGTCTTTTCATATAGAAACGGTAGTAGCCGACGAGGTTGCTGGTGATGAACAGGGCCTCCATGACGACGGCGGTCGGCGATCTGGCGAGAATATTGTGGACCAGCCACAGGCTGGTGCCGATCAGCATGATCTGCCGCAGATGTTTGTCTTCCCGGCAGAAGGTCCCGGCGGTGCCGAACAACGATCCCAGGCCGCTGAGGACGCTGAGGAGGCCGTTGAAGGTGACGACCGTGATGATCGCGGAGGCGGTCATGAAGATCGCCATGACGATCCGCGAGGTCGTAACCAGGCTGGTGAGGAAGCGGACGGTGGCCAGCAGTCCCAGGCCGGAGGCGGTCCAGTAGCCGAGGATGGCGAAATGGCAGGAGATCAGGGTGCAGGAGATCACCAGGCAGGCGATGATCCTGCCGCGCTCCTTGAACTGGAAGGACAGCAGGTCGAAGCAGATGGCGATGGCGACAAGGAGCTGGGAGAGAAGAAAAGGGGTCACGATACGTGTTTCGGGGTTCGGGTCCGGCGTCGGAAGGGCAACGCCGCCGGCGGCCAGGGCAAATCCTGCCGCTCGGAAAAAAGAAAAGGAGGCAAGGAACAGTCCTTGACCTCCTGATGTTCTGGTGCCTGGGGCGGGAATCGAACCCGCACTGCCTTGCGGCAACGGGATTTTAAGTCCCGGGTGTCTACCAGTTCCACCACCCAGGCGGAATGTGTGTTCTTACCACATCGCTTGCCGCGGTGTCAATCGCCAAAATCGCCGGCAAGTGCGCCGAATTAGTCAGTATCATACTGCAATTTATAGTATTGCTGGACTCCGTCGAGGCACTCGGCAGGTCTGCCGCCTCGGCCGGTCGATCAGTACCGGGCCTCGCGGATGATGGCCAGCATCTCCCGCACCGCCTGGTCCATGCCGGTGTACATCGCCCGGGAGATGATGGCGTGGCCGATGGACAGTTCGTCGATCCCTTCCAGCGCCGCGATCGGGGCGGTATTGCGGTAATGAAGCCCGTGCCCGGCGTTGACGCGCAGGCCGATACGGCAGGCCTCCTCGACGGCATCGGCCACGAGTTGGAATTCCTGGTCGCGGGCGAGCTCGGTGGCGGCATCGCAGTACCTGCCGGTGTGGATCTCGACGTAGGTCGCGCCGATGTCGTTGGCAGCGGTGATCTGGGCGGGATCGGGATCGATGAAGATCGATACCGGGATGTCACGGGATGCCATGCTCTTGATCGTTTGGGCCAGCCTGCGTTTCTGGGCGACGACGTTGAGGCCGCCCTCGGTGGTCAATTCCTGGCGCTTTTCCGGCACGAGGGTGACCAGGTCCGGCCTCAGTTCGAAGGCGAAATCGATGATCTCCTTGTTCGCCCCCATCTCGAGGTTGAGCCGGGTCTTGACGGTCCGGCGCAGCAGCAGGACGTCGCGGTCCTGGATGTGGCGCCGGTCTTCCCGCAGGTGGACGACGATACCGGAGGCGCCGGCGAGTTCACAGATCGCGGCGGCGGCGACGGGATCGGGTTCGATGGTGCCGCGGGCCTGGCGGATGGTGGCGACATGGTCGACATTGACGGCAAGAGAGGGCATGGGGGATCTCCTGTGGTTGGTGATGCGTGCAAGCAGTTGTTGTTCTCTTCCCTGCATCCGCTGTTCTTCCTCTACCGATCGTTCATGATCGTAGCCGAGCAGGTGCAGCAGGCCATGGGTAACGAGCCAGAGCAAGCGGTAACCGAAGGTCTGGCCGAATTCTTTCGCCTCGCGACCGGCAGTGTCAAGGGAAATGACGATGTCGCCGAGTTCGGCAACCGGCAGCCCGGCCAGGGCGGGATCGCTGCCGTCGGCAAAGGGGAAGGACAGCACGTTGGTCGGCTGGTCCTTGTGGCGGTAGCGCCGGTTCAGCTCCTGGATTTCGGCGTCGGCGACGAGGTGCAGGCTGACGGTGTAACCGCCGACGTCGCACTCCCGGAGCAGCTGCTCCGTCCGGTGCCGCAGCTGCCGCCGGTTGATCAGGACGGCGGCACGGGGATGATTGATCGACAGGGCTACCGGCACGGCAAAATGTCAGCTTGGCGCCGCGGGGGCGGTGCGGTGGCCGATATGGGCCGGCCGGCGCCAGTCGCCGGCATTGAAGCCGCCGGGATCTCAGCTGGCGAGCGTTTCATAGGCCTGGATGATCTTTTGCACCAGCGGGTGACGGACGACGTCGACCTTCGAAAAACTGCAGAAGGCGATCCCCTCGACCTGTTTGAGGATGTGGCGGGCCTCGAGCAGGCCGGACTGTTTCTTGATCGGCAGATCGACCTGGGTGCTGTCGCCGGTGATGACGGCGCGGGAATCGAATCCGATGCGGGTGAGAAACATCTTCATCTGCTCGCGGGTGGTGTTCTGGGCCTCGTCGAGGATAATAAAGGCGTTGCTCAGCGTCCGGCCGCGCATGAAGGCGAGGGGGGCGACCTCGATGATCCCCTGCTCGATCATGTCGAAGCTCTTTTCCGGCCCGAGCATGTCGTGCAGGGCGTCATACAGCGGCCGCAGGTAGGGGTTGACCTTCTGGGCGAGGTCGCCGGGCAGGAAACCGAGTTTCTCGCCGGCCTCGACCGCCGGGCGGGTCAGGATGATCGACCGGACCTGGCCGCTGACCAGCGCTGAAACGGCCATCGCCACCGCCAGGTAGGTCTTGCCGGTGCCGGCCGGGCCGACGCCGAAGACGATGTCGCTGCTGCGGATGGCGTCGATATAGATCTTCTGGTTCGGGGTCTTCGGCGAGATGATCCGGTTCTGGGTGGTGACGTAGACCTTGTCGAGAAAGATCTTGTCGAGCCGCGCCTTCGATGAGGCGCCGAGGATCTTCAGGCCGAAGGCGAAGTCGGAGCTGAACACCGGGTGGCCCCGGCCGATCAGGTCGTAGAGCTGGGTCAGCAGTTCGACGGCGATTTCGACATCGTGGCGAAAGCCGGTGACCTGCACATCGTTGCCGCGCACGTTGATCTTGACGTTGACGCTCTCTTCGACAATGTGCAGGTTCCGGTTCAGGTCGCCGTACAGAGCACCGGCGCAGGCGTTGTCGGGGAAGTTCAGTTCCTGGCTGATCTGCTGTGGAGGCATGGTCCCGTCACTTGCCCGCCTTGGCCAGCTCTTCGTCGATCATCGCCTGGAATCCCTCCGGCGAGCGCTGCTTCAGCTTCCGCCCGTTGATATAGATCGTGGGGGTGCCGGTGACGCCGGCCTTCTGGGCGTCGGACATATCCTTGCCGAGTTTCTGGCGGAGCATCGGCGATGTCCTGTCGCTTTCGAACCGGGTCATGTCGAGGCCGAGGTCCTGGGCAATTTTGGTCATGACCGCAGGGTTGAGCTGGGGCGCAGCGAAAATCTTGTCATGGAATTCCCAGAACTTGCCCTGCTCGCCGGCGGCCAGGGCGGCCAGGGCTGCCGGTTCGGCCATCTGGTGGAACTGCAGCGGCATGTTTTTGAAGATGATTTTCACCTTGCCCTTGTTTTTTTCGTAGATCTGATCGAGCAGCGGATTGAGCTTGATGCAGTACGGGCATTGAAAATCGGTAAACAGGACGATGCTGACCGGGGCTGCGGCATCGCCTTTGACCGGGGATCCGGCCGTGTCGATGGCGATGACGAAATCGATGGCGATGGCGGTGAAGGCGGCGGCATCCTGGTCGATCAGGTACAGGAACTCCCCCTGGGGCGAGATATCGATCGCCGTAACGCCCTTGGCGACCGGGATCTTACCCTGGATTGCCCCCGACTGGTCATGGACCACGATCTGCTGCTGATCGTTGAGGATGAAGGTGTATTTCCCGTCAAGCGAGCGTACCAGATGCAGGGGTTTGCCGGAAGTGGCCCAGGTTCCCTGCTGGGTCCATTCGAGCTTGTCGTCCTTGCCGGTGTAGGTCGCCGCCGAGGCCTGGGGGCCGACGGCAAGGAGCAGGGAAAGAACAGTTGTCGGGAAAATGGTGGAGTATCGCATTGGAAAATCCTCTCTATGGGCGGCAGAATTCAGAAATAAAATGAAAAGGCTGGGTAGAAAACGAAAAAAGCAGGGTTATTGCCAACAGCACCAGTCATTGTTATTCTTTTTGTGAAGATTGCAACGCTTTTTATCGATGAATACTGACTTTTTCCTGCATTGATCCCGGGATCATCGAAAAAGAGCTGGAAAGAGCGTGGTCGAGATGGTAGTTATTAGAAGTTTACCTATCCGGAAAATCCATTCCCTGGCTGTGTGTCCCGCCCTTGACGGGGTGAGTGATGTGAATTATTCGTGACATCTGAGAAAATTCGGCTCATCCCCTGTTCGACCGTCGCCATGCGGCGGTAGCCGAGTCTTCGGTTGGATCGGCAGGGGCGACAGCACGGCAGATGATCGAAAATCTCCGTTGCAAGCGGGGGAATTGGAAGACAGACGATGGAGATGCCCGCGCGAGGGTGGCGGAACTGGTAGACGCACCAGACTTAGGATCTGGCGCCTTGGCGTGGGGGTTCGACTCCCCCCTCTCGCACCATGTGCTTGATATTCCGGATAACGCCGGATCTGCCGCAGTTGGATCCGGCAGGTGCGGTGCCGGCCGCAACGTGATGGTACAAACGATATTTTTCAAATTTCACTACAATATAACTAAACTGAAAGGATGAAATTTCATGGAAGTACGTGTTGAAGAGATCAGCGCCTTGACGAAGAAAATCACTGTCACCCTGCCCGAAGATGTCGTCCGGCCGAAGATCGACGAGGCCTATGAGAAGCTGCGGAAGGACATCAAGATCAAAGGATTCAGGAAAGGCAAGGTACCGCGTACGATCATTGTGAAGACCTACAAGCCTCAGGTCGAGGCCGAGGTCGGGGAAAAGCTTGTCCAGGATACGTATTTCGACGCCATTGAGAAGGAAGGTCTCGATCCGGTCGTGCATCCGGAGATCTCCAGCATCACATACAATGACGATGGCTCCTTCACTTATGTGGCCAACGTCGATACCAAACCCCAGTTCGAGCTTGGCGATTACAAGGGCATCGAGGTCGAGAAACCGCCGGTGACGGTATCCGAGGAGGAGATCGAGGCCGAGCTCAAGGCCATGCAGAAGAACATGGCGGTGCTGCAGGCCGTCGAAAATCGGGCGATTGCCGAAGGCGATGTCGTGGTCATCGACTTCCAGGGTTTCCACAAGGGCAACCCGATCAAGCAGGTGAAGAACGAAGACTATTCGGTCGATGTCGGCTCGGGCCGGATGGGCAGGGAGTTCGAGGAAAAACTGGTCGGCATGAGCAAGGACGAGGAAGGCACCCACAGCGTCACTTTCCCGGAAAAACATGCCAACCCGATACTGGCCGGCAAGGAAGTGGAATTCAGGATCAAGGTCAAGGATATCAAGGAGCGGGTTCTGGCCGCGATCGATGACGATTTTGCCAAGGATGTCAACAAGTCGTTCAGCACCTTGGAAGACCTGAAGAATTCGATCCGCGAGCGGGCCCTGCAGGAAAAGGAGCAGGCCGCCGAAGGGACCTTCACCGACAAGATCATGCAGAAGATCCTCGAGGGCCATGAATTCGAGGTCCCCAACCGGCTGGTCGCCTTCGAGATCGACCAGATGATCAAGCAGACCGAGCAGACCCTGATGAAGAGCGGCATCAGCCTCGAGGTCGCCGGTCTCAACCGCGAGGATCTCGCCAGGCAGAATCTCGAAATGGCGACCAAGCGGGTCCGGGGCGATTTCATCCTCAAGAAGATCGCCGAGGTCGAGGGGATCAAGGTCAATGACGAGGATCTCGAGCGGGGATTCAAACGGATCGGCGACCAGTACCACATGACGGTGGACAAGGTGAAGGAGTTCTTCCAGAGTCGGGACGATCTTCTCCCCTTTATGAATGAACTCTTGAACGAGAAGATCCTGCACTTCCTCAGGGACGAGGCGGTTATCGTCGTCGCCCCGGCCGAGCCGGAACCGCCGGCCCAGGAAGCCTGATCATCCCGGCAAGAGGGATTGCTGAAAAAAACCAAGCGGGTGCCGAAGGTGCCGCACTGTGAATTTCAATCTGGACGACTGCAATGGGCCCCAGGCCTCTTGCAGTCGTACCGTTTAAGGAGTGTTGCCATGAATCTAGTACCGATGGTGGTTGAACAGAGTCCTCGGGGGGAGCGCGCCTATGACATCTACTCCCGGCTGCTGAAAGAACGGATCATCTTTCTCGGGTCCGGGGTCAACGATGACGTCGCCAATGTCGTCATCGCCCAGCTCCTGTTCCTGGAGGCCGAGGACCCGGACAAGGATATCACCTTTTATATCAATTCCCCCGGCGGTTCGGTCACGGCCGGGATGGCGATCTATGACACCATGCAGTACGTCAAGTGCGATATCGCCACGCTCTGCATGGGACAGGCAGCGTCGATGGGGGCACTGCTCCTCGCCGCCGGCACCCACGGCAAACGCTATTCCCTGCCCAACTCCCGGATCATGATCCATCAGCCGATGGGCGGTTTCCAGGGGCAGGCGACGGATGTCGATATCCATGCCCGTGAGATCCTGCGGATGCGGGAGGATCTGAACCGGATACTCGCCGTTCACACCGGCCAGACGATGAAGCGGATCAAGTCCGACACTGAGCGCGACAACTTTATGAGTGCCGCGGATGCCATGACCTATGGGATTATTGACAAGGTACTGGAAAAACGTGAAGATGTAGCTGAGGAAAAATAATATGGCTGATAACAAGATCAATGAGCCGGAATGCAGCTGTTCATTCTGCGGCAAGCACCAGAGCGAAGTGCAGAAGCTCATTGCCGGCCCCAATGTCTATATATGTGACGAGTGCATCGAGCTCTGCAACGATATCGTGCGCGAGGAAGGCGGGGAGCACGGCCAGGCGGAAGATGTGCGGCCGGCATCGCTGAAGCCGATGGAGATCAAGGCCCATCTCGACTCCTACGTCATCGGTCAGGAATACGCGAAAAAGGTGCTCTCCGTCGCCGTCCACAACCACTACAAACGGATCGACGCCCCGCCCGACAACGAGCAGGTCGAACTGCAGAAATCCAACATCATCCTCATCGGTCCTACCGGTTCGGGGAAGACGCTGGTGGCCCAGACCCTGGCCCGGATCCTCAATGTCCCGTTCTGCATGGCCGATGCGACGACCCTGACCGAGGCCGGCTATGTCGGCGAAGACGTCGAGAACATTCTCGTCAACCTGCTTCAGGCTGCCGATTTCGATATCGAAAGGGCGCAGCGCGGCATCATCTACATCGATGAGATCGACAAGATCGCCCGCAAATCCGACAGCCCGTCGCTGACCCGCGATGTCTCCGGCGAAGGGGTGCAGCAGGCCCTGCTGAAGATCGTCGAGGGGACCGTCGCCTCCATTCCCCCCAAGGGCGGCCGCAAGCATCCGCAGCAGGACCTGGTGAAAATCGATACCACCAATATCCTCTTTATCTGCGGCGGGGCCTTTGTCGGCCTGGAGAATGTCATCAAGCGGCGGCAGGGCACGAAATCGATCGGCTTCGGCGCCAAAGTGGTGGCCGAGCCGAAAAAGCTGCTCGGCGAGCTGCTGGCCACGGTCCGGCCCGAGGATCTGCTGAAGTACGGCCTGATCCCCGAGCTGGTCGGACGGTTGCCGGTCATCGCGACGATGGAAGAGCTCGTCGAGGAGGACCTGATCCGCATTCTCCGCGAACCGAAGAACGCGCTGACCAAACAGTACCAGAAACTCTTCGAGCTGGAGGGCATCAAGCTGCGCTTCACCGAAGGGGCCCTGTCGGCCATTGCCAAAAAGGCGTTGGAGCGCAAATCGGGGGCCCGCGGGTTGCGGTCGGTCATGGAGACGGCGATGCTCGACGTCATGTACGATCTGCCCTCCAAAAACAATGTCCAGGAGTGCGTTATCAGCGAACAGGTCATCACCAACGGCGATTATCCGGTTATCCTCTACAGCCCGGACGAAAAGTTGAAGACCGCCTGAGAGGTCTTTTGCCACAAGTGTATTTATGAAAAAAGGAGATGTTGTGACAAAGCTTTATCCACTCATGCCCCTTCGCGATATTGTCATTTTCCCGCACATGGTGGCGCCGCTGGTCGTCGGACGGAAACGGTCGATCCAGGCCCTCGAGGATGCGATGGAAAAACGGACGGAGATCCTGCTGGTCGCCCAGAAGGATTCGACGGTCGACGAGCCGAGCGAAAAGGAAATTTACTCCTACGGCACGCTGGCCTCGGTGATGCAGCTGCTGCGCCTGCCGGACGGGACGATCAAGGCGCTGGTCGAAGGCAAGACCAAGGCGCGGATCGTCTCCTTCGTCCCCCATGACCGCTTTCTCCAGGCAGAGGTCGAGGAGATCCCGGATGTCGTCGTCAAGAACAGCGAGCTGTTGGCCTACGAGCGGGAGCTGCGGCGTTTTTTTGACGAATTTGCCAATACCAACAAGAAAATCGCCAAGGAAGTGGTGAAGTCGGTCAACAGCATCGAGGATTCATCGAAGCTGGTTGACGTCATCTGCGCCCATCTGCCCCTGCGGGCCGAGGAGAAGCAGGAGATACTGGAGAGCGAGACCCTGCTCGCCCGGATCGAAAAGGTCCTCGAGATTATCTACCGGGAGATCGAACTCGGCGAACTGGAGAAGACCATCAACGCCAAGGTCAAGATGCGGATGGGCAAGACCCAGCGCAACTACTACCTCGGCGAGAAGGTGCGCGAGATCCAGACCGAGATGGGGCAGAACGAGAACGGCCTCGACGAACTGGCGGAGCTGGAGGAGCTGATCAACAAGAAAAAGATGCCGCTCCAGGCCCGGGAGAAAGCCCTCAAGGAACTGAAGAAACTGAAGAACATGCCGCCGATGTCGGCGGAGACGACGGTCGTGCGCAACTATATCGACTGTATCGTCAACCTCCCCTGGCAGAAGAAGACGAAGTCGCATATCGACATCAACAAGGCCGAGCAGATCCTCGACGAGGATCATTACGGCCTCGACAAGCCGAAGGAGCGGATCCTCGAGTACCTGGCGGTTCAGGCCCAGGTCAAGAAGATCAAGGGGCCGATCCTCTGCCTGGTGGGCCCGCCCGGTGTCGGCAAGACCTCGATCTGCCGCTCGATCGCCAGGGCGATGGGGCGCCAGTTCGCCCGTCTGTCGCTGGGCGGGGTGCGCGACGAGGCCGAGATCCGGGGGCATCGCCGCACCTATATCGGGGCGATGCCGGGCAAGATCATCCAGTCGATGCAGAAGGTCAACGTCGCCAATCCCGTCTTCTGTCTCGACGAGGTCGACAAGATGTCGATGGATTTTCGCGGCGATCCGTCGTCGGCCCTGCTCGAGGTCCTCGATCCCGAGCAGAACGTCGCTTTCAACGACCACTACCTCGACATCGACTATGATCTGTCCGAGGTCTTTTTCATCACCACCGCCAACAACCTGCACGGCATCCCGCTGCCGCTCCAGGACCGGATGGAGATCATCCAGCTCAACGGCTATACCGAAGAGGAAAAGCAGAAGATCGCCGAAGGATTCCTGATCCCGAAACAGCTGGAGGAGAACGGTTTCCAGGCCGGAGACATCCAACTGACCGACGGGGCAATCCTGGAGATCGTCCGCCGCTATACCCGTGAGGCCGGGGTCCGGAACCTCGAGCGAAGCATCGCCAGCCTCTGTCGCAAGGTGGCGCGCGATCGATTGAAAAAGAATCTGAAGACAAAGAAATACCGGATCAACGCCCAGGCCGTGCTCGGCTATCTCGGCACCCCGAAGTACCGTTACGGGCTGGCCGAGGAGCAGGACGAGATCGGGTTGACGACCGGGCTCGCCTGGACCGAGGTCGGCGGCGAGTTGCTGCAGATCGAGACGACCCTGATGCCCGGGGCCGGCAAGCTGATCATCACCGGCAAACTTGGCGATGTCATGCAGGAGTCGGCCCAGGCAGCGCTCAGTTACGTGCGCTCGCGGGCCGGATTGCTGGGGTTGGAGCCGGATTTCTACCAGAAACTCGATATCCACATCCACGTCCCGGAGGGGGCGATCCCCAAGGATGGGCCGTCCGCCGGTATCACCATCGCCACGACCCTGGTCTCGGCGCTGGTCAAGGCCCCGGTTCGGCACAAGCTGGCGATGACCGGTGAGATTACGCTGCGGGGCCGGGTGCTGCCGATCGGCGGGCTGACCGAAAAACTGCTGGCCGCCAGGCGCGGGAATATCACCCATGTGCTGATTCCGAAGGACAACGAGCGCGATCTCAACGATGTGCCGCTCAAGATTCGGAAAAAATTGACGATCGATCTGGTTGAACATATGGACGAGGTCCTGCGTCATGCGATCGTCATGAAGGAGGGCGAGGATCTCTTCAAACGCCCTCAGAATATTAAGATTTCAAGGAAATCAGAGGCGGTTTTATAATATCTCCCGCCTCGTTTTTTGCTTGACGGAGGTAGGCGAAGCTGGTAAAAACTCCTTCACGCTTTGGTTGCGCGGGCGGGTAGCTCAGCTGGGAGAGCATCGGCCTTACAAGCCGAGGGTCACAGGTTCGATCCCTGTTCCGCCCACCACAACCAGACCTGATTTGGGGTCGTAGTTCAGTTGGTTAGAATGCCGGCCTGTCACGCCGGATGTCGCCGGTTCGAGCCCGGTCGGCCCCGCCAGCATAATCAAGGGTTTCAGTCATTTTGGCTGAAACCCTTTTTTGTTTGTGCCTGTTGTGAAGTAACAAGATCGTTTGCGGCAATATCGAAGGAGACGCAGTTGTTCATGATCGTCTTCAGGAATATTTCACTCTCTGTCTTCCCACAACACCTTCACTTATTTTCGTAAAGAGTAGTGTCTTAGTGAGATGATGGTACTCTTTGCTGTTGATTTTTCTTCAAGTAATTGTACCATGGATTCTCCTCCTGTCTGTTGGGAGGTTGAGCCCTTCCTGACTGGCCCCCCAGCTTTTTGTCAGGAAGGGTTTTTTTACCGCTCGACCCGGCGGGGCAACAATCCGTCAAGCCGCCCCGGCCGCCACACCCGGCCCCGTTGACCGGAGCAGATTCGGCATTACTTTATTCAAGAGGCAGAGCGGTCAAGCGGTCCCGGCGGGCAGGCGCCCAATGCTCCCGGCGGCACGCACAAGCTTCATCGCTCCTCGAGCTTACACCGCTGGCAAACGTAACATCAGCCGGTCGTTGCACGGCCGGCGGCTGCAACAGGGCTTGAACATGAAGATCTACGCCGTCCCTTTGACCGTCCTGACGCTGCTTATCGGCCTGTTCCTGCCGCTGCAGCTGTATGGTCACCACACCAGAGGCCATGTGACGCTGCAATGCGACAGCGAGCAGGTTCTGCGGGATTTCAATGACAGGCTCGAGCTTGGCCCCCGTCTTTGCACCATGGTCGAGCAGAAGGACTACGTGACGGTTGAAGATGAATTGACGGCCAAATTCAACGCCATTATCGAACAGGCCAAGTTCGTGCTCAACATGTATCCCAGGAACCTCCACGTTAAGGTCGTCATCCTGCCCACCGTCCAGGACTGTTCGGCCGTATTCGCCAAAAAATATGGTCAGCGGGAGAAAAAAGTCGCCTACTATTCCCTGTCCGAAAATACGATCTACATCTCGGCATCGGATGCGCGGATCGGGGTGGTCGCCCACGAATTGGGGCATGCCATCGTCGACTTTTATTTTGCCGAACGACCGCCCTATCACATCCATGAACTGCTGGCGCAATCGGTCGAGCAGCATCTGGAATCGAGCGAAGAGCTCATCAAGGCCTATCGCCGGATCGATGAGAACGGCGTTCTGCTGCGCAACGTCTGCGCCACGTACCCGCGGCGGGAGGAATAGCCCCGCCCCTCCTTTCCCGTCGTCGGCGTCCCGCCGCCGTGGCTCGCGACCCCTTCTTTCCCCACGCCCTTGCCGTTGCTTTCCCTCGTTTTCACCCTACATTAAAAAACAGGCCGGGAGCAATCTTCCGGCGAGGCTGGAAATTTCAGCACCACTTATCCACAAGGGGAAGAGTCGTTTCCCCCGTCAATAGGGAGGTATGCCATGATTCAGGCAATCCCGGAGGGCTATCAGACCCTCACTCCTACGTTGGTATTCAAGGATGCCCGCAAGGCCATCGAATTCTACAGAAAGGCCTTCGGCGCCGAGGAGCGGTTCGTGATGCCTGGGCCGGACGGCAAGGGCATCATGCATGCTGAGGTCCGGATCGGTTCCTCGCTGATGATGATGGGCGAGGAAAACCCGCTGTGTCCCTGCAAGAGTGCGGAGACCATGGGCGGTTCGCCGATCAGTTTCTACGTCTATGTCGACAACGTCGATGAGGTGTTCCGGATCGCGGTTGCGGCCGGCGCCGAGGTCGAGATGCCGGTCAACGACATGTTCTGGGGGGATCGGATGGGCACCGTCCGGGACCCGTTCGGTTACAGCTGGAGCCTCGCCACCCACACCAGGGACTTGACGATGGAGGAAATTGAAGAGGGCGCCAGGGCCGAGTTCGCCAGGATGGCGGAGGCGTAAAGGTGACGGAACTCCGCCTTGGTCGTTGCCGAGGCGGAGTTCCGCTATGACAGAAAGCGGCAGCCTGGCGTTCGGTTAGCGTCAGGTTGCCGTCATCTTTTCCGATAGGCCTTCTTCCACGACTCATGCCGGGTGGCGCTGTAATCTTTCAACGCCTGGTGCAGGGCCTCCACGACCAGTTCGGCGCAATGGGTATGTTCGGCCGGCAGGGTCTGAAGATACACCATGATGTCGGCCGGCGTGATATGCCAGCTCGCGGCGACGCTTTTGCCCTCCACCAGAGATGCGAGGGTGTTGGCACAGGCGTTGGTGTTGAGACAGCCCTGGATCAAAAAAGCGACTGCCCGGATCCGGTCGTCGCGGACGGACAGATACAGCTCGATGCTGTCGCCGCAACTGCTGACCTGCTTGCCGTAGCCGTCGGGGTGGGGGACGATTTTCAGGCGGTTCGTCCGGGAGGCCATGTCGATGAATTGATCCGAATGGGTCGGCTCGATGGCGCGAAGATCGATTTCCATATGAGTTCTGAACGGTATTGGGGTGAGAAAGGCCGATCCCGGCGCCCGATATCGACTTACGGCCTGAACGGGGCGTAGTCCGTATACCCCTCCGGTCCCGGCGTATACCACAGGGACATGTCCTCGGCCGGATTCAGCGGCCATCCGTTGCGCAAGCGCTCGGCCAGGTCGGGATTGGTGATGTAGGGCCGGCCGAAGGCGATCAGGTCGGCATGACCGGCGGCAATCCGCGCCTCGGCCGCCTCTCCGGTGTAGCCGCAGTTGCCGATGATCAGGCCCTTGAACAGCGGCCGGAACTCGGCCAGGGTCATCGGTTCGCCCTTGCCGTGAAAGCCGAAGGCCAGCCCGTCCATGATATGGAGGTAGCCGAGACCCAGTTTGTCGAGCTCGGCCGCGACGTACGGGAACAGCTGCCGGTAATCGTCGCAACCCATATCGTTGAACACCCCGTTCGGGGAGATGCGGGCTCCGACCTGCTGGGCCGGCCAGACCTCGAGCACGGCCTCCAGCACCTCCCGGAAAAAGCGGAACCGGTTCTCGAGGCTGCCGCCGTATTGATCCCGGCGCCGGTTCGACGTCGAGTCGAGGAACTGGTTGATCAGGTAGCCGTTGGCGCCATGGACCTCGACCCCGGAGAATCCCGCGGCCTTGGCGTTCACCGCCGCCTGACGGTAATCGTTGACGACGGCCTTGATCTCGTCCACCGTCAGCGCCCGAGGCGTTTCGTAGGGTTTTTTGCCCAGCGGGGTGCGGATCGTGTCGCCGTTGAGTTGCACCGCCGAAGCCGAGACCGGAAGCTGGCCGTTGTGGAAATCGCTGTGCGATACCCGGCCGCAATGCCACATCTGGAGAAAGATCGGGGTGCCGGTCGGCTTGAGCCGGTCGGTGACCTTGCGCCAGCCTTCGACCATCGCCTTCGTGTAGATCCCCGGCGAGTCGACCCAGCCGATTCCCTGGGCCGATACGACCGTGGCCTCGGTGATCAGCAGTCCCGCGCTCGCCCTCTGGAAATAATGCTCGGCCATGATGTCGTTGGCCACCCGCTCACTGCCGGCTCGGCCCCTGGTCATCGGCGCCATGACAATGCGATTTTTCAAGCGGAAATCACCCAGGGTCGTCGGCTCAAACAAAGCTCCGTTGCTCATCCTTCCGTCTCCACATGTAGATTGGTAGATTGTTGTATTGGTTCATAACAAACTCGCTGTCTCACCCCATTCTAAGGTCAATGCGTTCCGATGTCCATGGGGCGGCGGTCCGAATGTGGTGCAGACCTGTGCCGGCGATTGGCGCCGGCGCCGCCGTTCCGCACCGTTGAAGTGCGCAATTGCTTTGAATTACAACGATCTGTCGTGTATAGCTGGAAGAACGGCGATGCGATGTCGTTCCCCCGGCGGTTGCCGGCACCGTCTGCCGAATGCTCTCAACGAAACATCTGCGAATCGAAATCGATGAAACCATCTCTGGCCAGACAGATCGTCGCGGCGCTGTTCTGCCGGCTCCTGCTGAATACCGGGCGGCGCTTTGTCTACCCATTTGCCCCGGCCCTGAGCCGGGAACTGGGGGTGCCGCTGTCGGCGATCACCTCGATCATCGCCGCCGGCCAGCTGACGTCGCTGCTCGGTCTGTTCAGCGGCCCGTTGGCCGATCGCTTCGGCTACCGGGTCATGATGCGGTCGGGGCTGGCGATGCTGGCTATCGGGATGCTGCTCTGCGGCCTGGTATCGGAGTACAGGCTGGTGTTTGTCGGCCTGGTCGTCGCCAGTTTCGGGAAGACGATCTTCGACCCCTCGATCCAGGCCTTCATCGGCAATAATGTCCCGTTTGAACGGCGCGGCCGGGTCATCGGGATCGTCGAAACCGCCTGGGCCGGCTCGACCCTGATCGGCATTCCGGCCATCGGCCTGATCATCGCCGATATCGGCCTGAACGGTGCCTTTTACCTGCTGGCCCTGCTCGGCGCGGTCGGCTGGCTGACCATCAGCCGCGTCATCCCGGCCGACGGCCAGACCGCCGGGGCGGGGGACAACCGGGTCCATATCTTCGCCGCATTGCCGCAACTGTTCAAGGTCCGCCCTGCTGCCGGCATGCTCGCCTTCGGGTTCTGGATCAGTATCGCCAACGACAGCCTGTTCGTCGTCTACGGTGCCTGGTTCGAGCAGGATTTTCAGGTCAGCATCGCCACCCTCGGCTTCAGCACTGTGGCGATCGGGGCGGCGGAGCTGTGCGGCGAGTCACTGACCGCGGTCTTCGCCGACCGCCTCGGGCTGAAGCGGGCGATGGTCCTCGGGCTGGGGCTGGCGATGGCCGCCTACCTCCTCCTGCCCTTCACCGGCAGTTCGCTGTCACTGGCGATGGCTGGGATGTTTCTGGTCTTTCTGGCCTTCGAGTTCACGATCGTCACCAGCTTTTCGCTCAGCACCGAGTTGATGGCGGAGTCGCGGGCGACGATGATGGCCGGCTTCTATGCCACCTCCGGGGTGGGGCGAATGATAGGGGTCCTGGTCGGCGGCTGGCTGTGGCAGCTGGGTGGGATCAAAGCCGTCGCCTGGAGTGCGGCGGCCTTGACCGGTGTCGGCCTGCTGTCGATCTGGTGGGGATTGCACGATTGGAAAAGGAGGATGGGGCGCGACCAGTGACCGGCGATTAACGATAATCATTGCTGAATTCGGCTCGTAGCCGTAAAATGATTGTTCTTCCGCCCGCCGCTCCTGGTCATCAGTGCCTGCCCATTCCCTGCAAGGGGCAGGTCCCGACATGCTTCCCAGGCTATGGGCCTATTCCATCCGTTTTCCTGGTCGTCGCAATCCGCTGCAATTCGTTTCCGGCCCCAGTTCTGAAGCGTGAGGTAAACCGTGAGAAAGCCAGTCGACAAGTTGAACAACGCCATATTCATCGTCACCGAGGAACGTTCCTGTCCCATTTACAATGTCGGCGAGGAACTGAAGGTCGAAAACTTCTGCCTGTCGGTCCCGGCGTTCAAACCGCAATGCCTCCAACTGTTGCAGGCGATCGTGAACGTCATCACCACCCGGGCGACGTTCAGTGGTCTGCCCAGACGCACCGGCCCCAGGACGCGCTTCAATTGCGGCGGCTGCCAGGGCCTGCTCTACTTTGAATTCAAAAAGGAAAAGGATTTCGCGACGCTGCAGATGAAGCTGCTGATGGAGTCCGAGGCCCGGCGGCGCAAGCAGCACCTCGACCGGTTTTTTTCCGTGTTGCGGAATCTCGACGTCTTCGAATCTCTCGATGACGACGCCCTGATCGATCTGATCATGCTCCTCGAGATGAAGAATGTCCCGATCGACCGGATCATACAGAAGAAAGACGATCCCGGCACCCACCTGTTCATCATCCTCGAAGGCCGGGTGGCGATTATGGAGAATGACGGGTCGAGGATCGCTGAATTGGGGCAGGGGGCGATCTTCGGGGAGATGAGCCTGCTCGCCGACGAACCGGTGGCCAATTCCATCTACACCATCGCCGATACCCAGGTGGCGATGCTGAGTCTCAAAAATCTCCGCCATGTCCTCAAAAGGTATCCGGTATTGCAGATATTTCTCTTCAAATTGCTGGTCGAACGGGCCCAGGCGATGACCCTTCGCTCGGGCGATATCACCTCGGGAATGACCGGCGAATTGGCGGAGATCTCGATTGTCGATCTCCTGCAGTTGATCAACTCCGCCCAGAAGACCGGGACGATCGATCTGGCCATGAGCGAGGGCAAGGCGGTCGTCTACTTCAAGAAGGGGGAAATAGTTCATGCCCGGCTCAGGAACCTCCGCGACAAGGACGCCGTCTATGCCATACTCGCCGTCAAGAACGGCCGATTCACCTATACCAGGGGAATCGGCGCCGACCTCCAGGACCTGCCGCCCATCGGCGGATTCATCGGCATGATCATGGAAGGGGTGCAGCGAATCGATGAGGAAAGGAAGTAAGTCTCCATAGGCGCAGGAGATCTCTCCCTTGAGATGACTTTCTCTCCCTGTCATTTCGAAGCGAAGCGAGAAATCTCGCCTTTTGTCGCTTTGTCGCCGACGATTTCATCCTTGCGGTCGAATGACAAGGGTGGACTGACCTGCATTTTGCAACAGGCTCATTATTGACAAAAATTTTGAGTAACGTACAATGGAAAGGTAAACACATTCAGTTATTTCTAATTGGTTGAAAGAATTCATTTTCTTTCCTCCATCCAACGGAAGTGCGATGAGGCTCAAGGAGGTGATGGGGAGGACGTACCGGCAGTGTCGCTGCATTCATTATCACGAAAACCTTTAGCAGGGAGGAGGTATGAGATTTTTCAAGAGCATGACCGTACTGCTCGGGCTCGCCGTGCCGCTGATGTTGACCGGCGCCCAGGCGGCCGAGGAAAAGAAAGCCAAAACCATTGCCGAACTGGCGGCAATGTATGATTCAAGTGGATGTGTCGACTGCCATACGGAAGCCCATGAGCAGTGGCAGAAATCACTCCACGCCCGCTCGATTTTCGGTCCGGAGGGCGTCGGCCGAACCGCTGCGACCTTCAAGACGACGATCGAGAACGGTTTGATGGAATGGGAACATTCCGGCGTCAAGAAGCCGGAGGATGTCGGCGTCAAGCACCTGATGATCTGCGCCAAGTGCCATCTGCCGCAGTTGGAAGAGGCCGAGGACAGCGTCGCCCAGGAAATCGTCAAGAACATCTACGCCTTTGCCGAGGATGGCGACGAAGAGGCGGCAACGGCCCTGCAGTCTCTGAACATCGGCTGCACCGTCTGTCACGGCCGAAACGCCATCGTTCACAAGTGGAAAGACGGCGCACCGCAGAAGGATGCGGTCTATGGCACCAAGGATGGCGAGCACGAGGATGAAAACCATCCGGTCATGAAACAAAGCATGATCATGAAGGAATCGATCCTCTGCGGCCAGTGTCATGGCCTGGGACCGAATTTCGAAATGGAAAACCCGACTCAGTGCGCAACGCTCTACGGCGCTCATCTCTATACCTACAAGGCCGAAGGCGGGGTCGAAACCTGCCAGGGATGCCACATGGAGAAGAGTGGGCTCGGTCATAACATGCAGAGCTACCGTGCGCCCGAGATGGTCAAGTTGGCGCTGGATGTTGAAGTCGAGGCCGAGGCCTATCAATGGCGTGACGGTTCGACCATGACGCCGCTGGCCGATGTCATCGTCGAGTTGACGAACAAGGCCGGTCACCCCATCCCGGACGGCTGACCGACCCCAAACCGGGTGGTCCTGTATGTGACCGCGAAAACAGCTGATGGCAAGGTATTCTACAAGAACGAAAAAATCTACATGCCGGTCCCGCAGCAGATGGGCCGGGGCGACAAGATGGGCCGTGGGCCGTACGAGAAGAGCGGTATCCTCCGCGACACCAGCCTGCCGCCGCTGAAGACGACCAAAGAGAAATTCACCATCCCCGTCTACACCGAGGCAACCAAGGATGACAAGCTGGTACGGACCATCATCGCCAACGACTTCACCGTCGATGTCGAGGTATGGTACCAGCCGTACGGCAAAAAGGATGATGAGGGCAACGCCCAGAAGTGGTTTGCCGTCACCAAGAACATGAGCATCGAGAAGGGTGGGAAGTAATCCTTTCCTCGCGGCATGAGCATCGAAGGCCGGATCCTGCAGTTGGGTCCGGCCTTTTCTGCGTTCAAGGTTCCGATTTTGTCAATGTGCCGATTTCGATCTTTCCTGCCCCGTCATTTCGACTTTTCCCCTGTCATCTCGACCTTCCCCCGCTGTCATCTCGACCAACCCCCGCTGTCATCTCGACCAACCCCCGCTGTCATCTCGACCGCCAGGGAGAGATCTCCTGCCAGGAACAACGAGATTTCTCGCTATCTCTTGAAATGACAGAAAATAATGTCCCGGAGGCATCTCTTCCTTCAAGCCCGTTGACATGCCAATCGTTGTTGTTTAAACTATGTCTAAACATCAAGAGCAAAAAGCAACCTGTACAATGAGGAGATTGCCATGACCGAAGCGGTGCTGGATATCAAGCAATGGGGAAATAACCTGGGTGTTCGCATTCCCGCAGCGGTAGCTCGAGCAGCTCATTTACATGTCGATCAGCGTGTACGCATTTCTGTGGAAGACGGCACCATCGTGATCCGGCCGGTAGGTGAGGTTACGCAAACACTTGAACAGCGTCTGGCCAGGTTTGATCCGGCGAGGCATGGAGGCGAGGTAATGCAGAGTGGGACGCTTGGAGCTGAGAAATGGTAGAAGCGGGAAAGAAAGCCAAACGCACTCAGTGGGTCCCGGATCGACAGGATATTATCTGGATTGATTGCAACCCTCAGGCAGGACAGGAAATGCGTGATATGCACCCGTTTCTGGTGCTTTCCCCGCGCATCTTCAACGACAAAACATCTCTTTTTATCGGCTTGCCGATGACCACGGCGGAATATAATGTCGACAACCCCTTTGCTGTGGCCGTCGGGAAGGCTGGAGGTCGAAACACGTCGGGAAAAATCAGTTATGTGCTTTGCCACCAACCGAAATCATTCGACTGGCGCGTGCGCAATTCAAGTCCGCATCCCCTCAAGAAATTATCGGACGCTCCTTTTGCCGAGGTGTGCGCATGTCTGAATCAAATCATCCAATTGGGATAGAGAGCAGCGCGATGGTTCCCAATGTGATAAAGGGGTCCACCTTAGCCATTGACGGGGCGCTGATCGACGCCGCCCTGTCAATGGATAGTAAAAGCTGTACGTTGCCCGGCCTGAAACGTCGTTCCGGTAGCTCGTTGAGTATTTCATCAATTCGGTAACAAGAAAGTCATGGCTGTATCGGATACATACTGGAACATGATTCCAAACAGGAAGTTGGCCAAACACCTCGCCATGCGTGAAGTGCCTTCGTTGGTGTATGAAGCTGTAAATCTTGAAGGTATAGCAATCACCCTCCCCGAGGTGCAAACGATTTTAGATGGTGTAACTGTTGGCGGCCACAAGATCAGTGATCAAAATATTGTTATTCATCAGGCAGATACATGGGCGCACCTTTTCACATTAATCGATGCGAAGAGATTCGAATTTTCCAAAGCAATCGCCCTTGAACTGCACGGCATCGCGGGAAAAGAAGAGGCGTTCGAGTGGGGAGTATTTCGTTCAGGAAACGTTGCCATCGGAGGCTCGGAGTATGAACCGCCCGCTCCCGACAAGCTGGATGCACTCTGGTTGGAAACCGAATCTCAGATCAACCGGATAGAAGATGTATACGACAAGGCGATCGCTGCATTCCTGCAAATGGCCAGAGTGCAATTTTTCTGGGATGTCAATAAGCGAATGGGACGTTTTATGATGAACGGCATTCTGCTCGATGAAGGATATCCCATCATCAATGTGCCGGTGAAAAAACAGCTGGAGTTCAACACACTCATGCTGGAGTTTTATTCATCCAACGATATGAGTAAAATGAACCGGTTTTTACGTAATTGCCTGCACGAAAAAATTATCGCCAACTTCAGAAAACAGTAAACAGAATCGGTGATGTCCGGTTATGACTGTCAGTCAGTGGTCAGCGTTTTGCCTCGCTGTCAATACCGATAATCCTGGCCAACCGGTGAAGTCGAGGCTCATGAAGAGGACCAGGTCTGGACCAGGTCGGAACCAGGAATTGCGATGGCAAAAGAGGCGCCGGCGGCTCTTCATGGCCGATGTTCCTTCAGCCAGTCGCGGAGAGCGGCGTTCATCCGGCTCTGCCAGCCTTTCCCGCCGGCCTTGAAGGCGTCCAGCACGTCGTTGTCGAAACGGACGGTGGTCGATGTTTTCGTCGCCGTTCCGGCCGGGCGGCCGCGCAGGGTCTTATTGATCGCTTTCTGTGCCTCTTCACGGGAAACAACTTTTTCGCCGATCGTCCATGCGCCGCGAGCAAAGTCCTCGTCGGTCAACTCGGGGGCGTCGTCGGGATCAATCCAGGTGCTTGGAGTACTTTTCTTTTTCGCGATCATTGGCGTTCCTCATAGAAATGATGCGGCGAGTTGTACCGCGTGGCGTCCAGACCAGAACCACAGCCCGGAAATCCAGCAAGCCGATGGAGATATATCTCGTCTCGCCGTAATCCCGGCGGAAATCCTCGATGGTGACGGCGCGACCGAAGCAAAGACTTCTCCCGCCCTGGCGAAATCGAGACCCCGCTGCTGCAACGTTATGTCACGCTTGATCTGGTCGAATTCAATACCCATGTATTTATCGTAGTAACAATAAATACAGATGTCAATATTCCCTTGCAGCCCCGGCACCTGATTGGCGATGATGTCCCGTTTTGAAAATTGAGAGATAATTCGCGGGTATCTATTCAGCATCTAAATGAACATCCGAGGCAACCATGAATGCCGGCCATCTCCCCTCGAACAGCAGACGTAATGCTTCCGTCGCAGTAACGCTCTGTT
>Ga0209066_10002520_pt1 | contig 22165 bp, 13 predicted proteins | sample All_14_2_FD_187198 | JGI IMG/M metagenome (GOLD analysis project Ga0209066, IMG submission 187198) | Freshwater microbial communities in response to fracking from Pennsylvania, USA - Allegheny Zone_MetaG_DW_15 (SPAdes) (version 2) ... | reverse complement strand
TTGCGCGCCGTCACCCCGGCTGCGCCCGCGGCCCCCGCCGCCGCCGCCGCCGCGGCCGCGCGGCTCTCCTATGCCGAGCGTCTGCGCGAGCGCAACACGCAGAAGACCCAGGCGCAGCTCGAGGCCGAGGCGACCATGAAGGAACAGTTCGAGAAGCTCGCCCGCGAGACCGCCGCCCGCGAGATCAAGCGCCGCGAGGAGGAGGCGGCCCTGGCCGCCCAAGTTCAGGCCGAACAGCAGCCGCAGGAGCAGCCGCCGCAAGAGGAGCAGCCCCAGGCGCAACCCGAGAACGTGCAGTAACCCGCCGATGCACCCTTTCTCACGCACAGAACTGCTGCTGGGCCACGACGCCCTCGCCCGCCTGCGCCGAAGCCGCGTGGCGGTCTTCGGCATCGGCGGCGTCGGCTCCTACACCGCCGAAGCCCTCGCCCGCTCCGGCCTCGGCCACTTCCTGCTGGTCGACGACGACCTCGTCTGCCCGACCAACATCAACCGCCAGCTCATCGCCCTGCACAGCACCGTCGGCCGCCCCAAGGTCGAGGTCATGGCCGAGCGCATCCGCGACATCAACCCGAAGGCCGAGGTCGAGACGCGCCAGACCTTCTATCTGCCCGAGAACGCCGACTCCTTCGACCTCGCCCGCTTCGACTACATCGTGGACGCCGTGGACACGGTCAGCGCCAAAGTCGAGCTGGCCGTGCGCGCCCGGCAGGCGGAGGTGCCCCTCATGAGCTGCATGGGCGCCGGCAACAAGCTCGACCCGACCCGCTTCGAAATCGCCGACCTCTTCTCCACCTCGGTCTGCCCGCTCTGCAAAGTCATGCGCAAAGAGCTGAAAGACCGCGGCCTCACCGCGCTGAAAGTGGTGTACTCCCGCGAAACGCCGGTTGTTCCCGTCGAAACCGACGCGCTCAGCTGCCGCAGCCACTGCGTCTGCCCGAAAGGCAGCCCCCGCACCTGCACGGTCCGCCGCCGCATTCCCGGCAGCGTCTCCTTCGTGCCCTCCGTGGCCGGCCTGATCATCGCGGGCGAGGTCGTCCGCGACCTGACCGCCAAACAGGCCTAAAGCAGCACGGCCAGCAGCCACGCGAGCGTCGCGCCGGTGAGCCCGATGATCGTCTCCATCGCGGTCCACGACTTGAGCGTGTCTTTGGGCGAGAGCCCGAAATAGCGGTTCACCAGCCAGAAGCCGCTGTCGTTCACGTGCGAAACCGCCGTGGCGCCAGCCGCGATGGCGATCACGATCAGCGCGGGCTCGACCTTCGCGTCCGCCAGCAGCGGCGCGATGATGCCGCCCGCCGTGAGCATCGCCACGGTCGCGGAGCCGGCCACCGCCCGCACCACCAGGGCGATCAGGAAGGCCGCCCACACGGGATGCAGCCCCGTCCCGGAGAGCGTCTCCGCCAGCGCCTTGCCCGCGCCGCTGTCCACCAGCACCTGCTTGAACACGCCGCCCGCGCCGGTCACGAGGATGATCAGCCCCGCCGGCGCCAGCGCGGAGGTGGCCACCTCGTTGACCTTCTCGCGCGACAACCCCCGGCACGTCCCCAGCGCGGTGAACGCGATCAGGGTGGCGGCCGTGAGCGCGAAGAAGGGGTGGCCGATGAACGCGCAGACCTGGCGCACGGTCCGATACGCCTCGCCCGGCAGCGCGGCGTGGGTCACCGTGTTGAGCAGGATCAGGAACAGCGGCAGCAGCAGGATGCCGAAGACCAGGCCGAAGCCCGGCAGCGCCTGCTCGTCCCACTCGCGCCGGGCGGACTCGCCCTCCATGTAGGCCGGAATCGCGGAGGGCACCCGCTCCGCAATCCACGCGCCGAAGAGCGGGCCGGCGAGAATCGTGCAGGGCAGGCCAATCGCGATCCCGTAGAAGATGACGCGTCCGAGGTCCGCGCCGACGAGCTGCGCCACCGCGATCGGCCCCGGCGTGGGCGGCACAAAGGCGTGCGTCACGGCCAGCCCGGCCAGCAGCGGAATCCCGTAGAAGAGCAGCGGCCGCTTCGTTTCGCGCGTGAGCGCGTAGACCAGCGGCACGAGGATGATGAAGCCCACGTCGAAGAAGATCGGGATCGCCACCAGAAAGCCCGCCAGCGACAGGGCCCACGACGCGCGCTTCCGGCCGAAGACGCGCAGCAGGGTGAGCGTCAGCCGCTCCGCCCCGCCCGAGACCTCCAGCAGCTGCCCGAACATCGCGCCCAGCCCCACCACCACCGCGATGAAGCCCAGCGTCCCGCCCATGCCCTTCTCGATGCAGGCCATGACCGTCGAGATCGGCATGCCCGCCGCCAGCGCCGTGGCCATGCTCACCAGGATCAGCGAGACGAACGGCTGCTGCTTCCACCGGATGATGAGGAAGAGCAGCACCGCCACGGCGGCGGCGACCACGGTCGCGAGATAGGCGGGTGAAGAGGACATGGAACCTCTATTTCACGTCGAACCCGAAATACCGCACCGCGTTGCGGCAGCAGATGTCCCTGACGATCTCGCCGGTCCAGGCGATGTCGTTCGGGATCTTGCCCTCCGTGATGTCGGTGCCCAGCAGGTTGCAGAGGATGCGGCGGAAATACTCGTGGCGCGTGTAGCTGAGGAACGAGCGGCTGTCCGTCAGCATGCCGACGAAGCGGCTGAGCAGCCCGAGCTGCGAGAGCGCCTCCAGCTGACGCAGCATGCCGTCCTTCTGGTCGTTGAACCACCAGCCGCTGCCGAACTGCATGCGGCCGGCCTCGGGCCCGCGCTGGAAGTTGCCGAGCATGGTGCCGATCATCTCGTTGTCGCGCGGGTTGAGCGTGTAGATCACCACGCGCGGCAGCGCATCGGCCTGTTCCAGCCGGTCGAAGAGGCGCGACATCGGCCACGCCACGTTCCAGTCGCCGATGCTGTCGAACCCGGTGTCGGGCCCCAGCCGCTGGAACATCTTGGTGTTGTTGTTGCGCATCGCGCCGTAGTGGATCTGGGCGCTCCAGTCGCTCCGCGCGTCCATCGCCAAGCCCTCGTACAGGAAGGCCGAGCGGAAGGCCGCGACCTCCTCGCGCGTCGCCTCGCCGCCCTGGCGCACGCGCGTGAAGATCTCGCGGATCTCCGCGCCGAGATAGGGGTCGGCATAGACCGTGTCCAGGCCGTAGTCGGAGAGGCGGCAGCCGTTCTGCGCAAAGAAATCGTGACGGTTCTGCAGCGCGCAGAGCAGGTCGTCCCACGTCTTGACCGGCATGCCCGCCGCCGCGGCGAGCCGGTCGAGCCAGCCGTTCCAGAACGCCGGACGGTCGATCGCCATCGCCTTGTCCGGCCGCCACGTGGGCAGCACCTGCGTGGCGAAGCCGGAGGCCTTGACCTGGGCGTGGTGCTCCAGCGTGTCGCACGGATCGTCCGTGGTGCAGACCAGCTTGACGCGGCTGCGCGTCATGAAGCCGCGCGCGCTGAAGCCCGGCTGGGCCAGCTTCTCGGCCGTCGCGTCCCAGATCCTGTCGGCCGTGGCCGGCGAAAGCAGCTCCGTGATGCCGAAGTAGCGCGCGAGCTCGAGCTGCGACCAGTCGTACATCGGGTTGCGCAGCAGGTACGGCATGGTCTCGGCGAACTTCTGAAACTTCTCGCGGTCCGGCGCGTCGCCCGTGATGAAGCGCTCGTCGATCCCGTTCGAGCGCATCGCGCGCCACTTGTAGTGGTCGCCGCCGAGCCACACGCGGGTCATGTTCTCCCAGCGCTTGTCCTCCGCGACCTCGGCGGGCGGCAGGTGGCAGTGGTAGTCGATCACCGGCATGTCCGCGGCATAGGTGTGGTACAGCTCGCGCGCCGCCTCGTTCTGCAGCAGGAAATCGTCGTGGATAAAGGGTTTCATAGTGGCGGATATCTTAACGGATGCGCGGGGCCTGGAAAACAGCAAAACGCGGCAGGCGCGGTAAAGCCGCCGCAAGCCCGGCCCGCCGCTCAGGGGAGGCAGGCCGCCAGCGCGCGCGCGGCCTCCAGACGCGTGACCGGCCGCGCCAGCGCCGGCGCCGGGAGCTGCCGCTCGGCCAAGAGGCTGAGCGCGGACGCCCGCTCCTCGTCGGAGAGCGCGCGCGCCGGCTCGAAGCACGATCCCTTCGTCTGCAGCAGGCCGTGCGTCAGCACGAGCTGCACCGCCTTCCAGTCCGGATGGTTCTGGCGCACATCGATGACCGGTGTCAAAAACAGCGTGGCTTTCGCGTCGAGCAGCACGCGCTGCACCCGCGACGGAGCGAGCTGGCGCGGCTGAAGGCCGTGCTCCACCGCCAGCGCGGCGATCGCGCCGGCGGCCTGCCCCATCAGCAGCGTGTGGGGCTGAAGGCGCGTGGCCCCGTTGGCGAGGCGCGACTGCGAGAGGTTCTTTTCGGCCGGCAGAAAGCCGTCGAGCGTCTCGGGGATGAAGCACTCGAAGGGGATGGCGAACGCCCCCTTGCCGCGCGGTCCCGCGCGGTGGTCTGGAATGTCCTCGGGACGGTCGAGGCCGGGCTCCATATCCTGCGGCCGCATCGAGCCGTGCAGGTCCACGCCGTAATCTCCGAGCGCCACGCACGACGCGAAGCGCACGGGCTGGCCGGGATAGCGTTCGATCTCGCGCGCCGTCAGCGTGTGCAGCCCGACAATGCGCCGGCTCTCGCGCGTGTAGGCCATGACCGGCAGCCGGATGAGGACCGGACGGTAAGGCGCGAGGTCGGGGCGCTCCGCCAGCCACGCGTCGACCTCCGCGCAGTTGTAGGGGGTGTCGTAACCCTCGTCGTCCGCCACCGCCCACTCGCGCAGGCCGAGCGTGTTCTGAAGATAGTAGAGCAGGTGCAGGGTCTTGAGGCGCATCGCGCGAAGCGTCCGCTGCCGCTGCACGGGGTCCTCGAGATCCTGGACCGTATTGGGATAGTCGTTGTTGAAGTTGAGGTGCGTGCGGGTGATCGGCGGCGCATCGTCGCGGCGCGAGCTGTCCGGCATGCCGCGGTAGCCGAGAAACGTCTCCACGTTCCACGGCCGGTTGGTGACCGGATGGAGGCCCTCGCCCGCCACCAGCGATGCGAGGAAGCCCTTGTGCACCGCCTCCGTGTAGCCGGGCGGGGCGTGGGTAACCGCAAGCCCGGCCGGCACGCCCTGAGGATAGCGCCTGACCACCGCGCACCAGGTGTTGTCCTGCACGCGCCGGGCGGGGTCGATGGCGTCGCTGAGGACGTTGCCGACGCGGTAGCGCGCGCCGGTGAGCGGAATCACGTCGCCGCACTCGGTGGCGTCGATCAGGATGCCGCTGCGCACGCGGCGCGTCACCGTCCCCGCGCCGTCCGCGCAGGCGATCTCGGCCCCGGTGACGCGGTTGCCGTCCTTGTGCACCTTGGTCACGCGCGCCCGCAGAACCAGATCGAGCGTGCCGGAAGGCCCTTTGGCATCGGCCAGAAGAACGTGCAACAGGCGGCGGCCGACGCGCGGCTCGACGCACACCGCGTGGAACCAGTAGGCCGTCTCGCAGGTGAGCCCGAGCGGCTGATAGTGGCCGGCGATCAGCCCGCACAGCTCGCGGTAGAGGCCGCGCTCGCGCACGAGCGGGCTGCCCTCGTCCATCGACGTCACGGCCGCGGCGGTCATCTGTCCGCCGATCCAGTCGGTCTCTTCCAGCAGCAGCACGGAGCGCCCCATGCGCGCGGCCTGGATGGCGGCGCCGCACCCCCCGGTGCCCGCGCCCGCGACGACGAGGTCGTAGTCCGGACGGATCGCGGCGGCGGGAATCGGCGCCAAGGGCTGCGCGGTGAACGGCCGCGTCTGCTGAATCGGGAGCCGCGCGGCGATGCGGCCGAGCAGCACGACGAGCTGGGCGCTGCCGCACGTCTTCCCCGGCGCGGTCGCGCGCAGCCAGTAGTCCGGCGAGCTGGTGATGCCGCGCTTCGCGAGCACGTCGAGCGCCTCCGCCGCCTGCCCGACGGGCTTGAAGGCGCGGGCCGCCTGAACCAGCAGCGCGGCGGCCTGGGGGCCGTCGCAGGTCGGCGCGGCGGAGAGGCGCTCGACCCAGACCTCCGGGTCGTCGAGCAACCCGCGGTCGGCCAGCAGCGAAAGATCATGCCGGAGCTGTTCAACCGAGACGCCCGCCGCCGCCGAGGCCGGCGCGCCGGCCGTCCGCAGGGCCAGCGTCGCGATCAGCACGAGACACGCCCTGCTCATCCCGTGTGCCGTGCAGATGCTCACCGCGCCACTCCCGTTGATTTGAGACCCGCGACCGCCCCTTCAATCCGCTTCAGACCCTCATCGGCTTTGCGCAGCGCCTCTTTCGCGCCGTTCACCTGGACTTGAAACGCGTCCGCCCGCGCGAACGAAGCCTGCGCGCCCTCCGCCGCCTGTGCGGCGTCGGCCCGACGCGCGGTCTCGCATTCGGCGAGCCACGTGCGCACCGCGCGGAGGTCCTCCTCAATCTGCCGGACGCTCTCCCTGGCCTGAGGTGTAAACGCCTCCCGCGCAGAGCAGCTGAGATGGGCCGACGTGATGAGCTCCGGCGTATCGGCCGCAACGGGACTCCAGGCGATCGAGAGGTTGTCGTCCTTCAGCCCTTCGCGCATCAGCGCCTCGATGTAGTACGCCTGCCCTCGGACGAGCCGCACCGGTTTGGACCGGTGCTTCTCCTTGTCCCAGACGCGGTACTTGCAATAGATCGTCGTCCGGACGCAGAGCTGTTTCCGCTCCGGCGTCTCGTCCGAACTCAGCCACAGCTCGCCTTGGTCATCGGCCGCGATGTAGAAATAATAGTCGCCGGTCTCCGGCGGCGTGAGCGTCCCGCGCAGCCGGGCGACGAATTGCTCGGCGCGGTCGCGGGGCGTTTCGAAGAGCTCCAGCACCTGCTTGCGGTCGGGCGCCTTGTCCAGAAGGCCCTTCTCCTGCGCGTCCTTGAGGCTGCCGTGCGGATTCTCCTCCCAGTACTCGGCCAGCACGCCGGGCGTGCGTCCCGCGGCGGCCGCGAATCCGGCCTCCTGCTGCGCCGCCCGGTCAGAAAGGCCCTGGGCCGCGGCCAGCGCGCGCGCCAGGTCGGACCGCAGCGCCGCGATGCGGACCTCCGCCTGCAGCGACTCCGGCGTCCCGCCCAGCGCGCGCTCGGCCGCCGCGGCGGAAACCGCGCCGCCGGCGACCGCGCGTTCGCGGTACTTCAGCGCGAGGTCCAGGCCGCCGGAGACCTCCTTGCAGTACACGGCGGCCGCCAGACACAGGGCTCCTTTGGTGGCCGCGTCGGCGTTGGCCTTGGGCACCGTGGCATGGATGAGCCGCAAGAACTGCTCCGACGGGACTTTGGGCCACGCCACGATGCGCCCCGGCGCGACCGTGACCCCTTCGTCCGAAGCCGTGGTCACATCGGCCGCGCCGCCGAACGCCGTCCAGACCCCGCGCACGGGAGCCTTGGCGAGCTCGGCCTGCACGAAGTCCCGCAGCCGGGCCAGGAGTTCAAACCGCAGAATCTCGGTCTCGACCCACGCGGCCACTTCCGGCGTGGTCCACGCCGACCGGCCGCGCTTCAGCGCCTCGGCCGCGGCGGCATAGCGATAGGCGGCAGCCGCGTTGCGCTGCTGCTCCGCCACCGCCTCGCGCGCCGGAGCCCAAGCGGCCTCGCGCGCGGCATGGCCGTCCGAGACCGCCGCCGGCGCGGCCGCGGCGGCGTTCGCTTCCGACCACGGCACCAGATACGCGGCGTCGATCACCACATACTCCCCGGAGACCGGCCCCTTCCAAGCGACCGCCAGATAGTCGCAGCCGCCGTCCTCTTTCAGGAGCGCCTCCAGATAGTAGCGCTGACCCGCGACCAGCTCGCACGGCTCGGACTGCTGGTTGGCGCGCTCGGTCCACTTGCCCTTCAAGATCCACCCCTCATAGCCCACGCGTTTGCGGAGCTTGTCCGGCGACGCGTCCTCGCTCAGCCAAAACTCGGCGGTGTCGTCCGCGCAGACCGAGAACCGGTAGGTGCCCGAGACGGCGGGGACGAGATAGCCGCGCACGCGGACCCCGTACCGGTCGCCGATGTTCTCCGAGAGATCGAAGGCCCCGATCAGCTCGGTGCGGGACGGCTGCGACGGAAAGACCGCCGCTTCGCGCAGCACGCGCATCGGCTTGCCCGCGATGTTCTCGAAGTAATCGCAGCGCAGCCCCTGCGTCGAGCCCGCGGCGATGGCGCGCTCGACCCGCTTGGTCGGCGCGCCGGCGGGCTTGGGCGGAGGGACGCTCGGCGACGCTTCGGCGGCGGCGGGCTTCTTGTTGTAGAGCTCCTCGTCGGGATCGGCGAAGCCCTCGACCTGCCCCGGCTTGACGGCGGCCGGAGCCGGGGCCGCGGCGGCTTTGGTCGGAGCGACGGTGGGAGCCTGAGCCTGAGAAGGCTTCGGCTTTTTGTCGTCCTTTTTCAGCACCACCGCCAGCGCGATCACCGCCACTAGGGTGATCAGCGCGCCTGCGGCGACAAACGCCACGGGCGGTTTCTTTTTGCCGTTCGGCGCTTTCTTGGGCGGCGGCGACGGTTGCAACGCGGGAGAGTGAATCATCCCCTTGGCTTGAATCTTCTGGGTGAAGCCTCGGTCGATCTTGATGGTGGCCATGAGCTGCGTGTTCCCCGATTATTTCTTCGACGCGCCGACCGGGAGCGCAAACGTGTCCGTGCGGAAGGGCGAGGCCGGCAGTCCCGCGCCGTTGAAGAGCGTACAGGCGGGGTCGGCCGCCCAGGCATAGCGCACCGCGACCGGCGCCGACACCTCGGGGCTGGAGACCACCACGGTGTCGCCGACGATCTTGGCGACGGCGGGTTTCCAGACCTGATCCGCACCGGCGATCACGAAGCCTTTGAGCTCGCCGCCCGGCGCCGTCAGGCCGCCGTCGGCGTGCGTGAACGTGCAGACCACCTCGCGGCCTTTGACCGTGTGCCCGGCAGGCAGCGGCCCGCAGAGCGAGGCCACCCGCTGACCGTAGACCGAGCCCAGCGCCCAAAACGCGAGCCGGTGTCCCACGTCCTGCTTGTTCTTCGGATGGATGTCGCCGGTCTCGCCGATGTCCATTGTGGTGGCCATGCCGGTCTTCGGCACCTGGAGCGTCTTCAGCATGCCTTCGCGCACGAGCGGCCAGTTGCGGTCAGAGGCGCGGTAGTTCGGCAGCTGCACCCACGCGTAGGGGAAGTCGCTGCCCCAGCGTTTGCGCCAGTCCAGAATCTTCGCCTCCAGCTGCAGGCCGTAGAGCTCCGCGGTCTGATCGTTCGCGTTGGACTCGCCCTGATACCATACCGCGCCTTTGATGGCGTACGGGATCAGCGGGGCGATCATGCCGTTGAACAGGTTGGCCGGATGGTACGAGTCAAGCCTCGGGTCAACCGGCTTCTTCGGCGCACGCGGCGGCTCTTTGCCCGCGGCCTTGGCCTTCTTCACGTTCTCTTTCCACGCGGCCACCTGCTTCTCGTAGCCGGCCATGGCCGCGGCCCGGTCCCACGGCTTGGCGGTCCGCGCAACCCACGCGTCGAGAACCGGCTTGAACGCCGGCACGGCCGCGAGCGCCTCGGCGCTGGTCCACGCCTCGATCGGCGTGCCGCCCCACGACGAGTTGATCAGCCCGACCGGCACCTTGAGCGTCTGGTGCAGATCGCGTCCGAAGAAGTAGGCGGTGGCCGAGTAGGCGCCGACCGTCTCGGGCGCGCACACGACCCACTGCCCTTTGCAGGTCGCCTGCGGCGAGGTGCCGGCCACGCGCTCGACCGTGAACATGCGGATCTGCGGCAGCGTGGCGGCGGCCTGTTCCTTGTCGAAATCCTTGCAGCGGTTGACGGTCATCGCCATGTTGGACTGGCCCGAGCCGAGCCACACTTCGCCGACGAGCACGTCCTGCACGGTGAGCGCGTTCTTGCCTTTGACCGCGAGGGTCAGGGTCTCGCCCGCCTTGAGCGCGCCGAACGTCACGCGCCAGGCGCCGTCCGCACCCGCCTTCGTGCTTTGGGTCTGCCCCGCCAGCGCGACGGTCACCTCTTCGCCGGGATCGGCCCAGCCCCAAACCGGGACGGGGACGCCCTGCTGCAACACCGCATGATCGGAGAAGAGCGCGGGCAACCGGACATCGGCCATGGCCGCATGAATCCAGCCGAGCGCCAGCGCCCAACTCAAGCGGACCAAAAACCTCTTCGGAGAGACGTGCATGAGATGGCTCCTTGTGGTGAGGCGTGAAGCAGGATCTCGCCTGCTGACCCTAACAGCGGCATTATACCGGCGCCCCCTCGCAGGAGCAACCGGTTTGTGGCTGGCCGCAGCGGCCGGGTGCACACGGCAGTTCTGATGGGTATCCCTTTTTCGTAATCCTAATCTTAATCTTAATCTTAATCCGCTTACTGCTGATTGCCGGCCTCATATTCGCCCCGACTCTCATGAACACGATCCGAGGAGGTGCTACGGACCAAGCCCACCAGCATCGAGACGATAGGCACCAACATCTCTTTCCCCTGCTCGGCACAAGCCAGCCGCTTTTTGGCCACGAGCACATCCAGACACGCCGCACATTCCAATGCGGAGCCCCGTGCAATGTCAAAGAACCGGCATCGGTCCGGGGCCGTATACTTGCCGTTACCATCCGCAATGTTCAAGGCAATTGACGTCGAGGCCCTGTCTAACTGGTCATGGACCGCCAGACTTCTTGGAAGTGTTTCCAAGAGGTCTCCAGCCCAAGCCACAAATCGAATCGCCTCCCGATAGACGGCCAGTTTCTCGTGATCGAAGTTCATTTTCATGGATGCGGTCTGCTCTGGCGAAAGCGATCAACTCAAGAGCAAGAGTAAGAGTAAGATTAAGATTAGGATTAGGATTCATCGGCACCAACAGTACTGCCCGGCGCCGCAGCGGCCGGGTGCCCTCCGTCTTCCTGGACCGTCTGCGACCGCGCTCCTCGGCATGACCCCTCCGTCGCTCAGCCGCCTCAGTGCACCAGGATCAGCGTGCCGCGCGGGCTGTAGAAGAAGATCTCCTTGCGGTCGGCGCTGTACTTCAGCTTGGCGTTCTCCACGCCCTCGACGGTCCAGCCGGTCAGCTCGTCGGGGCCGCTGATCACCAGCGGGGAGGAGAAGAAGAGCTGTTTGGCCGGCGTGGCCGTGCCGGCCGTCAGCATGGAGGCCTGCACCACACCGTTGGTCGGGAAGGTGAGCCGGCCGCCGACCGTCACGGTGTCGTGCGCGCCGCCCGCGTCGAAGCGGTAGGCGAGGCGCGCGCCCGGGGCCAGCGTCAGGTCGCCGCCGACCTGCAGCGTGCCGCACGCGGCGGCGGTGCCCGCCATCAGCCAGGCGTTGCTGGCGACCGCCACGCTGCCGCCCATCTGACCGTGGCCGAAGATCGTCGCGCCGGCCGCCACGCTCACGGGGCCGAGCGTCGCGCAGCCGCCGTTCGCCACGCCGAACGCGCCGGCGCTCACCGCGACCGGCCCGGTCGCCGTGCTCGCGCCCGTGACCGTGAACGACCCCGCGCCGGTCTTGGTGAGCCGGCCCGCGCCGGTGATCGCGCCGTCGAAGACGCTGTTGCCCGCGATGGCGAGCGTGGCCGCGCCATCCATCGACCCGGGCACCTCTTCGTTGCTGAGCCCGTAGATGTGGTATTTGTCCGGGTTCGGGCAAGTGATGGTGACGGCGAGCTGGTTGGTTTGGGCGGTGTACCGGTAGGCGAGGTAGTTGTCGTTATAATTCGACGCGCCGGCCGGGCTGTCGGGATTGAACGTGATCGGATCGCTGATCGGGCCCGAGCCGTCAGGGTCGAAGGTGAAGGTCGTGGTGCGCGCTTTGTCGGCCTCCCACTTGCGGTGGTAGAAGCGCGCCTCGTAGGTTTTTCCGACCGTGAGCCCGGTGAGCGTCATCACCGTGGGCCCATACGGGCCGCCGTAGCAGAAGTCGTTGATCAGATTGAAGATGCCCTGCGTGGAGGAGACGCCGATGTTGCCCGTGTTGCCGCCGGCGTGCGGGGACGTGGCCGGCGCGTTGACCCAGCTGGCGCCGAACGCCGGTCCGCTGATGGTCCGCTCCTTGTTGAAGGTCACGCCGTTGACCGTGGCGAGCGCGGTGCTGCTGCCGAAGTCGATCAGGTGGGTGTAGAGCTTGTCGGCCGAGATGCCGCAGTCCGCGTCGCCGGTGATCTTCTTGAAGTGCGGCCCGTTGGTGACCGCATAATCGGCGCTGCCGGTCAGCTCGAACGTGCCGGCGCCCGTGAGCGCGCCGAGCGTGACGTTGCCCAGCGGGGCTCTGAGCACCGCACCCGACGCGACGCTGGCGCCGCCTGCGAGAGAGGCGCCGACGTCGAGCACCGCGGTTCCCGCGCGGACGTCGAGCGGCGTCGACAGGGTGCTGGCCCCGCTGAAACGCTGCGTCCCCGCGCCCTCTTTCACGAGCGCGCCGCTGCCGGTGACCGCACCCGCGAAGCGGCTGCTCCGCCCCGCGGCCGGCGCGAGCGTCAGCGCCATCTGTGCCGCATCCGTCACCTCTTCGTTCGACAGGCCGTAGAGATGGCAGGTGTCCGTCGAGACCAGCGACACCACCTGGATGGCGAGCGACTGCGCCGCATCCGCGCGGAAGCGGCAAGCGACGATGCTGCGCGTGACGGTGTCGGGGTTGTAGGCGAGCGAGCCGACCACGGTCGAGCCCGCCGTGAAGGTGATGACGAGGTTGCGCGGGTTGCTGGCGAAGTTGCGGAAATAAAGGCGCGCCTCGTAGAGCTTGTTGGAGGTCAGGCCGGACAGGGTCACCGTGAAGTTCGTCGAGCCGTAGTTGAAGTCGCGCAGCAGGCTCTCGATGCCGGTGAACGTCGAGTCGTTGGGGGCCTCGTTCCAGGCCCCGGTCGGGACGTTGCCGGAGAAGCTCCATGCGCCGGTGTTGCCGAAGGTCACGCCGTTGATGACCGGCGCATACGTCCCGGTGGGGAAGTCGACCAGGTGGGTGTAGGTCTTGGCGCTCGACACGCCGCAGTCGGTGTCGTCCGTGAACGGCGTGTTGTACACGTAGCCGCCCAAGGCAAGGGTCCCGTTGCCGGCCAGCGCGCCCACGGTCTCTTGGCCCGCGAACGAAAGGGTCGCCCCGCCGCGCACGCGCAGCGTGGAGGCGTCGCCGAGGCGGCCGCTGGCCGCGAGCGCAAGCGTGCCGCCCTGGACCTCGATATCGCCGTCGAAAGATCCCGCGCCGGCCGCGTCCACCGCGAGCATGCCGCTGCCGGCCTTGGAGAGCAGCGAGCCGGCCGCGCCGGAGAGGGCGCCGCGATAGCCGCTGATGCCGGTCTGGACCACGCGCGAGGCCGCGTTGCTCGCCGCATGCGCGAACGCGCCGTCGCCGGTCAGCGTTCCGAACGCGGTGTAGGGCGTCAGCCATGTGCTCGGCACCAGGAAGGCGGCGGTCGCGCTGGGCGGCTTGACGCGCAGCTGGAGCCCGTAGCCGCCCGTGAGCTGGAAGTACCCCAGCACGATGTCGTAGCGCCCGGCGTCGAGCCGGACCGTGCCTTCGAGCCAGCCGGTCGCATAGGCGTTGCGGCCCAGCACGGTCTGCCCGTCGATCGCCAGGATGAAGCCGTCGTCGCCCTGCGCGCCGAACACATAGGTGCCGCTCTCCGGCAGGGTGATCGTGCCGCGGTAGGCCGCCTCGAACTGGGTCGTGCGGCTGCCGCCCGAGCCGTAGGGCTGCGGGAAGAGCGCGCCAGCGGTGCCGAAATCGAAGGCCGTGTTCTGCAGGCCGCTCAGCGAGGCCAAGTTCGGCGTGAGCGTCGCGAAGTGCGCCTCCATTCCCGCGAATGTCCAGAAGTTGTTGGTGTTGGGCGCGACGCTGTAGTAGAAGCCCGTGAGCCCGTTCGTGGCCGGCGCGGCGACCGACAGCGTGCCGGCGGCGCCGACGGCGACCGCGGCCGGGAGCGTGGCGGACTGTAGGGCCAGCGTGCCGCCGCTGACTGAAGCCCGGCCGAAGAACGGCGACGCCGTGCCGTTCAGGGCCAGCGTGCCGCTGCCGGATTTGATCAGCTGGGCATCGGCCGCGCCGCTCAGGAGTCCGGCGAAGGTGCTGTCCGCCGCCTGGCTGACCGTGAGCTTGGGCGCGCTGCCGGTCAGCGACACGGTTGCGGAGGCCGCGCCGCTCAGGTTCGCGACCGTGGCGTTGGTGGTGCTGGACGCGCGCAGCAGCGTGCCGGCCGCCAGCGTGGTGGCGCCGTTGACCGCGGCATGGCCGCGCAGCTCGAGCGTGCCTTGCGTCAGGCTCAGGGCGGTGCCGACGGTCGCGCTGCCGCCCAGCGCGAGGACCGCGCCGCTCGCCGCGGAGACGGCCACGCCGGAGCTGCCGGACAGCGCGGTGTCGATCGCGTGCGTGCCGGCGCTGACCGTGATCTGCGGCGTCGCGCCGTTGGTGGCGAGGGTGAGTCCGCCGCTGCCCGCCAGCGTATAGCCGCAGCTGGCGTTGTTGAAGACCAGGCCGCCGACCGTGTAGCCGGCGTCGGTGTCGACCGTCGCCGCGTTGGTGATCGCCAGGCCGAAGAGCGGAACCGCGCCCGAGCCGTTCGGCGCGACGCCGCTGTCCCAGTTCGCGCCCGTGCCCCAGCTGCCGCCGAGCGCCGATTTCCAGACCGCGGCGAGGCCGCCCGCGCTGCCTGAGATCGTGAGCGTCACGCGGCTGTTGCCCGCGTCGTTGGCGAAGGCGTAGCCCGCGCCGGGTTGGGGATTGCCGACCGAGAGCAGCGCCGCGTCGCCGCCGAGCGTGCCCGCATAGGTAAAGAGCGTGTAGGTGCCCGGCTCCGCGAAAGGCAGGCCCGTGCCGGCGTAATAGAGGTTGACCACGGTGTTGCTGAGGACGAGCCCGTTGCTCAGCGTCGTCGCGATCGTGTCGTTGGCGCCCGCGCCGAAGTCGACGTCGAGGGTGGCGGCGGCCGAAGGCGTGCCCAGCGAGAGGGCGTTGAGCGTCTGCGCCCGCACCGCATAGGTGCCGAAGCGCAGGCCGCGCGCGCCCATCGACAGCGAGGCGACCGCGGGAAAGGCGCCTTCGACGCGGAGCCCGGCGAGGCCCGAGAAGGTTGGCAGACCCGTGCCCGCGTAGTCGCCGGCGGCCACGACGTTGCTGACCGCCAGCACGCCGTCGGCGGGCCCGGCGAGGACGATGTCGCGGTGGAGCGTGATCGTGTTCGCGAACATCACGGTGCCGGTAGTCAATCCCAGCGTGACCGTGCTGCCGCGGTTGAAGATCTCGATGTCGTGGCCGATCCAGCGGCCGTTGCCGTTCGCGATGAAGGCGAGGACGTCGGAGGGGGCGGTGCCGCTGTCGCCGATGTAGAACGTGTTCGTAAAGCCGCTGTAGCCCAGCGAGCCGCCGGCACCGCTGTAGGTGCGGCCGTTGAACGGGTTGGTCACCCCGCTCAGCGTGCCGTAGTCGTCTTCCGAGACCTTCAGCGTGCCGGCGCGCAGGACGGTACGTCCCTGATAGGCGCGGTTGTTGCTGTTGTCCGTGCCGCCGCTGCGGAGCTCCAGCGTGCCGGCGCCGGTTTTCAGCAGTTGGGCCACGCTGTTGCCGCGGCTCACGAACTGAAGCAGCATCTGCGGCAGGGAGAGGGTGTCGCCGGTACCGACGTCGAACTCGGCCACGTCGCCGTAGCCGCGCGGATAGCCGGTCAGCGTGGCGGCCGCGCCGCCGAAGCGCGTGCGCAGCGCGGGCGTTCCCGACCCCATCAGGTTGATCGCGCTGCCCACCGTGACGCCGCCCTGCGTCAGAGTCAGCGCGGCGCCCTTGCCGCTCTGCGACTGGAGGTTCACGGCGAGCGAGGAGGGAAGCTGCGGGGTCTGCACCGTACCGTCATAAATCACCGCCCCCGCCACAAGGTTCGTGAAGGAGGGGAAGGTCACCCGGCCGGGTCCGGACTTGTAGAACGTGCTGTTGGAGGCGAGGCCGAGGGGGTTGCCTTGGATGATCAGTTCGCCGTCGGACTCCAGCGTCAAGGGCGCGCGCGCCAAGACCGGCGCGGCGAGGGTCCAGGTGCCGGGTGCGGTCAGCGACAGCCGGGGCGCGCTGTTGGTGAAGACCAGGGGGGCGCCCGCGAGCGTGGCGCTGCCGTCCGCCGCGAGGCCCGCAGCCCAGAGGCGGCGGGTCAGGAACTCGCCCGCGAGGTCGTTCGTCGAGGCCGTGCCGGCGGCGAGCGGGAAGCGCAGCAGCAGGTTCTGGCTGCCGCCCGCGGCGGGCGCGGCGCCGTCGGCCCAGCGCGCCGCTTGGCTCCAGAGGCCGCTGCCGCTCCAGGAGTAGACGTTGCCGGGCGCGGCGCAGGAGAGCGCGCCGGAGCCGGAGAAGAGGCCGGAGGCGTGGGACGCGTCGAACGTGCCGGAGGCGGCCGTGCCGTCGATCGAGACGTAGGCGAGCGGCAGGGTGCCCGTGTGGCTGAGCCGCACCGAGGCGCCGGCCACCAGCTTCAGCAGGGAGTCGCCGGCCAAGGCGCGGCTGGCGTTGCCGGCGGCGGGCGGCGCGAAGCAGGCGGCGTCGATGAGCGAGGTGCGGTCGCCCCAGTACCCCTCGCCGCCGATGCCGAGGGTGTGGCTCCCGGCCTTGAGCCAGAGCGCGGCGCTGGCGAAGCGGCCGGGGCTGAACTGCACGCCGCGGTTGAGGAAGGTCGCCAGCGGGCAGCCGTCGAGCGTCACGTAGACCCGGTTCTCCGGATAGCCCCGGCGCAACAGATGCGAGAAGGCGATGCTGTACAGCCCGTCGGCGGGAACCGTGACCGTCTGTGCCACGGCCGCGCTGTACTGAAGGATCATCATCTGCTCGCCCTCGGGCGAGGCGTTGGCGTCGGCCCATTCTCCGCCGGTCGTGGTGTTTTTCAGTCCGACATGCGGCGAGAGCGCGGTGGCCGTCCAGTTGCTGGGAACCGTGTAGCCCCAGTTGTTGACGACCGGAGCTTCGAAGCCGGGGTTGAGGAGCAGATTCGCTGCGGCGTCGGGCTCGCCGAGCGTCACCAGCGCCGCGCCGCCCGCGACGGAGAGCTCGGCGTCGGCGAAGAGCGAGCCGGCGGCGAGCAGGGTGCCGGTCTGCACCGCCAGCGGCCCGGCGCAGCGGGCCAGCGACAGCGCGCCCGCGCCGGTCTTGGTCAGTCCGCCGACGGTCACCAGCTCGGCGGCCACGCTGTTGGTGGTGGCCGCGCCGACGGAGATCGCGCCTTCGACCTGGAGGCGGCCCGCGCCGAGCAGGGTGTAGCCGTTGCCGGTGAAGGTCAGGTTGGTGGCTGAAACGTCCGCCGCGATCTGCACCAGCCCGCCGGCCGCGCCCTCGAAGGTCGCCTCCGCGCCGGGCACCCAGGCCACCGCGTTCGCCCCCGCGTCGAGCCAGTTGGTCGCGGTCGCGTTCCACACGTTGCCGGCGACCGACGGATCCCACCGCAAAACCGGGGGAGCACCGAACGTGAAAGTCGCCAGCCCCATCAGCCCCAGCATGACGCCTGAACTCACCGCCCTGCAAACGCGCCGCCTCTGTTTCATAATGCCCCTCGCATAATTAGATATACCATACGCAACTTTTTAAATAGTACCGGAGTCAATCCCTTCAGAAAATATCATTATCGCTCATTGTGTTAACATTATCGCTCACCGGCCCGGGCCGCCGTTTCCTCCCTCTCTCTGCGGCCCAAGTACACGGTACCGCTCAAACATTCGGACATGATTACATGATGTCATGGTTTTCCCGCGAATCCTCGCGAAGGGGAGCGGATTAATATCTGTCTCCGTAAAACCAATGCAAAAAGCCGTATCCGATTTCGCGGTTTCCCCTTTTTTGACTGGAATTTCACGTTTTGTTTTGCTATTTTGCAGCAATTTCATTGGACTGACCCACCCAATACGAGGCACGAGGATGATTAAACAGCCAGCTCACCCGCAGAAACTCTCCGCTTACGCACAGGCCGGAGTGGACATCGACTCTAAAATGGCTGGCATCGAGATCATCAAAAAGATGGTCGCCGCCACAACCACGAAAGGGGTGGTCGGCGGCATCGGCAGTTTCGGCGGGCTGTTCCACTCCCCCGGCAAGGATTTCCTGCTGGTCGCGAGCGCGGACGGCGTCGGCACCAAGCTGAAAGTGGCCGCGCTGGCCAAGCGCCACGACACCGTGGGCCAGGACATCGTCAACCACTGCGTCAACGACATCCTCGTGCAGGGCGCCACGCCGCTCTTCTTTCTGGACTACATCGGCGCCTCGCGCTTCGACACCGCCATTTTCACCGACGTGATCTCCGGCCTCTGCAAGGCCTGCAAAGAGAACGGCTGCGCGCTGCTCGGCGGCGAGACCGCCGAGATGCCGGGCCTCTACCCGCTGGGCGAGTACGACCTGGTGGGCACGATCATCGGCATGGTCGAGAAGAAGAAAGTCATCACCGGCAAGGACATCAAGGCCGGCGACGTGATCATCGGCCTGCCCTCGGGCGGCCTCCAGACCAACGGTTTCTCGCTCGCCCGCAAAGTGATCTTCGACCAGTGCGGGCTCACGCCGCAGGACCTGATCCCCGGCACGCGCTCGACGGTCACCGACGCCCTGCTGGCCGTCCACCGCAGCTTCCTCAAGCCGGTCACCGCGCTCATGGAGAAGATGCCGATCCGCGGCATGGCCCACATCACGGGCGGCGGCTTCGTGGACAACATTCCGCGCGTGCTGCCCGAGAGCTGCAACGCCGTCATCAACCGCAACAGCTGGAAGGTGCCGACCCTCTTCACCTTCATCGAGCGCCAGGGCAAGGTCGACCACGACGAGATGTACCGCGTCTTCAACATGGGCATCGGCTACGTGATCGTCGTCCGCGAGAAGGACGCGCCCGCCGCCCTGTCGCTGCTCACCAAAATGCGCCAGGCGCCGGTGGTCATCGGCGCGATCGAAAAGGGCCAGAAGAAGGTCATCTACCGAGACCGCTGAACCGCGGCGCCGGACTTCTGACCGCGCGGGCGGGCCTCCGGGCCCGCCCCTTTTTTTGTCCCGCGCGCCGACGTCAGCGGCCACCAACCGCCGAGAGCCGAAGACGCGTGTAAGATGACGATCAAGATGACGATTGCGAGGTGCACCGCTTCCCCTTCATCTTCATCGTGCTCCGAATCGTAATCCTCTCTCCTTCCCGCGCACTCCGCCACAGCAAAAAAAAACACTCCTGCCGCCCGAGGGCCGCAGGAGTGCTTTTCTTGAGATACGCGTTACGCCTTCTTCGCAGCCGCCTTCTTGGCGGGAGCCGCTTTCTTGACAACCGCTTTCTTGGCAGGAGCCGCTTTCTTCGCGGGAGCCGCCTTCTTAGCCGGAGCTGCCTTCTTAGCGGGAGCAGCCTTCTTAGCAGGAGCTGCCTTCTTCGCCGGAGCCGCTTTCTTAGCGGGAGCCGCCTTCTTAGCAGGAGCTGCTTTCTTTGCTGTGGCCATTGCGCTATCCTTTCTTTTAGTGAACCAGTTTCAAACAGCACTTCGCGGCACCACTAAACAATGCATCGAAATGTTGTTTGGTCGATACTGTAATCGTTGCTTTGAAAAAAGCAAGAACAGTTTTTGAAAAAGTGCGGCGGCCCGACGGCACCGCAGGAGCGCGGCCGCGAAACACACGCGCGCAAAAGCGGCAAAAAGGACGAAAAAAGCCAACAAAAAGGCCGTTTTATCGCTTTTGTCGCGCAGGCGGCCGCGCCCATCTGACAAGCAAAAAAATTATCTACAGCCCCCTTTTTGGCGTGACGCGTTTCGCTGATTCCCTTCGCTTTCATCGTGCGCCTTCTTTTTTTTCGCCTTGTATCCCCGGGGCCGTGCGTTACAATGGCCGCCATTTTTAAACCTGATCCGGGCGCGCGCGCACGCTCGCTTTTTCTGCGTTATGAAAGTCATGGAAATCCACTGCACCGCCTGCGGCCAAACCGCACTCGTCCGCGCGGAGCCGGTCTACGACGGCTTCAAGAAAACCGGCGAGGCGTTCATCTGCACCGCCTGCGGCAAACGCTACGCCTCGGCGGCGGAGACGCCGTTCGCGGCGCGCGCGCCGTCGCGGCCCGCCGTGTTCACCGAGGCCGACAAGCCGCGCGCCCCCTCGATCTTCAGCGACGACGAGCGCCAGCGCAGCTGCGGCTGGTGCAGCCACTTCGTCGTGAACCCCTTCAGCCAGCGCTGCGGCCTCACCAACCGCGAGACCCAAGCCACCGACCTGTGTGTGCGCTTCGAAAAGAAACCCGAGCCGTCCGACGCGAAGCCGTCGCCGGACTCCAAACCCGCGAACCCCCTCTCATGATCAACACGCCCGCTTTCATCGATCTCCTGAACACCTGGACGCCCGACAAGGTCCAGGCCCTCATCGCCTCGCGCACCGAGCGCGACGTCGCCGCCGCGCTCGGCGCCACCGGCCGCTTCGAGGCCGAGCACCTGGCCGCCCTGCTCTCGCCCGCGGCCGCGCCGTTCCTCGAACCGCTGGCGCGGCGCTCCGCGGACTGGACCCGCCAGCGCTTCGGCCGCGCGGTCCAGTTCTTCGCGCCGCTCTACGTCTCGAACTACTGCTGCAACGGCTGCCGCTACTGCGGCTTCAACCGCGCCACCACCGGCACCGTGCGCCGCGCCCTGACGCTCGACGAGGCGGTCGCCGAGGCGGAGTGCCTCGCGGCCCAAGGCTTCGGCCACATCCTGCTGGTCGCGGGCGAGGACCTCAAGAATACGCCGCCCGCCTACTTCGCCGAGCTCGCGCGCCGCATCCGCCCCCGCTTCGCCTCGGTCCAGATCGAGATCTACTCGCTCACGCTGGAGGAGTACCGCCTGCTCGTCGACGCCGGCGTGGACGGCATGACCATGTTCCAGGAGACCTACAACCCCACCGTCTACGCGGAGTACCACCCGAGCGGCCCCAAGCGCGACTTCGCCAACCGCATCGACACCTTCGAGCGCGCCGCGCAGGCCGGCCTCACCTTCGTCGGCCTGGGCTCGCTGCTGGGCATCAACGACTGGCGCGAAGAGGCCTTCTACCTGGGGCTGCACGCCAACTACCTCCAGCGCCGCTACTGGCGCACCTCCGTCGCCCTCTCCTTCCCGCGCATGCGCCCCGCCCACGGCGGCCAGCCTCCCGCGCACCCGGTCTCCGACGCGGACCTCGTGCAGCTCATGTGCGCCCTGCGCACCCAGCTGCCGGACGTCACCATGACCCTCTCGACGCGCGAGCTGCCCGGCTTCCGCGAACAGCTCGTGCGCCTCGCCGTCACCAAGATGTCCGCCGGCGCCAAAACCACCCCCGGCGGCTACACCGAGAAGACTGAGGCCGAAGCCCAGTTCGAGGTGGCGGACAAACGCTCGCTGCAGGAGGTCGCCGCCGCCATCACCGCGCTCGGCTTCGACCCCGTGATGAAGGACTGGGACCGCTCCTACGCGCAGCCCGTCCCGACCCCATGAGCCGCAGCCCGCACGCCGCCGAAGACCGGCTCTGGCGCGACGCGCTCGAGCGCCTGCGCGCCCTGGACGCCGTGTGGGACGACCCCGCCGCGCGCGACCCCGCGCTGCTCGACTGCCGCGCGTGGCTCGCCGCCCAGACGTCCCTGCCGCGGCTCGCGGCGCTCGCGCGGCTGCTGACGCCCGAGCTCACGCGCCGCCGCTTCTGGAGCGTGCTCGTGCCGGTCGAACGCGAGGTCGCCCGCTGCAAGGTCACCGACCTCGAGGTGCTCGACGCGGACCTGCCCCCGGGCACCGCCGCGGGCGCGCCCCTGCCGCTGACCGTGGTGGCGGACTCGCTGCGCTCGGCCTTCAACCTCGGCGGGCTCTTCCGCACCGCGGAGTGCTTCGGCGTGCGCGAGCTGGTGCTGTGCGGCTACACACCGCTGCCCGACCAGCCGCAGGTCGCGCGCGCCGCGCTGGGCGCCGACGCGCTCGTGCCCTGGCGCCACGTGGAGCGGACCCTCGACGCGCTCGCGGCCCTGCGCGCGCAGGGCGTGCGCTGCTTCGCGCTGGAGACGGTCGAGGGCGCGCCGGACATCGCCGAGGCCGAGTGGACGTTTCCCTGCGCCCTGGTGCTGGGCAACGAGCGCTTCGGCCTCGATCCCGAGGTCCTGCACGCCTGCGACGGCATTGTGCGGATTCCCCTCTTCGGCCGTAAGAACTCGCTGAACGTGGTCACCGCCTTCGCCGTCGCCGCGCATGTCATCCGCGCGCGCTTCGATGGGAGACGTGCGTTAGTTCATTAGTTCATTAGTTCATTAGTTCGTTAGTGCGGGAGTCCATGAGGGCGGGA
>Ga0209066_10002519_pt1 | contig 22176 bp, 22 predicted proteins | sample All_14_2_FD_187198 | JGI IMG/M metagenome (GOLD analysis project Ga0209066, IMG submission 187198) | Freshwater microbial communities in response to fracking from Pennsylvania, USA - Allegheny Zone_MetaG_DW_15 (SPAdes) (version 2) ... | reverse complement strand
CCTCCCACTGAGTGCCCGCCCCCATGCACGTCGAATCCAGCCTGGATCCCCAGCCCGTCATCGAGCGCCTCGAAGACTTCGATGCCCGCTCGGGCAATGCGGTCGAGCGCGCCTTCTTCAACCACCGGCCGTGGGTCATCCTCGTGTGCGTGCTGATCACGCTGCTGCTGGGCTGGCAGGCCAGCCGGCTGCAGCTGAAGGCCAGCTTCGAGAAGATGATCCCCACCGGGCATCCCTTCATCGTCAACTACGTCAAGCACAAGGACAGCCTCAAGGGCCTGGGCAACGCGGTGCGCATCGCCGTGGCGGTGGAGCAGGGCGACATCTTCCAGCAGCCCTACCTCGACACCCTGGCCAAGCTCAACGACGAGATGTTCCTGATCCCCGGGGTTGACCGCGCCTACATGCGCTCACTGTGGACCCCCTCCACCCGCTGGACCACCGTCACCGAAGAAGGCCTGGACGGCGGCACCGTCATCCCCGATGACTACGACGGCAGCGACACCAGCCTGCAGCAGGTGCGCGAGAACGTCGAGCGCTCGGGCCAGATCGGGCAACTGGTGGCGTCTGACCTGAAGTCGAGCATCCTCTACGTGCCGCTGCTCGAACGCGACGCTGCCACCGGCCAGCCGCTGGACTATGCCCAGCTGTCACAACGGCTGGAATCGCTGCGCAGCAAATACCAGCAGCAGGGCGTCACGCTGCACATCACCGGCTTCGCCAAGATCGTGGGCGACCTGATCGCGGGCCTGGCCGAGGTGGTGAAGTTCTTCGGCCTGGCGCTGCTCATCACCACCGCTGCCGTCTACCTCTACACCCGTGATGTGCGCAGCACCGTGCTGGTGGTGCTCAGCTCGCTGGTGGCGGTGGTGTGGCAGCTGGGCATGCTGCCACTGCTGGGGCTGCACCTCGATCCGTTTTCGATGCTGGTGCCCTTCCTCGTGTTCGCCATCGGCATGAGCCATGGCGCGCAAAAGATGAACGGCATCATGCAGGACATCGGCCGCGGCACGCACCAGTGGGTGGCCGCCCGCTACACCTTTCGCCGCCTGTTCCTGGCCGGCCTCACCGCGCTGCTGGCCGATGCGGTGGGCTTCGCCGTGCTGCTGGTGATCGACATCCCGGTGATCCGCGATCTCGCGCTGGCCGCCAGCCTGGGCGTGGCCGTGCTGGTGTTCACCAACCTGATCCTGCTGCCCATCCTGCTCAGCTACACCGGCGTCAGCGCCTCGGCCGCCGAGCGCAGCCTGCGCACCGAGCGGGCCGATCAAGACGGCCAGGCCCCGCACCCGCTGTGGCACACCTTGATGCGCTTCACCGAGCCTCGCCGCGCGCGCTGGGCCGTGGCCGTGGCAGCGGTGCTGGCCGTGGTGGGCCTGTACGGCAGCCTGCAGCTCAAGGTGGGCGATCTGGACCCTGGCGCGCCCGAGCTGCGGGCAGACTCGCGCTACAACCGCGACAACACCTTCCTGGTGAAGCACTACGCGGCCAGCGCCGACATCTTGGTGGTGATGGCCGAAGTCACGGCCGGCACCTGTGTGGACTACCCGGTGCTGTCGCAGTTGGACGAGCTGGCCGCCACCCTGCAGCGTGTGCCCGGCGTGGAGGCCACCAACACCGCCGCCGACATCGCCAAGATGGCTTCGGTGGGCTACAACGAAGGCCACCTCAAGTGGTACGAGCTGGTGCCCAACAAGGGTGCGCTCGGCGTGGTGCTCAACATCGCCCCGCGCGAGGTGCTGCCCGAGAGCTGCAGCATCGTGCCGGTGTACGTCTACCTCAAGGACCACAAGGCCGACACGCTGGACGGCGTGGTGCGGGCGGTCGAGGCGTTCAAGGCCGCCAACGACACCGCAGCGGTGACGTTTCAGCTGGCCGCCGGCAGCGCCGGCATCGAAGCCGCCACCAACATCGTCGTGAAGCGCGCCTGGTACGAGATGCTGGGCCTGGTGTACGCCGCGGTGATCGTGCTGTGCTTCATCACCTTCCGCTCCTGGGCCGCGGTGCTGGTGGCCGTGTTGCCGCTGATGCTGACCTCGCTGCTGGCCGAGGCGCTGATGGTGGCGCTGGGCATTGGCGTCAAGGTGGCCACGCTGCCGGTGATTGCGCTGGGCGTGGGCATCGGCGTGGACTACGCGCTGTACATCCTGTCGGTGATGCTGGCCCGCCTGCGTGCCGGCCGCACGCTGGGCCAGGCCTACTACGAAGCCCTGCTGTTCACCGGCAAGGTGGTGATGCTCACCGGCGTGACGCTGGCCCTGGGCGTGGCCACCTGGTCGTTCTCCGACATCAAGTTCCAGGCCGACATGGGGCTGCTGCTGGCCTTCATGTTCCTGTGGAACATGCTCGGCGCGCTGGTGCTGCTGCCCGCGCTGGCACATCTGCTGCTGCGGCGCCAGGCCACGCCGGTGGTGTCGCCCGCCACCTCGGCGCCGGAGCCCACGGCCCTGCCGGTGCAGGCCGGCACCTGATCCCGCACCCCCGGGTGCATCCATCCCAAGAAGTTCACCCTTGAACCAGGAGACCGCCATGGAAAAGAAGAGCCCCCCTCAACCCTTTCTGATGAATGCTTGGTACGTTGCCGCGCTTGCCACCGAGGTAGGCCCCGAGGCACTGTTCCACCGCAAACTGCTGGGCACCTCGGTGATGGTGTACCGCCAGCAGGACGGCACCGCCGTGGCCGTGCAAGACCGCTGCCCGCACCGCTTTGCCCCCATGCACCTGGGCAAGCGCGAAGGCGATGAGGTGACCTGCGTCTACCACGGCCTGCGCTTCAACGCCGAAGGCCAGTGCACCCACAACCCCCATGGCGACGGCCGCATCCCCAAAGCGGCCCAGCTGCGCAGCTACCCGCTGCTGGAGCGCTACGGCTTCCTGTGGATCTGGATGGGCGACCAGCCGGCCGACCCCGCCAAGCTGCCCGATTTCTCACCGCTGGACGAAGGCCACCCCAACGCACTGGCCTACACCTACATGCCGATGAAGGCCAACTACGAGCTCATCATCGACAACGTGATGGACCTCAGCCACATCGACCATGTGCACGGCGAGATCATCACCACCCGCGGCCAGCTTTCACCGCTGGTGCCCAAGACCCGCGAAAGCGAGCGTGCCATCAGCGCCCGCTGGGAATGGCAGCAAACCCCGGCCATGCTGATCTTTGCCGACTTCCTGCCCGAGCCCAAGGCCGAGGCCCGCCACTTCTTCGACATCACCTGGAGCTCACCCGCCAACATCCAGCTCTCGGTGGGCGCCAACCAAGACGGCGGCCCGCTCGACCTGCAGCACACCGTGGGCCAGTACGACCTGCACACCTGCACGCCTGAAACCGAAAACACCTCGCACTACTGGTTCGCCACCCGGCGCAACCACATCGAGGCCGATGGCGAATACAACAAGATGAAGATCCAGGCCATGCACGGCGCCTTCGTCAATGAAGACGGCCCCATCATCGAAGCGGTGGATGCCGAGATGGGCACGCCCGATTTCTTCAGCCTGAACCCGGTGCTGATGACCAACGACGTGGCCGCCGTGAAGGTGCGCCGGCTGCTGCAGCAACTGCTGGCCAAGGAACGCGGCGCGGCCTGACCCGCGCCACGCTCAACACCAACCCAACGACCAACACAAGGAGACTGACATGGCCATCACCGGCGTCATGCGCCCCGGGCACGTGTGCCTGCGCGTCATGGAACTCGAACCCGCCCTCAAGCACTATGTGGAGGTGCTGGGCCTGCGCGAAGTGCATCGCGACAAGGCGGGCGACGGCACCACCCGCGTCTACCTCAAAGCCTGGGACGAAGCCGACCACCACAGCGTGGTGCTGCGCGAGACCGACAGTGCCGGGATCGACTACATGGGTTGGAAGGTTGACTCCGCCGCCACCTTGAAGAAGCTGAGCGACGACGTGCGCGCCAGCGGCCTGGCCACCGAGATGAGCTGGGTGCCCGCAGGCGAACACCCCGCCACTGGCGAGCGCTTTCGCTTCACCATCCCCACCGGCCATGTGATGGAGCTGTACGCCCACCGCGAAGCCACCGGCTGCGAGACCGGCTACCTCAACCCCGACCCCTGGCCCGATCACCTGATGGGCATGGCGCCCGGCCGCTTCGACCACTGCCTGCTGTACGGTGATGATCTGGATGGCACCGTCAAGCTCTTCACCGAAGTGCTGGGCTTCGGCCTGGCGGAGATCGTGGTGGCCGGGCCGGAGGAGTTCATGATCGGCGCCTTCCTGGCCTGCTCGAACAAGGCCCACGACGTGGCCTTCATCCGCCAGCCGGTCAAGGGCAAGCTGCACCATGCTTCGTTTTCGCTCGACAGCTGGGCCGATGTGCTGAAGGCGGCCGACATCATCTCGAAGAAGCGCGTGTCCATCGACATCGGCCCCACCCGCCACGGCATCACGCGGGGTGAGACGGTGTACTTCTTCGATCCCAGCGGCAACCGCAACGAGGTGTTCTCGGGTGGCTACATCTACTACCCCGACAAGCCGGTGATCAAGTGGACGGATGACGAGCTGGGTGCCGCCATCTTCTATCACGACCGCAAGCTCAACGAGAAGTTCCTGAGCGTGTTCACCTGAGGCCACGCGGCCGTGCCCAGCGGCCTGCGCCGGCTCAGCGCGGGCCGCGCCGCTTGGTAAAGCCGCGCACCACCTGGATGAATGCCGTCAGCACGGATGACGGGTTGTCCTTGAGGTACATGCAGCTCAGCTCGATGTCGCGCAGGTGTGTGGAGCGCAGCGGCCGGTAGACCACCCCTTGCAGCTGCAGGCTGGTGGTCGACTCGGTGGTGATGCACAGGCCAAAGCCGCCGGCCACCAGCGCAATGCTGGTGAGCACGTCTTCCACATGCTGCACCACGTGCATGCGCACACCCTCGGCGCCAAAGGCGGCCGTCACCTCACGGGCCAGGCCCGGTGTGGGCACATTGGGGTACAGGATGATGGGCTCGTCTTCCAGGTCGCGCAGCGGCACCTCGCGCTTCTTCGCCAGGGGATGGCTGGCATGCAGTGCCACCACCAGGCGCTCGCGCAGCACGGTTTCGATCACCAGGTCATCCTCAGGCGGCACCAGGCGGTTGAAGCCCACGGTGATGCGGCGCTCGCGCAGCGCTTCAATCTGCTGGGCCTTGGTCATGGTGCGCAGGCCGATCTCCACCGTGGGGCGCTCCTGGTGAAACTGCGCCAACAGGCGCGGGATCACATCGAGCACGCCCGAGCCGAAGATGCCCACATCCAGCCGGCCGCTCAGGCCCTTGCCGGCCAATTGGGCGCGTTCCTTGGCGCGGCCCAGCATCGTCAGCACATTGGGCACGTCGTCCAGGAAAGCCTGGCCGGCCTCGGTGAGCTCCACCCCCTTGGGCGTGCGCAGGAAGAGGGCGGTGCCCAGCTCGTCTTCGAGCGCACGGATCTGGCGCGTGAGCGGCGGCTGCGCCATGTGCAGCCGCTCGGCTGCGCGGCGGAAGTTGCGCTCCTCGGCCAGGGCGAGGAATTCGCGCAGCTGTCGGATTTCCATTTTCAATGCCCCGTCACTTGATACCAGATTGGCATCAATTCTATGAAACTGAGTATTGGACAGTATCAGCATTCCACCCTATCTTCATGCCCATGAACACGCCAATGAACACGCCAGCAATTCCCGGCACGGCCTTGCCGCGCGCCGTGGCCTCGGCCGCCATCAGCACCCCGGCCGCCCACGCCGCCGTGGCCGCCGCAGTGGCCCAGGCCGAGCGCCTGGGCATCCGCATCAACGTGGCCGTGGTTGATGGCAGCGGCACGTTGATGGCGTTCCTGCGCATGAACGAAGCCTTCCTGCATTCGATCGACATCGCCATCGACAAGGCCTACACCGCGGCCAGCTTCGGTTTCCCCACCGAGGGGTGGATGCCGTTGCTCGATAGCGACCCCGCCCTGCGCACCGGCCTGCCACTGCGCCCGCGGCTGGTGGTGTTTGGCGGCGGCGTGCCGCTGTATGCAGGCGCGCAGCGGGTGGGCGCCATTGGCGTCTCGGGCGGCTCGGCCGAGCAGGATGCCGCCTGTGCCCGCGCCGGCCTGCAAGCCACCGGCCTGACCGAACAACCCACCTGACGCACGCAACTGAGCCACACAACTGACTCACGCAACTGAGCCACGCACCTGAGCACCCTCATGAAGCACTTCCACAACTTCATCAACGGCGAATTCATCGCCACCAGCAAGACCTTCGAAAACCGCGCGCCCGTGGACAACCGCGTGCTGGGCCTGGTGCACGAAGCCGGCAGCGCCGAAGTCGACGCTGCGGTGAAAGCCGCCCGCGCCGCGCTGCACGGCGACTGGGGCCGCATGACCGTGGCCAGGCGTGTGGAACTGCTCTACGCCGTGGCTGACGAGATCAACCGCCGCTTCGATGACTTCCTCGCCGCCGAGATCGCCGACACCGGCAAGCCGCTCAGCCTGGCCTCGCACATCGACATCCCGCGCGGCGCAGCCAACTTCAAGGTGTTCGCCGACATCATCAAGAACGTACCCAACGAATCGTTCGAGATGGCCACGCCCGATGGTGGCCAGGCCGTCAACTACGCCGTGCGCACGCCGGTGGGCGTGGTGGGTGTGGTGTGCCCCTGGAACCTGCCGCTGCTGTTGATGACTTGGAAGGTAGGACCCGCGCTGGCTTGCGGCAACACCGTGGTCGTCAAGCCCTCGGAAGAAACGCCCGCCACTGCCACGCTGCTGGGCGAGGTGATGAACGCCGTGGGCATCCCCAAGGGCGTCTACAACGTGGTGCATGGCTTCGGGCCGGATTCGGCGGGCGAATTCCTCACCCGCCATCCGCAGGTCAACGCCATCACCTTCACGGGCGAGACGCGCACCGGCGAAGCCATCATGGCTGCGGCTGCCAAGGGCGTGCGCCCGGTGAGCTTCGAGCTGGGTGGCAAGAACGCGGCGGTGGTGTTTGCCGATGCCGACCTGGACAAGGCCGTGGCCGGCGTCACCCGCAGCGCTTTTGAAAACTGCGGCCAGGTGTGCCTGGGCACCGAGCGTGTCTACGTGCAGCGGCCAGTCTTTGATCAATTTGTGCAGGCCCTGAAGGCCAAGGCCGAGGCGCTGAAGATCGGCCCGTCTGATTTGCCTGGCGTGGGCATGGGCCCGCTGATCTCTGCCGAACACAAGGCCAAGGTGCTGAGCTACTACCGCAAGGCGGTGGAAGAGGGCGCCACCGTGGTCACCGGCGGTGGCGTGCCAGCGATGGCGGGCGCCTTGGCCGAAGGCCATTGGGTGCAGCCCACCATCTGGACCGGCCTGCCCGAGAGCGCCGCGGTGATCCGCGAAGAGATCTTTGGCCCCTGCTGCCACATCGCCCCGTTTGACACTGAAGAAGAAGCCGTGGCCCTGGCCAACGCCACCGACTACGGCCTGGCCACCAGCATCTGGACACGTGACCTGGGCACCGCCCACCGCATGGCCCGCCAGGTAGAAGTGGGCATCTGCTGGATCAACAGCTGGTTCCTGCGTGATCTGCGCACCGCCTTCGGCGGCGCCAAAGCCTCTGGCATCGGCCGTGAAGGCGGCGTGCACTCGCTGGAGTTCTACACCGAGCTGCGCAACATCTGCGTCAAGCTTTGATGCGTCGCTGATTGATTGTTGAAAGCATCCCATGTCCCCTGACAAGATCCAGGCCTACGGCGACGAGCTGTACCAGGCCCTGCAAAGCCGCACCGCGGTGGCCCCGCTCACCGAGCGCGACCCCGAGATCACGATCGACGATGCCTACCAGATCCAGCTGCGCATGATCCAGCGCCGGCTGGATGCGGGTGAAGTCGTCATCGGCAAGAAGATCGGCGTCACCAGCCGCGTGGTGATGGACATGCTGGGCGTGAACCAGCCCGACTTCGGCCACCTGCTCTCGGGCATGGTGTTCAACGAAGGCGAGGCCATCGAGGCAGCCCAGTTCATCGCCCCGCGCGCCGAGGCCGAAGTGGCCTTCATCCTGGGCCGTGACCTCACCGGCCCCGGCGTCACCGCCGCCGACGTGCTGCGCGCCACCGACTGCGTGATGCCCTGCTTCGAAATCGTCGACAGCCGCATTCGCGACTGGAAGATCAAGATCCAGGACACCGTGGCCGACAACGCCTCGTGCGGCGTGCTCACGCTGGGCGGCGTGCGCCGCAGCCCGCGCGATCTGGATCTCGCGCTGGCCGGCATGGTGCTGGAGAAAAACGGCGAGATCATCTCCACCAGCGCGGGCGCGGCCGTGCAGGGCTCGCCCGTCAACGCAGTGGCCTGGCTGGCCAACACGCTGGGCCGCCTGGGCATTGCGCTCAAAGCGGGCGACGTGATCCTCTCGGGCTCGCAATCGCCGCTGGTACCCGTCAAACCCGGTGACAGCTTGCATTGCAGCGTGGGCGGCCTGGGCAGCACCTCGGTGCGCTTCATCTGAACCGATCTGAACAGGACACCCCATGGCCCTCTCCCGCCAGGACATTGACGCGCTCGCCACCCACCTGGAAAGCGCCGAGCACGAAGCGCGCGATGTCACCAAGATCACCGACGACTATCCCGCCATGGACTGGGCCGATGCCTACGCCATCCAGGACGAAATCCGCTGGCGCAAGGAAGCCCGCGGCCAGAAGACCGTGGGCCTGAAGGCCGGGCTCACCTCGTTTGCCAAGATGAAGCAGATGGGCGTCGACAGCCCCGTGTTCGGCTTTGTGAGCGACTACATGGCGCAGCCCGACGGTGGCGAGATCGACACCCGCAGCCTGATTCACCCGAAGGTGGAAGCCGAGATCTGCATCGTCACCAAAGCGCCGCTGCGCGGGCCCGGCTGCCACATCGGCGCCGTGATGGCCGCGATCGACTTCGTCATCCCCGCGGTGGAAATCATCGACAGCCGCTACCGCGACTTCAAGTTCGACCTCAAGAGCGTGATCGCCGACAACACCTCGGCCGCCCGCTTCGTGGTGGGTGGCCGATCACGCCAGGTGGAAGACCTCGACCTGCGCACGCTGGGCGTGGTGCTGGAAAAGAACGGCCAGATCGTCTCCATGGCCGCCGGCGCCGCCGTGCTGGGCCACCCCGCCACCGCCGTGGCCATGCTGGCCAACCACCTGGGCCAGCGCGGGCAGGAGATCCCAGCCGGCACCTTCATCATGACCGGCGGCGTGACCGAAGCCATCCCGGTGAGCGCCGGCGACAACGTGACCGTGCGCTTCCAAGACCTGGGCACCGTGGCCATGCGCTTCGCCTGACCCCTGAGGACATCGTCATGACCCAGAAAATCAAATGCGCCCTGATCGGCCCCGGCAACATCGGCACCGACCTGCTGGCCAAACTGCAACGCAGCCCCGTGCTGGAGCCGGTGTGGATGGTGGGTATCGACCCTGAATCCGACGGCCTCAAACGCGCCCGCGAGATGGGCCTGAAGACCACCGCTGAAGGCGTGGACGGCCTCGTGCCGCACATGAAGGCCGATGGCGTGCAGATCGTGTTTGATGCCACCAGCGCCTACGTGCACGCCGAGAACTCGCGCAAGGTCAATGCCGAAGGCGCGTTGATGATTGACCTGACCCCCGCAGCCATCGGCCCGTACTGTGTGCCGCCGGTGAACTTGGCGCAGCATGTGGGCGCGCCGTCGCCGGGCCGCTCCCAAGACGGCGCAGCCCCCTCGGGGGGTGGCGCAGCGCGCAGCGCGAAGCCTGGGGGCCTTTTGTCTGAGATGAACGTCAACATGGTGACGTGCGGCGGCCAGGCCACCATTCCGATGGTGGCTGCTGTGAGCCGTGTTCAACCCGTGGCCTACGGCGAGATCGTCGCCACGGTGTCCAGCCGCTCGGTCGGCCCCGGCACGCGCAAGAACATCGACGAGTTCACCCGCACCACGGCCGGCGCGGTAGAGAAGGTGGGCGGTGCCAAGAAGGGCAAGGCCATCATCATCATCAACCCGGCCGAGCCGCCGATGATCATGCGCGACACGGTGCACTGCCTCACCGAAGGCACGCCCGACCAGGCCGCCATCACCGAGAGCGTGCACGCCATGATCCGCGAAGTGCAGAAGTACGTGCCCGGCTACCGCCTGGTCAACGGCCCGGTGTTCGATGGCAACCGAGTCTCGGTGTTCATGGAAGTCGAAGGCCTGGGCGACTACCTGCCCAAGTACGCCGGCAACCTGGACATCATGACCGCCGCCGCCGCCCGCACCGCCGAGATGTTTGCCCAGGAGATCCTGGCCGGCAAGCTGGTGCTTCAACCCGTGTCCGCTTGAGGAGAGGCATACCATGAGTCAACAACGAAGCGAACACGAGCCCGGCGCCCGGCCGCCCGAAGCCGGGCGTGATCCCCTCGGGGGATCGACGGCTGTACCCGGCCGGCGAGGGGCAGTCATCCTTCACGACATGACCCTGCGCGACGGGATGCACCCCAAGCGCCATCTGATGACACTCGATCAGATGAAGACCATCGCCTGCGGTCTGGACGCCGCCGGTGTGCCGCTGATCGAAGTGACCCACGGCGACGGCCTGGGCGGCAGCTCCGTGAACTACGGCTTCCCGGCCCATACCGATGAAGAGTATCTGGGCGCGGTGATCCCGCTGATGAAGCAGGCCAAGGTGTCGGCGCTGCTGCTGCCGGGCATCGGCACCGTTGATCACCTGAAGATGGCGCACAGCCTGGGCGTGCACACCATCCGCGTGGCCACGCACTGCACCGAAGCCGATGTGAGCGAGCAGCACATCGCCTTCGCCCGCAAGATGGACATGGACACCGTGGGCTTCCTGATGATGGCCCACATGAACAGCGCCGAGGGCTTGGTGAAGCAGGCCAAGCTGATGGAAAGTTACGGCGCCAACTGCATCTACATCACCGATTCGGCCGGCACCCTGCTGCCCGAGGGCGTGAAGGAGCGCCTGAGCGCCGTGCGCGACGCCCTGAAACCCGAGACCGAACTGGGTTTCCACGGCCACCACAACCTGGCCATGGGCGTGGCCAACAGCCTGGCGGCCATCGAATGCGGCGCCACGCGCATTGACGCGGCCTCGGCCGGCCTGGGCGCTGGGGCCGGCAACACGCCGATGGAGGTGCTGGTGGCCGTGTGCGACCGCATGGGCATCGAAACCGGCGTGGACGTCTGGAAGATTCAGGATGTGGCCGAAGACCTGGTGGTGCCCATGATGGACTTCCCCATCCGCATCGACCGCGATGCGCTGACGCTGGGCTATGCCGGCGTGTACGGCAGCTTCCTGCTGTTTGCCAAACGCGCTGAAAAGAAGTACGGCGTGCCCGCCCGCGAGCTGCTGGTAGAGCTGGGCCGCCGCGGCATGGTGGGCGGCCAGGAAGACATGATCGAAGACACTGCCCTCACCATGGCGCGCGAGCGCGCCGCGGCAGCCCGTTGAACACCGGAAGGAAGCACCATGCCGTTTGCACAGATCTACATGCTTGAAGGCCGCACCGACGAACAGAAGCAGGCCGTGATCGAGAAGGTGACGGCCGCGCTGATGGAAGCGGTGGACGCCCCTAAGGAAAACATCCGCGTCTGGATCCACGATGTGCCCAAGCAGAACTGGGGCATTGCGGGGGTGCCGGCGTCGATGCTGGGGCGGTAAGGCGGCGCGATACCGGCGCCGTATGGCTGACGGGGAGCATCAGTATTGGACAGCCCGTGGGACTGGCCCTAACGTCTCAGGCATGACCACCCCTCCCTTGATCCCGCCCGGCCACGGCCCCGTGACCGTGCTGGTCACCCGCCGCATCAAGCCCGGCCATGAAGTTGATTTCGAAGCCGCGATGACGCAGATGATCATCGTCGCAGCGTCATTCCCCGGTCACCTGGGCGGCCGGCTGATCCGCCCCGGCGAGGAGGGCGATGACAGCGTGACCGAGCGGCTGTACCACGTGATCTTTGCGTTCGACACGCAGGAGCATCTGGCCGGCTGGCAGAACTCGCCCGTGCGCAAGCTGGGCCTGGCGGCGGTGGCGCCGCACACCCAGGGCGAGCAGGAGCTGCGGCAGGTCACCGGGCTGGCGCATTGGTTCGTTGAGCCCCAAGGCCCGGTGCAGGCACCGCCGCCACGCTGGAAGGTGGCCGTGGTCACCTGGCTGGGCATCTTTCCCACGGTGTTTGTGCTGTTTTCGCTGCTGAGCGAGCCGCTGGCGCCGCTGCCGGTGTTGCCGCGCATCATGGTGCTCACCGCGTTGGTGGTGCTGGTGATGACGTGGGTGGTGGCGCCCCAGCTCACGCGGCTGTTCCGGCCCTGGTTGCATCCGCACTGAGCGCGACAATGGGTGATCCCTATTGTCCGGATCGCCTCATGCCCAGCATGCGCAAGCCCGCCGCCGGCGGGTTGGTTTATTCCACCGAAGGCGGGCGCATGTGCCCGCAATGCCGACAGCCGCTGACGGCCTGTGAGTGCGCCGCGCAAGCGGCCAAAGCGGCGCTGGCCAAGTCAGACGGCGTCGTGCGCGTAAGCCGCGAAACCAAGGGCCGCGGCGGCAAGGCCGTGACGCTGGTGCGCGGGTTGCCGCTTCCCCCCGATGATTTGGCGGCCCTGGCCAAGCGGCTGCGCACCGCCTGCGGCAGCGGTGGTACCGTGAAAGACGGCGTGATCGAGGTGCAGGGTGATCACGCGGAGCGCCTGGTGGCTTTGCTGACGGCCGAGGGGCGCTGGGTGGTGAAGCGGGCAGGGGGATGAGATGGCGTTTGGATCGTTCTATCAGCCGTGGCGCGAGAACCTGTGCGACGGCCCCGAAGCTTGGGGTCAATGGATGGCGGATCTGCGCGCGACCGGTGTCTCCCGGTTGATCGTGCAGTGGGTCTCCTGGGAACACGACTGGCTGTTCGTTTCCCGCCCATGCACCACTGACACAGCCAACGACGACCGGTTGCGACAACTTCTGGATGCCGCCGCACAGCATGGCATCTCAGTCTGGCTGGGCCTGGACGGCTCAAGCTATTGGTGGAAAGCCACCCAAGCCTGCAACAGCGATGTTGAGGTGAGCGGCTACCTGAGTTGGCGTGCAGCCGTTCTCGCCGAGCTGGCCGAGGCCCTGCTGCCGGTCACGGGCCACGCGGCGTTTGGCGGCTGGTACTTGAGTGACGAGATCGATGACATCAACTGGATCGGGTCCTTCCGCGCCGAGGCGCTAGGGGCGTTTTTGCAGTCGATCACGGCCTCTCTGAAAACTTGGACGCCTCAGAAGCGCATCGCCATCTCGTACTTCGCCAATGGCAGCCGCACCAACGCCGAACAATGCGAAGTGCAATGGCGACGCTGGTTCAACGCCGCGCCGCTGTTGGACGAGGTGCTGTTTCAAGACGGCATTGGTTCGGGTCACAACACGCTGGCGCAATGGCCCGCATTGCTGGCGGCCGTGAGCCGGGCTGCTGCCACAGCCACCCCGAAGCGCCGCTGCACGCCGGTGGTGGAATTGTTTGAACCCAGGCAATCGAAGGAAGCCGACGAACCGCTTTTTCACCCCGCACCGGCATCACGGGTAGAAGCGCAGATGGCCCTGGCGAAGAAGAACCATCAGGAGACAGTTGCCTTCGGCGTCCCGGATTACGTGACCCGGCCTCATCCAAAGTACACGGCACAGGCTGAAGCGCTAAGAGCATGGCTCACCCCGTGAGCCAGGTCTATCCAGGCTGCACATCCACCGCTTTGTGCGGCATCGCAGCCCAATCAATCAACTCCTGCAACAACCACTCCGGCGCATCCAGCGGCAGATCATGCCCTGCCTGCAGATGCACACGATGCGGCACCTGCCAATGCGCGGCCATCGCGGCCGAGCAGGCCGGGCTCACCAGCTGATCCCCCGCGCCTGAAAGCACCAGCAGCGGCACCCGCGGCGCCTGGGCAGGGGCCCGATAGCGCGCTGCGGCCAGCAACTGGCGCAACGCGTTCAAGCGCGTCACCGGATGTGCGCGACGAATGGCCAGCCAATCGGCCACAGTGGCTTCGCGCAGCGCGGGGCATCGGCTGGTCAGGTCAAACAGCGTTGACTCCCAACGTTCATCACTGGCCGGTGACAGCAGCAGCCCGAGCAGCCGCACCACGGCCGGCAGGCGCAGGCGCTGGTGCCAGGCGCTGAAGCCGCGCAGGCTGCTGTTGATGAGCACCAGGCTGCACAGTTCGTTGGGCCAGGCGGTGGCCCAGTCGACGGCCACCATCGCGCCCATCGACAAGCCCACCACGTGCACCGGGCCGGTCACCCTTTGCGCCTGCAAACGTTGGCGCACATGCAGGGCCATGTCTCGCACGCACACGGGGCTGGCCCGTTGCCACTCAACCCCGTTGCCGGGCAGATCAATGCAATGCACCGCGCGGCCGGTGCGGGCCTGCAGCTGCTGCGGCACCTCACCCCAATGCTGCGCTTCGCGGCTGAGCCCGCGCAGCAGCACCCACGGCGCCTCGGGTGGCATCGTGCTCATCGGGCGGTGCGGTACCAACGCTGCAGTGCCTGCGCGCGGTGCGCTTCACGCGCCGCACCCTGCGGTGCCCAGCGGGCCCAGCTGGCCACGGCACGGGTCACAAAATCCAGCCCGTTGACATGCCGCCGCAGCACCCGCTGCTGGCGGTGCGGCAGGCCGGGGTTGAACAGGCCGCCGCGGCTGAAAAGCTGCCAGGGGTTCTTCTTGACCCACAGCCAGGAGCCCATCTCCAGCGTCAGCGGCAGGAAGGGCGCTGGGCCGTGTTCGCAGGCGCGGCGGTAGAGGTGGTCCCACAGGTCGCCATGGGCGAGGTATTGCTGGCTCTGCGGCTCCAGCACGTAGCGGTGGTGCAGCAGGCTGTGGTCGAGGATCTCGCCGAAGGCATGCAGCTCGGGCAGGTGTTCGATGGGCGTGCGGCTGCAGGCCATGGGGAACCACAGCCGGTCGGCCAGGCCAAAGCCCGAGTGGCAGTCGACCGCCATCGCAAACGGGTGGCCCAGGATCTCGTCTTCCACCACCTGGCACAGCGCGGCTGATTCGGGTGGCATGGGCGCGCCGGCCGCGCCGCGGTACCAAGGCAGCGAGGCGCTGATGCGGTGCCCACCCACCAGCGAGGCCACGCGCTCCTCGGCCTCCACTGGCGCCGAGCGCATCAGGTCAACACCCGCGGGGTTGGCGCGCGTGCCCAGCCACACACCGCCGGGGTTGACCAACGGCATGAAGACCAGGCGCACGTCCTCCAGCAGGCGGTGCAGGCTGTCATCCCAGGCCAGCCGCATCACCAGGCTGCGCAGGTAGGCCAGCACCACCTGGCTGCCGATGCGTTCCAGCCCATGCACGCCGCCGAAGAAGGCGGCCACCGGGGCGTCGGGCCGCTCACTGCCCAGCGTGAACACCGAGACGGGCAGGGTGGCGGCGCCCATGGGCACGTCACACAGGGTGCGCATGCGCAGCAGCGGCTGGCCTTGTGCCACCAGGGCGCGCAGTTCTGCCAGCTCGGGCAGGTCGGGATCGGGGACAGGCACCGAGTCTGCAGGGGCCAGCGCAGCGCCGTCATGCGGCTGCCATCGTTCTGTCATCCGGGCCTCATACGCTGAGGGCTTGATCCTGCCCATGAACCTGCCTTCCAAAGGGACACGATGAAGATGCACAGCTTGCGCCCCCAGGTGGCCGTTCAACTGCTGCTGTGGGGTGCCATCGAATGCTGGCAACTTGCGCGCGCCAAGCTGGCTTTGCAGCGGCTAGGCGCGGGCCATGATAGTGCGCGAACCCGCCTCGCGGGCCGCAGCGCGCAGGGTGCCACACGCTATTGACTGCGCCGCAGCGCTGAACGCGCTGCCAGCCATCGACGAGAATCTGTGGGCTTGGCCTTCACGGTACCCGCATGACCCTCGATGCCCCTGTTTCACGCCGCACCGTCTTCACGGTGCAGGTGCAGTTTGGTGACTGCGATCCCGCCGGGATCGTGTTCTTCCCCAACTACTCGCGCTGGATGGATGCGGCCTCGCTGCATTTCTTCCGCGAATGCGGCGTGCCCGATTGGCGCGAGCTGGAGCGCACGCGCGGCATCATCGGCACCCCGCTGCTGGAGATCCACACCCGCTTCTTCCTGCCGGCCACCTACGGCGAGACGCTGCAGATCCACACCGAAGTGGAGCGCTGGAACACCAAGGCCTTCGTGCACCACCACCGGGTGATGCGCGACGGCACCTTGCTGAGCGAAGGCCGCGAAACGCGGGCCTTCTGCGCCCGGCTGGAAGGCCGGCTGAGGGCCGTGCCCGTGCCCGATGACATCCGGGCGCTGTGCGACCCGGCGGCTGCGCCCTGACGACCCCGCTCGTCATAATGTACGGTTTGGTTAGTTTCAGGAGCGCACTCGCATGGCGTCAACCCTCAAGATCATCTCGTCCATGGCCACCCGGCAATTGCTGGCTGACCTGATCGGCCGTTTCCAGGCCGACCATCCGCAGCCGCTGATCCAGGCCGAGGCAGTGGGGGGCGTGGACGCGGCCAAGCGGGTGCAGGCCGATGAAGCCTTCGATGTGGTGGTGCTGGCCAGCGATGCGATCGACAAGCTCATCGCCGCCGGCAAGGCGCTGGCGCCGCGCTTCGACGTGGTCAGCTCCGGTGTGGCCGTGGCCGTGCAGGCCGGCGCCCCACGGCCCGACATCAGCACCGAAGCCGCCCTGAAGCAGGCCGTGCTGGCGGCGCCCACGCTCAGCTACTCCACCGGGCCGAGCGGCGTGCAGCTGGCCAAGCTGTTTGAGCGCTGGGGCATTGCCGACGAAATCAAGCCACGCATCGTGCAGGCGCCCCCCGGCGTGCCGGTGGGCAGCCTGGTGGCCAAGGGCGAGGTGGCGCTGGGCTTCCAGCAGCTCAGCGAGATGATGAACCTGCCGGGCATTGACGTGATCGGCCCGCTGCCAAGCGAAGTGCAGATCACCACCATCTTCTCGGCGGCCATCGCCATCACCTGCGCTGAACCCGCGGCGGTGCAGCCGCTGCTGAGTTTCCTGGTATCCGCACAAACCGCGCAACTCAAGCACGACAACGGCATGGCGCCCGTCTGAGGCACACGCCCCAGGCCATCACCAAGCAGGCCCCTCGAAGCAGGTCTGGCCCCCCAACGCCGTGTTCAAGTCTGCCAGCGGGGCGCCGAAGAGGCGGGTGACACCCCGCAGCGCCCGACTGCGGTTTTTACCGGTTTTGCGCCTGCTTCATGTTGTTGCCCTCGTCCACCCGTTCGTGCCTGGCCTGGCTGCGCTGCGCGTTGCTGGCGGCCGGGTTGTGGCTTGCGGGCGCGGCCGCCGCGATGGTCGACCCAACCGCGCCCCTGGTGCTGGGCGACAGCCGGCCGCAACAGGACGCCTGGCCGGCCCTGAGGATGTTCAGCGATCCAGGCCAGGCCATGACCTTGGCGCAGGTACAGGCGCAACAGCCCCGTTTCGCACCGCCCGGCGGGCCTGCATCGAACTTGGGCATCCGGCGCGATGCGGTCTGGCTGCACCTGCCGTTGGTGGTGGACGGCGGTGATGGGCACTGGCTGCTCAACATCGACTACCCGCCGCTCAATCGGGTAGACGTCTACCTGCTCGCCGAGGGCCGGCTGGTGCAGCAATGGCAGCTTGGCACATCACAACCCTTTGACCAGCGGCCGCTGCCCACCCGCACCCACGCCGCCCCGCTGGTGCTGACACCCGGCACGGCGTACGAGGTGTACCTGCGCGTGCAGACTGACAGCTCGATGGTGCTGCCCATCTCGCTGATCAAGCCCGAGCCGTACCACGCCCATGAAGCGGGTGTGCAACTCGCCCAGGGAATGATGGCTGGGGTGGCCCTGGCCCTGCTGTTCTACAGCCTGGTGAACTGCTTCGGCGTGGGCGGCACGATGTTTGGGCTGCACGCACTCTCGGTCACCGGAGCCTTGCTGTTCTTCCTGTCGTACTTCGGCTTGGCTCAACAACACCTGTGGCACGAGCCCACCGGGTGGCTCACCAAGCTGGCCCCGCTGTCGGTGCTGCTCACGCTCACCTCGGCCGGGCGTTTTGTGGCTTTGACGCTGAACGTCCAGCAGAGCAGCAGGCGCCTGTATCTCGGCATCAACGGCACGTCGATCCTGGCCGGCGTGGCGCTGGTGCTGTCACTCAGCGGGTTGCTGAACTATAGGAGCACCCAGCTGGCGGCCACGCTGTTGGGCCCAGTGCTGTTGCTGCTGTCAGTGCCTGCTGCCTGGGCCCAGGCGCGGCAGGGCAGCCGTGTGGGCCGCTACATGCTGATCGGCTGGGGTGCCTACCTGGTGGGCGCTGTCACGATCGCCAGCCTGTTGCGCGGCTGGGTGCCGGCCAACTTCTGGACCCAGCATCTCTTCCAGGTGGGCTGGCTGATGGAGATGCTCGTCTGGCTGCGTGTGCTGAGCCTGCATGCTGAGTCACTGCGTCGGGAGGCCGAGCAGACCGAAATGCAGCGCCAGCTGCTCGAATCGCTGGCCTACACCGATGCGCTCACCGGCCTGCCCAATCGGCGCGGGCTCGGGGTGGCGTTGCAGGACGCCCTGGGCCGCTGCCGCGGCGACGCGGCCCTGGCCGTCTTCCTGATCGACCTCGATGGTTTCAAGCTGGTGAATGACCGCCTGGGCCACGACATCGGCGACGCGGTGCTGATCGAAGTGGGCCGCCGCCTCAAACAACACCTGCGCCGCGAGGATGTGGTGGGCCGCCTCGGCGGCGATGAATTCGTGATCGTGGCCGAGCGCATGGGCAACGAAGCCGAGGCGCATGCCCTGGGCGGCAAGCTGCTGGCAGCCTTCCGCGAGCCCCTGCTGATCGACGGCCACGCCTGCCCCATCGGGCTGACCATCGGATTTGCGCTGGCACCGCATGATGGCGCCAGCGCCGATGACCTGCTCAAGCGGGCCGATGCCGCCATGTATGCCGGCAAGCAGGCCGGCCGCCACACCGTGCGCCGCGGCACGGCCTCTCACGGACTGGCCGGTGCGCTGGCCAATTGAGCCTGAAACCCGGCCCATTTCAGCCTCTCGTCCGCTTGCCCTTTCCGAAGAATGGGCAAACGGATTCCCACCTCACGGCCCGTGCTCGCCCCTGAAGCACACGCGCCGCAACAACAACCCACTGCCCCACTGAATGGTGGGCAGGAGCCAAGCGATGTCAGCGATCCTCAGCCCAGGCAGCGCCCTGCCGTCCACCACCTCGTCAGAAGGTGCCACCGGCGGCTTCTTCAGCTTCCACGGCCCGTGGGCACCGGGTGTGCGGCTGTTCCGCAAGCTGGGCTTCAGGATGAAGGCGGCCATCGTGTCGCTGGTGTTCGTATTGCCGCTGCTGGCGTTGATCAGCTGGCAATCGATGGATTCGACCGAGCGCGCGCTGCAGGCGCGCCGCGATGCCACCCGCGAGCATGTGGAAATCGCCCACGCGATGCTGACCTGGGCCTACGAGCAGGAAACCAGCGGCAAGGCCAGCCGCGAGCAGGCTCAAGCGCTGGCACGTGAAGCGATCGGCCGCATGCGCTACGACGGCAAGGAATACTTCTGGATCAACGACATGCATCCGCGTGTCGTGATGCACCCGATCAAGCCTGAACTCGAAGGCAAGGATGTCAGCGACATGAAAGACCCGAACGGCCTGGCGCTGTTCAAGGCCTTCGTGGCCCGGGTCCAGCAAGACAAGGAAGGCTTCGTTGCCTACCAATGGCCCAAGCCGGGCAAGGCCGAGCCCGTGGACAAGATTTCCTACGTCAAGGGCTTCGAGCCCTGGGGCTGGGTGCTGGGCTCGGGCATCTATGTGGACGACGTGATGAGCGGCGCCTACTTCCGCTGGGCCATGATGGCCGCCATCGCGTGGCTGTTTGTGGGCCTGGGGGCCTACCTGTTCTACAGCTTCTACCTGGTGATGGAAGGCGGCCTGAAAGAAACCCGCCGCCACCTGCGCGCCATGACCGATGGCGACCTGACCACCTCCCCGCGCCCCTGGGGCCGCGATGAAGCGGCGCAGTTGATGCTGTCGCTACGCGACATGCAGGACTCGTTGCGCGGCATGGTGCTGCGCGTGCGCCGCTCCAGCGACGAAATTGTGCACTCCAGCAGCGAGATTGCCTCGGGTGCCATGGACCTGTCCGTGCGCACCGAGCAGGCCGCCGCCAACCTGGAGGCGTCGGCCTCGTCGATGGAAGAGATCAGCTCGACCGTCAAGAGCACGGCCGAGCACACGCAGGAAGCTTCGCGAGTGGCCCGCCGCAACGCCGAGACCGCGGCCGACGGCGGTCGTGTCATGCGCGAAGTGGTGCAAACCATGGAAGACATCCGAGCCTCGTCGGCGCAGATCGGCGAGATCGTCGGCACCATCGACAGCATCGCCTTCCAGACCAACATCCTGGCGCTCAACGCCGCGGTGGAAGCCGCCCGCGCTGGCGAACAAGGACGCGGCTTTGCGGTGGTGGCCAGCGAAGTGCGACAGCTCGCGCAACGCAGTGCCGATGCCGCGCGCGAGATCAAGACCCTGATCGGGCGCAGCGTGGAGCAGGTGGAGGCCGGCACCACCATCGTGCGCAGTGCCGGTGCAACGATCGAGGACATCGTGACCTCGTCTCAGCGTGTCGATCAATTGCTGGGTGAAGTGACCACCGGTGCTCAGGAGCAAAGCCTGGGTGTGGGCCAGATCGGCCAGGCGGTGCATGAACTCGACCGCATGACCCAGCAGAACGCCGCCCTGGTGGAGCAAACGGCTGCGGCCGCTGCGGCCATGAAAGACCAGGCCCAGACGCTGGTCAATGAAGTCTCACGCTTCAAGACCCCGGCGGGGATGGTGCTGGCGACGTCGACCGATTCGGTCTCGTCTATCGACTTCGATTTTGACAAGGCGATCGACGCTCACCGAGCCTGGAAGGTCAAGCTGCGCAAGGCGATCGCCGAGCAGGAGAAGCTCGATGCCGACAAGATTTGCCGCGATGACCAGTGCCCGCTGGGCCAGTGGCTGCACGGCCCTGGCGGCGCCCAGTGGGGCAGCCGCCCCATGTTCACCGACCTGCTGAACAAGCATGCCGAGTTTCACCAGATTGCTGGCGGCGTGGCCAAGCAGATCAACGGCGGCCAGTACGCCCAGGCCGAGCGGCTGATCGGTTCAGGCTCACGCTTCGCCCAGGTCTCCACCGAGGTGGCGACGATCCTGACACGCGCCAAGCGGGGCCTGTAGCAGCGGCCCCGCGGCCCGCTTCAGCGCCAGGCCGCGCGTCACCCAGCAGTGCGCTTCAAGCGCCACACCATCGCGCCCAGCGCAGCCACGCCGGCCAGCAGCACGGCCCATAGCAGCCAAGGGCGCCACGCGGCGCGCTGTTGCGCGGCGTCGATGGCCTGAGCCACTGCCGGCTCTTCCACCCAGGGGCCGACCAGGGCACGACCGAACTGGGCACGTTCGTCGTCCAGTGCAGGCACCAGGGCCGTCACCGGCAGTGCGCCAGCCTTGGCCGCAGGCGAGCCGGCCAGCAGGGTGAAGGGCGGCTGTCCCTGCGCGGCGAACACCAACCGAGGCAGGCGCACTTGCACGCGCAGTCGCACGGCCTCGCGGGGCGGGGTGGCGGCGCGCTCGTCAGGCAGCACCCGCAGGTACCGCACGGAAGTGCTCAGGGGCAGCGGTGGCGAACGGCTCACCTGGCCGGCTCGCTCCAGCCGGTAGACCACGCCCTGCGCCAGCGGCAGCCAGGGTTGATCGGTTGCCGCTCGGCCTTCGATCTGCAGCGGCAGCACGCGGGTGCCGGGGCCCATGCCCAGATCGAATAGGGTCACCGGCAGGGGGCCGCCCAAGTCAAAGACGAAGCCGGCGCGGTCTGATGAGCCCACCTCTTTTTGCACGGCCGACGGGGCGATCTCCAACCAGCTCGGAGCGTCTTGCGCGGTGCCAGGCAAAGGCTCAAACACCAGGCGGGCGCCCGTGAGCTGAGGGGCGGTGGACGGGTCGCGCCACAGCAATCGCACGAAGCGCGCCGTCTCGGCGGGCAACGGCACCTTGGGTTGCGTCAACGGGCCGGTGGGGGCGGTGAGGGCCAGCAACTGGCCGCTGTCGGCCGCGGCCCAGTGGCGCAGGTCGGTGCTGGTCTGCAGGTCATAGGCAGCGCTGAAATCGGCAGGGCCTGACCCAATACTGTTCGTTTAGCATGTATTCTGCGATGATGGCTGTCTCGCAGCTGCGGAGCAGGGTATGGCACGAACCAAGGCAGTTCTGGGTCCCGGTGCGCGATTGAGTGACTATCTCAGCGCCAGTCT
>Ga0209066_10002518_pt1 | contig 22180 bp, 16 predicted proteins | sample All_14_2_FD_187198 | JGI IMG/M metagenome (GOLD analysis project Ga0209066, IMG submission 187198) | Freshwater microbial communities in response to fracking from Pennsylvania, USA - Allegheny Zone_MetaG_DW_15 (SPAdes) (version 2) ... | reverse complement strand
GTGCACCACCCACCTCCTGAAGGCGTGTACCTGCGCACCGTCAAGAGCTACGTCCTGCGCGCCGGTCGCATGGGCTCGGGCCAGGTGAAAGCGTTCGAGCAGTTTGGCCCCCGCTTTCTGCTGAACTACACCGCCGACACCCCGCTGGACGCCACCGCTGCGTTTGGCCGCACCGCACCGCTGGTGCTGGAGATCGGGTTTGGCATGGGGGACGCCACCGCCCAAATCGCATTGGCCCGCCCGGGCGACAACTTCCTGTGCTGCGAGGTGCACGAACCCGGTGTGGGCGCGCTGCTGAAACGCTGCGGGGAGCAAGACATCCGCAACATCCGCATCCTGCGGCACGACGCGGTGGAGGTGCTCGACCACATGCTGACTCCCGCCAGCCTGGACGGCGTGCACATTTTCTTCCCCGACCCCTGGCACAAAACCAAGCACCACAAGCGCCGCCTCATCCAGCCGCCGCTGGTGGCCAAGCTGGCCGCACGGCTCAAGCCCGGCGGCTACCTGCATTGCGCCACGGACTGGGAACCTTACGCCCAGCAAATGCTGGAGGTGCTGAGCGCCGAACCCAGCCTGACCAACACGAGCCACGACCCCGCGTTGGTCGGCTACGCCCCCAAGCCCGACTACCGGCCCCTGACCAAGTTCGAAAACCGTGGTCTCAAGCTGGGCCATGGTGTGTGGGACCTGGTGTTTGCACGGCGCGGCGCCTGATCCCATGTCCACGTGGGAAGCCGCCCTTCAGGGCCTGAACGAACTGGCTGCACAGGCCGTGGGCTTGTCCGAGCCCAACCCACGCGTGGCCTGCCGCCTGCTGCTGGCCGGTGGACAGGTGTTTGAAGGGCACACACAACAAGCCGGTGGTCCGCACGCCGAGGTGATGGCCCTGCGCGCGGCCCAAGCCGCCGGGGCCGAGGTGCGCGGGGCCACCGCGCTCGTGACGCTGGAGCCCTGCAGCCACCACGGGCGCACCCCGCCGTGTTGCGACGCCCTCGTGGCCGCAGGCGTGGCCCGCGTGGTGGTGGCGCAAACCGACCCCAACCCCCTGGTCAACGGCCAGGGCGTGGCCCGCCTGCGCGCGGCAGGTGTGGCGGTGGACGTGTTGCCTGCCACACACCCCCTGGCCGTGGCCACGCGCGAGCTGAACATCGGATTCTTCAGCCGCATGGAACGTGGCCTGCCCTGGGTGAGGCTGAAGGTGGCCGCATCGCTGGACGGCACCACCGCCTTGCACAACGGCGTGAGCCAGTGGATCACCTGTCCAGAAGCCCGCACCGATGGCCACGCCTGGCGCAAGCGCGCCGGTGCCTTGCTGACCGGCGTGGGCACCGTGCGGGCCGACGACCCCCGGCTGGATGTGCGGCTGGTGCCCACGCCGAGCCAACCGCTGCGTGTGGTGGTCGATTCCCGGCTGGAAACACCCGCTGCCGCCCGGATCCTGCAACCCCCCGGCGAGGTCCGGCTGTACACCGCCCAGGCAGCGCTGGGTCCAGACGGGCAACCGTTGCCCGCCTGGACCCAGCTGGCCCAGACGGGAGCCACCCTGGTCAGCCTGCCCGAGGCGGGCCGCGCCAAGGTGGACCTGCCTGCGCTGCTGCAGGACCTGGCACGGCATGGGGTCAACGAACTGCACCTGGAAGCCGGTCACCAACTCAACGGCTCGTTCCTGCGTGCCGGGTGCGTGGACGAGCTGCTGGTCTATCTGGCCCCCACCCTGCTGGGCCCCGGGGCCGGTTTGGCGGCCTTGGGCCCGTTCTCGTCCATGGACCAGGCGCTGCATTGGTCCTATGTGGAGGTGGCCCACGTGGGCACCGACGTTCGCCTGCGCCTGCGCCGAGCCACAGCCCTGTCGAAATGACAAAGCCATCGCGCTCGCCTCCGCCCCAGTTGCCGTTGCGTGAAGGGGTGTCGGCCAGCTGCCTGGTGCTGCCCCCGTCGCGTCACCCCCAGTGGCCCAGCCTGCTCGACGCGCTGGCCGCCTGTCTGCCCCGGCTGAGCCGCGACGAATGGCAGCAGCGACTGCACACAGACCAGGTGTGCAATGCCCAGGGCCAGCCACTGGCCGCCGACAGCATTCCCCAGGGCGGCCAGCGCGTGTATTACTGGCGGCATGTGGCGGATGAACCGGAACTGCCGTTCGCTCACCGGATCGTTTTCCAGGACGAGCACCTGGTGGTGGCCGACAAACCCCACTTCATGCCGGTGACACCCGGCGGGCGTTACGTGCACACCAGCCTGCTGGTGAGACTGAAAAGGGAACTGGGGCTGGCGCAGCTCAGCCCCATCCACCGCATTGACCGCGAGACCGCAGGACTCGTCGCCTTCAGCGTGCGCCCCCAGGACCGGGACGCCTACCAAGGCCTGTTCCGTGAGCGGCAAGTGGGCAAGGCCTACCAGGCGATAGCGCCCACCCCCCGCCATTTGCCCGTCCCCGCGTGGCCCGTGACCCGGCACAGCCACCTGCGCGAGAACCCCTTGCAGTTTTTCCGCATGGAGGAAGCGCCCGAAACCAGTGGCCTGCCCCCCAACAGCGAGACCCGCATCGAGGCCCTGCGGCACCACGGCCCTTGGACGCTTTACCGCCTGACCCCCATCACCGGCAAGCGCCACCAGTTGCGCGTCCACATGGCGGCCATGGGGCTGCCGCTGGTGGGAGACCAGTTCTACCCCGATGTGGTACGCCCCCCTGACGGGCCTGACAACCATGCCCAGCCGCTGCGCCTGCTGGCCAGCGAACTGGTGTTCACCGACCCCGTCACCGGGCAGGCCCGGCGCTTTGTGAGCCAGCTCAGCCTGGCATGGCCCGATCCCTGATGCCCTTTCGACCCCAGACCCGGTTCATGGGGCAGGTCTGGTCGGATACGGCGGAGTGGTTTCGATTCGGTCGTCCACCACAGGAAGACCGACGGTGAAGTGGTAGACGCTTTGCCAGCGCCCATCGGTCAAGCCAAAGGTCTGGTGCACGGCATCGTCAAAAAAGCAGCCGATGCCTGTGCCCCGCACCCCTGCCGCCTCGGCCTCCAGATACAGCACCTGGCCCAGGAGGCCAGCCTCGCGCAACAGTCGGCGGTACCCGGCCCCTTCGGTTCCCGTGGCGGCCACATCGCCCAGCATGCCCAGCGAGAAGGCACCTGTCGCGGCAATGTCCTGGTGGCAGGACAAGGAACGGGCCAGACGCTGCAACGCTTTGCGGTCGGTCTCGGCGAGCTGCAGCAGGTGGAGGTGCGACGGGCAATCCGGGTCGAAACCGGCCACTGGCCTGGGCTGGGCGAAACAGGCGTCCCCCTGGCCCAGCACGGCAGGCAACGCCTGCGCTGCCTGCGGGGTGCGCGCCAGCAGGTACAAGCCACAGGGCAACCCTTCCACCCGCAGCACCCACAGCAACAAGTGCAAGGCCGGTGGCGCCTCCTGAGCCGTGAACGGGGCGCAGGGTCGGGGCAACATCGCATCCAGCATGCGAAAGAACGCTTTTTTGCCCAGCGTGTGGCTGGGGTCGAACCGCTGGCCGCTGCGCCGCTGGCGGATGAGCGCAGCGGCATCGAGCGGGGTGTCATGCGGGGGCAACAGGGGATGACCCAAGGCGGCGAGGTCCAAGGGCAGCGGTTCTGGCGGCGCCACAGGCCCCGCCGAAACCCGTGGCACACGGCTGGCTTCGGCCGCCTGGCCGACCACCGGCCAGCGGTAGCCCGGCGCCGGGTCGATGCAGCTGGGCACACCGTGCCAGCGGGCGGCATCCCACACGGCAGCCAATGAGTCCCAGGGCACAGGCCCCAGCCCCGGGGCGCGCACGGCCAGCAGCAACTCCGGCTCTTCGGCCTCGGTGAAGGCAACGCGCGAGGGCACAAAGTCCTGCTCACGGTCGGTGCCCAACAGCCGAGCAAGGACCGCACCGGGCACCGCCAGCGGCACCAGCTCCCACCCCAGCAGCGCGGCGGCATAGGCCAGGGCCGCCATGGCATGGCCCACGTCGAGTTGGCAGTAACGAAAGGCGCGCTCGCCGTATTTCCATGCCTCGCGCCACATCACGCTGCTCAGCCCCACGGCCAGCCAGGGGCTCCCAGCGGGTTCGCACAGCGCGCGCCCCTCCAGGGCGTGGGATTCGGGGTCGTAGTGGAGCAAACCCGCCGGAACGCCCGCCACGCCCTGGCTCAGCACATAGGCCTCCACCGGGTGCAGGTTGCCCGACGACGGATTGCACCGCAGGGCCCAGCGGTGCTGGCCCAGGCTTTTCCAGGCGGAAATGCCCAGGCCCAGTTCCAACAGCGCCCCCAGGCCAACGATGTCGGGCGCGGCGGCGGGACGCCCAGGCTGCCCCAGCTGGTCAAAAGCGCAGGTCACACCGGCCCCCGCCAAGGGCAGCTCGAACACGGGGGCCCCCACGTAATGGCGAAAGGCAGCAGGCTGGGCGTCCCAGTCCAGCTGGCCCGGGCCTTCGGCAAACGCCTCGAACCGGTGCTTGGTGCGCTGGTGGTAAACCCAAAGGGGAGAAGGGTGAAAAGGGGCCATGGCGCTCACCCCGGCAACAGAGGCAGACCAGGGATGGTTCGGCGGCGTGTGGACCCGGTTTCGGTTCCGTCAGAAATGTCCTCTTTGCCCATGCGGCCCTCTGTGAAAAGTGTGCGTCGCCGGTTGCAACCTCGGCGAAAAAGGTGTCTTTCAGGCCCGTCGGTCTGCGAGCGGGGGCAGCAAAGCCTCCAGCCCGTCCACGTCAACAGGGCTGCGCTGTGCGGGCAGCAGAAACCGGTCGGCAAAGGTGCGCCACAGGCCGCTGCGCAGGAAATAGCGGAACAACTCGGTGTCGAGGTGACCGTCTTTGCACATGAACGCCATGATGCGCAGTGACTCGCTCAGGGTTTTGGGGGGCTTGTAGGGCCGGTCGGCTGCCGTCAGGGCTTCAAACACATCGGCCAACGCCATCACGCGGTCCAACACGGTCAACCGCTCGGCGGGCAGTCGGCGCGGGTAGCCTTTGCCGTCCATTCTTTCGTGGTGGGTGGCGGCAATCTCGGGCACGCGTGCCCATTGGGCCGGCCAAGGCAGACCTTTGAGCATGGTGTAGGTCTGCACGATGTGGTCGTTGATGCGGAAACGGTCTTCGTCGGTCAGCGTGCCTCGGCGGGTGCTCAGGTTGTGGAGCTCGCCCATGTTCTGCTGGCTGGCGGGCAGCACCATGTCGAAGCCGTGCACATTGCGTGGATCGCCCTTTTCCACGGCGGGTTTGCGCTCGCCCCAGGGCACCACGTGTTCGGGCCGGTCGGCCAGCAAGGGTTCGGCCACCGGCAGCACAGGAGCGTTCGGCTGGGTCTGGGCCAGGCGGCTGGCCTCCTCGGTGGCCAGGCCCAGGCGGTTGTCGAAATGGCGCAACCAAGTCTGCTCGGCAATGGACCGCAGGCGGGCGATGGCCTCGTCTGCCATGAACTCGGACCCCACATTGCACTGGGCCACGAAGGCAAAATCGCTTTGCAGTTGCGCGTGGCGTGCGTCGCGCTCGACCTGGCTGGATTCGGCATCGGCCCCGGCGGCCAGACGTTGCAGGTGGGCAATGTCGGCGTCGCGCCACAACACCTCGAACCGGGTGCGCACCTCGTGAATGCGGTTGTAAATGACCTCCAGCTTGGTGGCCTTGTCCACGATGTGCTCGGGACTGGTGACCTTGCCACAGTCATGCAGCCAAGCGCCCAGGTAGAACTCGTGGCGCTGTTCTTCCGACAACTGGAAACAGGCATAAGGCCCCTGGGTTTCGGCGCACAGGCGGTCCACGAACCAAGTGGCCAGTTCGGGCACACGCTCGCAATGCCCGCCGGTGTAGGGGCTTTTGGCGTCGATGGCGTCGGCCATCAGGCGAATCACCGCATCGAGCAGTTCCTTTTGTGCGGCCAGCAGCTGTCGCGTCTCGATGGACACGGCCAACATGCCCGAGAGCTTGTGCGAGAAGTCGATGAACGCCGGGTCGGTGTGGTCCGCGTCGGTGCGGTGCACCAGCACCATCAACCCCTGCAGCTCACCCGTGCGCCCGCGCAGTTCGACATCCGTCTGGGTCAGACCCTCGTCCGTCGGGCGCAGGGCCGAGCGCAAGGCCCGGTCAGAGGGATAGGGAAAATCGGCCAGGAAGCGGGCCGCGTGCCCGCCTTCAGCGGCAGCACGGAGCAGGAACTGGCGCTGGGCATCCCACAGGTACACGGCACCCGACTCGCAGCGTGTGGCGTTCACCAGCTGGCCGAGCACGCTGCCCAGCATGCGGTCCATGTCCGGTTCCGTGGCGATCTGCTGGCTCAGCCGCAGAAAACTCTGGATGGTGTGCCCCATGTCGCCCATCACGCCGGAAAGCTGGTTGACCTCACGCACCAAGGTGGGAGCCTGGGTGGGCACCGAAAAATCGAACCGCCCGATGCGCCGCGCCTGATAGGTCAACCGGTCCAGGCTGCGGCCAATGCGCCCACCGGCCCACCAGCCCAACGGCAGCATCAGCAGGGCCACCACCAGCACCAGCAGCCACAGGCGACGGCGCTTGGTGGCCAGATCGCCCAGCAGCTCTTCCACCGGTGCCACGACCAGCAGGCGCATGTCCTCGTGCTGCCACACATCGAACGGCATGACCACCCCCAGCATTTCCCGCGCACCGATGTCAAAAATCCTCGCCACACCCACAGGGGGGTTGGCATCGTGCAAAGCGTGAAGCGCCGGTTCGCCAATGTCCTGCACGTGGCGGAACGAAAAGGCGTTCTCGCCCTGCACCAGCACCCGGTCCATGTCGGGGTGGGCCAGGACTGTGCCCCTGCTGTCCACCAGGGCCAGCTGGGTATGGGGTGTCATGCGCATGCTGCCCAGGCTGTCGGCCAGGTCGTCCAGCACCACGTCAATGCCGAAAACCGCCTGCCCCGACCGGCTGGTGCGGCTCAGGGTCAGCCCGACCTGGCGCGTGGTGAAAAACACGTAGGGCACAGACAGCACCGCCGTGTCGACACCCACGGCCTTCTGGTACCAGCCCCGGGTGCGCGGGTCGAACCGGTACTGGGGCTCAGACTGGCGCTGCACCAGACGCAAATCGGCGTCATAGAACAGGAAATCGCCCTTCAGCGGTCCCGCTCCGTGGCGGGACATCGATTGCACCAGGAAGCGGGCCTGGGCCGGTGCGTCGAACCGCTCGCGCATGGCCGGGTGGCTGAGCCCCCGCACCAGCAGGAACGATCCGTCTGCCCGAGCCAGGTAAACGGCCGTCAGCAAGGGATTGGCAACCAGCTCGCTGGTCAGCACGTGCAAGCGGGCCAGGCGCTGGTCCAGGGTGGTCGCATCGGCGATGGGGTCGAAACCCAGCTGGCGCAGCGTGGCCTGGGTGGGCTCCAGCATGCGGCGGGACTTTTCGGAGATGAGCAGCCCCGCGTCGCGGGCCGTGAGAGCGGCGGTGTCCAGCAGGGACTGGCGCGCCCCCACCCACCCCATGCCCATGATGACGCTGGCCAGCAGCGCCATTGCCGCCACCACCACGGTGGCAATCGACACCCGTATGGGCCAATCGACGGGCAAGGCCCGCAGGAACCGTGTGCCCAGGGGCACCTGGGGTGGCGTGGCGTTCATGCATCCTCCTTGGTGACGTCATCGTCACTCGTTCGGACATTGTGCCCCGCCACACCCTTGGCGGCCAGGGGTTTCCCCCTGCCCCGCAGGCGCCATCAGGCGCGCTCGGTCACCCAGGCCACCACACCGGCCAGCGCCTGCGGCAGTGCAGCCGCGTTGGTGCCACCGGCCATGGCCATGTCGGGCTTGCCGCCGCCCTTGCCGCCCACTTGCTGAGCTACAAAGTTGACCAGCTCGCCCGCCTTGACCTTGCCAATGCTGTCAGCTGTGACGCCTGCAGCCAGTTGGACCTTGTCGCCATCGACCGCAGCCAGCACGATGGCAGCGGTTTTCAGCTTGTCCTTCAACTTGTCCATGGTGTCGCGCAGCACTTTGGCATCCGCGCCTTGCAACACGGCAGCCAGCACTTTGATGCCCTTGACATCGACTGCCTGCGTCAGCAGTTCGTCGCCCTGGGCAGACGCCAACTTACCTTTGAGGGCAGCCATTTCTTTTTCCAGTTCGCGCACCTGGCCCAGCAGGCCATCCACGCGGGCGTGCACTTCGGCGGGCGTCACTTTCAGCGTGCCAGCGACGCCACCCAGCATGGTTTCCATGCCCTGCATGTAGGCCAGGGCGTTCAGGCCCGTGACGGCTTCGACGCGGCGCACACCGGCGGCCACGCCACCCTCGGCGGTGATGCTGAACACGCCGATGTCGCCCGTGCGCTGCACGTGGGTGCCGCCGCACAGCTCGCGGCTGCTGCCGATGTCGAGCACGCGCACGGTGTCGCCGTACTTCTCACCGAACAGCATCATGGCGCCGGTCTGTTTGGCGCTTTCGATGTCCATCACGCGGGCCTGTGCCGCCACGTTGGCCAGGATTTCGGCGTTCACGCGGCGCTCCACCTCGCGGATTTGGGCGTCGGTCATGGGGGCGTTGTGCACAAAGTCGAAACGGGTTTTGTCGGCATCGACCAGGCTGCCTTTTTGCTGCACATGGTCGCCCAACACCTCGCGCAGGGCTTTGTGCATCAGGTGGGTGGCGCTGTGGTTGCGCACGGTGGCGGCGCGTTTTTCCAGGTCCACCTGGGCTTGGACGTGGTCGCCCACGGCCAGGGTGCCGGCGGCGAGCACGCCGTGGTGACCGAACACGTCGGCCTTGATCTTTTGCACATCGGCCACGTCGAAGCGGGCACTGCCACTGGTGATGACACCCTGGTCACCCACCTGGCCACCGCTTTCGGCATAGAACGGCGTGGTGTCGAGCACCACCACGCCACTTTGACCTTCTTTCAAGGCTGCAACGCTTACCCCATCTGCGTAGACAGCTAGCACTTTTGCAGTTTGTTGCAACTGCTCGTAACCCACAAAGGTGTTGCCAGCACCGGTGTAGTCCAGCGCCTTGTCCATCTTGAACTTGCCTGCGGCGCGGGCCTGGGTCTTCTGGCGCTCCATGGCGGCTTTGAAGCCTTCTTCGTCAACGCTCAAGTTGCGCTCGCGGCACACGTCGGCACTCAAATCGAGCGGAAAACCATAGGTGTCGTGCAGCTTGAAGGCCACGTCCCCGGGCAGTACCGTCACACCGCCTGCCAAGGCGCTGTCCAGAATTTCCATGCCGGTGGCCAGCGTCTCGTAGAAGCGCTCTTCCTCGGCCTTCAGCACGTCGGTGATGCGCTGGGCCTGGTTGGCCATGTTGGGATAGGCCTCACCCATCATGCGCACCAGGTCGGGCACCAGTTTGTGGAAGAACGGGGTTTTCTGGCCCAGCTTGTAGCCATGGCGAATGGCGCGGCGCACGATGCGGCGCTGCACGTAACCCCGGCCTTCGTTGGACGGAATCACACCGTCGCTGATGAGGAACGAAGTGGCGCGAATGTGGTCGGCAATCACCTTCAGAGAAGGGTTGCTGAGGTCGGCCGTGCCTGTTTCGCGGCCAGCAGCTTTGATGAGCTGGTCGAAGATGTCGATTTCGTAGTTGCTGTGCACGTGTTGCAGGATGGCGGCCAGGCGCTCCAGGCCCATGCCGGTGTCCACGCAGGGGGCGGGCAACGGGGTGACGGAGCCGTCTTCGTGCATTTCGAACTGCATGAACACGTTGTTCCAGATCTCGATGAAGCGGTCGCCGTCTTCCTCGGGGCTGCCGGGAGGGCCGCCGGGGATGTGATCGCCGTGGTCATAGAAAATTTCCGAGCAAGGGCCGCAAGGGCCGGTGTCGGCCATCATCCAGAAGTTGTCGGACTTGTAGCGGCCACCCTTGTTGTCGCCGATGCGGATCACACGGTCGGCGGGCAGGCCGATTTCTTTTGTCCAAATGTCGAAGGCTTCATCGTCTTCGGCGTACACGGTGGCCAGCAGGCGTTCTTTGGGCAGCTTGTACACCTCGGTCAGCAGCTCCCAGGCCCACTTCAGGCTTTCGCGCTTGAAGTAGTCGCCAAAGCTCCAGTTGCCCAGCATTTCAAAGAAGGTGTGGTGGCGGGCGGTGTAGCCCACGTTTTCCAGGTCGTTGTGCTTGCCCCCGGCGCGCAGGCAAGCTTGCACGGAGGCGGCGCGCACGTAGTTGCGCTTGTCGGTGCCCAGAAACACATCCTTGAACTGCACCATGCCGCTGTTGGTGAACATCAGCGTGGGGTCGTTGCCGGGCACCAGCGGGCTGGACGCCACCACGGTGTGGCCCTTGGAGGCGAAGAAGTCGAGAAAGGTCTTCCGGATGTCGGCAACGGAGAGTTGGGGTGTCATGGTGGGGTGAGCGGTTCTGAACGGAACTGCGGATTTTATCGGGGGTGGGCCTGTGCAAGCCCCGGGCGGACCCAGGGGCGCCAGTTGGGTCAAACCGGCAGGTCCTGCAACGGACAAGGCCGCCCGTAGAGGTAGCCCTGGTAGTGCGTACAGCCATGGGCGGCCAGGCAATCGCGCTGCAATGGGGTTTCCACGCCTTCGGCGATGACGTTCAACCCCAGGCTTTCGGCCAGGGCCACCACGGTGCGGACGATGGCCGCGTCCTTCGGGTCGTCGGCCACGTCGTGGACGAAGGACTGGTCGATCTTCAGCTGGTCCAGCGGCAGGCGCTTCAGATAGGCCAGCGAAGAGTAGCCGGTGCCGAAATCGTCCAGCGAAAAACCCACGCCGTGGGCTTTGAGCGCCGTCATCTTGTGGATGGTGTCTTCTTTGTTGTCCAGCAGCAGGCTTTCGGTCAGCTCCAGCTTGAGCCGGTGGGCCGGCGCCCCGGTGTCGGCCAGCGTGTCCAGGATGCGCTGCACAAAGTCCGGCTGGCGAAGCTGCCGCCCGCTGACGTTGACCGACAGGCACAGCGGCTCCCTGGCGGGGTCGTCCACCCAGCTGGCAAGGGCCTGGCAGGCAGACGTCAGCACCCACTGGCCAATGGGAACGATGAGCCCCGTCTCTTCTGCCAGGGGAATGAAGTCGGCCGGCGACACCAGGCCACGCGCGGGGTGGCGCCAACGCACCAGCGCCTCGGCACCGACCATGCGCCCGTCGAGCTTGAATTGGGGTTGGTACAACAACTCCAGCTGACCCAGGGCCAGCGCCTGGCGCAGGTCTTTGTCCAGGGCCATGTGGGCCATGACAGAGGTCTGCATCTGCGGATCGAAGAACCGCAGCGCATTGCGCCCTTCGGCCTTGGCCTGGTACATGGCCAGATCGGCCTGCTTCATCAGCTCGTCGGCGCTGCTGGGCCCTTCGCCGAACAGGGTCACACCGATGCTGCACGACCCGGCCACGGATTGACCTGCCAACTCGTAGGAGCGGGAGATCTCGGCCAGGATTTTTTCACCCAGGCGGCGGCAGTGTGCGGCGGCCTCGCCCGCCCTGGGCGTCAGGTCTTCCAGCATGACCACAAACTCGTCGCCCCCCAGGCGGGCCACGGTATCGCCCTCGCGCAGCACGGAGGCGAGGCGACGGCCCACCTCCCGCAACAGCTCGTCGCCTTTGTCGTGGCCCAGGGAGTCGTTGACGAGCTTGAAGTTGTCGAGGTCGATGAACATCACCGCGCCCCTGCGGCCACTGCGCTGCGACGACACCAGGGCCTGCTGCAGGCGGTCCATCAGCAAACGGCGGTTGGGCAGCTGTGTCAGCGGGTCGAAGAACGCGAGGTTGCGGATTTCATCTTCGGCGGCCTTGCGCTGGGTGATGTCGGTCAGGGTGCTGACGTAGTGGGTGACCTCGCCCTTCGCCGATTTGACGGCACTGATGGTCAGCCACTCGGGGTAGACCTCGCCGCTCTTGCGGCGGTTCCAGACCTCGCCGGACCAGCTGCCCACGGTGTTCAGGCTCTGGTGCATGGCACCGTAGAAAGCGGCATCGTGCCGCCCGGACGCCAGCAGGTCGGGTTTGCGCCCGATGGCCTCTTCGGCACTGAACCCGGTGATGCGCGTGAACGAACGGTTGACCCGAAGGATGTGCTGGTCAGCGTCGGTGACAAAAATGCCCTCCTGCGCTTCAAACGCCGTGGCGGCCACGCGCAGGTCGGCGTCGGTGCGCAGGCGTTCGGCCCGGTAGCCGTCGATGAGGCGGCGCAGCCAGCGCGAAAACGCCCAGGAACTGAACACCCCCAAGCCGAGGGCAAACAGCACGGCCAGCGAGGTCTGCAGGTTGCGGGCCTGACTGCCCTCCTCATGCAACCGCCTCTGGTCGGCAATGGTTTCACGCAACTCGTCGTCGAACATGGTGGCCACCACTGTCCATCCCCACGGCCCGTAGGTGCGCACCATTGCCGTTTTGGCGGCCATCTGCCCGGTCTTGGGGTGGGGCCACTGGTAGGCGATGAACCCCCCGCCCTGTTGGCCCAGGGCCCGCACGCGCTCGAAAAGCTCGCGTGCATGGCCTGGCACTTGGTCCATGGCTTTCCCTTCGAGTGCCGGATCGGAAGGGACGATCAGGGGCTGGCCATCCCGGCCCATGAGGCCCATGCGACCGCTCTGGCCGAAGTGCAAGGATCGCAGACGGGCGATGGCTTCGCGCTTTTCCTGCTCTTCCCATTCATGGTTGTAGTCCCCGGTGCCCACCAGCCAGTCGTAGGGCGCAAACAGGCGGACATAGGCGAGCTTTTCGGCCATTTCCGTCGGGCGGTCGGGGCGGTACCAGCGGTAACGGGAAAAGCCCTCACCCACGGGCTTGCGGGCAGCTTCGATCAGGCCCTTCATGATGAAGTGGCCGGTGTCGTCCCGGTTGTCGATGCCCGCACGCCCCTCAAACTGAGGCGCCGTGGGCAACAGAACGAAACGGCCGTCGAGGCCATCGACAAAGTAATAGCCCCGGCCCTCGAAAAAGCGCATGGGCCGCAACGCCTCGATGATGGAACGCTGCACCTCTGCCGGGGGAAAGCGTCCGGACTCCCGGGCATGAATGGCTTCCATCATCTGCACGGCGCTGTCCACCCGCTCCACCAGCGCACGGCGCAGGATGGACTCGGTGCGCAAACGGGTGAAATCCAGATACCCCAGGGCGGACGCCATTTCGGCCTCCAGCTGAGACCGCTGCTGGGCACTGATGGCCTGGTCGATCTGTTCCAGCGAAGCCGCCTGCTCCCGCGCGCTCTGCCAGGAAAAGAACGCGGCCAGGGTGAACGTGACCGCAAGCACCACCAGAACAGACCCGATCAGGTGCAGTCTCGGAAGCTTGGTTTCGTCGGTCAGCAAAGGCATGAACAGGCTGTGGCAATGAGGCACCACAGTGTAGCGGCGGGCACCGAATGCACGGTGCACCCAAAGCGCGCACGCCGCCCCTCACAGGGTTTACCCGCCTTCGGGAAACGGTTGGTCAAGGCTATTATTTAACATGTTAAATATCAAGCCATGACCACCCGATTCACCCACCGCAACCTGCCCGGCCTGCTGCTGCAGGCCCGGGAAGCGCTGATGACCCAGCGCCGCCCCGCCCTGCGCGAGCACGGCCTGAGCGATCAGCAGTGGCGCGTGTTGCGCGTGCTGGATCGCCACGGCTGCTGCACGGGACAGGCCCCCGAAGGCGAAGAAGGCGTGGAAACAGGCCTCATTGCCCGTGAAGCCCAGCTGCTGGGCCCCAGCCTGAGCGGCGTGCTGCAGCGCATGGAGCGCGATGGCCTGGTGTTGCGCCAGCGCAGCGCTCAGGACGCCCGCCGCAGCGTGGTGCGTGCCACCGCCCGTGGCCGTGAACTGCTGCAAGCCTTGGCCCTCAGCGTGGAGGCGCAATACGCGCTGTTGGAGCAGCAGCTGGGGGCAGATCGCCTCTTGCAGCTCTACGACCTGCTCGACGCCGTGGTGGCCCTGTCCCCCGTGGCCACCCCAGACACCGACGCCACACCCGAAGAGGAGCCAACCGATGCATGACCCACGTCCTGCCCTGACCGCCTTGCCGTTGTTGCCGACAGGCACGGTGTACGGGGTGCTGATGAACTTCCCAGGCGAGCTGGCTGCCCTGGGCGAGTCCGCCCACCAGCCGCCCTACCAGTCCCCGCCCCGTGCCCCGGTGCTCTACATCAAACCCGCCAACACCTTCCGCACCGCCGGTTCCAGCGTGACCGTGCCCGCCGAGTTGGAGGCCGTGGAGGTGGGCGCCACGGTGGCACTGGTTCTGGGCTCTGGCGGCCACGTGGCAGCGCTGCGTCTGCTGGCCGACCTCAGCGAACCCCACGGCAACCACTTCCGTCCTCCCGTCAAGGCCCGCTGCCGCGACGGCTTTCTGGTGGTGGGGGCTGCCGTGGCAGTGGATTCCGCCCCCCGGCCCGACGACTGCGTGCTGACCCTCACCGTGGACGGCCAGCCGGTGCAAAACACCCGGTTCGATGCCCTGGTGCGCCCACCGGCCGCCTTGCTGGCCGACGTGACCGAGTTCATGACCCTGCATTCCGGCGACCACCTCATGCTGGGCTGCGACCGGCCCGTGCCCTTGGCACGCCCCGGGCAGCGCGTCGAACTGAGCTGCCCAGGCCTGCCCACGCTGGCCTTCACTTTGACACGGGAGACCGCATGAACGCCAACGCTCGCCGTGCCCGCGTGGTCTGGAATGGCCAGGTCCACGACGCCATGGAAGCCTTTGACAACCCAGGCCAGGGCCTGCTGCAACTGGACAGCGGCCTGCGGCTGCGCCAGGGCGATGTGCAGTGGCTGCCCCCGCTGCGGCCAGTGGCCCGCCCCCGCACCATCCTGGCCCTGGGCCTGAACTACGCCGACCACGCCAAGGAACTGGCCTTCAAGCCACCCACCGAACCCTTGGCCTTTTTGAAAGGCGAAGGCAGCCTGATCGGCCACGACGCCCACACCCTGCGCCCCGCTGGCGTGGCCTTCATGCACTACGAATGCGAACTGGCCGTGGTGGTGGGCCGCACCGCCCGCCGGGTGCGGCCCGAAGACGCACTGGACTTTGTGGGGGGCTACACCGTGGCCAACGACTACGCCATCCGCGACTTCCTCGAAAACTGGTACCGCCCCAACCTGCGGGTGAAGAACCGCGACACCTGCACCCCGCTGGGCCCGTGGTTCGTGCCAGCTGCGGCGGTGCCGGATCCGCAGGCCCTGGCCCTGCGCACCACCGTCAACGGCACCGTCACGCAGCAAGGGCACACCCGCGACATGATTTTTGGCGTGGCCGACCTCATCGCCCACTTCAGCGGCTTCATGACGCTGGAGCCGGGCGACCTGATCTTGACCGGCACCCCCGATGGCGTGGTCAACGTCCAGCCCGGCGACGTGGTGGTGACCGAGATCGAAGGCATCGGCGCCCTCCGGAACACCTTGGTTGACCGCCTGTCGGCCAATCCCACCGCCCACCACCCTGCACAGCCATGACCACCCTCCACCACCTCATCAACGGCCAAGCCGTCGAATCCGCCGAACGTTTCGAAACCGTCAACCCAGCCACCCAGGCGGTGCTGGCGGAAGTGGCGCGCGGCGGTGCCGACGACGTCAACGCGGCCGTGGCCGCTGCCAAAGCGGCTTTTCCGGCCTGGGCGGCACGCCCGGCCACCGAGCGCGCCCAGCTCATGCGCAAGCTGGGCGACCTGATCGGCCGCCACGTGCCCGACATCGCCCGAACCGAAACGCAGGACACCGGGCAAGTCATTGCCCAGACAGGCAAGCAGCTGGTGCCCCGCGCAGCCGACAACTTCCACTACTTTGCCGAGATGTGCACGCGGGTGGACGGCCACACCTACCCCACGCCCACGCACCTGAACTACACACTGTTCCATCCGGTGGGGGTGTGTGCCCTCATCAGCCCGTGGAACGTGCCCTTCATGACCGCCACCTGGAAGGTGGCCCCCTGCCTGGCCTTTGGCAACACCGCGGTGCTGAAGATGAGCGAACTCAGCCCGCTGACCGCCGCGCGCCTGGGCGAACTGGCGCTGGAGGCCGGCATTCCCCCTGGCGTGCTGAACGTGGTGCACGGCTTCGGGCAGGAAGTGGGTGAGCCCTTGTGTGCCCACCCCGACGTGCGGGCCATCAGCTTCACCGGCTCCACCGCCACGGGCAACCGCATCGTGAAGACGGCCGGGCTGAAAAAATTCAGCATGGAGCTGGGCGGCAAAAGCCCCTTTGTGGTCTTTGCCGATGCCGACCTGGACCGCGCGCTGGACGCTGCCGTGTTCATGATCTTCTCCAACAACGGTGAACGCTGCACGGCTGGCAGCCGAATTCTGGTCCAGCGCAGCATATACGGTGACTTTGTGCAACGTTTTTCGGAGCGCGCCAAACGCATTGTGGTGGGCGATCCGCTGAGCGAATCGACCACCATCGGGCCCATGATCAGCCCTCAGCACCTGGCCAAGGTGCGCAGCTACATCGAGCTGGGCCCCAAGGAAGGGGCCACCCTGGTCTGCGGCGGACTGGACCGCCCCAGCTACGCCCCCGAGCTGCCCCCTGAACTGCAAAAGGGCAACTTCGTCTGGCCCACGGTCTTTGCCGACGTGGACAACCGCATGCGCATCGCGCAAGAAGAAATCTTCGGCCCCGTGGCCTGCCTGATCCCGTTTGACGACGAGGCCCACGCCATCGCACTGGCCAACGACATCCCGTACGGCCTGTCCAGCTACGTGTGGTCCGAAAACATCGGCAAAGCCCATCGGGTGGCCGCAGCCATCGAAGCCGGCATGTGCTTCGTCAACAGCCAGAACGTGCGCGACCTGCGCCAGCCCTTTGGCGGCACCAAGGCCAGCGGCACCGGGCGCGAAGGCGGCACCTGGAGTTACGAGGTGTTCCTGGAGCCCAAGAACGTGGCGGTCTCGATGGGCAGCCACCACATCCCGCACTGGGGCATTTGACGCCGCGACACCCCTTGACAACGGCCCGCAGAGGCCCTTTTCTTTCCGGAGACAAACACCATGAAACCCACTTCCCTGCACCGCCGCCAATGGCTGCTGGCCGCCACCGGCGCGGCGGCCCTGGCACCCAGCCTGCTCTGGGCCCAAGCCTGGCCTGCTCGCCCCTTGAAGGTGACCGTTCCATTCCCCCCTGGCGGCACCACCGACCTCGTGACCCGGCTGGTGAGCACAGAACTGGCCAAAGCACTGGGCCAGCCCGTGGTGGTGGAGAACAAGCCAGGCGCGGGCACGGTGATCGGCGTCAATGCCGTGGCCAAGTCGGCTCCCGACGGCCACAGCCTGGTGACGGTGGCCAACAGCTTTGCGGCCAACCACACCTTGGTGAAGAAACTGCCCTACGACTCCCTGCGCGACCTGCGGCCCGTGGCGCTGATGGGCATGTCCGAGCATGTGCTGGCCACCCACCCGGGCAGCGGACTGAAAACCCTGGCCGATCTGCGGGCCGCCGCCAAAGCCAAGCCGGGCAGCCTGAGTTATGCCTCCTTCGGCAATGGCACCTCGGCCCACCTGTCGGGTGAATTGCTGAGCTTGCAATTGGGCGTGGAACTGATGCATGTGCCCTACAAGGGCCAAAGCCCGGCCCTGGCCGACCTGCTGGGCGGCCAGGTGACGGTGATGTTTGGCAACTGGCCCGAGTTCCGTGGGCATGTGCAAAGCGGCAAGCTGGTGGCCCTGGGCATGGCCACCGCCAAGCGGTCACAGTACGCCCCCGACATCCCCACCCTGGCCGAACAAGGCACGCCGCTCGAATCGAATTCGTGGAACGGACTCCTGGCTCCGGCCGCGACGCCCGATGCCGTGGTGGCCCGGCTCAACGCCGAAGTCAACAAGGTGTTGCAACTGCCCGCGGTGGTGGAAGCGTTTCGAACGGGTGGCATTGCCTCGCTGGCCGGCACACCGGAACAGTTCGCGGCCTTCTTGCAGGCCGAGGTCACCAAGTACGCCGACGTGGTCCGCAAAGCCAACATCCAGCTCGACAACTGATCGCGCGCCACCCCAGAACACACCGGAGACATCCCATGGGAACCGTTGCCCTTGCCGCCAAGATCACCCACGTGCCCAGCATGTACCTGTCCGAGCTGGACGGCCCACGCAAGGGCACTCGGCAAGACGCCATCGACGGCCACATCGAGCTGGGCCGCCGCTGCCGCGAGCGTGGGGTGGACACCCTGGTGGTGTTCGACACGCACTGGCTGGTCAACGCCAGCTACCACGTCAACTGTGCCCCGCACTTCAAAGGCCTGTACACCAGCAACGAGCTGCCCCACTTCATCGCCAACATGCCATTCGAAAGCCCGGGGAACCCGGAGCTGGGCCGCCTGCTGGCGCAAACCTGCCGCGAGTTCGGTGTGGACACCCTGGCACACGACGCCACCACCCTCGACCCCGAATACGGCACCCTGGTGCCCCTGCGCTACATGAACCCGGACCAGCACTTCAAGGTGATTTCGGTGTCGGCGTTGTGCACCGTTCACTACCTGAATGACAGCGCCCGGTTGGGATGGGCCATGCGCGAGGCCGTGGAAAAGCACTACAACGGCACCGTCGCTTTCCTGGCCAGCGGCTCCCTGAGCCACCGGTTTGCGCAGAACGGTCTGGCCCCCGAATTCGCCTTCAAGGTGTGGAGCCCCTTTCTGGAGCAGCTGGACCGCCGCGTCATCGAACTGTGGCGGGCCGGTGAATGGGCCACCTTCTGCGACATGCTGCCCGAGTACGCCAGCAAAGGCCACGGCGAAGGCTTCATGCACGACACCGCCATGCTGCTGGGTGCCCTGGGCTGGCGCGAGTACACCGGCCAGGCCGATGTGGTCACGCCCTACTTCGGCGCCTCGGGCACCGGTCAGATCAACGTCGAACTGCCCGTGCTGCCCGTCAGCGGCCACGCCATTCCCGCCGCGCAGGCGTCGTCGGCCCAGGGCTACCAGGCCGTGGGCCGTTTGTGAGCCGGGAGCCACCATGCCCCACCTCGTGATCCTCTACACCGCCAACCTCGACCGTCCCGTGAGCGAAGGCGGCACCGACATGCCCCGGTTGTGTCGCACCCTGGCCGACACCATGCTGGCGGTTCGGGACGAAGCGGGCCAGCCCGTGTTCCCGCCCGGCGGGGTGCGCGTGCTCGCCTACCCCGCCCCGCACTTTGCCGTGGCCGACGGCGGAGCGGCCGGGCGGGCGGCGGGCGGCAGCGGTGAGTACGGCTTTGTGTACCTCAACCTGCGCATGGGCCGCGGCCGGTCTCAAAACACCATTTCCATAGCTGGCAGCGCTTTGCTGGATTGCGTAAAGCGCCAATTTGGCTCACAACTTTCCACCCAGCACCTGGGCGTCACGCTGCAAATCGACGAAGGCCCCGAGGTGTTCGACGCCAAAACCAGTTCGCTGCACCCCCTGTTCAAGCAACCCTGACCCTGGTCCCCATCCCCATGATGAACGACACCCTCATCGAACAACTGGCCGCCGAACTGCAGCGGTCGCAAGACAGCCGTGTGCAAGTCGAGCATTTCTCCAAGCGCTTTCCCGGCATGACGTTTGAAGACGGCTACCGCATCAGCCGCGCCTGGGTACAGCGCCAGATCGGCGCGGGCGCCCGGGTCATCGGCCACAAGATCGGGCTGACCAGCCGCGCCATGCAAATGGCCAGCCAGATCACAGAACCCGACCACGGCACGCTGCTGGACCACATGCGCTTCGACTGCACACCGGGCCAGGTGCTGGACATCCCAGTCAACCGCTTCATTGCCCCGCGGGTGGAGGTGGAGCTGGCCTTCGTGCTCAAGGCCCCACTTGAAGGCCCCGACGTCACGGTGGAGCAGGTGCTCGACGCCACCGAGTGCGTGACCCCGGCCATCGAAATCATCGACGCCCGCATCGAGCAGTTCGACCGACACACCAAGGCCATGCGCAAGGTGTTTGACACCATCAGCGACAACGCGGCCAACGCGGGCATCGTGCTGGGCGGCCAGCGCGTGGCCCCGCGCGAGGTCAACCTGCCCTGGTGCGGGGCCATCCTGCGGCAAAACGGCGTGGTGGAGGAAACCGGCCTGGCCGCTGGGGTGCAAGGCCACCCGGCGGTGGGCATCGCCTGGCTGGCCCACAAGCTGGCCCCCTGGGGCGAGCGGCTGGAGGCGGGGCACATCGTGCTGGCGGGCTCGTTCACCCGGCCCGTGGCCGCCCAGGCCGGCGACCTGTTCGAGGCCGAATACGCCAGCCCCGGCGGCCCCTTGGGCACGCTGGCCTTCCGTTTCGTCTGACGGCAAACCCTTGACCCTGGAGACGTCCACCATGTCCGATGCTTTTCTTCGCCCCAGCCGGTTCAGCGAGGCCGAATGGGCCGCCCGTGTGCAACTGGCGGGTGTGTACCGCGTGTTTGCCCACCTGGGGTGGGCCGAGCTGATCTACAACCACATCTCCCTGCGGGTGCCGGATGAAGACGGCCACTTCCTCATCAACCCCTTTGGCCTGCACTACAGCGAGGTGACCGCCAGCAACCTGGTGAAGGTGGACGTTCACGGCCACATCGTGGGCCACTCTGACTGGCCCATCAACCCCGCAGGCTTCACCTTCCATGGGGCCATACACGCCACGGTGCCGGACGCGCATTGCGTGATGCACGTGCACACCACGCCCACGCTGGCGGTGTGCTGCACGCAGGAGGGTTTGTCGTTCACCAACTTCTATGCCGCCCAGTTGTATGGGCAAGTGGCTTACCACGAGTTCGAAGGCATCACCGTGCACTTGGACGAGGGCCAGCGCATCCTGGCCAGTGCAGGGGCCAAGCGGGTGCTGCTGTTGCGCAACCACGGCCCCGTGGTCATCGGGCAGACGCTGGCCCAGGCCTTCAACCTGATGTGGCTGGTGCAGCGGGCCTGCGAGGTGCAGGTGGCCTCACAAGCGCTGGGCCCGCTGCGCCACATACCGGTTCCGGTGCTGGAAAAATGCGTGCGAGACTCGCTCAACTTCAACCCCCACTTCGGGGCCGGTCAGGACTCGCTGGCCGCCATGCTGCGGCTGATCGACCGCATCGACCCCGGCTACCGCAGCTGATGCCCACATGACACATTCCCCCGTCCCCTTGAAACGCATTGCCATCGTCGGCATGGGTGCCATCGGCGGTGCCTTTGCCGCCTGGCTGGGCAGCCGCCTGCCCGCCGGGCAGGTCCAGCTCAGCGCCCTGGCCCGGGGCGACACGCTGCAACAGCTCCGCACCCAAGGCCTGGTCTGGACCGACGACCAGGGCGTCGAACACGCCCTGCCGCCCCAGTCCCTGCGCGCCAGCGACCAGCCCGCCGAGCTGGGTCCACAAGACCTGATCGTCATCGCCGTCAAAGGCCCGGCGCTGGCAGCGGTGGCCCCCGCCGTGCAGGCCATGCTGGCCCCGCACACCACCGTGCTGGTGGCCATGAACGGGTTGCCCTGGTGGTTCTTCCACGGCCTGGCCGGCGAATGCCAGGACCTGAAACTGAAAGCGGTGGACCCGCAGGGCCTGATTGACCAAGCCATCCCTGCCCAGCAGGTGCTGGGCTGCGTGGTGCACCTCAGTGCCACCCAACCGGGTCCTGGCCGGTTGGGGCCGGTCCGTCACAACCAGCTGATCGTGGGCGAACCGGGCGGGGGCACCAGCCCGCGCGCCCAGGCGGTGGCCACGCTGCTCACGGCGGCGGGCTTTGCCGTGACGGTGTCCGACCGCATCCAGCGCGACATCTGGTTCAAGCTGTGGGGCAACATGACCATGAACCCCGTCTCGGCCCTCACCGGGGCGAGCTGCGACCGCATCCTGGACGACCCGCTGGTGCGGGGCTTCTGCAGCCACGTCATGCAAGAAGCCCAGGCCATCGGCCAGCGCATCGGGCTGGGCATTGACCAGTCCCCCGAAGACCGCCACGCCGTCACCCGCAAGCTGGGGGCATTCAAGACCAGCATGCTGCAAGACGTGGAAGCCCACCGCCCGGTGGAGTTGGACACCCTGGTGGGTGCCGTGCGCGAAGTGGGCCAGCACCTGGGCCTGACCACGCCTCACACCGATGCCCTGCTGGGCCTCACCCGGCTGATGGCCCAGACCCGTGGGCTCTACCCCCTCCCCCTCACACCCTGACAAAACCCAGAGACTTCAGACCATGGAACTCCCCGTCAACACCTTTCGCAACGCCCTGAAAGCGGGCAAGGCCCAGATCGGTTGCTGGGTCGGCCTGGCCGACGACAACGTGGCCGAACTGCTGGCCACCTGCGGCTACGAGTGGCTGCTGCTCGACGGCGAGCACGCCCCCAACCACCTGCGCACGCTGCTGAGCCAGCTGAGAGCGGTGGCCCCCTACCC
>Ga0209066_10002517_pt1 | contig 22183 bp, 20 predicted proteins | sample All_14_2_FD_187198 | JGI IMG/M metagenome (GOLD analysis project Ga0209066, IMG submission 187198) | Freshwater microbial communities in response to fracking from Pennsylvania, USA - Allegheny Zone_MetaG_DW_15 (SPAdes) (version 2) ... | reverse complement strand
GGCCCTGGCAGGAGAAGCACGAGGGCGGCGACGCCGAGCCAGCGCAGGCGGTCGGCGCGCCACGGCCGGACCGTGCCGTCGCGTCCCGACGCGACCCGGCCGGCGGGGTGGAGCTCGTCGATGATCGCCCGCGAGGCCGCGGCGGCGAGCCCGGCGGCGAGCAGGGCGGAGGGCAGCGACGCGAGCATGACGGGCGTCACGCCGATCGGGTCGACGTCCACCGCCCAGCGGATGGACTGGACCGCCGGACCGGCCGCCGCGAGCATCGCGCCGATCCCGAGCGCGAGGCGCAGCGTGTGGAGCCGACCCGAGACGCGGCCGGCGGGGCGCTCGGCATCGGGGCTGGATCCGGTGCGGCCGCGCAGGACGAGCCAGGCCACGAGCATGACCGCGCTCGCGATCGCGAGCCCGATCGCGCGCCAGGGCAGGTCACCGGCGGCCCGGTGCTCGAGCGCGAGCACCACGAGGGTGGGCAGGACGCCCACCCCGATGCCGACGACGACGAGCGAGGCCGGCAGGCGTCCGGCACGGCCGCGCACGAGTCCGACGACGCCGACGACGAACGCGGCCGCCGCCGGCGGGAGCACATACGGCTCGACCGGCCGGATCTCGGCGAGCAGCAGCCCGCACCAGAGCGCGCCGGTCCAGCTCGCGGCGGCGACCCACCAGCCCCACGCGCGCCCGGCGACGAGGCGCGCCGCCGCCGCGCCGACGCCGACGACGAGCAGGACGATCATCGCGGTTCCGAACCCCGAGGCGACGAGCAGCACGGCGAGCAGGACGGCGATCGCGCCGGTGACCCCGGCCGAGATCTCGACCGCCCCGGCCACGAGCGATGGCCTCGCGACGCCCCGCCCGGCCAGCCAGGACTCGATCCAACCCGCCGACGCGAGCACCGCGGCGACGAGCACGGCCACGACCGGCAGCACGACGGGCGACCCGCTCGTGACGAGCAGCCACGCCCCGAGGCACACCGCGGTCACCGCGAGGGCGGGGAGCACCAGGCCGGCGGCGACGACGCGCAGCGCGACCCCGATGCCGGGTCGACGGCTGAGCACGATGACGAAGGCGAGCACGGCGGTCGTCGCCGTCGAGAGCGCCGTCCAGCCGGAGCGCTCGACGAGGACCGAGCCGACGGCCATGAGGAACGGCACGGCGGTCACGACGAGCACCGCGAACCACGCGCCCCTCGGGATCCGGCCGATGAGCGTCACGACGATCGCGACCGCGGCACCGACGGCGGCCACGACGGCGAGCCTGGCGACGCCGTCGAGCTCGGTGCGCTCCATCGCGCTCGCGACCGCGCCGAGCAGGAGGACGTCGCCGACCGCCCAGTGGAGCGGCCGCCACGACGGCGGCACGAGGGCGGCGACCGGCACGAGCACGAGGATGGCCGCGAGCCAGATCGCCTCGCGCAGGCCGGGACCGGGGAGGCCGACCCCGGCGGCGGCCGAGCCGAAGACGCTCGAGTCGATGAGGCCGACGAGGATCGCGAGGATGACGAGCCCGTGCGCGAGCACCGCGCCAGCCGCGCGCACGGCGCCGGGCGCCGCCGCACGGACGCCGGGGCGCCCGAGCACGATGGCCACGATCGCGGCGACCACGAGCGGCAGGACCGCCTGCGCCGGCCAGGGGAAGCCCGTCCAGACCGTCGCGATCGCGACGCCGACCCCGATGATCCATGGTCCGAGCACGCCGACCCCGCCGACGACGGGCGTCCCGGCATCACGATGGACGAGTCGCTGGGCGACGAGGCCGGCGCCGACGAGCGCCACCGCCAGCGCGATGGCCGCCTGCATCCGATCCTGCGACGACGCCCCCCACTGCCCGAGGTCGGTGGGCGCGGTGGCGATCGCCACGACGGCGATGACGACGGCGCCCCCCGCCGCGAGCAGGAGCGGCGCGGCGAGCACGAGGACGCTGATCGCCGAGGAGGTCAGGATGGTCGCGCCGGCGGCGCCGCGGAACGGGCGGCGACCCCAGACGCCCGCCCGGTCGAGCGCGGCGAGCACCAGGAGCACCACGACGATCGCCCCGGCGATGGCGACGAGCACCCAGGGCTCCTCGCGCAGCGCGTCCGGCGCGAGCGCCGCGGCGACCCCGGCGAGCACGGCGGCGACGCCGCCGACGCCGCTCCACAGGCGCGGTGCGATGCGGGCGGCGACGGCGAAGGCGAGCACGGCGACGGCGGCGAACTGGGCGGCGAGGACGAGCCAGCCCGTCCAGCGGCCGGCGCCGAGCTCCTGCAGGAAGCCCGTGACGACCCAGGCGGCGCCGAGTCCCTGGGCGACGGCGAGGACGACCCGCTCCGCGCGCAGCCGCACCCCACTCGATGCGGCGATGCGGGCGAGCACCGCGTGGCCGACGAGTGCCGCGGCGCCGATCGCGACGAAGCCCCACCGCTCGATCGTCACGTCGTCCGCGGCGCCGGCGAGCACCGGTGCGAACGAGCCGAGCGCGAGCACCGCGCCGACGAGCCAGCCGCGCAGCCCGGTCCTCGCGCCGAGCGCGAGCAGGAGCACCGCGGTCACGAGCAGGCCGATGCCGACGACCGCGCGGGAGGTCGAGGCATCGGGGATGAGGTCGCCGAGCAGCCAGACGTCGAGCCCGACGAAGACCGCCGAGAGGGCGGCCAGCGACTCGGCGGTGAGGCGCAGGCGGCGCGCGGTGAGCATCGCGACCGCGCCGAAGAGCACGGTGACCGTGCCGACGATGGCGAGCCGGACCGCACTGCTCGTGACGTCGGGGTTGAAGAACGTGAAGACGACGGCGGCGACGGCGACGAGCCCGGCGCCCGCGATCGCGAGGAGCGACTGCACGCTCCACTGGGCGCGATCGCTCGGCGCCGGCGGCGCCGCCTGGACCACGGTCGCGGGTGCCGCGGCCGACGCCATCGCCGGCGCCGCGACCGGCGCGGCACCCGGGGCGGCCGCAGCAGCACCCTCGGGCGCCGCGTCGGCGATCGCCGCCTCGACGAGCCGCTGGCGCCGCCGGATGGCCTCGGCCGCCTCCGTCGCCGCGGCCCAGATCGCCGTGCCGACCTCGCCGCGCAGATCGAGGCCGCACGCCGCGCACCGGCCGTCGGCGATCGTCGCGTCGCAGTTCGGGCAGATCGCCGGGTCCGTGAGATACCGGGCCGCCGCGATGCTCCAGGACTTCGCCATGACGTCACCCTACCGAGCGCCGCGAGCGGGCCACCGGAGCGTCAGGCGGATGTGGAGGAATCGGGCGCGTCGACCGCGCCGCCGAAGCGTCGATCGCGCGCGGCATACTGCCCGATCGCGCGCCAGAGGTCGTCACGCCGGAAGTCGGGCCACAGCGTGTCGAGGAAGACCATCTCGGCGTACGCCGACTGCCAGAGCAGGAAGTTCGACGTGCGCTGCTCGCCGGAGGACCGCAGGAAGAGGTCGACGTCGGGCAGCTCCGGCTGGTAGAGGTGCCTGCGGACCGTCCGCTCCGAGATCCGCTCCGGGTGGATCCGGCCGGCCGCGACCTCCCGGCCGATCTCGCGCATCGCGTCGACGAGCTCGGTGCGGCCGCCGTAGTTCACGCACATCGTCAGGGTGAGGCCCGTGTTGCGCTCGGTCATCGCCTCGGCCCGCTCGAGGTCGGCGATCACCGATCGCCACAGTCGCGGCCGACGCCCGGCCCAGCGGATGCGGACGTTCCAGGCGTGCAGCTGGTCGCGTCGACGGTGGAGCACGTCGCGGTTGAAGCCCATGAGGAAGCGCACCTCGTCCGGCGAGCGCGCCCAGTTCTCCGTCGAGAAGGCGTACACGGACAGGTGGCGCACGCCGATCTGGATGGCGCCGGCGACGACGTCGAGCAGCGAGGCCTCCCCCGCGCGGTGCCCCTCCACCCGGGTGAGCCCCTGCCGGTTCGCCCAGCGGCCGTTGCCGTCCATGACGATCGCGACGTGCCCCGGCACGGCCGCCGCGGGCAGGGGCGGCGGGGTCTGCCCGGTCCAGTCGACCGGGCGCAGCGGCTCGCTCACGCCGTCGCCCCCGCCGGCCGACCGGTCGGGACGACACCGGGACCGCCGATGGCCGGGACGACCCGGTCGACGTGCGGGAGCGCCCGCAGGCTGCGCTCGAGGTGGTACTGCGTGTAGGCCGCGACGATCCCGCTCGCCCGGGTCCTCGCGGTCTCGCCCGCGGCGTCGGCGACCGACCACCGGCCCTCGAGGAGGGCCGCGAGCAGTTCGAGCGTCGCCGGGTCGAGCCTCGGCACCCCGGGAGGGGCGATCGCGTCGGCGACGACGCCGCCGGAGGGGATGACGAACGCCGAGTGCGGACCGGGCGCCCCGGTGACCGCGCAGTCGCCGAAGGTCGGCGCCCACCCCGCGATCGCGAGCGAGCGCAGCAGGTAGGAGTCGAGCGTCAGCCCCGCGGCGTGCTCGCCGCGGGCGAGCGAGCGCAGCGCGCCGACGAGGAGCAGGAACTGCTGCAGGCTCGTCTCGCCGTCGGCATGGCGGTCGGCGGCCTCGGCGATCGCCGCCGCCGCCGTGAACCTCGCGTAGTCGGCCGCGATGTCGGTGCCGAAGGGCTCGAGCAGCTCGACCTGTTGGACCGTGTCGAGACTGCGCCCCTGGTAGCACTGCACGTCGACGAGCATGAAGGGCTCGAGCCGGGCGCCGTGGCGCGAGCCGGGTCGCCTGACCCCCTTCGCGACCGCGCGGATGCGCCCGTGACGACGGCTCAGCATCGTGACGATGCGGTCCTTCTCACCCAGGTCGTGGGTGCGCAGGACGACGGCGTCGTCACGGTAGGTCGGCACCCGTCAAGTATCCCGCGTGGATGCGACGATGGAGGTATGAACGAGCCCGTCTTCGTGATCCCGCTCTGGGCCGACCTCCTCGCGGTGGGCCTCGGCGGCATCCAGGGCGCGCTCTTCGCGTCGGGCTTCAAGGGTGACCGGCGGCTCGACCTGCTCGGGGTCGCGATCATCGGCATCCTCGTCGGGATGGGCGGCGGCATCATCCGCGACACCCTCCTCGGCGTGCCGCCCGTGACGCTGCTGAGCAACTGGTACCTCGTGACGGCCGTCGCCGCGGCGCTCGCCGGGATGCTCCTCGCCGGCGCGCTCACGCGCGTCAACGGCCTCATCATCGGACTCGACGCCGTCGTCATCGGCCTCTTCGGCGCGTTCGGCACGAGCAAGGCGCTGAGCCTCGGCGTGCCGATCGTGCCTGCGGTCTTCATCGGCGTGTGCGCCGCCGTCGGCGGCTCGGTGCTGCGCGACGTGATCATGGGGCTGCCGGTGTCGATCATGCACGTCGGCTCGCTCTACGCCGTCGCGGCCGGCGTCGGCTGCATGGTGCTCGCCGTCGCTGACCGCCTCGGCGCCCCGATCGTGCCCGCCGCGGTCGCCGGCATCGTCGTGACGGCGGTCATCCGCGTGCTCGCCGTCGTCTTCGACGTGTCGCTGCCGGAGCAGCGGCTCCTCTACCGACGGCGCGTCGCGGCCGAGACGGGCACGATCCCGGTCATCGACCCGAAGCGCTGAACTCTCGCTGCGGCGCTCCGGCACGGATCGCGCGGTTCACCGACGAGACGACGGCCTTGAGCGAGGCGGTCGAGATATCCGCGTCGATGCCGACGCCCCACAGCCGCAGGCCGTTGACGTCGAGCTCGACGTAGGCGGCCGCCTGGGCGTCGCCGCCGGCGGAGAGCGCGTGCTCCACGTAGTCGTAGAGCTCGATCTCGTAGCCCTGCTCGGCCATGATCCCGAGGAACGCCGCGATGGGGCCGTTGCCGACGCCGGTCGCGACGACCTCCTCCTCGTCGACGCGCAGGCGCACGTCGAGCTCCACGCTGCCGGTGAGCTCGCTCGCGGTCCTCGTGGAGAGCAGCTCGAAGCGCCCCCACTTCTCGTCGACCTCCGTCGCCGGCAGGTACTCGTCCTGGAAGACGGCCCAGAGCTGCTCGCTCGTGACCTCGCCGCCCTCGGAGTCGGTCTTGCCCTGCACGACCTGGCTGAACTCGATCTGCAGCCGACGCGGCAGGTCGAGGGCATGGTCGGCCTTGAGCAGGTAGGCGACGCCGCCCTTGCCGGACTGCGAGTTCACGCGGACGACGGCCTCGTAGCCACGGCCGAGGTCCTTCGGGTCGATCGGCAGGTACGGCACGGCCCAGACGAGATCCTCGATCGGCGTCCCCGTGCGCTCGGACTCCGCGGCCATCGCCTCGAAGCCCTTCTTGATCGCGTCCTGGTGGCTGCCGCTGAACGCGGTGTAGACGAGGTCGCCGGCCCACGGGCTGCGCTCGTGCACCTTGAGCTGGTTGCAGTACTCGGCGGTGCGCTTGATCCGGTCGAGGTCGCTGAAGTCCAGCTGCGGGTCGATGCCCTGGCTCAGGAGGTTGATGCCGAGCGCGACGAGGTCGACGTTGCCGGTGCGCTCGCCGTTGCCGAAGAGGCAGCCCTCGATCCGATCGGCACCCGCGAGGTAGCCGAGCTCGGCGGCCGCGACCGCGGTGCCGCGGTCGTTGTGCGGGTGCAGCGAGATGAGCACATTCTCGCGATGGTGCAGGTGGCGGCCCATCCACTCGATCGAGTCGGCGTAGACGTTCGGCGTGGCCATCTCGACGGTGGCGGGCAGGTTGATGATGACCTTGCGCTCCGGCGTCGGCTCGAGCACCTCGAGCACCTGGTTGCAGACGTCGACGGCGAACTCGAGCTCGGTGCCGGTGTAGGACTCCGGCGAGTACTCGTAGAGCACCTCGGTCTCGGGGATCGTCGCCTCGGCCGCCTTGCACCACCTCGCGCCCTGGAGCGCGATGTCGACGATGCCCTGGCGGTCGGCGCGGAAGACGACGTCTCGCTGGAGCACGCTCGTCGAGTTGTAGAGGTGCACGATCGCGCGATGCGCGCCGCGCAGCGACTCGTAGGTGCGGTCGATGAGCTCCTTGCGGGCCTGCGTGAGCACCTGGATGGTGACGTCCTCCGGGATCGCCCCCTCCTCGATGAGCGAGCGCACGAAGTCGAAGTCCGTCTGGCTCGCCGAGGGGAAGCCGACCTCGATCTCCTTGAAGCCCATCTGCACGAGGAGGTCGAACATGATGCGCTTGCGCTCGGGGCTCATCGGGTCGATGAGGGCCTGGTTGCCGTCGCGGAGGTCGACGGCGCACCAACGGGGGGCCGCGGCGATGCGACGGTCGGGCCACGTCCGGTCGGGCAGCGCGACGTCGAACTGCTCCTGGTAGTGGCGGTAGCGATGCACGGGCATCGACGATGCGGTCTGGCGGTTCTCCATGGGTCCTTCACTCCTTCGATTCGTCGGGTTCAGCCCGTGAGCGACTCCGCGACGAGGGAGGCCGACTAGGACTCGTCGCGGCGAGGAAGAAGGAGGAGCGCCAGATGCACGAATGCAGGATAGCACCGCGCGGCGCCGGGCATTGTGCACCGGACGCAGAGTCCGGTATCGTCGGGCCGTCCTGCCCCAACACCGTCCCGCACCGCCCGGGACCCCGACGCCGCCGCGCACGCGCGACGCGCTCCGGCGATCCGGACGACGCAGAAGAGCCGAGGAAACCGTGTCGAGTCACCTCCGTCCCCGCGGCACCCGCCGCACCGCACTCACCGCAGGCGCGGCACTCGCGACCGCGGCCCTCCTCGCCGGCTGCGGCGGCGGCCCGTCCGCCGTCTCCGACGTCCAGGGCGTCAAGCCGGCCACGATGCTCATCACGGGGCAGGGCACCTTCATCGAGCCGGGCACGCTCGAGCCGTCCGAGGTCGCGTGGATCGGCACCGGCTGGTTCTTCACCCCGGACGGCTACGCCGTGACGAACAACCACGTCGTCACCGGCGCCGGCACCCTCAGCGTCGCGATCGGCGGCGACGAGAACGAGACCCACCCCGCCCGCGTGGTCGGCGCCTCCGAGTGCTACGACCTCGCCGTGATCAAGGTCGACCTCGACGCCCCGGCGCCGTTCCTCGCCTGGTACAGCGGCGACATCACCGAGGGCCTCGAGGTCTACTCCGCCGGCTACCCCGGCTCGCTCGGCGCCGAGTACACACTGACGAAGGGCATCGTCTCGCAGGCCGACACCGCGATCGCGACGAGCTGGGCCGACGTCGAGCACGCCATCCAGCACGACGCGCGCATCCGCGGCGGCAACTCGGGCGGGCCGCTCGTCGACCCGCAGGCGCGGGTCGTCGGCGTCAACTACGCCGGCGACGACGTCTCCGACTCGAACATCGCGATCGGGCGCGGTTCGGCGGCCGAGACGATCCAGCGGCTCAAGGCCGGCGAGGCCGTGCTCTCGCTCGGAATCAACGGCCAGGCCAACGCCCCGACGGACACCGGCGCGGCGAACGGCATCTGGGTCTCATCGGTCCTGCCTGGCGGCGCCGCCGACAAGGCCGGCATCGAGCCCGGCGACGTCATCGACAAGCTCAACGGCGTGACCATGGGCGAGGGCGGCTCGATCGCCGGATACTGCGACGTGCTGCGCACCAACGGGGTCGACGCGACCTTCGACGTGAGCGTCTGGCGTCCGAGCACCGGCGAGATCCTCACCGGCCAGATCAACGGCGACCCGATCGTCGTGACGTCGACGGTCGACCCGCAGGAGCCCACCGTCGGCGGCTTCGTCGACATCGTCGACGACTCCGGCGTCATCGGGCTCAGCGTCCCGGACACCTGGTCGCAGGTGGACGGGAGCAGCTTCACCGACGGCAACGGCGTGCAGTGGGCCAGGCTCACGGCGAGCCCGGACATCCCCGCATACCAGTCGGCGTTCGACGTGCCAGGCGTGACCTTCGCCGCCACGACGGCCGGCAGCGCCGACCCGGCGGCGGTCCTCGCCGAGCTGGACTCGCAGATCGGGCAGTACTGCACGGCCACCGCGCAGCAGGAGCCGTTCGCCGACGGCTACGCGACCGGCCAGTACTCCTACTGGTCGGCCTGCGCCGGGGGCACGAGCGAGTTCGCGATCGTCGCCGCGACCACCGACGACGGCAGCGCCGTCTTCTGGTTCACGGTCCAGATGGTCGACCAGGTCGACGCCACGACCGTGCTCGACACGATCCTGGCCTCGTACGCCGTGCAGTTCTAGCCGTCGCGCGAACGGGCGGGCGCCCGCGGGCCGGAGACTCGAAATCCGGCCCGCGGAACTGCCACAATCATCGGATGAACGCATCCGCACCACAGAAGTCCTTCGTCGCCACCTGGCTGCTCGCCTGGTTCCTCGGGACCTTCGGCATCGACCGGTTCTACCTCGGCAAGATCGGCACGGGCATCCTCAAGCTCATCACCCTCGGCGGGCTGGGCCTGTGGTCGCTCATCGACCTCATCATCACGCTCGCCGGCGGCCAGCGCGACAAGGATGGCCGGCCGCTCGCCGGCTACCAGGAGAACAAGACCGTCGCCTGGATCATCACCATCGTCGCGATCCTCCTCGGTGCCGGGATCGGCACCATCGGGAACGTCTTCGGCGCCTTCCAGCACTGACCCAGGCTCGCCGCGCTCGCCCCGCTACTGGACGGCGAGCGCGGCGACCGGCGCGAGTCGCGCCGCGCGATTGGCCGGCACGACCGAGGCCGCGGCGGTGAGCACCGCGGCGACGACCGCGACGCCGACGAGGAGCCACCACGGCACGACCGGCGGCTGGACGCCCTCCTGCCCGAGCAGTGCGATCGCGCCGACCCAGCCGTAGCCGATGCCGAGCACGAGCCCGAGCGCGATCGCGGTGACGGTGAGCTGCGCCGCCTCGCTCATGACCGTGGCCCTGACCTGCTCGCGCGTGAACCCGAGCGCGCGGAGCAGACCGAACTCCCGCGTCCGCTGGAGCACCCCGACGGTGAGGGTGTTCACGAGCCCGACGGCCGCGATCACGGCCGAGTAGCCGACGAGGAAGCCGAAGATCGTCATGAGCGCGTTCAGCGTCTCGTCGATCGGCTCCGTCGTGCCCCACGACGCCTCCGCCTGCACGAGCAGGATGCGCCTCGCGGTCTCGGCCGCGACGACGAACATCGTCACGAGCGCGACGCCGATGACGAGGCCGATCGCCGCGCGACTGGACCGCTCCGGGTAGCGCACCGCGTTCGCCGCGCCGAGGCGACCCGCCGTCCCGCGTCCGGCGACGCGGCCGACGAGCCGCAGTGCCGGCGGGATGACGAACACCGCGCCGAGCACGACGCCGGTGAACGAGAGGATGCCGCCGAGGACCCCGATGAACAGGGCGTACGGCGAGAGGAGCCCGATCGGGACGGCGGCCGCGAGCAGCGCCGTGCCGCTCCAGAACAGCAGCGCGGAGACCACGCGGCGGCCAGTGCGACGCGCGATCGACTCCGCGGAGGCGGGCACCGCCGCGCCGAGCGCGGCCATCGGCGAGACGTCGAGCACGCGCCGCGACCCGACCCAGGCCGCGAGCCAGGTCGTGAGCGCGACGCCGAGGATCGGCAGCACCATCGTCCAGGAGAGGAAGCCGAACTCGATGTCGGGCAGCACGTCCGCGCGCACCGCGATGCCGGTGCCGAGCACGACGATGCCGACGCCGGCGCCGGCGCCGATGAGGGCGCCGGCACCACCGGCGAGCAGCCCCTCCCTCGCGAGCGCGCGGCGGCGACTCGCGGCGGTCGCGCCGAGCAGCCGCGCGAGGGCGATCTCCCTGGTGCGCCCCGCGACGATCGTCGCGACCGTGTTCGTCGTCACGACCGCGGCGACGTAGACGGCGATCGCGATGAACACCGAGGCGGTGATCGAGACCACGGTGCGGACGGCGCCGACGCTGCCGATGCCGTCGTCCGCGGCGACCAGCGAGACGATGACCTCGGTCGCGGCGAGCAGGCCGACCCCGAACGCGGACGAGAGGCCCGCGACGAGCATGGTGGGGACGTGGTCGCGCGCGCTCATCGGACCGGCTCCATCGCGAGCATCGCCTGCGCGATCTCCTCGGCGCTCGAGCGCGCCCGATCGGCGACGACGCGGCCATCCGCGAGCAGCACGACGCGATCCGCATGGCTCGCCGCGATCGGATCGTGTGTGACCATCGCGATCGACTGACCGTGATCGACGGCCGCGGCCGAGAGCAGGGCGAGCACCTCGCGCCCCGACCGCGAGTCGAGGTTGCCGGTGGGCTCGTCCGCGAAGATGAGCGACGGTCGCGTCGCGAGCGCCCTGGCGATCGCGACGCGCTGCTGCTGCCCGCCGGAGAGCTCGCTCGGCCGGTGGCGCAGTCGCCCGGCGAGGCCGAGCGAGTCGACGACGCGGTCGATCCACGCCGACTCCTCCGCCGTCGGCGTCCGGCCGTCGAGCTCGAACGGGAACCGGATGTTCCCAAGCACGTCGAGCGTCGGCACGAGGTTGAACGCCTGGAAGACGAAGCCAACCCGGCGTCGGCGGATGAGGGTGAGCTCGCGGTCGGTCATCCCCGTGATCTCGTCGTCGCCGATCCAGGCGCGGCCGGAGGTCGGGGTGTCGAGGCCGGCCATGATGTGCATGAGCGTCGACTTGCCGGAGCCGCTCGGCCCCATGATCGCGGTGAACTCGCCAGCGCGGATGCCGAGGTTGACGCCGTCGAGCGCCGTGACGGTCGTCGAGTCGGTGCCGTAGGTCTTCGTGAGGTCGATGACGCGGGCAACGAGCCCGAGGTCGGATGGTGAGGATTCCATGCCGTCGACGCTACGGACCCGGAGCCGGGCACCGCGTCGTCCGCCTGGCCGATCGGCGTCATCCTCGAGGATGATCCGCCCGGCGGGGCCGGCCGGCGGACCTGGCGGGCCGGCGGGCCGGATCTCAGACGAGCCGGTGGTCGTAGGCGTAGACGACGAGCTGCACCCGGTCGCGCAACTGGAGCTTCGCGAGGATGCGCGAGACGTGCGTCTTCACCGTCGCCTCGCTCACGAACTCGCGTCTGGCGATCTCCGCGTTGCTGAGTCCGCGCGCCGCGAGGAGGAAGATCTCGCGCTCGCGCTCGGTGAGCGCGCCGAAGGCCTCCGGCGGCGCGACCGGCGCCGCATCGCCGAGGTGCTGCAGCAGCGCGGTGACGGCCCCAGGAGCGATCACGGCCGACCCCCCGTGGACCGTGCGGATCGCCGCGAGCAGGAACTCCGGCTCGGCGTCCTTGAGCAGGAACCCGCTCGCCCCGGCGCGCAGCGCCCGCGCCGCCGCCTCGTCGAGGTCGAACGTCGTGAGCACCACGACCCGCGGCGGGTCGGCGCGGCGCAGCAGCGCCGACGTCGCCTCGATCCCGTCCATGACCGGCATCCGCAGGTCCATGAGCACGACGTCGGGCCGCACGCGGCCGACGACCTCGATGGCCTCGGCGCCGTCCCCCGCCTCGCCGAGCAGGTCGAGGTCGGGCTGCGACTGCAGGAGCATCGCGATCCCGGCGCGGAAGAGCGCCTGATCGTCGACGATCACGACGCCGATGCGCGGGCCCGTCACGGTCGGCCCCTCATCGTCGGCCCCTCATCGTCGGCCCGTCGCGCGCGTGCGCCGGTCGGCCGTCGACCCGGTCATGCGCGCGCCCCATGCTGATGCGGCAGCGGCAGGCGCGCCCGCACGACGAAGGCGTCGCCGATGGCGGCCGCGTCGAGCGTGCCGCCGGCGAGCCTCGCGCGCTCGCGCATGCCCGTGATCCCGTGCCCAGGCAGGCCCGTCGGCGGGCGCGAGGGCTCGATCGGCGACTCCACCACGATCTCGAGCCCGTCGGCGCTCCCCCGCAGCCGCACCCGCGTCGGCGTCGCGCGCGAGCCATGCCGCAGCGCGTTCGTCAGCGACTCCTGCACGATGCGGTGCACCGCGAGCTGGAGCCCGGGCGGCAGCCCGTCCGCGACCTCGGCGGCCTCGAACTCCACCGCGAGCCCCGCGGTGCGCACCTGGGCGAGCAGCCCGTCGAGGTCGGCGATCGTCGGCTGGGGGCCGTCCGGCTGGCCATCACGCAGGCCGGCGAGCATGACCCTGACGTCGCCGAGGGCCTCGCGCGCGACCGCCGCGACGGTCTCGAGCGAGGCGATCGCCCGGTCGGGGTCGGCCGCCGCGGCGTAGCGCGCGCCGTCGGCCTGCGCGATCAAGACGGCGAGCGAATGCGCGACGACGTCGTGCATCTCCCGCGCGATCCGACCGCGCTCCTGCTCGATGAGCGCCGCCTGGCGCTCCTGCCGCGTGCGCCGCACGAGCGCCACGAGGAGCCCGAGGGTCCACGAGAGCAGGAACGAGACGACGCCGGCGAAGAGCACGAGCGCCGACACGAGGATCGAGGTCGACGGTTCGGAGAGCCACGCCGGCAGGACGAGATAGACGGTGGCGACGAGCGGTCCGACCAGCGCCGAGGCGAGCCCGGCGCCGCGCAGGCGGCGATCGGCGCTGCCCCCCGCGGCGAAGAGCACCGCGAACACCGCGAGGTCGACCGGCAGCGGCGGCAGCCCGAGCGCCATCTGGGCGATCGCGGTCGCCCACGCGACGGCGAGCGCGACGGCGGGCCGGCGACGCAGGAGCACCACGGCCGCGGCCATCCCGATCGCGGGCACGAGCACGGCGAGCCATCGGCCGTCGACGGCGGCGATCACCAGGAGCGACAGCGGCACGGTCGCGACCGCGAACGCGACACCGAGCACCGCGTCGATCGCACGCGAGGCGTTGCGTTCCATCCCTCGAATCTATGCGCTCCGCTGCGGCGACGGATCAGCCTGCGGGATGATCCGCGGAGGGTCGGCTCAGAACCCGAGCCGTCCGAGCTGTTTGGCGTCGCGCTGCCACTCCTTGGCGACCTTCACGCGGAGCGAGAGGAAGACGCGGCGATCGAGCATCGCCTCGATGCCGGCGCGGGCGCGCTCGCCGACGTCCCGGAGCCGCGAGCCGCCCTTGCCGATGATGATCCCCTTCTGGCTGTCGCGCTCGACCCAGAGGTTCGCGTAGATCGTGAGCAGGCCGTCGTCGCGCTCGAGCATGTCGTCGACGGTGACCGCGATCGAGTGCGGCAGCTCGTCCTGGACCCCCTCGAGCGCGGCCTCGCGGACGAGCTCCGCGATCCGGTCCTCGTCCGACTCGTCCGTGACGGCCTCGTCCGGGTAGAGCGGCGGCGACTCGGGCATGAGCGCGACGAGCTCGTCCGCGAGCACGTCGAGCTGCTCGCGCGTGAGCGCCGAGACGGGGATGATCGCGTCCCACTCGTGCATCGCGCTCACCTCGAGCAGCTGCTCGGCGACGCGGGCCCTCGGCGCCCGGTCGACCTTCGTGACGATCGCGACGGACCTCGCCCGCGGATACCTGGCGAGCTGCTCCACGATGAAGCGGTCCCCGGGCCCGATGCGCTCGTCCGCCGGCACGCAGAAGCCGATGACGTCGACGTCGCCGAGCGTCGCCTCGACGAGGTCGTTGAGGCGCTCGCCGAGCAGCGTCCTCGGTCGGTGCACGCCGGGGGTGTCGACGATCACGAGCTGGCCGTCCGGTCGGTGCATGATGCCCCTGATGGCCCTCCTCGTCGTCTGCGGCTTCGACGAGGTGATCGCGACCTTCTCGCCGACGAGCGCATTCGTGAGCGTCGACTTGCCGACGTTCGGCCGGCCGACGAACGAGACGAACCCGGCGCGGTGGCTCACGACTCGACCCCCTCGACGGCCTCGTCGCGCACCGGCTCGACGATGAGCGTCGCGATCCGCCGCCTGCGGCCCTCCGCGCGCTCAGCCGTGAGGCGCAGCCCGGCGACCTCCGCGCTCGAGCCTGGCACCGGTAGTCGACCGAGCTCCTTCGTGAGCAGGCCGCCGACGGAGTCGACGTCGTCGTCGTCGAGCTCGAGGTCGAAGAGGTCGCCGAGCTCGTCGATCGGCAGACGCGCGGCGACGCGGAAGCGCCCGTCGCCGAGCTCGACGACGTCGGGGGTGTCGCGGTCGTACTCGTCGGAGATGTCGCCGACGAGCTCCTCGATCACGTCCTCCATCGTCACGAGACCAGCGATCCCGCCGTACTCGTCGACCACCATCGCGAGGTGGTTCGACTCGCGCTGGAGCTGCCGCAGGAGCGCGTCGGCCTTCTGCGACTCCGGAACGAAGAGCGCGGGCCTGGCGACCTCGGCCGCGGTGAGCTCGGCCGAGCGCGCGGCGGCCCGGACCGCGTCGCGGAGGTAGAGCACGCCGACGACCTCGTCGACGTCCTCGCCGATGACCGGGATGCGCGAGACGCCGCGCTCGTAGAAGACCTCGACGGCGTCGCCGACCCTCGCGTCCTCCTCCACCGTCACCATGTCGGTGCGCGGGACCATGACCTCGCGCACGACGGTCTCGCCGAACTCGAAGATCGAGTGGATGAGCTCGCGGTCGTCCTCCTCGAGGACGTCGAGCTCGGTCGCCTCGTCGACCATGCTCAGCAGCTGCTCCTCGCTCGAGAACGTCACCGTGCGCGGCCGGCCCGGCGTGACGCGGTCGCCGATCCGCACGAGCAGATCGGCGATCGGGCCGATGAGGATGCGCACGGCGCGGACGACCGGCGCGACGGCGCGCATGAGCGGCCGCGCGTGCACGCGGCCGACGGCGCGCGGGCTGGAGCCGACGAGCACGAACGACACGGCGGTCATGATCGCCGCCGCGAGCAGGAGCGTCCACCACCACTCGTCGAAGACCTGGGCGAGCGCGAGGGTGACGAGGACCGCGGCGGAGGTCTCCGAGACGATGCGCACGAAGGCGAGCGCGTTGACGTGCTCGCCGGGGTCGGCGGCGATCGCGAGCAGCGATCGCGAGGTCCTCGACCCCTCGGCGAGCTCGCCGAGGTCCTGCCTGGAGAGCACCGACAGCGCGGCCTCGGCCGCCGCGAGCAGGCCACCGAGCGCGACGAGGAGCACCGCTGCCGCGATGAAGACTCCGACGATCACCGGCGGATCACCCCCGGCGGCGCTCGGCGAGGGCGAAGCCGACGAGGAGGTCGCGCTGCAGCCCGAACATCTCCCGCTCGTCCTCGGGCTCCGCGTGATCGAAGCCGAGCAGATGGAGCATCCCGTGCGTGACGAGGAGGAGCACTTCCTCCATCGTCGAGTGCCCGGCGATCTCCGCCTGGGCCGCCGCGACCTGCGGGCAGACGACGACGTCGCCGAGGAGGCCTGGCGGCGTCGGGTCGTCCTCGGTGCCCGGCCGCAGCTCGTCCATCGGGAAGCTCAGCACGTCGGTCGGCCCCGGTTCGTCCATCCACTGCACGTGGAGCTGCTCCATCGCGCCCTCGTCGACGAAGACGACGGCGAGCTCCGCCTCCGGGTGCACGTGGAGCTGGTCGAGGACGAAGGTCGCGAGCCGCTGGACCGCGGCCTCGTCGACCGCATCCGACTCGGACTCGTTGTTGATCTCGATCGCCACCGTCATCGCCTCCCGCGTGTGCCGGATGCCCCGGACTTGGGCTCGCCGCGCCCCGCGGCGGCCTCGCGCTCGAACCTCGCCGCCTGCCGCGTCGCGTCGTACGCGGTGTAGGCGTCGACGATGCGCCCGACGAGCGTGTGCCTGACGACGTCCTCGCTGCCGAGGCGCGCGAACTCGATGTCGTCGATCCCGTCGAGGATCGTCGAGACGAGCTTCAGCCCCGACGCACCCTCCGGCAGGTCGACCTGGGTGATGTCGCCGGTCACGACCATGCGCGAGCCGAAGCCGAGCCTGGTGAGGAACATCTTCATCTGCTCAGGCGTCGTGTTCTGCGCCTCGTCGAGGATCACGAACGAGTTGTTCAGCGTGCGCCCGCGCATGTAGGCGAGCGGGGCGACCTCGACCGTGCCGCTCGCGAGGAGCTTTGGGACGAGCTCCGGATCCATCATCTCGTTGAGCGCGTCGTAGAGCGGGCGCAGATAGGGGTCGATCTTGTCGGTGAGCGTGCCTGGCAGGAAGCCGAGCCGCTCGCCGGCCTCGATCGCCGGACGCGACAGGATGATCCGGTCGACCTCCTTGCGCTGGAGCGCCTGCACGGCCTTCGCCATCGCGAGGTAGGTCTTGCCCGTGCCGGCCGGACCGATGCCGAACACGATCGTGTTGCGGTCGATCGCCTCGACGTAGCGCTGCTGGCCGAGCGTCTTCGGGCGGATCGTGCGACCTCGGGCGGCGAGGATCGCCTCGGAGAGCACCTGGGCGGGCCGGCCGTCGCCGCTGCGGAGCATCCGCGCCGAGCTCGCGACCTCGGTCTCGCCGAGGTCGACCCCGCCGGCGACCATCGCCACGAGCTCCTCGACGAGCGCGCGAGCGGCGGCGACGTCGGGCGCGGCGCCCTCAAGGGTCACGCGGTTGCCGCGCACGTGCACGCGGACGCCAGGGGCCTGCCGCTCGATCGTCGACAGCAGACGGTCCTGCGGCCCGAGCAGCCGCACCATCGCGACGCCGTCGACCTCGAGCTCGTCGGTGACGAACTCGCCGACGGCCGCCTCGGATGCGCGCTCAGGCCTCGGCAAGGCTCTCCTCGTCGAGCGCGCCGTCCGGCGCGCCGAGCACGTGGGCGTGCACGTGGAAGACCGACTGTCCGGCGCGCGCGCCCGTGTTGAACGCGAGCCGGAAGTCGCCGCCCGTGTGCTCGACCGCGAGCTCGCGGGCCACGGCGACGACGTGCGCGAGCAGCGCGGGGTCGCCGGCGGCGAGGGCGACGACGTCACGGTAGACCGGGGTCTTCGGCACGACGAGCAGGTGCACCGGTGCACGCGGGGCGATGTCGCGGAACGCGATGACCGTCTCGTCCTCGTAGACGATGTCGGCGGGGATCTCGCGCGCGATGATGCGCTCGAAGATGGTCGGGGCGTCGGTCACGACCTCCATCCTACGAGCCGCCGGCGCGAGCGGGGCGTCCGGAGGTCGCCGTCACCACCGGCCGAGGCGCACCGAGAGGGCCGCGAGGGCCGCGGGGCCCGCGGTCGAGGTCCGCAGGACCTCCCGGCCGAGCCGCACCCGCCTCGCCCCCGCGCCGACGAGGACCGCGAACTCGCGCTCGTCGATCCCGCCCTCCGGGCCGACGACGAGCGTGATGCGATCGGCGTCGCCGAGGTCGACGCCGGTGATCGTCTCGTCGCCGAGCGGGTCGAGCACGAGGAGGAGGCCGCGGTGCTCGCCGGACGACGCGGCGAGCTGTGCCGCGGACGCGAGCGGGGCGACCACCGGCACGGTCGGCCGGATGGCCTGCTTCGCCGCCTCGCGCACGATCGAGGCCCAGCGCGCGCGGCCGCGGTCGGCCTTCGCCCCGTCCCAGCGTGAGACGGAGCGCGCGGCCGACCACGGCACGACGCCGGTCACGCCGAGCTCGGTCGCCGCCTGCACGGCGAGCTCGTCTCGGTCGCCCTTCGCGAGCGCCTGGGCGAGCCAGAGCTCGGGGTGCGCCGGCTCGGCGAGCTCGACCTCCTCGGCGATGATCGCGACGACGCCAGGCGCCGCCTCGACGACCGGCCCGCTCGCGAGGCGACCCCGCCCGTCGCCGACCGCGATCCGCTCCCCCGCGCGCACCCTCGCGACCTGGAGCGCATGGCGCGCGTCGTCGCCGCCGACGGCGATCCGCGCGCCGACGACGAACGCGTCGGCGGTCAGCGACTCGTCGAGGTAGAGCGAGGCCACGACGACCGGCTCAGAACCCGACGAAGCGGTCGCGCAGCTTCGCGAAGAGCCCCTGCTGGAACTGTGCGAACCGCGGCGCGGCGTCGCGCCGCGAGCCCTTGAACTGGCGGATGAGCTCGGCCTCGCGGCTGTTGAGCTTCTGCGGGGTGACGACCTGGATGCCGATGCGCAGATCGCCGCGCCCCGAGCCGCGGAGGTGCTGGATGCCGCGGTCCTTCACGGTGATCACGTCGCCGGACTGCGCACCCTGGCGCACCTCGACCGCGACCTCGCCGTCGAGCGCCGACAGCGTCGCGTCGGCGCCGAGGATGGCGTCCGCCATCGACACCTCGAGCGTCGCGAGCAGGTCGTCGCCCTCCCGGCTGAACACGTCGTGGTGGCGCACCTTGATCTCGAGGAAGAGGTCGCCGTTCGGCCCGCCGGCCGGACCAACCTCGCCCTGGCCAGGCATCTGCAGCCGAAGGCCGGTGTCGACCCCGGCCGGGATGTCCACGGGGATGACGCGGCTCGCCCGGACGCGGCCCTGCGCGTTGCAGGTCGGGCACGGCGAGGGGATGACCGAGCCGTAGCCGCGGCAGGTGCCGCACGGCGTCGACGTCATGACGGTGCCCAGGAGCGAGCGCACCTGCCGCTGGACCTGCCCGGTGCCCCGGCAGATGTCGCAGCGCACCGGCGACGTGCCCGGCGCGCAGCAGGAGCCCTCGCACGTCTCGCACACGACCGCCGTGTTCACCTCGAGGTCGCGCCTCGTGCCGAACATGACCTCGTCGAGGTCGACCTCGACGCGCAGGAGCGCGTCCTGTCCGCGCTCCTTGCGCGAACGGGGGCCGCTCGTGCGCCCACCGGCACCCGCGCCGAAGAAGGTCTCGAAGATGTCGCCGAAGCCGAAGCCGCCCATGCCCTGGTCGCCGCCGAGGTCGTACTGCCGCCGCTGCTGCGGATCGCTGAGCACGTCGTAGGCGTGGGTGACGAGCTTGAACCGCTCGGAGGCGTCCGCCGAGGGGTTCACGTCGGGGTGCAGCTCGCGCGCGAGCCGCCGGTAGGCCTTCTTGATGTCCTCCTGGCTCGCCTCGCGCGAGACGCCGAGAGTCTCGTAGTGGTCAGCGGCCACGGGCGCCATGCTTCATCGGTCCTGATTCCATCCGTCGATCAGCGCTGCTCGCCGAGCAGGCGGGAGAGGTAGCGCGCCACGGCGCGCACCGCGGCGATGTTGTTCGAGTAGTCCATCCGGGTCGGCCCGACGACCCCGACGCGGGCGACCCCGCTCGGCGCCGTGTAGTCGCTCGCGAGCACCGTCGCCTCGGTGATGCCGAAGCCCTCGTGCTCGTGGCCGATCGAGACGGCGACGCCGTGCGCGTCCGCCTGCATCTCGCCGAAGAGGCGCAGCAGCGTGACCTGCTCGTCGATGGCGTCGAGCACGGGGGTGATCGTGCCGGGGAAGTCGTCCTCGGTGCGGACGAGGTTCGCCGCACCGGCCATGACGAGCCGATCCTGCCGCTCCGCGCTCGCCTGCGCGGCGAGCGATGCCGCGACCGCCGAGAGCAGCGCGGCGTTCGCACCGCCACGGGCCGCGATCGCCTCGACGGCGGCGGCCGCGTCGACGAGCTCACGACCCTGCACCGCCGCGAGGACACTCGCACGGACCTCGCCGACGGCCGCCTCGTCGACCGCCCCGCCCGCGTCCATGACCCGCTGCTCGACCCGGCCGCCGTCGGTGATGAGCACCGTCATCACCCGCGACGGCGGCAGGGGCAGCAGCTCGAGGTGGCGCACGCGCGTCGCCGAGAGCACCGGGAACTGGAGCACGGCGACCTGGTTCGTCAACTGCGAGAGGAGCCGGACGGTGCGCACGAGCACGTCGTCGAGGTCGACCGAGCGGTCGAGGAAGGACTCGATCGCCTGCCGCTGCGCACCCGAGAGGGGGCGCAGCGCGGTGAGCTGGTCGACGAACACCCGGTACCCCTTGTCGGTGGGGATCCGACCGGAGGAGGTGTGCGGCGCGGCGATGAGCTGCTCCTCCTCGAGGAGCGCCATGTCGTTGCGGATGGTCGCCGCCGAGACGCCGAAGGCGTGGCGGTCGACGATCGACTTCGAGCCGACCGGCTCGCGCGTGGCGACGTAGTCCTGCACGATCGCGCGAAGCACCTCGAGGCCGCGCTCAGAGACCATCGACCCACCGCCTCCCGTTCTGGCACTCGACCGCCGTGACTGCCAATTGTAGCGCGGGGGCCCGGGCGACACGCCACGGCGCACCCGTTGCCCCACGACCGGCGGATCGCTACGGTGATCGCGTACCCCGACCGGATGTCAACCCGAATGCCAGGGAGCCACGACGTCCAGGTGACCGAAGGAGGCCATTCCATGACCGATCCCACCACCCCAGCGCAGCCGGCGACCCCGCCCGAGAACCCCTACCAGCAGGCGACGGCCGGCGCACCCGCCGCGCCGCTCACCGAGGCCGAGGACAAGCAGTGGGCGATGTTCGCCCACTTCGGCGGCATCCTCGGACTGCTGCCGTCGCTCATCATCTACCTCGTCTTCAAGGATCGGGGCGCCAAGACGCGTGTCGAGTCGAAGGAGGCGCTGAACTGGCAGATCACGTGGATCGCGGCGAACATCGTCCTCGTGATCCTCGTCGCGATCATCACGGGCATCCTCGGGGCCGTGCTGCCCTACGAGGCCTGGGGCGTCTACGTGCTCATCAGTGGCCTGCTCGGCTTCCTCACCTGGGTGCCGTGGCTCGCGAACGTCGTCTTCTCGATCATCGGCGGCGTCAAGGTCAACGGCGGCGGCAGCTACCGCTACCCGTTCGCGGTGCGACTCATCAAGTAGGCGCCATCCACGACGAAGGGCCCCGTCCGTCGGACGGGGCCCTTCGTCGTGCGGGGGACGGATCAGGCCGCCGGCACCACCGGGTAGCCCTGGTACGGCACGCCGCCCCAGGTCGTCGTGTCGACGAGGAAGGAGTACTTCGACCAGAACGGCGCCGGCACCGGCGCGGCGCCCTCGAGCGGGGCCGCGGCCGTGCTCCAGCGCGACTTGTCGAAGGCGACGATGCCGAGCCAGATGAGGCCGACGAGCACCGCGAGGATCGTGAAGAGGGTCGCGTCCTTGCCGAGCTTGAGGTTGACCCGGTAGGCGATGAGCACGAACGCGACGAGCGGGACGAGCGCGAAGATGAACCCGATGACCGGGATCGCGCTGAGCGCGCTCGAGCCGAGGAGCACGATGAGGTAGGCCCACGGGTTCACGTCGCCGAGCTTCGCGAGGATGAGCGAGTTGTAGACGGGGATCCAGGCGACCGCGGGCGTCGACACGCCCGCCTTCGCGAAGACCTTCGTGAGGAAGATCGCGCTGATCACGTAGACCGCGAGGACGATGATGAGCGTGACGATCACCGTCGCGGCGAGGATGGCGAGATATGCGCCGTTGTCGGTCGAGTAGCTGTCCATCGGTGTGTACGGTGTCCCTTCCACGGATGATCCGCAGCCATCGGGCCGCGCATCGTGTTCGCCCGAACTTCGGGCCCGGCGTCATGGTACTGAACCGGCCGTCACCCTCGCGAGTGCCGGTTGGACGGCGGCGGCGGCGAGACCGCGCGACACACCACCCCGAACGCCTCGCGCGCGAGCCCCCGGCTCCGCTATAACTGAGGCCATGTCTGACACCACGCCCCCGCCCC
>Ga0209066_10002516_pt1 | contig 22199 bp, 19 predicted proteins | sample All_14_2_FD_187198 | JGI IMG/M metagenome (GOLD analysis project Ga0209066, IMG submission 187198) | Freshwater microbial communities in response to fracking from Pennsylvania, USA - Allegheny Zone_MetaG_DW_15 (SPAdes) (version 2) ... | reverse complement strand
GGGAAGCAGAGGGGCGGGGGCGGTCCCAAGGTCCGCATGGCTTAACGGAAATCGGGTTTCGAGGTCGACCTTCTGCCCGGCGCTCGGGTACTCTGGGCGGTGGTCGGCAACAGGGGCGGGGCAGTGTCCGTCCCTGCGATCCGAGGACTCGGGCAGCCGGGGGTAGCGGCGTCAGTAGGTCTGCGGTCATGGTCGCAACATGAGGGAGGCCAATGGCAGTCACCAGTGAGCTACAGGACGCCTTGAACCTCGAGATGCTCGCGGCGCATCCATCGCCAGAGGTGCGCCGGCAAGTCGTTCAGCTCCTCAGGGAACTCAACTCAAGCGAAGCAGCCCGGATTCTTGTCCCGCTTCGCAGCGATGAGGATGCAATCGTCCGCGCGAGTGCCTTTGCGGCTCTTGGATGCATGGCGACTGACATTGACCTCGAGCTCATCCGAGTCGGCTTGCGCGATCACCAGGAGCGTGTTCGTAAGGCAGCCCTCGAGTCGCTGATTCAGCTCAATACAGGAGTAGCGACCCGGGCGGCGGTAGGTCTACTGCGCGATGAGTCTGCAGATGTCGTCTATCGAGCTCTGATTGTGCTGCGCGATCATGGAGGTGCCGACGCGCTGGCGAGACTCGTGGAGATTGAGGGCGCCTCTGGCTCTACGGGCGTGCGAGCCGTCGCTGCTCGTCAGGCCATCGAGCGACGAACCGAGTCGGTCGGCTCTGAGGCCGTGCGAGAACACATCGTCGAGTCGCTCCCCCTGGGCGCGCACTGTCAGAAGATCCTGCGTCGGCGCGGCTTTGGCGTGGTCGGCGAGTTGCTGGATGCCTGGCGTCACGATGAGCTCGAGAGTGCCGACGTGCCGGAGAGCGTCATTCGCGAGGTGGATGCGCTCCTGCAGGGCTGGAAGCTTGATCCACTGCCGGAGCCTGCTGAGGACTCCGCGCCAAAGCAGGTACTGCAGCCAGCCCCGCCACCGCCCCCTGCGCCGACACCTGAGCCGGAGCCTGGAGATGCGGTTGAGGCGACGTTGCGGAGGGTGTTCGGATACTCGTCCTTCCGCCCCCACCAGCGAGAGATCATCGATCACATCATCGGTGGCGGCAGCGCCGTTGTGCTCATGCCCACCGGTGGTGGGAAGTCCCTGTGCTATCAGATTCCAGCGCTGCACCGAGAGGGCACGGCAATCGTCATTTCGCCGCTGATCGCGCTGATGAAGGACCAGGTGGATGCCCTCAAGGCGAATGGCGTCAGAGCTGCGCTGCTGAATTCGTCCCTAACGCCCCAGGAGGCCGAGTCAACTCTCCAGTTGTTGCGCGCGGGTCAGCTCGATGCGCTGTATGTGGCCCCAGAGCGAGTGATGAACGGTGGGCTGCTTCAGTTGCTTCAGACGCTGAAGCTCGCACTTGTCGCGGTTGATGAGGCGCACTGTGTCTCGCACTGGGGGCACAACTTCCGGCCCGAGTACTGCCAGCTGGGAGACCTGCGCATACGCTTCCCGGAGGTCCCCTTCGTAGCGCTGACCGCGACCGCCGATGAGCAGACGCTTCAGGATGTGCGCACTCAGCTGCACCTGGATCAAGCCCCTCTCTTCGCGGCGGGCTTCGATCGGCCGAACATCTCCTACACAGTTCTCGAGAAGCACAATCCCGCACAGCAGCTCACGCGGTTTCTTCGCGAGCACGCAGGCGAATCGGGCATCGTCTACTGCCTCAGCCGGAAGCGCACAGAGGAGGTCGCAGCCAAGCTGGCCTCTGCCGGTGTCTCCGCTGCTGCATACCATGCTGGCATGAGCGCGCAGGAGCGCATGAGGGTTCAGGACGCGTTTCAGCGCGACACGGTGAGCGTCATCGTCGCCACGGTCGCGTTTGGGATGGGCATAGACAAGCCCGATGTCCGTTTCGTCGTCCATTACGACATGCCCAAGAGCATCGAGAGCTACTACCAAGAGACCGGTCGAGCTGGCCGAGACGGCCTGCCAGCCACCGCGCTTCTGCTGTTCGGCCTCCAAGACGTGGTGACGACGCGCACCCTGATCGAGAGCGGCAACGACCCGCAACAGATCAGAGTGGAACTGCACAAGTTGCAGGCGATGGTCGGCTTCGCTGAGGCCACGACCTGTCGCCGGCGTGCGCTTCTGGGGTACTTCGGTGAACCGCTTGAGAAGGACTGCGGCAACTGCGACGTTTGCCTGGATCCACCCGAGTTGTACGATGCGACGGCTGATGTGCAGAAGGCACTACTGGCCGTCCACCTGACCGGCCAGCGATTTGGAGTATCGCACGTAGTTGATGTGCTACGGGGGGCCGATACGGAGAAGGTGCGCAAGTGGAGGCACAACCGACTCGTTGTCTTCGGGGCCGGACAGAGTCTCTCGCAGGATGCGTGGGCGAGCATCATCCGCCAGCTGATCCACCATGGCCATCTGCGGCAAGACATCAGCGACTACTCAGCGCTCAAGTTGATGCCATCCGCTGCGGGCATCCTCAAGGGGGAGACCGGGGTGCAGCTGGCAAGGCCCAAGGAGCGCCCCGGCAAAGGATCTGTCAAGAAGTCGGCATCCAGCAGACGCTCTCTGGCAAGCGCCGACGAAGTGCTGTTCGAACAACTGAGAGCCCTGCGGCGGGAGATCGCCGATGAGCAGCAGGTCCCAGCGTTCGTTGTATTCAGCGATCGGTCGCTGATCGATATAGCTTCGAGGAAGCCGCAATCACTGGAGGAGCTTCTCGACTGTCACGGCGTTGGCGAGGCGAAGCTGGAGCGTTACGGGGATGCGTTCTTGAGGGTGATCACCGGGTCGTAGTGCGTGTGCGGCGGGCTGGACGATTCATGGATCCGCGATTTCGGACCGATACCAACTACATCGGCTATGACGAGGAGGGGGTGGGTCTTGGGCGATCAAGCTGAGCGGCTTCACGCCGACCCTGACCTCTTCGTGCGTATCGCGGAGAATGCGATGGTGGTCGCGGATGAGATTAGGCAGGACTACTTCCAGTCCACGCTTGGCATCGCACGCGAAATGCGTCGGGCGTTCCGCGAAGACACCGGCAGCCGCTACCGGATAAACCGCGTCCCGACCGAACTGCTCGACCCCTGTGCGGTCGCGTTCGTCGACGGAGGCATCTCTCGGCCGGATCTGGTGATCGCGACGCCGCTCATCGTCCGCGCGGGTATCTTCCGAGTGAAGCAAGGAGAGGCCGATCTCGAGAAGCGAGAGACATTCGATCACTTCCCGCTGCTCCTCGGCCAGCTCCGCGGCGGTCTGAAGGCGAACTCCAAGTATGGCGACGTGGTGCGACAACTCGTGGAGCTCGGTGCACTCGTAACGGCGCTGGAAGACGAGCGCTTCTCGGACATCAGGATGCTCATGCTGCACGGCCCCCTTCAGTTCGTGAGTGGACCGTTCTTCGAACACTGGTTCTACCCCGAGGACTACGATGCGATGCTCGGTCGCGATGAGCGCGAACACGTGCTTCCGGTGCTCGCGCAGTTCGCGGGGTGGTGCGGAGAATGCACGCTGCGCGGGACCGAGCGATGCGGCCATGACATCGGCAACCAGCATCTGCCAGCCGTCTGCATGATGGCGTTCCTCCAGCACTACGTTCTCGACCGCGCCGCGGAAGAGGGCGTTCTCGTCTGCGGCGTGGTGGAGCGCTCGTTCGGCCGCAGCGTGACGCGCCATGTGGTGAAACAGATGCTTGAACACAACCCTGAGGTCTTCGACCGGCTGCTCGGCATCCTCGACATGCGCGGCAAGTCCATCCGCCTGCAGGTGGACGCAATCCTCGACGCCACGCGTTACAACGATGCCGTGCTACTCGCGCTCGCCCTGAGCCGCGGCGAGGCTCTCGACTGGTATGCGATGAACCCCCGGCTGAAGATCCAAGACGAGCGTGTGGCGCTCTTCCCCGACGTGCAGAACACGTTCGTGCGTGTCACATCGGCCAAGTACCCTATGCGCATCGAGGTGCCGGCGAGCTACGGCGCCGCGGAGTGCGAGGAGGTGCTTCGGCGGTCGTATGAGTATGCGTCGATGCTCCCGGGCTATGCGTTCCCGATCGGGCTCGACATCGTGGACAAGTACGCGGCCATTCCCGCGTGGATGACCAAGGCGTACCGGCAGCTGATCCTCGCCGAGTACGGTCGCCTGATTTCAGGCGAGTTTGTGGAGATGACTGACACCGAGGCCCTCAAGTCGATGGTGATGATGCAAGGCGGCGGTAAGCGAAGCCGTGAAACGAGACCGGAGGTCTGATGTGGCAGATGCTGTGGGAACACCGGTAGGCACCGTTGTTGGCGTGAGTTCGACGACTGAGTTCCAGATGCAGGTGCGGCCGGATGCAGTGCGCGCGCAGGACCTCGTGGCGGTCGACACGATCGAAGGTGGTCAGACGCACCGCGTCTGGGCGAAGGTCGGGACCATCGAGCGACTCAACCCGCTCTTCCCGCGCGAGGCTGCCCAAGAACTCGCCTTCCAGGGACGCGATCCCGTGGACTCAGTCGTCTCAATGTCGCGCGAGATGATCACCGCCAACTGCACCGTGGTCGGCGTGCAGCGCGACGGGCGCCTCGAGCCTCCCAAGTACCCAGTGCAGCCGGCCGGGCGTGTGTATGTGCCGCCGGCGAACCAGATCGAGTCGTTCCTGGTCGGGGATACGAAGGAGCATCGTCGACTCTACCTCGGCACCGAGCGGGGCAACAAGGACGTGCGCGTGTTCGTCGATGCGCACATGGTCGTGTCTCGGCATCTGGCGGTACTGGCCTCGACCGGCGCGGGCAAGACCGTGGCGACGCGCCGCGTCATCGATGAGTTGCGCGACAAGGGCTACCCTGTGCTGATCTTCGATCCGCATGGCGACTATGAGCGCCTTGCTGCAAAGCCGAGTGGCACGGTGACATCGTATGTCCCTGACATCAGTCTTGAGACTGAGTCGATCGACCAGGTGATCAGCTACCTTGCAGGACTCTCTGGAGAGGAACTGACACCTCCGCAGCTATCGTTCGTCCAGGCCCTCATGGCAGTGCTTGTGGACCAGCGGCTGGTTGCCCGCCTGAATCAAGCGCTTGATGAGCTGGGAGTCCAACCGCTGAAGGAGTCCCTGGCTCGCAACCACTTCCACGCGATCTCGGCGGCTGCCGCGGTGATTCAGGAACTCAAGGCCGCTGACGACCGCGCTCCGCTTCCCAGAGAAATCTCCTCCCTCGCTCCAGGCTTGAATGTGGGCGCAGGCACTGCGAACGCTGTGAGGCGGCAGGCAGGCACAGCTTCGAGGCAATACGCCAATATGCGCAAGATGAACCGCGCCCGTTTGGGGTCCGCCGTATCGCTTCCCACCGGTCCGGAACTAAAGGGAATCATCAAGGATTGGCACGTCGCGAGGATCGTGCTCGAGGGGTATTCCGAGGCGCTTCGGCAGTCTCTGGTGGCCAACATCCTGCAAGAGCTGCTTGCGGCCCGCGTGGATGATCAGATACCTCGCTTCGTTACGGTTATCGAGGAGGCGCACAACTTCATCCCGGGCTGGTCGGCTGGAGGTGCCGGGAGCGAGGCGCCATCATTGCCGGTGATCAAGCAGATCGCCACCGAAGGCCGGAAGTACGGCATGGGGCTGATATTCATCTCACAGCGCCCGAGCCGCATCGATTCGACGGTGTTGTCGCAGGCCAACAGCTTTCTCATTCTCCGCATCGTCAATCCAAACGATCAGAAGTACATCCGCGACGTGGTTGAGACGATGGGGGAGGACGAGGCCAGGTCACTGCCAAACCTCAACACGGGTGAGGCTCTGCTATCGGGTTCGTTCACCCGCATCCCGGTGATGGTTCGCGTTGAGAAGAGCTTGAGTGAGGGCAAGCACGAGGAGCAGGACTTTCTGCTCGACGTGAAGCCGCCGGCCAGTGCCGGAATGGCGGCTGAGGACAAGGCGGGGTGGGGCGAGTGAACGACTTCGTCCGAGGGTGCATGGCGCTTGCGTCCAAGCGGCCAATCGCTCACTCGCAAGCTGAGTCGAGCTAGCTTCGGCTGCTCGTGTAGGGCACGCTGAACTCGATCGCCACGCCGCAGCCGTCGGGCAGCGCGGGCGTGTTGAGCACCTTGTACATGTACTCCATCGAGTTGCGCCAGCTCGTCACCTCGGCAGGGTTCGCGCGGTGGAGCTTGCGCTCGAAGGCGGCCGTGATGGCGTCGGCGATGGCGTCGGTTTCCACGTCGTCCATGAACTCGCGCTTGGTGGCCTGGTACACGAGCATCGGCGGCTCCGTAAGGGGGAGCGGATGGGGCTGAGACCAGGGTAGCAGAGAGGCGGGGGCGGAGGGCTCAGCGTCCGCTGCCCCGTTGACATCCCTTCGGTGCAGGGCTACAAATGATGTACGACTTTCCCCGGGTCGCAGATCCGGGGCTGCGAGGCCGCCGCGAGGCGGCCTTCGCGTTTTGTGGGGGCCACTTCATCTGGGGGGATGAGCAGCATGCGACCGAAAGCGCGCGTCTACATCGACGGTTTCAACTTCTACTACGGGGTCGTCCGGGGTACGACGCTCAAATGGCTGGACATCGAGAAGCTGTGCGATCGGCTGCTGCCGCAGTTCGAGGTCGAGCGGATCCTGTACTTCACGGCGCGGGTCCGGCCCTCCTCGTGGGACCCGCATGCGCACGAGCGCCAGGCGGAGTACCTGCGCGCGCTGGGGACGCTTCCGCGCCTGGAGATCGTCGAGGGGACGTATTCTCGAACCTTCCCCGCGATGCGGCTGCTGAACCCGAAGGACGTGCGGCAGTCCGACTCCTCGGCTTGGAACTATCCCGCTGTCTTCGTCTGGAAGAATGAGGAGAAGGGCTCGGACGTCAATCTGGGTGCGCGCCTCGTCTTCGACGGGTGCACCGGGGCGTACGACGCGGCGGTCATCGTTTCGAACGATTCGGACTTGCTGGAGCCCGTGCGCATCGTCACGAAGCGCGTCGGGCTGCCGGTGCACGCCGTCCTACCGGCGAATCCCAGGACCAAGAAGTACCGACCCAAGAGCGTGTTCAGCCGTGATGCGACGAGCATCGTGGCTACGAGTATCTCGTGGAACACGCTGAAGCAGTGCCAGTTCCCTGAGGCAGTGGTTGATGCGCGCGGGCGCTCGATCACGCGGCCGGGTGGTTGGGGGCAGATGGAGCGCGGCTGAGCCACCGTGAACGCCGCCGTGTCAGAGCCGTGTGTTTCAATGAAACGGACTCGAACTCCATGCCTGAGGAGGGTCCGTGAAGCAGAAGCGCACCTACGCGGTCGACACCGTTCCCGTCGCTACCGACATCCGGGAGCGGGCCAGTGAACTCGGCCTGGTCGAGGAGCTGCTGGGCCTCGCGCATCACGACCCCGCATGGCGCGCCGGAGTCGAACGGGCGCTCACAAAGGACCGCTTACTCGGTAAGTCATTGCCCGGTGGCTCCAAGGTAGCCGACGTGTGGCGCAAGAGTCTCCTGCGCAGGCAGTTCGTGCAGAAGCTGGAGGACGACCCGGTCGCCTTCGACGCGTTTGCGATGGCGCATCCGCGCGTAGCCGAGCTTGCCGAGGCTGGCAGCGAGCACGATCCGGAGGTCCTGCAGGAGTTCCCGGTCATCGAGCGGGTGCTCGCGGCGTACACGCTCTTCGTCGGGGACACGGCTCTCTACGACGCCGCACTCACAGACGCGTGCGACGAGCTGGTCCGCCGGGCCGAGCACTGCGCCGAGGATCCGGCCGGCGATGCACCAGCCGCGGAGGCGGTGCCGGCGATCGCGGCTGGCGAGCTTGAGGCGAAGTCCCGTGCATTGAAGGAGTCGCAGACTGCGCTTCTGGCGGCGCAGAAGGAACTCAAGGCAGCCAGATCCGAGCTCAGGCAGGCCAAGGCGGACGTTTCGCGTCGCGACCGCAAGGCCGGAGAACTCCGAGAGGAGCTCAAGGCCACGTTGGCCGAGCGGGATGCTCTGGCCGGGCAGGTGCGCGCCGCGCAGACGGCGTGCGAGGACGTGAAGCGCGAGAACCGGCGCCTGACCGCCCTCGTGGACTCATCGAAGACCGGCCTGCGCACCACGGAGATCAGGCGGGTGGACGAGACCGAGCGCATGTCGCGCACGATCACCGATCTGCGCGAACGGCTCGCCGACACACAGAAGATCCGCTCCGTGCTCGAGGAGCGGGTCGCCGCCCTCGAGGACGAGCTGCGCGACGAGCGCGTGCGGCGCGAGTCGTTCGAGGTCACCCTGCGCTCGTTCGGCATCGACAACGTTGGCGCCTCGGCCCGCGGACTCCAGTCGGCGCTTACCACGCTCGAGCGCTTCCAGCAGGGCCTGATCGCGTACTCGGCGGAACAAGCGGAGCAGGAGAACGAGCGCATCCGCAAGCAGGAGGAAGCCGAGCAGCGCCGCCAGGCCGCCGAGGCCGCCCGTCGGCAGCAAGACGACATGGACCGCGCGTGGGAGCTGCGGGAGCGCAGCCGGCTCGAGGAGTGCGAGCGGGCGCTCTTCCAGGACCGCCAGGTCGACTACATGCTCATCGATGGACACAACCTCGTGCACCGGGTCTTCCGCCCCGAGGACGAGGCGCGCACGCGCCCGTGGCTGGAGCGCATGGTGGACCTGATGGCCGAGGGCCTAGAGCGGCGTGGGCAGGACACCAAGATCGAGCTCGTCTTCGACACGAAGAGCCCGTCGAACTCACGCCCCGCCGGTCACGGGGTGACCGTCCACTTCCACAACAACGTGACCGAGGGCGGTGCCGACGCGCGGATCCTGCAGCTGCTCGAGGAGGGCAGCCCCAGCGCGCACTTCATGGTGGTGAGCACAGATCGGCGGCACGTGTGGAGCGCGGCCGATGAGCTGGCAGCCGCCGACGGCATGCAGATCGACCTCGTGCAGGTGGAGCTGCTCGCCCAGTACCTGCAGACCCTCGATGACCTGATCGCAGGTTAGGGCGGGAACCCGCAGCCAGGTCGAAGACGCGCTCGGCTAGCCACCGCGCGATCTTGACATCACAATCTGTGATTTCGATTTGAGCCCGTGAGCAGGGGAAACGCGATTATCAGCGTTGACCTTCCGTGTCTGTGCGGTATCATTTGATTACGACGGTGCAGCGAGAGCCATCGTATCGTTCCATCTGGCTGAAAGGGCCGCTTGCTCACTGCTCTAGGGTCTCGGGAGGTAAGGGCGATGGAGCGGATCTTCTGTCCTGGATGTATGGCAATGCGCGAGTACGATGTCATCACCCGGCGGGAGACCTATCCCGTGCGGGGCGAAGACGTCGCCATCGACGCGCGGGTAGCGGTGTGCCGCGTCTGTGCCAAAGATATCGGCGTGCCTGAGCTTGACGATGCTGCGCTGCAAGCCGCTTTCGGCGTGTACCGCGCGCATCACGGTCTGCTCCAGCCAGAGCAGATCCGCGAGATCCGCTCGAGGTACGGGCTCGGCCAGAAGGCGTTCGCGAGGCTGCTCGGTTGGGGCGACGTCACGCTCGCGCGCTACGAGACCGGCTCATTGCAGTCTGAGGCGCATGACGCGACGCTGAGGTTGGTTGAGGATCCGCGCAACGTGCGCCGGTTGCTCCAACTCAATCGCGACAAGCTTTCTGCAGACCAGATCGCGGACGTGGAGGAGCGGCTGGATGAGCTCGCGCCTCCACATGAGGCGCCCCTGGCACGAGAGGAGGTCGCGCCATACGGCGGTGATGAGGCGGCCACCCGTGAAGGGACCGGTCGGGTCCTCATCTACGCAGACGGTGCCTCACAGCTGCGGGTGCGGCTTGAGGGAGAGACCGTCTGGCTGACGCAACGGCAGATCGCGGAGCTCTATCAGACCACCCCGCAGAACGTGACCCAGCACCTCGCCCGCATCTACGCCGATGGCGAGTTGTCCGAGGTCGCAACTTGTAAGGACTACTTACAGGTTCAGACAGAGGGGCAGAGACGTGTCCAGCGCGCCGTGCGGCACTACAACCTCGAGGCGATCCTCGCCGTCGGCTACCGCGTCCGATCCGGTCGCGGCACGCAGTTCCGCCAGTGGGCCACGGCGCGCCTCTCGGAGCTGCTCGTCAAGGGCTTCACGATGGACGACGAGCGCATCAAGGCCGGTCGCACGCTCGGTGCCGACTACTTCGACGAACTACTCTCACGCATCCGCGACATCCGCTCGAGTGAGCGTCTCTTCTATCAGAAGATCACGGACATCTACGCCACGAGCATCGACTATGACCCCTCGGCGGAGATGACCGCACGGTTCTTCCAGACGGTGCAGAACAAGATGCATTGGGCGGCCCATGGTCACACGGCCGCTGAGGTGATCCGCGCACGGGCGGATGCGTCGCAGCCGCACATGGGGCTCACCACATGGAAGAACGCGCCGGAAGGCCCGGTGCGCAAGTGCGATATCACGGTGGCGAAGAACTACCTCGGTCACGACGAGATCACGGCGCTCAACCTGATCGTCTCGGCATACCTGGACTTTGCCGAGATGCAGGCGCGTGGGCATCGGCCGATGCACATGGCCGACTGGATCACTAAGCTCGACGACTTCCTGCGCCTGAGCGAGCACGAGGTCCTCGAGTGTGCCGGCACGATCTCGCACGCGCTGGCCGAGGAGCACGCTGCAGCGGAGTTCGAGCGGTATCGCGAAAGCGACCGCGCCCTGCGGAGCGCGCAGCCAAGCGACTTCGACCGTCTTGTGAGGGATGCGCATTCCCTCGGCGATGAGGGCGACTCGCACTGAGGTGCAGTAGGGGCGGCCTCTCCAGGGCGTATCGCCTTACCCCTTCCACGCCTCGCGCATCGCGGCAAGCAGCACATCGGCGCTTTGCGCGCCCGGGATCGCATGCGTCCCGTCGATGACGAAGAACGGCACGCCGGAGGCCCCGTAGCGGATCGAGCTCATCGCATCGGCACGCACGTGCTCGGCGTACGTCCCTGATGCCAGCGCCTGGCGCACCTCGGCGCCATCAAGCCCGATCTCCTCGCCGAGCTCTGCGAGCGCGTCCGCCGTGAAGATGCTGCGACGCTCGCCGAAGTACGCGCGGAACAGCCGTCGCCATGCCTCGTGCTCGAGCCCTCGCTCCGCCGCCAGCGCGAGCATCTGGTGTGCGAGCGACGTGCTCCCCACCACGTTGTCGGCCACATGGTAGGGCGTGATGTCGTCGCCGGCCGCGGCGTCTTCGGCCTGACGGCACATCGCCGCTGCACGGCTCGGGTCGGCACCGTAGCGCTCCTGCAGCATCTCGAGCATCGGCTGCACCACGCCGACCGGTGCGCCGGGATCGAGCTCGAAGTGGTGGTGTACCACTTCCACGTCCTCTGCGTGCTCGAACCGGGCTATCGCCTCATCGAGCCGGTGTGCGCCGATGCCGCACCACGGACACACCAGGTCAGACCACACGTCGATCCTCATCGTCCCACCGCCTCGTCCTTGATGAATGTGCCCTTGTCGAGCTCGCGGAACGCCTCGCGCAGCTCCTCAGGCGTGTTCATCACGATCGGCCCGCCCCACGCCACCGGCTCGCGGAGCGGCTTGCCGCTTACGAGCAGGAAGCGGGCGCCGTCCGCGCCTGCGGTCGCGCGGACCGCATCGCCGTCGGTCAGCAGCACGAGCGTCCCGTGGCCGGCGGCGATCTCCGCACCCGCGCCGCCAAACCGCGCCGCGCCCTCGAAGAGGTACGCGAACGCCGTGTGGTCCGCCGTCGTCGGGTGCGTCCATACGGTACCCGGCGCAAGGGTCACGTCGAGGTACTCGGGTTCGATCACGATGTCCTGCGCCGGGCCGGTCACGCCGGTCACCGTCCCGCAGATCACGCGCAGCGTGGCGCCGTCGGCCTCCACCACCGGGATCTCGTCGGCGGTGATGCCCTGGTAGCGAGGGGCGATCATCTTGCGCGCGGCGGGCAGGTTGGCCCACAGCTGGAAGCCGCCCATGCGGCCCTCGGCGTTGCCGTGCGGCATCTCCTGGTGCACGATCCCGCTGCCCGCGGTCATCCACTGCACGTCGCCGGCGCCGATCGTGCCGGCGTTGCCCATCGAGTCGCCGTGGTCGATCTCGCCCTCAATCGCGTACGTGATCGTCTCGATGCCGCGATGCGGATGCCAAGGGAACCCGGCCTCGTACTGCGAGGGGTGGTCGCCCCGGAAGTCGTCGAGCATCAGGAACGGGTCAAAGAGCTCGTGCTGCCCGTGGCCGAACGCGCGACGCAGATGCACGCCCGCGCCCTCGAGCGTGGGGGTGGCGGGGGAGGTGAGCTTCACTTCTCGGACGGCTGGCATGAGCGGCTCCTCTGCAGCGGACGGCGGCCGGGCGACCGGCTAGTAGCGAGTTGCAGGCCAGGACGCTTGCGCCTCGGCGGGGAAGACGACTTGCAGCATCGCCGGACGCCGATGACCGCGCGGAGAATGCCGATCACGAGCGAGGAGGCACCGATGAGCGACGACGTGGCCACCGAAACCCTCACTATGGCCTCTCCTTATTGGAGTATGTACAATAAAGTTCAATAAGGAGGCGCCATGTCGTACTTTGTGGACGAATACTGGATGTCCGACGGCAGCGGCATGACGCGGTGCGACCGGCAGGGCTGCGCCTATCGCGCCTACGTTCCGGACCCCTTGATGGGGCGCGACTTCGTGCTTGCCGGTGACGTTGCGGCAGACATCGCGGACGCCGAGGCCGCGGTCCTTCGGTTGAACTCCCAGGCGTCATCCCTCGTGAGCACTGAGACCATCGCACGCGTGCTGCTGCGCACAGAGGCGGTCGCCTCCTCGAAGATCGAGGGGCTGCACGCCAACGCGCGCCGGGTGCTCCGCGTTGAGGCGGCCCGGGACTTCGATGTGGCCGGCAGGCGCGACGTCACCGCCGAGGAGGTCCTCGGCAATGTGGACGCGATGTCCGAGGCGCTGGCGGCGGCCGAGGTTGAAGAGACCATCACAGTAGATACCATCCTGCGGATCCACGCCGCGCCCCTGGCCAACACGCCTCTCCAGGTGCATCGCGGAACGGTGCGGCTCGAGCAGAACTGGGTCGGCGGCAGCGACCACAACCCGTGTTCGGCGGCATTCGTTCCGCCGCCGCCCGCCCTCGTGCCAGGCCTGCTGGCCGATCTCGCGGAGTTCTGCAGCACCGACTCGCTGCCCGCTGTTGCGCAGGCAGCCATCGCGCACGCGCAGTTCGAGACGATCCACCCGTTCATCGACGGCAACGGTCGCGCAGGGCGCGCGCTCATACACCTGATCCTCAGGCGGAGGGGCATCGCGCCGCATGTGGTGCCGCCGATCTCCCTCATACTGGCCACTCTGGCAACCGATTACGTTGCCGGGCTCACCGCGTTTCGCTACGTGGGCGAACCGGAGTCTTCCGAGGCCGCCGACGGCCTGAACAGGTGGGTGGCGTTGTTTGCGGGGTGCTGCACCCGTGCGGTGAGCGACGCGATGATCTACGAGGAGCGCATCAGCGAGATCCAGCGGCGCTGGCGGGACACGGTGGGGACCGTGCGCCGCAACTCGACTCTGGATCTGCTGCTCGAGACCCTGCCCGGCACGCCCGTCATCACCGTGACCGGCGCGGCGAGAATGCTGGGGAGAAGCTTCAAGGCCGCAAGCGGGGCGGTCGACGAGCTCGTGCGGGCCGGAGTCCTCGAGCAGGTGAACGTGGGCAGGCGCAATCGCGCCTTTGAGGCGCCCGACGTGCTCGATGCGTTCACGGACCTGGAGCGACGGTTGGCCAGCCCCACAGGCGACACGCGTGTAACCCCGCCTGCGCGACGCGTGCCGACCAGGCGGCGGGGTTAGGCCGGGCGGTCCTGCGCCTCCGCCCGCTCCCGCCGCAGCACATACCACAGCGTGGCCACGAGCGATGCCGACATGAGCACCTCGCCGAAGTTCACCACGAAGAACAGCGGCCCCTCGGCGTTCACGAACTGCCCGGCCGGCACGAGCACGGCGCCGAGCGCCATCCACGGCCAGCGTCCGCGCGTGCGTACAGCGATGTAGACGCCGGCGAGCAGCACCACGAGCGTCATCACAAGCGAGGGCGGGGGAGGCGTGAACAGGCGCCCCACGTTGGTGTAGTAGAGCACGTCGGCTTCGCGCACGAGCTCGCCCTCGAAGGAGAAGACCTCGTTCACGAGCCCTACGCCCACCATCGCCGCCCACAGGACCCACGAGCCGATCTTCGCGATGCGCTCGCGTCCGCGGAAAGCGCCAAAGCGCGCGGCGAGCATGGTGGCCGCCACGATCCAGCTCGGCGTGAAGAGCGAGTGCCCGAGGAACCGCGGGAACGTGAGCGCCTCGAGCGTGGGGCCAGCGCCGATGGTGCTGCCGAGGCCGATGATGAGGTTGTCGTACCAGACCGCCGCGATCGGCAGCAGGAGCATGAACGCGCCGGCGGTGCGGTCGCGCCGCCACAGCGTGAACGCCCACACCGCGAGCGCCGCCTGCAGCGCGCCGTACGCGATGTAGCCGAGCGAGTAGAGCCCCATGCCGCCTCCGATCAAGTCCGTGCGGTTCCGCCGAGCGGTGCTTCGGGCGGGCTTACACTACGTTCTCACGCACTTCGCATATTTGCGAACTCCGCGGTCCCTCTCACCCTTCGGTTCGCATACGTGCGAACCCCGCAGAAACGACATGCCGAAGCCCGGCAGCGCCACACCCGCCGGCCACTGAGGCTTCGCCCCTCTACTCCACCGGGTACATGAAACCGGTTCCCACCAGTGTCTGTGCAAAGCCCGAGCTCACCGTGCCGTCGGCCGCCCGGATCTCGTAGCTCTCGAGCAGCGGCGAGCCCGTGCTCATGAGCGCGCGGTTCACCAGGCTCGCGTCGAGCGACTGGATGCTCGGCGCGCTCGTCTCCACCACCAGCGTCTGGCCGCCGTAGAGCGACTGCATCGTGATCGATTCGATCGCGGCGTACCACGTCTCATCAGGTCCGAGTTCCACCAGCCCGCCCGGGCCGTACACGGTCTCGAGCCATTCGGCTACACCCTCGGCGGTCGTGGGCGCCGGCGGCAGGGGGAACGCGTCGGCCATCATCGCGATCCCCGGACCGCCGGAGCCGTAGAGGTCACCCACGGTGTCGTCGGTGTACACCAGCACCACGTTGGGGGCCACCGACTGCTCGAGGCTGCCCATCAGGTCGCCGAGCGCCATCGTCTTGCTGTTCAACGCGTCGAAGTCGCCGGACGTGCTCGACCACGTCATGTGGAACGCGAGCACCGGTGCGCCGAGCATCGTCTCAACGGTCACGTCGGTGACGTCCGCATACCACTCGGCGTCGGCGTGTTCCTCGGCAAGCAGCGCCTTGAGGTCCTCGACGGTGGCGATGCCGTCGTCGGTCGCAGTGCCGCCGCTCGCGCCGCCTGCGCTGCCAGCGCTGTCCGGGGACGAGCCGGTGTCGCCACCGGGAGCGGTTCCACCTCCGCCGCACGCTGTGAGCGACAGCGCCAGCACGAGCGCGAGTGAGACGAGCAGCAACCGCTTCATGGCGACCTCCCCGGATGTGGGCCTCCGCGCATAGTGTACGCGCCACGCAGCCGCGCCGACCACTGCCGCCGCATCGCCCCTCCCGCCGCGCAGCCGCGCCGACCACTGCCGCAGCATCGCCCCTCCCGCCGCGCTGTCCCGCCCGGCGGTCGCCGCCCACCGCGCGGTGTCAGACGGGTGTCGTACGATACGCACTGGGAGAAACGGGGAGGGGCCGTCATGAACAACAGCATCGCCGAGGGGCCGACGCCGGCCGATATCCGCGCCGTGCTTGAGGCGTTCGAGCCGCTCAGTGCGCGGTCAGCGGACATCGGCGAATTCACCGCGCCCGCCATCGACGGTCCGGATGCCGGCGACGACATGTGGTTCCTCTATGCCGACGAAGTCATCGACTGGATCCAGTCGCTCCACGACCACCACATGACCTATGACTTCAAGCCCGATCACGAGTGGGAGATCTTCGTGCACCACTACGTGGGGGATCCGCTGCTGCTCGAGAGCGTCGACCTCGAGACGATCCGCAAGGTGCTCACCGACGCGCTCCGCTGGGAGGGCGAGGTGGCCGGCCACCTCATGGCGATGTTCGATCAGGGCGTGATCCATGCGGCGATGCGCCGCCTGCGGATCCTGGGCGAGCCCAACTGAGGCGCAACCCCGCAGCTTCGGGTAAGTACCTACCGTATCCATAACCCAGCAAGGAGGGGCTGCACATGGGATGGCTTTCATGGATCGTCGTCGGTCTGCTCGCGGGCATGCTCGCGAAGTGGATCATGCCGGGTGAACAGAAGGCCGGATTCCTGGTCACCACGGCTCTCGGTATCGTCGGCGGGTTCGTCGGCGGCTGGATCATGAGCATCTTCAGCAAGACGGGCATGACCGGCTTCAATCTCTGGTCGCTGCTCGTGGCCACGCTTGGCGCGATCGTGGTCCTTGCGGTCTACGGGTTCGTCCGCAAGAAGGTCTGACACAGTGCGGGGCGCGGGCTTGCCGCGCCCCGCTCGCATCTCTCACACGGTGCCCGCGCCGCAGGCCGATGAAAGGGCGCACATGGACGCACTCACCAAGGGCCTCATGGACCAGCTCGCGGGCGGCGGGCTCGCGAAGATCGGCAGCGCCGTGGGCATCGACGAGGAGTCGGCCGGCTCCGCACTCTCCGCCGCGATGCCGCTGCTCATCGGCGCGCTCGCCAACAACGCCTCCAAGCCGAAGGGCGCCTCGAGCCTCCTGGACGCGCTGCAGCAAGACCACGACGGCTCGATCCTCGGCGATCTGGGCGGACTGCTCCAGGACCCGGCCGCCGGCGAGGGACCCGGCATCCTCGGCCACGCACTGGGCGCCATGCAGCCTGCCGTTGAGCAGGGCCTCGCGGAGAAGACGGGCCTCTCCGCCGAGCAGATCGGCAAGATCCTCATGATCGCCGCGCCGCTCGTGATGGGCGTGCTCGGCAAGACGCAGCGCGAGGACGGCCTTGACGCAGGCGGACTCTCGTCGTTCCTCGGCTCGGCCGCTCAGGCCGATGCCGAAGCGGCGCCGGACATCCTCGGTATACTCAACTCGGCGCTCGACGCCGACAAGGATGGCTCGGCCGTCGACGAGGTCATGGGGTTCCTCGGCAAGATGTTCAAGAAGTAGACGGCCCCGCGCGAGAGGGTCTCCAATGAGGCGGATAGGTCTGATCGTTGCGCTGCTGGTCGTTGTGGTGCTCGCGGGCGCGTACGCCTTCGGCACCGGCGGCATGCCCGACCGCGAGCCGCCCGATTGGCTCACCACGCAGAAGATCGCCCACCGCGGGCAGTGGACCGACAACGGTGAACGCCCCGAGAACTCGCTCACGGCTTTCGCCGAGGCCGTGGAGAACGGCTATGCGGTGGAGCTGGACGTGCAGTGGTCGCTCGACGGCGAGATCATGGTCTTCCACGATGCCTCGCTCGAGCGCATGACCGGCGTGGTGCGTCCGCTGGCCGATACGCCCTCCTTCGAGCTCAGGCAGCTGAGCCTTCTCGGCGGTGACCAGCGGATCCCCACCCTCTCGGAGGTGCTCGCGCTCGTTGACGGGCGCGTGCCGGTGTTCGTGGAGATCAAGAACGAGGGCGAGATCGGGGCGCTCGAGGACGCTGTGGCCATGCAGCTCGATGCGTACGACGGCCCGGTGTGCGTGATGTCGTTCAACCCGTTCTCGCTGCAGCGGGTCGCCGAGCTTGCTCCGGACATCCCGCGCGGACAGCTCGCGAGCCGCTTCAAGGGCGAGAACCTCGCCTGGTACGAGAAGCTCCTGCTCGCCAACATGGCGATGAACTGGGCGAGCCAGCCCGACTTCATCGCGTACGACATCGATGCGCTGCCATGCCCCGGTGTGACCGTGCAGCGCTGGCGGGGAAGGCCGATCCTCGGCTGGACGATCGAGGACGTCGATGACCTCGCGCGTGCGGAGGAGCTGGTCGACGGCTTCATCTGCAACCCCGGAGCGCTCGACTAGGACCCACACGCGGCGGCTACCTCTCGCGCGGCCGCTACCCCACACGCGGCCGCTACCCCACATGCGGTCGCTACCCCACACGCGGTCGCTACCCCTCGGCGCGCGGTCCAGCCGCGAGTGCGAGCGCGCCTGTGGTCGCGATGGCAGCGAACTGCAGCAGCGGTGACACCACGATCATGAGCACGAGCCAGCCGATCATCGACGCATGCGGCGTGTACAGCAGGAGCGGGATGCCGAAGCCGGCGGCGTCGAATCCCGCGTCGAACGCGAACGGGATCGATGGGCCCCACACCGCGAGCATCACGATGAAGGTCACGGCCGAAACGGTGAGCGCCTGCGCCAGCAGCGTGCGGATGGCGGAGCGGGGGACCGAGGGCCCCGCGGGTACCGGCGACACCTCGGGCAGCACGCCGGGGCCCCGACGCACGAGCCACCAGCCGAGGCCTGCGCCCAGGATGATCGCGAAGACCGGCACGCCCATGCCCAGGCCGATTGCGAAGACGTCGAGCAGGCCGATCACGATATACGGGAGATTCACGCGCCACAGCGGCCGATCAGACATGCCCACCACCCTGCTTCCGGAGCCGACCACACCACCGTAGCAGAGCGCGGCTCTGCGCGAACCATCGCTGTGACGCGACCGTTGCCGACCCCGCTGCGCGACCTCGCGATGCACCCACCCCGATGCGCCCACCCCGATGCACCGCCTCGCTCTTGCTGCGGGCGCTCACTCCTGCGAGAGCCGCAGCATCTCACTCAGCAGCCGCACCATTGCGTACGTGTCGAGACCGCAGTACTCGAGGAGGTCGCGGTACGTGGCCTCGGCCTCAGCCGCGTCGGCAAGGCCCTTGACCACACGTAGATAGCGCACGCTTGCGAGCTGGCCCTCGCTGATGGCGAGGCCCGCGTACGAGCAGTCGGGGCACCACGCCGGCAGCACCGCCTTGATGCTCGAGCGCCCTGCCGCGGCGGGGTGTCGCGTGCTGTGCCTGATCACGGGCTCAAGGTCGAACAGCCGGCCCACGATGGCCTCGATCTCCGCGGCGAGCTCGGGCACCGCCCGTGCGAGCGCACGGAGCTGCGTGCGCTCGTACGGCGTGTAGTGCGTGATCGAGCCCGTGGCGCCGAGGTCGGCCACCAGCTGGCGGGCGAGGGCCGGCCGCGGGTCGTCGGCGCTACGATGCAAGTACTCGCGATGCTCCACGCGCCCGTCTCCGTGCTGGATATGCACCGAGTACTGGAACGCGATCACCTCGTACGGCCGCGTCCCTGGCCAGATCGGCAGGCCAGGGTTGATGGTCTCGAAATCCAGGTGGTACACGGGCCACTCGAGCTGTCCGAGACTCCGCGCGAGCCCCGCCCGGTCCACGTGCGGCTCGCCGGCCTTCACCACCGCCATCGCCTCACGCTGTGCCGCGTCCAGGCTGGCGAAGTCGTCGGGGACGTCGTGGATCGAGAGCGCCCCGAGGTCGAGGAGCGCGTGCAGAAGCGGGTCTTTCATGCGAGGCAGGGCCGTGACCGGGTGCTCGCTCGGCAGGAACGCATGGCAGTATCCGGCGAAGTCGCAGCCGTACGGCGACGAGCAACGCTCGCCGATCGTCACCTGCGGCTCGGGGCCCTCCAGCATCTCCTGCAGCCGGGCGACGGCTCCGGGCACCCCGGGCATGAACGCGCGGGCGGCCTGTGTGATGTCGTCGATCGCGAACAACGCTCCGACGTCGTATTCGCCCCCCGCGTACACGTACGTGGTGTCGAGATGCACGATGTTGATGGAGCGCACCGGAAGTCCGGCCCCCTCGACGGCATACGCCTGCACCGCAGCGTCGGTGACGTGCACGTCCTTGGTGCGCGTGCTCGACTTCACCTCGTACAGGTCCCACCTGCCGTCGTCCGCGGACACGAGGATATCCACACGCGCGAACACCCCGCCGAAGCTGAACGCAGGCTCATAGAGCACTCGCGCTCCCTCGGCAAGCAGCCGCGCCGTGGTCTCGAGCGCCTCAGCGCCCTGCGTGTGGTCCTCGGCGACCTCCACACCGCCAGGGAAGAGCCGCTGCGCGAGCCGCCCCGCTTCGCTGCCCTGGTCGAAGATCCACTGCTGCGACTCAGAGGTCCTCGCCGCAAGCTCCGGGCGATGCATCGAAAGCCACAGCGCCTTCTCGCACTGCAGGCCCTTCTGGAAGCGCGATTTCGATAGTGTCCGCACGGTGGTTCCTTTCGACACCCGCATCGTACCGCGCCGCACTGACAGAGAGGGTAGTGACGGTTATGGATACTGACGCTACACTTCGGTACAGGGTAGGCCGATACATAAGACCATGACGACATTCGGCAGGCAGCCCATGACCGAAGCGATGCTCGCACAGCGTCATCTGAAGCGATTCACGGTCTCGCTCGTCGTCGCGGCGCTTGCCTTCACCGCGCTCACATATGGCTCGATCTACCTGCGCACGCGCACGCTCTTGTACGAGTCGCTGCGCGCCCAGGCGGCCACATACCACGAGCTCATCATGACCACGCGGGGGTGGATCACCGAGCACGGAGGCGTTTGGGTGGAGCAGCGTCCCGGCGCGGCGATCAACCCGTACTTCGAGCGGCTCGACGTCACGTACACCGCCGAGTTGACCGACGGCCGATCGCTCGTGCTGCAGAACCCGGGACTTGTGACCATGCAGATCTCCGAGCGGCTCGAAGCCAGGCGCGGCGTGTCGTTCCATCTGGTGAGCCTAGACCCCATCAACCCCGCGCATGCGGCCGACGCTTGGGAGCGCGAGTCGCTGCTGGCGTTCGAGGAGGACCGCAGGCCGAGGTGGGAGATCGCCGAGACCCGCATCGGCGAGTCGCTCCGCTACATCAGCCCGCTCGTTGCGCAGTCCGAGTGTCTGACGTGCCACACGGGGCAGGAGCACCACGTGGGGAGCGTGGTCGGCGCCGCCACGGTGGCGGTACCGGTTGCCAGCATCGAGGGCCAACTCCAGGACACGGCAGCGACGCTGTGGGTGCTCGGCTTGCTCACCGCGGGCGCATCGAGCTCCGGCCTGCTGCTCATCACCCGGAGGCTGAACGGTCGCGTGAACGAAGTCCACCGCCATCTTGCCGCCGCCGCGCTCACCGACGACCTCACCGGACTGCTCAACCGCCGGGGCACGTTCGAGCGACTGGACGAGGAGATCGGCCGGGCGCGCCGCACGGGCGACACGCTGAGCGTGGCCATGCTCGACCTCGACGAGTTCAAGCTCATCAACGACCAGTACGACCACAGCGGCGGCGATGTGGCGTTGCGTCACTTCGGGCGGCTGATCCAGGACGAGAGTCGATCGTACGACACCGCGGGTCGTGTTGGCGGGGAGGAGTTCCTGCTGATCGCCCCGGGTCTCGATTCCGGCCAGGCGGTGGCACTCGCCGAGCGGATCCGCGCACGCGTCGCTGCCGAGCCGGCGGTGGTCGCCGGTGATCGCGTGCTGCTGACCGTGAGCATCGGGGTAGCCGAGCTGCGGGGCGAGGAGAGCCGCGACTCCATCGTGCTGCGTGCCGACCATGCGATGTACGCGGCCAAGGAGGCCGGGCGCGATCGCGTGATGCTTGCCGAGGGGTAGCGGGTGATGTCGCGTCGCACGAGGCAACGCAGCGCCCGGAGACCCAACGCACGCAGCCAGGGGATCGAGGCCAGGCGACCGGGGACGAAACCCGCACGATCTGCCTGAGAATAGAGGTGTCCCGAGAAACCGTTCCTGCGAAGATCCGCTAATCCGAAGCTTCCCGTTTCTTACCCTTGGGGCTTGAGAGCCTCCGGCCAGCTTGCGCGTGCCTTCCGCTTCCACTCCCCGCCGGCAGCTACTGGTACGCTACCTTTCGCGGTTCTCCCGGTTCGACCTCTCGGGACAACTGTGACTCTACGCCACCCCCACAGTGGATGCAATAGGGTTTTCGAGAAATGCGCTACTAGCTGATGAGCGGTCTTCGCGTGGAGATATACGGCGTCATTGCTGGGATAAACGGTTTCCGTCCGGGTCAAGCGGTCGTATGCACTCGCCACCGGGCGTCTGCGGGCTTCGGATCCCTCCGCCGGGCGAGCCGAGCAACCGCCCGCGACCCTCAAGCGCCCCGGCGGATCCCCCTTGCTCCGCGGCCGCGCCGGATGTCCGTCCGCCACTCTCTGCCGACTTAGCGGATGCGATAAGTCCTCCGAGGGCCCGCACGGGAGATGGGTGCCGCAGCCTGTCAGCCGACTTAGCGGATGCGCTAAGTCCTGCGAGGGCCCGCACGGGAGGTGGG
>Ga0209066_10002515_pt1 | contig 22201 bp, 14 predicted proteins | sample All_14_2_FD_187198 | JGI IMG/M metagenome (GOLD analysis project Ga0209066, IMG submission 187198) | Freshwater microbial communities in response to fracking from Pennsylvania, USA - Allegheny Zone_MetaG_DW_15 (SPAdes) (version 2) ... | reverse complement strand
GGTCGTTGGTGAAGCGCTTGAGGAAGCGCGCCGCCAGTATATGGTCGGCCTCGCCAGCCATCGTGCATTGCTTGACGTCGGCGACCTTCGACTCCAGCCCGCTTTCGCCGGCCTCATAGTCGGCATCCATCGGAAAGGCGCAGACGCGCTCGCCGCTTGCGCGACCGGCGCCGATCGCCTGCACGGCCAGCGCGTCGTCGGTCGCGAAGACGCCGGAGTAACGGGTGCCGAGCGCGGTATGCATGCTGCCCGTCAGCGTGGCGAAATCAACGATCAGTTCCGGCTTCGCGCGCGACGCCAGCGTCAGCGTATCGGCGAGCACCATGCGGCCTTCGGCGTCCGTGTGTACGATTTCGATGGTGGTGCCGTCGAGCGCCGTGACGATGTCGTTCTGCTTGTAGGCGCCGGGCGACAGGTGGTTGTGGGCGATCGCCAACCAGGCGTCGACGGCGACCGGCAGCTTCATCTCGGCGATTGCCTGCATCAGTCCGAGCACGACCGCCGAGCCGTTCATGTCCTCGTGCATGCCTTGCATGTAGCGCGCCGGCTTGAGGTTGTGGCCGCCGGTATCGAAGCAGATGCCCTTGCCGACAAGTGCGATGCGGCGCTTCGCCTTCTTCGGCGCCCAGCTCAGGCGGACGATGGCGGCATCCTCATGGTCGGAACCCTGCGCGACGGCGCAGAAGGCGCCGGCGCCCATCTTCTTCAGCCGGGCAAAACCATACTCTTCGAGCTTCCAGCCTTCCTGCTTCGCGAGCGCGCGGATGCGCTTGCGGTAGGTCCTCGGCGTCAGTTCGTTCGGCGGCAGCGCCGTCAGTTCGCGCGCCAGGTGGTTGCCGCGCGCCAGCGCCAGCACCGGCGTGACGTCGGCGTCACGCAGCGCCGAATGCAGGACCACGCGCGCCAGCGGCGAGGCCGGCTTCTTCTTGCGCGACGGCAGCGGCTCGCCGTTGACGCAAGCGACATAGGCCGCATCGAGTGCGGCGTCACGACCCGCGCCCCAGTCGATGATCGCGATCTCGGCGGGGTTCTCCTCCAGCAGCGCGCCCGCGGCCTTGCGCAAGGCCGTGAGGCGATCGAAGCGCGACTGCGCCGGGTCGACCATCACGCATGTCGCGCGGCCGCCCTGCGGCAGGTCGATCGCGGCCGGCGCCTTCGCCAGGTCCTCCGCCTTGACGTCGCGCCGCTTGAGCACCGCCTGCCAGAGGTCGCGCGCCGGCAAGTCGGCCGGGAGCCTGTCGCCGGCCGGCAGCAGATACAGCAAGTGCGAGTAACCGTCGAGTTCGCGGGGAGAAGCGGCGGCGCGGCATTTCACGCGGGGCAGGGTCATCGGGCGCTTTCTTTGCAATTAGAATGACTCGTCGATTATAGAGAGTCCGCCTTGCACCAATACCTCGACCTGATGCGCCACGTGCTCGAGCACGGGCAAGTGAAGTCCGACCGCACGGGCACCGGCACGCGGTCGGTCTTCGGCTGGCAGATGCGCTTCGATCTCGCCGCCGGATTCCCCGTCCTGACGACCAAGAAATTGCACTTGCGTTCGATCATCGTCGAACTGCTGTGGTTCCTGCGCGGCGAGACCAACATCAAGTGGCTCAAGGACAACGGCGTGCGCATCTGGGACGAGTGGGCCGACGCGAACGGCGACCTCGGCCCGGTGTACGGCCACCAGTGGCGCCATTGGCCGGTGGCGGGCGGCGGCGAGGTCGACCAGATCGTCGAGCTCGTCGACGGCCTCAAGCACAACCCCGACTCGCGACGCCACATCGTCTCGGCGTGGAACCCCGCCGACGTACCGAAGATGAAGCTGCCGCCCTGCCACGCGCTGTTCCAGTTCTACGTCGCCGACGGCAAGCTCTCCTGCCAGCTCTACCAGCGCAGCGCCGACATCTTCCTCGGCGTGCCGTTCAACATCGCCTCGTACGCGCTGCTGACCATGATGCTGGCGCAGGTCTGCGGCTACCGGCCGGGCGAGTTCGTGCATACGTTCGGCGACGCGCATTTGTACTCGAACCATTTGGAGCAGGCGCAGTTGCAACTCGCGCGCGCGCCGCGCGCCCTGCCGACGATGCGCATCAACCCCGACGTGAGGGATATCTTCGGCTTCCGCTTCGAGGACTTCACGCTCGAGGGCTACGATCCACATCCCCATATCGCGGCGCCGGTCGCGGTGTAGTGAAGGAGCCGTCATGATCGTCTGCGGCGACATCGGCGGCACCAAGGCTCTGCTGGGCATCGCCGAGATCGTCGAGGGCCGCCCGGGCTTCGTCTTCCGGCGCCGCTACGAATGCGCGGACTGCCGCAGCTTCGACGAACTCTTCGCCGCATTTCGCAACGACGCCGCGGCGTTTGCCGCCGGCGTGACGGGCGGCTGCCTGGCAGTCGCCGGTCCGGTCGAGGACAGCGGCCTCTCGGCGCGCATCACGAACCTGCCCTGGACCGTCGATGCCGTCCGCTGCGGCGCGCACTTCGGCCTGCCGCCGCTGGTGCTGGTGAACGATTTCGCCGCAGCGGCTGCCGGTGCGGCCGCTGCGGCGCCCGACGATCTGGTGACGGTGCAAGCCGGCGATCCGCTCTCCGAGGGCGTCCGCCTAGTGGTCGGCGCGGGCACGGGGCTGGGCATGGCGGTGATATCGGGACACGGTCCGGAGATGCGTGTGCTGCCCGGCGAAGGCGGGCACGTCGGCTTCTCGCCGCAGGACGACGTGCAATCGCGCATCCACGCCGCGCTGTTCGCCGAGCGCGGCCGCGTGATCGCCGAGCATGTGATCTCGGGGCCGGGGCTCGCCGCGATCCACCGTGTTCTGGCGGGTGAGCATGTCGATGCCGCCGTCGTTGCCGAACGTGCGCTCGCCGGCGAGCCGACGGCCGCACGCTCTCTCGATGCGTTCCTCTCGGCCTACGGCGCTTTCGCGGGCGACATGGCCCTCGCCGTCATGGCGCGCGGCGGCGTGTTCCTGGCCGGCGGCATCGCCGCAAAAGTGCTGCCTGCGATGCGTTCGGGGACGTTCGTGCGCGCCTTCTGCGCCAAGGGCAGCCATGCGCGCCTGGCACAGCGGATGCCGGTCCATATCGTCACCGATCCGGATCTCGGCCTCAAGGGCGCCGCTTTGCTCGCCTGAAGGCTTCCGCCCTGCCGCAGGCGGCCGAATCGAGCCTTGACCCCACCGCAAACGTGGAATATCTTGAGATCATAAGTGATTGATGCAAAACAACAGAAGGAGAGATGACAATGCCAACCCCACCGAAGACGGCCGCCAAGAAGGCCGCGCCCGCGAAGGCCACCGCAACACCGGCCAAGAAGACGGCAGCGACGCCGAAGAAGGCCGCCACCGCCGATAAACCCGCAAAGGCCGTCGCCAAGCCGAAGGCTCCCGTGAAACCGAAAGCCGCGGAAAAACCGAAGGCAGCGGCGAAGCCCAAGGCCGCCAAGCCAGCGGCCGTGCGGGCGCAAAAGCATCACCCGGTGACGGCCGAGCAGCGCCGCTACTACGTTGAAGTCGCCGCGTACTACATCGCGGAGCGCAACGGATTCGCGGCGGGACGCGAACTCGAGAACTGGACGGCCGCCGAGGTGGAGATCGACCGGCTGCTCGCCGAGGGCGCCCTCAACCCCTGACCGGCGCGAGTACCAGGCCGGCGAGCGGCGGCAGGGTCAGCGTCAGCGAGGCGGGGCGTCCCATCCATGACTCTGCGGCAGCCACGAGACCGTCGCCGTTACCCACGTCACTGCCGCCGTAATGGCGTGAATCGCTGTTGAACACCTCGCGATAGCGGCCGGCATGCGGCAGGCCGATGCGGTAGCCGGTCCGCGGCACGGGCGTGAAGTTCAGCAGCACGACGACGAAATCACCGTTGCGCCCATGGCGCAGCCAGGCAATCACCGACTGATCGGCATCGTGACAATCGATCCACGAGAACCCACCGGAATCGAAGTCCTGATCGTGCAGCGCGGCTTCGCCGGCGTAAAGCCGGTTGAGGTCGCGCGCCAACAGCCGCACGCCCTCGTGTCCGGGCCACTGCAGCAGATGCCAAGGCAGTTCCTCGCGGCTGCGCCACTCGTGGCCCGAGCCGATCTCGTTCCCCATGAACGACAGCTTCTTGCCCGGCGCCATCGCCTGATAGGTCAGCAGCAGGCGCAGGTTGGCGAAGCGCTGCCATTCGTCGCCCGGCATCTTGCCGAGCAGCGAGCCCTTGCCGTGCACGACCTCGTCGTGCGACAGCGGCAGCACGAAGTTTTCGGTGTAGGCATAGAGCTGGCCGAAGGTCAGGCGCTCGTGGTGATAGCGCCGGTGCACGGGGTCCTGCGCCATGTAGGCCAGGGTGTCGTTCATCCAGCCCATGTTCCACTTCATCGAGAAGCCGAGGCCGCCGAGGTGTACCGGGCGCGACACCATCGGCCAGGCCGTCGACTCCTCGGCGATCGTCAGCGCACCCGGGAACTCGCGATGGACCATCGCGTTCATCGCACGCAGGAAGTCGATCGCCTCGATGTTCTCGCGGCCGCCGTAGCGGTTGGGCAGCCACTCGCCGGACTTGCGCGAGTAGTCGAGGTAGAGCATCGAGGCCACGGCATCGACGCGCAGGCCGTCGGCATGGAACTCGTCGAGCCACCAATGCGCCGACGACATCAGGAAGCTCTTGACCTCGTTGCGGCCGAAGTTGAAGACGTAGGTGCCCCAGTCGGGCTGCAGCTTCAGCCGCGGGTCTTCGTGCTCGTAGAGCGCGGTACCGTCGAAGTGGGCCAACGCCCAGGCGTCGCGCGGGAAATGTCCCGGAACCCAGTCGAGAATCACGCCGATGCCTGCGGCATGGCAGCGGTCGATCAGGAAGCGCAGGTCGTCGGGGTCGCCGAAGCGGCTGGTGGCGGCGAAATAGCCGGTGCACTGATAGCCCCAGGACTCGTCCAGCGGATGCTCCATCAACGGCATGAACTCGATGTGCGTGTAGCCCATGTCGGCGACGTAGGGCACGAGGCGTTCGGCGAGTTCGCGGTAGCCGTAGAAGCGGCCGTCGGGGTGGCGCATCCACGAGCCCGCGTGCACCTCGTAGATGTTCATCGGCGCATGCAGCCAGTCGCGGCTTGCGCGCTGCTCCATCCAGGCGGCGTCGGACCATGCGAAGGAGGTGGCGGGCACGACGCGCGAGGCCGTCGCCGGACGCAGCTCGAAGGCGCGTGCGTAGGGGTCGGCCTTGGTCATCAGCGCGCCGTTGTCGCGATTGCGGATTTCGAACTTGTACAGCGCGCCGGCGCCGATACCGGGGACCACCGCCTCCCAGACGCCGGAATCGCCGAGGCAGCGCATGCGATGCACGTTGCCGTCCCAGCGGTTGAAGTCGCCGACCACCGCGATCTGGTCGGCGTTCGGCGCCCAGACGCGGAAGACCACGCCGTCGGGCGTGGGCAAGGCGCCGAGCAGGCGATAGGACTGGTAGTTGGTGCCCTGACCAAACAGATAGAGATCGTGGTCGCTCGCAGCCGACGCCGACGCCCCCCGGGAGGCCTGATTGCCGGCGGTCGCCGGCTTATTCGTCGATTCAGTTTTCATTGTCCACGCGCCCCCATTTGCGGCTATTGTAGCGACGGAGGAGAGACCCATGCAGCCTGAATTGCACACCGGCGATCCGAGCGCAACGTTCGGCCGCTTCGTCAGCCACCTGACGCGATCCACCTTTGCCATCGTGCTCGCCGGCGGCCGCGGCAGCCGCCTCATGCAACTCACCGACTGGCGGTCGAAGCCGGCGGTTCCGTTCGGCGGGAAATTCCGCATCATCGACTTCACACTCTCCAACTGCGTGAATTCCGGCGTGCGCCGCATCGGCGTAGCGACGCAGTACAAGGCACAGAGCCTGATCCACCATCTGCAGCGCGGCTGGAGCTTCCTCGACGGCCGCTTCGGCGAGTTCATCGAACTGCTGCCGGCGCAGCAGCAGGTCAGCGAGGATTGGTACCTCGGCACGGCCGACGCGGTCTACCAGAACATCGACCTCATCTACAGCCACAAGCCGCGCTACGTCCTGGTGCTCTCCGGCGACCACATCTACAAGATGGACTACGGCCGCATGCTGGCGCAGCACGCGCAGAATCAGGCCGACCTGACGGTCGCCTGCCTCGACGTGCCGCGCGAAGACGCCGTCGACTTTGGCGTCATGCAGATCGACGACAAGCACCGCGTGGTCGATTTCGTCGAGAAGGTGAAGGAGCCGCCGACGATCCCCGGCCGGCCCGATCGCTCGCTGGCCAGCATGGGTGTTTATGTCTTCAACGCCGATTTCCTGCTCGACGAACTGTTCCGCGACCGCGACGATCCGAACTCCGCCCACGACTTCGGCAAGAACGTCATTCCGTATGCGGTCAAGCACCACCGCGTCTTCGCCCACAACTTCGGCGACAGCTGCGTCGGCGTCGGCGAATCCGGAATTCCCTACTGGCGCGACGTCGGCACCATCGACGCGTACTGGGAGGCGAACATGGAATTGACCAAGGTCACGCCCGAGCTCAACTTCTACGATGAGCACTGGCCGATCTGGACGCACCAGGAACAACTGCCGCCGGCGAAGTTCGTCTTCGACGACGCCGACCGCCGCGGCATGGCGATCGACAGCATGGTCTCGGGCGGCGATATCGTCAGCGGCGCCACGGTGAGGCGTTCGATGCTGTTCTCGCGCGTATTCGTGCATAGCCACGCCGTCGTCGAGGACTCGGTGATCCTGCCGCAGGTCGACATCGGCCGCGGCGCCAAGTTGCGCAAGGTGATCATCGACAAGCACTGCCGCGTGCCGCCCGGCATGGAGATCGGCTTCAACCCGGAGGAGGACCGCAAGCGCTTCCACGTCTCCGAGGGCGGCGTCACGCTGGTCACGCCGGCGATGCTCGGACAGCAGATCCACCACCTGCGCTGACGCGATGGACATCCCCACCCGCACTCATCTGCGTTCGCGCCCCCCCCGCAGGGGACGCATGCCCGCTTCGGGCGGCCCGGCGAGGGCATGAGCATGCCAGGACGCCGCCTCGACCTCGTCTTCCTCTGGCACATGCATCAGCCGGACTACCGCGACCACTCGCGCGGCGAGGGGCCGGGAGAGTTCGTGCTGCCGTGGGTGCTGATGCATGCGATCAAGGACTACACGGACATGGCGGCGCATCTCGAGCGCCACCCGAAGGTTCGCGCCGTCGTGAACTTCGTGCCCGTGCTGCTCGACCAGATCGAGGACTATTGCGATCAGATCGATGCGGGCTCCTTCCGCGACCCGCTGCTACGGATGCTCGTCGAGCCGAACCTGGACGGCCTGGACATCGAGCAGCGCCGCTTCCTGTTGAGAACCTGCTTCCTCGGCAACCACACGACGATGCTGGCGCCGTTTCCGCATTACCTGCGCCTGCACAACCTCTACCGCCTCGTCGCCAAGGAGGGCGAGGCCGAACTTGCCTATCTCTCGGGCGCGTATTTCGCCGACCTCGTCACCTGGTATTTCCTCGCCTGGTCGGGCGAAACCGAGCGGCGCAAGGAGGTGCTGCTGGTCGACCTCCTCAGCAAGGGGCAGGGCTTCGGCATCGAGGATCGCCGTCGTCTGCTCGAGTGGATCGGACGTACGCTGAAGGGCATCGTGCCGCGTTATCGCGCATTGATGGAGCGTGGTCAGATCGAACTCTCGGCGACGCCGCACACGCACCCGCTCGGCCCGCTGCTGCTCGACTTCGCCGCCGCACGCGAGAGTCTGGCGACGACCGTCCTGCCGCAGTCCGCCGGTTATCCGGGCGGACGCTCGCGTCTCGAAGCGCACGTCGAACGCGCGAAGCTCAGCCACGCCGGCCGCTTCGGCCAGCCGCCCGCGGGCATGTGGCCGGCGGAAGGCGCCGTTTCAGCGTCGCTCGTCTCCCTGCTGGGCGAGCACGGCTGCCGCTGGCTAGCGAGCGGCGAAGGCGTGCTGCGCAACAGTCTGCACGCCGCCGGTCTGCCGACGGCCCGCGCCGCCTATCGCCCCTGGCAGCTCACCGGCACGGCAGGCCCGGCGCTGTTCTTTCGCGACGAGCGCCTGTCCGACCTGATCGGTTTCGAGTATGCAAAGTGGCACGGCCGCGATGCCGCGCGCCATTTTGTCAGCCAGCTCGAGCTCATCGCCGCCGACTCGCCAGCCGGGGAAACGCCGATCGTCGGCGTCGTGCTCGACGGAGAGAACGCCTGGGAGCACTACCCGTACAACGCCTACTACTTCTTCGACGACCTCTACGCGTTGCTCGAAGCACATCCAACGATCCGCACGACGACGTACGCCGAAATCCTCTCGCGCCCGACGCCACCGGCGCCCGCCACGCTGCCGCGCCTGACGGCGGGAAGCTGGGTCTATGGCACGCTGTCGACCTGGATCGGCGACGCCGACAAGAACCGCGCCTGGGACCTCCTTTGCGCCGCCAAGCAGGGCTACGACCTCGTCGTCGGCAGCGGCCGCCTTTCGCCCGACGAGGCGCGCGCCGCCGAAGCGCAACTCGCCGTCTGCGAAAGCTCCGACTGGTTCTGGTGGTTTGGCGACTACAACCCCTCGCAGGCCGTCGCCAGCTTCGACCAGCTCTTCCGCCACAACCTCGCCAGCCTCTACCGGCTGCTCAAGCTGCCGGTACCGACGCAACTCGACGTACCGCTCTCGGCGGGAAGCGACGCCGCGGAGGGCGACGGGACGATGCGGAGGGCGACGTGAGGAATCATCCCGCTACCTTGAGGGCGGTGTGCGCCCGGGCCGCCGGGGGACATGGAGGGAATCGGATACCCGCCGTCCCTGGCGCGCGCCGATCGAAACTCTTCCCTTGACGCGAATGCTGTTGAGCCAACCCCGCACCTCCCGATCCCGCCCATGACCCAACCCATCACCCTGCTCTTCGGCGTCCACGCCCACCAGCCCGTCGGCAATTTTCCCGAAGTCATCGAGGACGCGCACCTGCGCTGCTACCGGATGTTCCTGCAGACGCTCGAGGCCTATCCGGACTTCCGCTTCAGCGTGCATTTCTCCGGCTGGCTGCTCGACGAGCTCGAGCGGCGCTGGCCGGACGACATGGCTCGGCTGGCGATGATGACGCGGCGCGGTCAGGTCGAATGGTTCGGCTCGGGCGATCGCGAACCGGTGCTGGCGGCGATTCCGCACCGCGACCGCGTCACCCAGATCAACACGCTGTCGGACAAGATCGAGCGCCGCTACGGCGTGCGCCCGCGCGGTGCCTGGCTGACCGAGCGCGTCTGGGAATCGTCGGTGGTGACCGCGCTGGCCGAGACCGGCATCGAGTATGTCGCCGTCGACGACTATCACTTCCTCTGCGCCGGCGAGCCGGCCGGCAAGCTCGACAGCTACTTCACCACCGAGGAGGATGGCCGCACGCTCGACCTGTTCCCGATCTCCGAGCAGGCGCGCTACCGCTTTCCGTTCTCGCCCGCGCATGAGGTCGTCGGCTGGCTCGAGCACCAGGCCCAACTCGGCCACCGCGCCGCGATCTACTTCGACGACATCGAAAAATTCGGCATCTGGCCGGAAACCTACGCCTGGGTTTACGAGCAGGGCTGGCTGCGCCACTTCATCGAGGGCGTGCTGCGCTCGAAGCTGATCCGCACGGGACACTTCGACGACGTGCATCGCAAGTACCCGACGCGCGGCGTCGTCTACCTGCCGACGACGTCCTACATCGAGATGAACGAGTGGACGCTGCCGGCAGCGGCCGCCCGCACGTTCCACAGCCTCGTCGAGCAGGAAAAGCACGGCGGCCACTACGAGGCGCGCAAGCCATTCCTGCGCGGCGGCATCTGGCGCAACTTCTTCATGCGCTACCCGGAATCCAACTGGATGCACAAGCGCATGCTCGAGGTTTCCGGCCGGCTCGCGGCGCTGCCCGAGCGGCAGCGCACGCCGGCGATGCAGGAACAGCTGCACCGCGCTCAGGCGAACGACGCCTTCTGGCACGGCCTGTTCGGCGGCCTCTACCTGCCGCACCTGCGGCGGGCGATCTGGAACAACCTGCTCGAACTCGAGGCCGGCCTCGACCGGCTCGCGCCGCGCCCGGCACTCGATCGCGCGGACATGGACCACGACGGCCACGTCGAGATCTTCCTGCGCAGCGGGCCGCTGCAGGCGGCGATCCAGGCCGACGGCGACGCCTGCGCCTGCGAGTTGTCGGACTACCGCCTGATGCACAACTTCGGCGACACGCTGCGCCATTACGAGGAGGGCTACCACGACAAGCTGATCGCCGCGCGCCAGCAGGAACAACATCACGGCGCGCCGCAGGCCGGCATTGCGTCGGCGCACGACCGCGTCGCCTTCCGCCACGAGATTTCGCCGGAAGACCTCGAGCCCGACACGCGGCCGCGCGGCATGTTCGAGGACTGCTGGCTGCGGCCCGACGGCGTGCTGCAGCCGGTCAACGACTACCGTGAAACGGCAACGGCGAGCTTCGAGGCGGCGATCGACGGCGGACGCATCTCGAAGACCTTCGTGCTCGACGGCGCACGCCTCGCGGCGACCTACCGCGCCAAGGGACTGAAGGGCCGCTGCGAGATCCGCATCAACGTCGCCATGCCGAGCTGCGACGGCTACGCCGGCCGCTACGTGCTCGAAGACGGCAGCATCCCCTGCGGCTTCGGCCAGGTGCTCGACCTGCCGGCCTGCCGCCGGCTGACGCTCGAGGACGACGTGCTGGGCGGCAGTCTGACGTTAGCGGCAAGCGCGCCGACACGCGTCGTCGCGCGGCCGCACCACACCGTATCGCAGTCGGAAGCCGGCTTCGAGAAGATCATGCAGGCGGTCGAGATCCTGCTTCTGTGGCCCATAGACGGCGATGCCGAACTTGTCATCGGCATCGAGTCGCTCCCGCACGCGGCGTAGAATTCAACCCAAGACCCCGGAGAGAAAATAGAAATGGCTGGCACGCGCTACCAACTAGAAGTCAATCCACGACTGCCCGAACGGCTCGCCCGCCTCGACGAACTCGCCAACAACCTGTGGTACAGCTGGGACCGCCCGACGCGCGACCTCTTCGTGCGCCTCGGCAACAAGCTCTGGGGCGCCGTCGGCCACAGTCCGAAGGCCGCGCTCAAGCGCATCGACCAGCACCGGCTCGACGAGGCCGCCGAGGATCCGGTCTTCCTCGGCGCGCTGGCGCGCGTGCTCTCCGCCTACGACACTTACAACACGGCGCCGCGCCGCGAGCATGGGCCGCACCTGCCCGAGGGCGAACTCGTCGCCTATTTCTGCGCCGAGTTCGGCTTCCATGAAAGTCTGCCGATCTACTCGGGCGGCCTCGGCATCCTCGCCGGCGACCACTGCAAGACGGCCAGCGACCTGAACCTGCCCTTCGTCGGCGTCGGCCTGCTCTACCGCCAGGGCTACTTCCTGCAGTCGATCGACGCCGAGGGCCGCCAGCACGCCGAGTATCACGACACCGACTTCGAGGACCTGCCGATCTCGCCGGTGCTGCGCGCCGACGAAAGCGACCTCAAGGTCAAGGTTCCGATGCCGGGACGCGACGTCTCCGCCAAAGTCTGGAAGACGCGCGTCGGCCACATCTCGCTCTACCTGCTCGACACCGACCTCGATGAGAACAACGCCCACGACCGCGACATCGCGCACCGCCTCTACGGCGGCGACCGCACCACGCGCATCGAGCAGGAAATTCTGCTCGGCATCGGCGGCGTGCGGGCACTCACCGCGATGGGCATCAAGCCAACGGTCTGGCACATCAACGAGGGCCATGCAGCCTTCCTGATCGTCGAGCGCATGCGAGAACTGGTCGGTACCGGGCTCGACCTGTCGGCGGCGCTCGAGGCGGTGGCCTGCAACACCGTGTTCACCACGCACACGGTGGTGCCGGCAGGACACGACCACTTCGCCGAGGACATGGTGCGGCGCTACTTCGACGGCCTCTGCCGCGAGATCGGCACCGACGTCGAGACCCTGTTGCAGATGGGCCGTTCGCCGGACTCGGCCGACTTCAACATGACGGCGCTGGCGATCCGCGGCTCGCGCCACCAGAACGGCGTTTCGCGCATCCACGGCGAAGTCTCGTCGCAGGTCTCGGCCTACCTGTGGCCGCAGATCGAGCCCGAAGACAACCCGATGGACTACGTCACCAACGGCGTCCATGTCCCGACCTTCCTCTCCGACCTCTGGCACGACACCTTCGACCGCACGCTCGGGGCCGGCTGGAGCCAGCGACTGACGGACGCGCAGTGCTGGGAGGGCATCCACAACGTACCGGACCACGTCTTCTGGAGCGTGCGCCAGTCGATCAAGGCCGGCATGCTGCACCTGCTGAGGAACCGCATCAGCCACCAGTACGACCGCAACCTCGGCTCGCAGGCCCACCTCGACCGCCTGTTGCGCTTCGCCGACCCGAACAACCCGAACGTACTCACCGTCGGCTTCGCGCGCCGCTTCGCGACCTACAAGCGCGCGACGATGCTGTTCCAGAACCTCGACTGGCTGCGCCAGATCGTCTGCGACCCCGAGCGCCCGGTGATCTTCGTCTTTGCCGGCAAGGCGCACCCGGCCGACCGTCCGGGCCAGGAAATGATCCGCCGCATCAGCGAAGTCGCGGCGATGCCGGACTTCATCGGCCGCATCCTGATCGTCGAGGGCTACGACCTGCACCTGGCACGGCGCCTCGTCGCCGGCGTCGACGTGTGGCTGAACAACCCCGTCTATCCGCTCGAGGCCTCCGGCACGTCGGGCATGAAGGCGGCGATGAACGGCGTTCTCAACCTCTCGGTCCTCGACGGCTGGTGGGGCGAGAGCTGCGACGACCGGCCGGGCATGGAAAACGGCTGGGGCATCAAGCCGGTCAACACGTCCGGCGCCGTCGAGGATCCACGCCGCGACCAGGAAGAGGCGCGTGCGCTCTACGAAATCCTGCAGGACAAGGTGGCGCCGCTGTATTACGAGCGCGGTCCGATGGGCTACTCCCCCGGCTGGGTGGCGATGGCCAAGCGTTCGATCGCATCGATCACGCCGCGCTTCAACTCGGCGCGCATGGTGGGCGAATACATCAACCGCTTTTACACGCCGGCCGCGCGCCAGTGGGCGCGCTACAGTGCGGACGGCTTTGCCGGTGCGCGCACGCTCGCCGACTGGAAGGGGCGCGTGCGCAACGCATGGCCGAGCGTCGCGCTGCGCCGCATCGACAACCCGAAGAAGCGTATCGGCTTCGGCGAAGGCATGCGCATCGAAGTGGCGGTGCGGCTCGACGGCCTGTCGGCCTCAGACGTCACGGTCGAGATGCTGTTCGGGCGGCCGAACGCGAGCTCCCGTTCGCGGCGGCCGCGTCGCTTCCGCCTCGAGTACCAGGGGCCGTGCGGCGAGGGCGAGAGCCTGTTCGCGCTCGACCTGACGCCCGAGGTCTGCGGCAAGATCGAGTACCGCATTCGTGTCTTTCCCTCCCACGAACTGCTGACCCATCCGTTCGAGATGGGCATGATGCTATGGCTGTGAATACCCCAGCCGCCGCCTCGCCGGCCTGGAAGTCGCTCTCGGCGCATGCCGCGCAGATGCGCGACGTTCACCTGCGTGACCTCTTCGCAGCCGATGCCCTGCGCTTCCAGCAGCTTTCGGCGACATGGGACGACTGGCTGCTCGACTACTCGAAGCAGCGGGTGACGCCGGCGACCATGACGCTGCTGAAGTCGCTGTGGCACGCAGCGGACGTCGGCGGCTGGATCGGGCGCATGCGCGCCGGCGAGCCGATCAACCACACCGAGGGCCGCGCCGCGTTGCACATCGCCCTGCGCAACAGCCGCGGCGGCATCCTCCACAACGGCCGCGACGTCATGCCGGGCGTACGCGCGGTGCTCGAGAAGATGGAACGCTTCGTCGACGCCGTGCACGGCAGGCACTGGCGCGGCGCCACGGGGGAACCGATCAGCGACGTCGTCAACATCGGCATCGGCGGTTCGGACCTTGGACCGCGCATGGCCACGCAGGCGCTGGCCGCCTGCCGCCATCCCGGATTGCGCGTCCATTACGTCGCAAACCTCGACGGTGCGGACCTGGCGACCACCCTGTCCAGCCTGCAGCCGCGCACGACGCTGTTCATCATCGCCAGCAAGACCTTCACGACCCAGGAAACGATGCAGAACGCCTGGTCGGCGCGCCAGTGGCTGGTGCACGAACTCGGCGACGGCGCGGTGGCGCGGCACTTCGTCGCCGTGTCGACGAACCTCACCGAGGTCGAGCGCTTCGGCATCGATCCCGAGAACGCCTTCGAGTTCTGGGACTGGGTCGGTGGACGCTACTCGTTGTGGTCGGCCATCGGGCTGCCGCTGGCGCTCGCGATCGGCGCGGCGAACTTCCGCGAGTTGCTCGCCGGCGCGCGCGCGATGGACCAACACTTCTTCACCGCGCCCGCACTGGAGAACTTGCCTGGCCTGCTGGCACTGACCGAGATCTGGAACGTCAATTTCCTCGGCGCCGACAATCGCGCGCTGCTGCCCTACAGCCAGTCGCTGGGGCTGCTGCCGCGCTACCTGCAGCAGCTCGAGATGGAATCGAACGGCAAGCAGGTCGACCGCGACGGCCGCAGGCTCGACCATGCGACGGCCCCGGTGCTGTGGGGCGAGGCCGGCACCAACGGCCAGCACGCCTTCTACCAGCTGATCCACCAGGGCGGCCGCTTCGTGCCGTGCGAGTTCATCGCCTGCCGCACGGCGGACTTCGATCTCCCGGGGCACCACTCGAAGCTGCTCGCCAACTGTTTCGCGCAGAGCGAGGCGCTGATGCGCGGCAAGACGCTCGACGAGGCACGCGCGGAGCTGCTCGCCGCGCGCATTCCCGAGGTCGTCGCCGAGCGGCTCGCGCCCTACAAGGTCTTCCCGGGGAACCAGCCGTCGACCACGCTGCTGCTGCCGCGGCTCGACCCCCGCACCCTCGGCGCGCTGATCGCGCTCTACGAGCACAAGGTGTTCGTCCAGAGCGTGGTCTGGAACATCAATCCGTTTGACCAGTGGGGCGTGGAATACGGCAAACAGCTGGCCAGCCGCCTGTTGCCCGTCATCGAAGGCAAGGCGCCGGCCACCGGGCTGGACAGCTCCACCGCCGGCCTGATCGCCGCCTGCAAAGCATGACGTCTTCCCCGCCATCCCCCTTCGTCGGGAAGGGGGCGACCACCAAGGCTCGCTTCGCCTTGGCTGCACCGCCCTTGGGCGCCGCGGTGGCGCCGTGAAGGTTCTTTTCGTCACTCCCGAGATCGCTCCGTGGGTCAAGACGGGCGGGCTCGGCGACGTCGCTGCAGCGCTGCCGCCCGCCTTGCGCAACCAAGGCCTCGACGTGCGTGTGCTGGTGCCGGCATACCCCGCGCTGCTGCGCGCGTTTCCAGACGCCCGCCCGGTGGTCCGGCCGCACTGGCTCGGCGGCCTGCTGCCGACCTGCACGTTGCGCGAAGCCGCCGCGCCGGACGGCACGCCGCTGCTGCTGCTCGACTTCCCGCCCTACTTCGATCGCGACGGCAATCCCTACCTCGCCCCGGAAGGCAAGGATTGGCACGACAACCACCTGCGCTTCGGCCTGCTGTCGCGCGTCGCCGCCTGGCTCGCTTCGGAGGCGAGCCTGCTCGACTGGCGGCCCGACATCGTCCATTGCAACGACTGGCAGACGGCGCTGGCGCCGGCCTACCTGCGCTATCTGCCGGGCGGACGCGCGAAGACGCTGGTCACGATTCACAACCTCGCCTTCCAGGGCCTGTTCGACCACGCCTCGCTGTTCGAGCTGGGCTTGCCGGACGCCGCCTGGCACATCGACGGCGTCGAGTACTTCGGCCACCTCTCGTTCCTCAAGGCCGGGCTGCGGCTCGCCGACGCCATCACGACGGTCAGCCCGACCTACGCCGACGAGATCCGCACCGAGGAGGAAGGCATGGGCATGGCGGGCCTGCTGCGCTTCCGCGGCGACGTGCTGAGCGGCATCCTCAACGGCATCGACGACGCCTGGAATCCGGCTAGCGACGTCCACCTGTCCGAGCCCTTCGCCAACTACGACCTCAAGTGGCCCGAGGCAAAGCTGGCCAACAAGCGTGCGCTGCAGGCGCAGTGCGGGCTGACGCAGGACGACGAAGTGCCACTGCTGGGCGTCGTCAGCCGGCTCACGCACCAGAAGGGCCTCGATCTGCTGGCGGAGATAGCGGAGGACGTGCTGGCGCTGCCGGCGCAACTCGTGGTGCTCGGCAGCGGCGAACACGCGCTCGAGACGGCCTTCCGCGAACTGGCGCAGCGCCACCCGAAACGCTGTTCGGTGCGCATCGGTTTCGACGAGAGCCTCGCGCACCGCATCGAAGCCGGGGCCGACGCCTTCGTGATGCCGTCGCGCTTCGAGCCCTGCGGCCTCAACCAGATGTACAGCCTGCGCTATGGCACGCCGCCGATCGTGCGCGCGACGGGCGGCCTCGCCGACACGGTGACCGACGCCGCCGACAAGAAGAACGGCAACGGCTTCGTCTTCGCGGAACCGACTGCCGACGCGCTGCTGGCGACGATCCGCCGCGCCGCCGCAACCTTCGCCGACAAGCCGCGCTGGCAGCGGCTGCAGAAGAGCGGCATGAGCTGCGACTTCTCCTGGACGGTGCCGGCACGCCGCTACGCGGAGCTCTACGCGGGGCTGGTCGAACGATGAGCCGCGACGTCGTCATCGTCGTCGCGCGCGCGCGCAACGGCGTCATCGGCATCGAGAATCGCCTGCCCTGGCACCTGCCCGAGGACTTGAAGCACTTCAAGGCGCTGACGACGGGCAACGCCGTCATCATGGGCCGCAAGACCTGGGAATCACTGCCGCCGAAGTTCCGGCCACTGCCGGGGCGGCTGAATATCGTGGTGACGCGCGACCGCGGCTACGTCGCCGATGGCGCGACCGTCGCTCATTCGCTGCCGGCAGCCGTCGCCGCCGCGGGAGAACACAAGGCCTTCGTGATCGGCGGCGCGGAGATCTACGCGCAGGCGCTGCCGCTGGCGACGCGGCTAGAGATCACCGAGGTCGACGCCGACATCCCGGGCGACGCCTTCTTCCCTGCGCTCGACGCGGCCGCCTGGCGCGAAGCCGCGCGCGAGACGCACCGCTCGTCGAACGGCCTCGGCTTCTCCTTCGTCAGCTACCTGCCCTACTCGAAGGTCACGCAGTCGACGTAGTAACCGCCCTGCCCGTTGCCGTTCGTAGGACCTTTCACGAGGCCGTGGATGTCCGTCTCGAATCCCGGGAAGCGCTCGTTGAAATCGCGCGCAAACTTGAGATAGCGCACGATCGTCTTGTTGAAACGCTCGCCCGGAATCAGCAGCGGGATGCCAGGCGGGTACGGCGTCAACAGCACCGCGGTGACGCGGCCCTCGAGCTCGTCGATCGTCACGCGCTCGATCTCGCGGTGCGCCATCTTGGCGAAGGCGTCGGCCGGGCGCATCGCCGGCACCATGTCGGACAGGTACATCTCGGTCGTCAGGCGCGCGACGTCGTTCTTCTTGTAGATCGTATGGATCTCGGTGCAGAGGTCCTTGAGGCCGATGCGCTCGTAGCGCGGATGCTTGGCGACGAACTCCGGCAGCACCTTCCATAGCGGCTGGTTCTTGTCGTAGTCGTCCTTGAACTGCTGCAGGGCGGTGACCAGCGTGTTCCAGCGGCCCTTGGTGATGCCGATGGTGAACATGATGAAGAAACTGTAGAGGCCGCACTTCTCGACGATGACGCCGTGTTCGGCGAGGTACTTGGTGACGATCGCCGCCGGGATCCCGAGGCTTTCCGAGAAGTCGCCATCGACGTCGAGTCCCGGCGTGATGACCGTGGCCTTGATAGGATCGAGCAGGTTGAAGCCCTTGGCGAGCTTGCCGAAGCCGTGCCACTTCTCGCCGGCTTTCAGCATCCATGCGTCGCGCTCCTCGATGCCTTCCTCCGAGAGGTCGCTCGGACCCCAGACCTGGAACCACCAGTCGGCGCCCCATTCCTTGTCGACCTTGCGCATGGCGCGGCGGAAGTCGAGCGCTTCCATGATCGACTCCTCGACCAGCGCCTTGCCGCCCGGCTCCTCCATCATCGCCGCGGCGACGTCGCAGGACGCGATGATCGAGTACTGCGGCGAGGTCGAGGTGTGCATCAGGTAGGCCTCGTTGAAGACGTCGCGGTCGAGCTTGCTCTTCTGCGCATCCTGCACGAGGATCTGCGAAGCCTGCGAGAGGCCGGCCAGCAGCTTGTGCGTCGACTGCGTCGAGAACACCATCGACTCCTTGCAGCGCGGGCGGTCGGCGCCGATGGCATGGTAGTCGCCGTAGAAGTCGTGGAAGGCGGCGTGAGGCAACCATGCCTCGTCGAAGTGCAGCGTATCGATCTTGCCGTCGAGCTCTTCCTTGATGTCCTCGACGTTGTAGAGGATGCCGTCGTAGGTGCTCTGGGTGATCGTCAGCACGCGCGGCTTGCCCTTCACCTTCGAGGCGAACGGATGCGCGGCGATCTTCTTCTGGATGTTCTTCCAGCGGAACTCTTCCTTCGGGATCGGGCCGATGATGCCGTAGTTGTTGCGCGTCGGCATCAGGAACACCGGGATCGCGCCGGTCATCATGATCGAGTGCAGGATCGACTTGTGGCAGTTGCGGTCGACGATGACCACGTCGCCCGGCGCGACCGTCGAGTGCCAGACGATCTTGTTCGAGGTCGAGGTGCCGTTGGTGACGAAGAAGAGGTGGTCTGCGTTGAAGATGCGCGCGGCGTTGCGCTCGGAGGCCGCGACCGGCCCCGTGTGATCGAGCAGTTGGCCGAGTTCCTCGACGGCGTTGCAGACGTCGGCGCGCAGCATGTTCTCGCCGAAGAACTGGTGGAACATCTGGCCCACCGGGCTCTTGAGGAAGGCGACGCCGCCCGAATGGCCGGGGCAGTGCCACGAGTACGAGCCGTCGGCGGCATAGTGCACCAGGGCGCGGAAGAACGGCGGCGGCAGCGAATCGAGGTAGGACTTGGCCTCGCGCACGACGTGGCGCGCGATGAACTCCGGCGTGTCCTCGTGCATGTGGATGAAGCCGTGCAGCTCGCGCAGGATGTCGTTCGGGATGTGGCGTGAGGTGCGCGTCTCGCCGTGGAGGAAGATCGGGATCTCGGCGTTCTTGTAGCGGATCTCCTCGACGAAGGCCCGCAGTTCTGCGATCGTCGCCGCCTCGTCGTTGGCGAGCTCCTCGTCGTCGACCGAGAGCACGAACGCAGACGCGCGGCTCTGCTGCTGGGCGAACGACGTCAGGTCGCCGTAGCTGGTGACGCCGAGCACGTCGAGGCCTTCCTGCTTGATCGCCTCGGCCAGGGCGCGGATGCCGAGGCCGGAGGCGTTCTCGGAACGGAAGTCCTCGTCGATGATGATGACCGGGAAATGGAAGCGCATTATCGGGCTCCTGAAATGCGACGACCCGCTCACGGCGGGTCGATGAAAGTAGGGGGGGCGGCTAGGCGCTAGCGGCTAGATCTTGGGCAGCGTGACGCCGACCTGCCCTTGGTATTTGCCGCCGCGGTCCTTGTAGGACGTCTCGCAGACCTCGTCGGATTCGAAGAAGATGACCTGCGCGCAGCCTTCGCCGGCGTAGATCTTGGCGGGCAGCGGCGTGGTGTTCGAGAACTCGAGCGTCACGTAGCCTTCCCATTCCGGCTCGAACGGCGTGACGTTGACGATGATGCCGCAGCGCGCGTAGGTGCTCTTGCCCAGGCAGACGGTGAGCACGTTGCGCGGGATGCGGAAATACTCGACGGTGCGCGCCAGGGCGAAGGAGTTCGGCGGGATGATGCAGTAGTCGCCGGTCATCTCGACGAAGGAATTCGGATCGAAGTTCTTCGGGTCGACGATCGTCGAGTTGATGTTGGTGAAGACGCGGAAGTCCTTGGCGCAGCGGATGTCGTAGCCGTAGCTGGAAGTGCCGTACGACACGATCTTGGCGCCGTTGGCCTCGCGGATGAGCGTAGGCTCGAACGGCTCGATCATGCCGTGCTGTTCCGCCATGCGGCGTATCCACTTGTCCGACTTGATTGCCATCGCGTTCTCTCTTGACCCAAAACGAAGCGCAGCGGAGTTCCAGTGAGGGCCAACGCCTGCCGGGCAGGGGTTATGCCGGAACTAAAAGCAACGCCCCCGGCAAGCGGGGGCGGGCGAATTAGACCATAAATCGAGTCGTCAAGTGTTCTGGATGACGATGCTCGGGAACTTGGCGCTCATGTCCTTCGCCTGCTCGGCGAGCTTGACGCCGATGCGACGGGCGATGGTCCGGTAGATCTCGGCCGGGCGACCGTCCGGATCGGCGACGACCGTCGGGTGGCCGCCGTCGACCTGCTCGCGGATCTTGATGTCCAGCGGCAGCGCGCCGAGCAGTTCGACATCGTAGTCCTTGGACATCAGGGCGCCGCCGCCGGTACCGAAGATGTGCTCCTCGTTGCCGCACTTCGAGCAAATGTGGATGCTCATGTTTTCGACGATGCCGAGGATCGGGATACCGACCTTCTCGAACATCTTCAGTCCCTTGCGGGCATCCAGCAGGGCAATGTCCTGCGGCGTGGTGACGATGACGGCGCCGGTGACGGGGACCTGCTGCGCGAGCGTCAGCTGGATGTCGCCGGTGCCCGGGGGCATGTCGACGATCAGGTAGTCGAGGTCCTGCCAGCGGGTGTCGCCCAGCAACTGGGTCAGCGCCTGCGTGACCATCGGGCCGCGCCACACCATGGGCTGCTCGGGGTCGATGAGGAAGCCGATCGACATCGCCTGCACGCCGTGCGCCTCCATCGGCTCGAGCGACTTGCCGTCGGCGGACTCGGGACGACCCGAGATACCCAGCATTTGCGGCTGCGACGGGCCGTAGATGTCGGCGTCGAGAATGCCGACCCGCGCACCCTCGGCGACCAACGCCAGCGCCAGGTTGACGGCGGTCGTCGACTTGCCGACCCCGCCCTTGCCCGAGGCGACGGCAACGATGTTCTTCACGCCGGGCACCAGCTTGACGCCGCGCTGCGCAGTGTGGGCGACGATCTTCTGATAGACGTTGGCCGAGACGTTGCCGGCGCCGGGCAGGCTCTTGAGCTTGTCGATGACCAGCTTGCGGATCGCCTCGATCTGGCTCTTGGCCGGATAGCCGAGCTCGATGTCGACCGAGATGTCTGCGCCGCTGACCTTGATGTTCTTGGCCGCCTTGGCGCTGACGAAATCCTTGCCGGTGTTCGGATCGGCGATTTCCTTGAGGGCGGTCTGGACCTGCAGTTCTGAAATGCTCATGGGGGCTCCGGAAGACTTAGTAACCTACTCTTTTTCTACAGTATACCCGATTGACCGCGGCAGCCCTCGACTGGGTTTCAGCGCCGCATCACTTGACGCTGGCTCCTCTCCTAAATATGCTGTCGGCGTGGGGTTTCCCTTAACCCCGCTGTCAAAGACGCGGACTTCGACCGGGCTCCGCGCCGCCACCTCCTCCCCGTCCCTGAAGGAACCGTCCAGCGTGATCGCGTCCACGGCGGACGCACGCGCCGTAGCGTCGTCGCAGGAGAGCGTTCAGTGAAAAGGTTGTCGTTCCGTCATGTCAAGGTCAATGAACCTTTGCCTTGGGATGTATTTGACGAGGCCGGAGGCCTGCTGTTGCGCAAAGGCTATGTCCTCGAGTCGGAAAAGCAGGTACGTGGGCTTGTCGAGCGCGGCCTGTTCGTGACCGGAATCATTGCCGAGGCACCGCCGCCGCCCCCGAAGCCGCACGCGCCCGCCCGCTTCGATCCCTTCTGGCTCTGGGACGACATCCACTCGAAGCTGGTGCGCGTGCTGCGTCAGTTCGAAACCGAGGAGATGGCGGAGGACAAGCTGACGGGCATCGCCCTGCTGGTCAACGTCCTCACCGACAAGGATCCCGACGCGGCGCTCGGCGCCATCTTGCTGAAGGACGCCAAGCGCTACGCCTTCACGCACGCCCTCCACGTCGCGGTGATGGCGGCGATCATTTCCCGCCGGCTCGAATGGGACGAGGACGCGCGCCGCGACCTCGTCTGCGTCGCGCTCAGCATGAACGTCGCGATGATCGAGTTGCAGACCGAACTGACCCTTCAGCAGACGCCGCTGACGGAAGCCCAGCGCGTAGCGATCGACGCCCATTCCGCCCAGGGCTGCGAGCTGCTGGCGCGGCGCGGGGTGCGCAATCCACGCTGGCTCGAAGCCGTCGCACAGCACCATACGCGGCAGCAGCTCGCAGCCCTGGGC
>Ga0209066_10002514_pt1 | contig 22202 bp, 19 predicted proteins | sample All_14_2_FD_187198 | JGI IMG/M metagenome (GOLD analysis project Ga0209066, IMG submission 187198) | Freshwater microbial communities in response to fracking from Pennsylvania, USA - Allegheny Zone_MetaG_DW_15 (SPAdes) (version 2) ... | reverse complement strand
GGGCGGTTGCCGTCGGAGACGGACCCTCTGCCGGCGATGGGGCAGCAGGGGGCGTGGTGGCTGGAGTCGTGACGGCTGGTGGTGGGACCTGCGGCGTCGCCGGCGTTTGCGCCCAGGACAGCGACGGCAACAGCAGAAGAACGACAAGCAGACGACGAACGACCTTCATGGAGACCATCGGCTATCGGGCATGACGTTGACAGACCAGGGCGAGCGGCCGGAGCCAGTGCGGCCGCCACGTCAAGGTGCAGACGACGGCAAAGGAGGTAACCGTCAGCGTCGTCATCCAAACCAGCGATCCGAACCCCGCGCCATCGCGGAAGACCGCGAGGCACAGGCCGACTGCCAAGGAGGCAAAGCCGGCAATCCGCAGGCTCAGGGCTACGCCCCGCGGACACTGGCGCTCGCCGCAAAGATGCAGCCAATGCCGGTCCTGGCTGAGCGCAAGCAGGGTAAAGCCCAGATACACGAAGACCAGGACGGCAATGGCGAGGGCGGCCTCCATCAATGCGGCTTGGCCGGCGGCGGTGCCGGCAGCGGCTCGACACCCTGCGGCTGCACCACCGTCAGCGTCGTCACGTAGTTCGCAAAGTCATAAGCCTGGCCGCCGCGCTTACCGGGTTCGTTGTCGTCGTGGTGCACTTCGAAGACATAGGGGCCGCGCCATGGCAGCTCGACCTCGAACTCACCATCGGCACCGGCGTGTTCCTCCCTTCCCCAGCCCGACGGCGTGACCACCACGACCTTGGCCTTGGCCAGTGGCTTGCCCTTGAAGATGACCTGGAACTTGTCTCCGCCCCTGGGAACGATGTCGAGCGTCAGGGCCGGCGCGCGCGGCGTACGATCGGGCACGAAACGCGCCGCGGGCATGTAGATGCCCGTCTTGTTGTCGCGCTTGCGCTCAAAGGAGGGCCAGCGAAGGTCCTCGGCGACAATACTGTCGGTTCCCTCGATCTTGCCGGCGGCGACATAGGCGTTGGCGGACTTCTGGACGGTCAACGCGCGTTCGCCAGTTGGCGAAACGACCTTGGCCTGCGGCTGCAGTTTGTCGAGCGTGCCAGGCGAAGCTTCGCGCAGATTTTCGCCAAACTCGCCGAAATAGATTCTTCCTCCCTGCCCATCGACTTCGAGCCAGATGTGATGCGCCGAAGCCGGCAAGGCGAGCGACAGGGAAAGCGCCGTCAGGGCGGCGATGCCGAAGATGGGTTTCATGACGATTGTCCCTCCAGAGGATGATGTCGCAGTCGTGTGGTCGCCGTTCCCTGCCGCCGGCGCTGCAGGCGCCAAGCCGTGACGGTCGCGGCAAGGCCACCGGTCAGCAGCACGATGTCCATGCCGGCCACGGCCCACTTCCCGTCTCCCCAGGCGCGCACGACGTGGTCGCCGGTCGTCGCGCCGTTGAGTACGACGGCAAGGACGCACAGTCCGGCCGCCAGCCAGCACTGGTCGATCCAGGCGGCGCCCCTTCTCACCCAGCCATGGGCGAAGCTGACCACCCAGACAGCGAAGAAGACCCAGATCTCCACTTCGTGGCGGGCGCCGCCCATGAAGGTCGCGCCCGACGGCAGCAGCCGATTCGCGACGAAGAAGGCGAGCGTCGCCAGAACCATGCCGCCGGTGGCGCCCACCGTCAGGCCCTCGACGAATCCGACACCTTTCCAGCCGGCTGCCGCATGCGCCTTGCGCCGCGACTCGATCCAGAAGAGGAAGCCGGTGACGATGAGCACGCATCCCAGCAAGCCCAGCGCGAAATAGAGCCAGCGCAGGGTCCAATGCCGGAACTGCGCGAAGTGCAAACCGGTCAGGAACTGCTGCGCCTGAGTCGTCTCGCGGATGTAGGTCCGGTAGAGGGTTTTGCCGGTCGCGGCGTCGAAGAAGAAGGGATCGGTGCGCATTGCGACCTCGGCCTCGATCGACGGTCGGACCTCTACGTACGAGTTACGGTCGCCAGGATGGAAGACACGCACGAGGCCGGGCGGCAGCCCTCCCCAGGCATCGCGGGCCGTCGCCACCATCGCGTCGAGCGAGCCGAGCGGCGGCCCGGGTTCGTTGAGGCGCGGGCGGCTATAGACGTCGTAGGTGTCCCGCACATAGCCCGAACGTCCGCCCTCGAACGCCACCCACACACCCGACGGGTAGTAGACCGACGCCAGGATGGTGACGCCCGAGAACGACATGATGACGTAGAACAGCAAGCCCAGGGTGCCCGTGGTGTTGTGCAGATCGAGCAGCAGGCGCTGCGGCTGGCGCGAGCGGCGCAAGGTGAAGAAGTCGACGAAGATCTTGCGATGGATGATCACGCCCGAAATGCAAAGGGCCATCATCGCCACGCCCGCCAGCCCCGTGAGCCAGGTACCGAGATTCCATATCTTCAGATGGAGCGTGTGATGAAACGGAAAGAAGAACCGCGTGCCGCCCCAGCTTTCGGCGGGCGCAACGGGGTTCAGGGTGAGCGGATCGAACAGAGTGCGTTCGAAGCCCCCTCTTCCGCGATAGCCGATCCAGAGTGCCGGGTCGCGCGGTGTCGGCATGCCGATCGCCCACGGGGTACTGCGTGACGAGAGCCTGCCCGCCTCCGTGCGCAATCCGTCGATGGCGACCGGCTCGCCCGAATAGACAAGCCGCGTAGAAGGATTCATCCAGCGATCGATCTCGCGATCGAAAACGCAGAGTGTGCCGGTCCAGAAGACCGCGAACAGAAGAGGACCGATCACCAGACCGGCCCAGGTATGAAACCAACCCATCGATTCGCGGAAGGTCGCCCCCATGCTAGACGCCGCCGATCCAGGTCGGGAGGAAGCCGATGCCAGCGCCGACCGCGGTTATGATCAGCAAGCAAGCCACCAAAGGCACCAGCCGGCGGGCCGAGGCCGCCCACAGCGCAAGCCCCGTATAGAGCAGGAAGCCCACGATGCTGCAGGTCGTGAAGGCATCGCTCTTGTTGACCCCTGCGAGGATGAGCGTCGCGACGCCCGCCGCCACCACCGCGGCACTGGCGGCATAGGCGCCGAACACGATGGCGAGCACCCGCACGACCACCTTGCCGGCGCCGACGGGTGCGGGTGTGGAAGTATCCCGTGCCATGGGACGTCAGAAGTCCGCGGTCAACGACAACAGGAAGGTCCGCGGCGGGTTCTGGAAGAAGAAGGACGTCGTCGCGATCCAGTAGTTGGCATCGAAGACGTTGATCACGTTCGCGCGCAACGTCACCGGCTTGCCGTCGGTCCGGTCGAACGTGTAGCGAAGGCCGGCATCGAACCGGGTCCAGGGCGGCGCCGCCTGGGTATTGGCGGCATTGATGTAGACTTGGCCGTTGTAGACGGCACGGCCCATCACCCCCAGCCCCTTGACATAGGGCGTGTCCCAATCCAGCCCGAGCGAGGCCTGAAACGGGGTGGTGCCCACGACCTGCTTGCCGTTGGTCAAACCACCCTGCGTATTCACCTGGATCGCGTTGAGCGCGGTAAAGCCACCCAGCAGCTTGAGGCCCGGCGCCGGCTCGCCGAATGCCATGAACTCGATGCCCTGGTTGCGCTGCTGCCCGTTGGTCACGAACGTGTTCGTCGCGACATCCGTATAGGAGGTCGGGAGGGTAATCTGGAAGGCGCTGAGCGTGGCGCCGATGACGCCGAAATCGGCCTTCACGCCGACCTCGAACTGGTTGGTGACGAACGGCGTGAACTGCAGACCGGCATTGCGCGTACCCGCGGGCGCGATCGGCCCCTGCTGCAGCGCCTGGATATAGTTACCGTACAGCATTACCTCCTTCACCGGCCGGAAGACGAAGGACGCGGACGGAGAGACCACGGTCTGGTCGTTGCCGTTGGTCGGCAGGCCGGTCGTGATGCTGTAGTTCGCGGTCTGCAGGCGCTGCACGCGCGCGCCGCCGATGATCTGGAACATGTCGCCGTTGAACGACAGCGCATCGACGATGCCGATGCTGCCATACACGGAGTCGGAGGTCAGAGGCGGCTGGGTCCGGAAGCCAAAGAAGCTGGGCTGCGGGATGAAGGTCGGATTGTAGATGTTCGAATTCAGCGCAGCGACGATCGGATTGTTGAAGGTGAAGTTCTGCGTCTTGAGGTAGTCGCCGATCAGGGCGGCCTCGTGCTTGACCGGCCCGGTATGGAAGTTGGCGCGCACACCGGCTTCGAGCGAAAGCGTCTCGACCGTCGACGCGTACTGGCCGGCCGACAGGACGGTGGTGTTGCCGTTGTAGTTCACGATGTTCTGGTTGAAGAACACCGACGTGTAGTTGCTGCGGCGCGCACCGGCCTTGATGAAGCCGGTGAGTCCCTCGACGATGTCATGCTCGAACTTCAGGGATCCATAGACGTCGTTGCCCTGGAGGCGCTCCCACGGCTGATAGGAGCTCTTGCTGGCATAGGGCGCGGGCGGAAGCTGGACGCCGGCCGCGAGGAAGATGCCGCCCTGGAACGCGCCGACATCGCGACGCAGGTAGCCGAGATCAGCTTCGATGCGCGTGCGGTCGCTGCGGTAGTCGAAGCCAAGGGTGAGCGCCAGTCGCTCGGCGGTCTGGTTGTTGACCGCCGTGTCGCCCGAGTAATAGGTCGCGCCGGCGCGCAGGCCGAGTTCATTGTCGGGTCCGAAGCGGCGCCCGACATCCAGCGAGCCACCGAGCTGGGAATCGGAATTGAACAGCAGGGTCGCCTGGGTGATCGGAGCGTCGGTGGCGCGCTTCGGCACCAGGTTGATGGTGCCGCCGACGGCATTGGGCAGCGCCCCGTTCAGGAAGGCCGTCGGTCCGCGAAAGACCTCGACCCGCTCGATGCCCGTCGTATCCACCTGGTTCGGAACGATGCCGAAAAGACCACCGAATCCGAAGTTGGGATTGAGCACCGTGATGCCGCGGATCATGACGCGGTCGTCGAACACATTGCCGTTGGGAATGCCGGAGCGCAGCGTCGGATCGCCCGCGAGCACGTCGGTCAGCGTGCGCGCCTGCTGATTCTGGATGTACTGGTTGGTGTAGGTCGTCTCGCTGAACGGTGTGTCCATGTAGTCGCGGTTGCCGAGAAGGCCGACCTTGCCGCCGCGCGCCACCTGCCCGCCGGCATAGGCCGGCGACTGGTTGCCGATCTCGCCCTGCGGCGGGGTGGTCGGCACGGCCTGCACCCGGACCGGATCGAGGACAAGCGTATTGGAGCCCGGCCCACCGGCCGGAGCCGGCACGGGCGCGCCGGCAACAGTCACCGCATTGGCCGACGTGAATTGATAGGTGAGGCCCGACCCCGACAGGAGCTGACGCAGAGCCTGATCCGCCGTCATCGAACCCGCAACGGGAGCACTGGTCTTGCCGGCTACCGCCGCGGAATCGACGGCGATCTGCATACCCGACTGACGGCCGAAGGCCATCAACGCCTGCGACAGCGGCTGTGCCGGAATATCGAACGTCGCCGTCCTGCTGGCCTGGGCTTCGAGCGGCCCCTGGCTCCCACTCGCCCGCTCCTGTGCAAATGCTGCCGGAGCCCCCATCGCGAGGGCGACTGTGGCGATCGCGACCGCGTGCGCGACGCTACCAGACCGTTGCTTTGACAATGCCAACTCCCCCACTGCTCCGGACCGGCGGGCCCGCGGAGACGCCCGACTGACGCGAACGATTTGCGTTCGCGATCAAAGGACTGAGGAGAGCCTGCGGATTTAAGGGGCGACGGAAGAAATATTCAGCGCTTCGAGGACGAGACGATCGTGAGATACGGCGAAATCTCCAGGACCGAGCCGTGCTGGGTGCGCGCCACCGTCTGCAGCGCTTCGAGCGGCCGGCGGAGATCGAAGACGCCGGTGATGCGCCGCTCCGCCAGGGCGCGGTCACTCACGAGGATGACGCCACGATGGTGACGGCCCAGCTCATCCACGACCTCGCCCAAGGTGGCGCCGTCGACCACGAGACGGTGCTCGCGCCACGAGGCGACGTCGTCGGGAGAGACTTCCGACCGCGCGAATGCGCCCTGGCTATCCACGACCAGGCGCTCGCCGCGCCTCAGGGTGGACAAGACATTGCGTTCGCCGCCCGAGACCAGAACCTCGACAATGCCCGACTGGACGGCGACGGATACGCCGTCGCGCGACGAACCGACATCGAAGGCGGTGCCCTTTACGGTGACCGCCACATTGCCGGCCTTCACGACGAAGGGACGATCGCGCGCCGACACGACCTTGAAGAACGCTTGCCCGGCGAGCAGCTCGACCTCACGACGCGCCTTGTCGTAGCGCACGGCAATGGCACTGGCAGCATCGAGATGGACGACGCTGCCATCCTCGAGGGTCAGTTCGCGCAGCTCGGCAACGCCCGTCAGGTGATCGGCCTGGAAGTGAAGCTTCAGGCTGGGGAAGAACCAGAGTGCGACGCAGGCAGCGACGAGCGCAGCCGCGAGCCCCCAAACGCGTCGCGTCCGCCGTACCCGCGGCAGCTCGACCACGTTGCCGGAAACCGAAGGTATCGCCGGCGGCAAGCCACCCGAAAGCGTCCAAACCCGCTCGACGCTGCGATAGGCGCGGCGGTGCGCCTCGCTGGACGCCAGCCACGTCTCCAGGCCGGTACGGACGGAGGTGTCGCCCGGCGCCGCCTTGATGCGCACCAGCCAGTCCACCGCCTCGCTGCGCAGGGCGTCGCTATCGTCCACGTCGCAAGTCACCCGTCTGCAAACCCACTCGTCCTCCGGACGTTCACAAGGAACAGACGGCGGGCGATGTCGACTTTTAAGGGCGCCACCGGGAAACTTCCACGGAATCAGCCATTCATGCCGTCGAGACGGCGCGCGGCATGGAGGATCGCCTCCTTTACGAGTTGGTGAGCCCGGACGACGGAGACGCCCAATCGGTCGGCCACCTGCTGCAGCGTGCGCCCCTCGAGGCGATACAGGGTGAAGGCGAGCCGCGTTCGCTCCGGCAACTCGGCCAGCGCATCTGTCAGGATTCGCAGCTCGTCGCGATAGTGCAGGACCTCCTCGGCCGTTGGGCCTTCCTCGGCGACCTGCTCGAGCGCCCATGTCTGTCCAGCCGAGCTGGTGTCCGACGTCCGGCTGACCCAGTCGAGCGCGAGATTGCGAACGATGCGATACAGGTAGCTGACGGGACTGGAAATCGGGCGCTCGTCGCCGCTGGCAGAGCTGAAGCGAAGATAGGCCTCCTGCACCACGTCCTCGGCGCCGGCCCGATCCCTGACGATGCCGTTGGCGTAATTCACCAGCGAACCACGATGCTTCAGATAGAGAGCCAGGGTCGGATCTGCCGAACTCACGCCTTCCATCACCCCTATATGCGAATAATTCTCAATTCACTTATAGGGAAGCGTGGCGGCAACGGCAAGCCTCGCCGTCCGCGATGCATCAACGATGCTCCAGACGATGCGGTGGTCTGAGCGTCAGGCCGCGAGAAGGACGCTCTGCTCGCGTTCGAGAACGCGCTTCACGGCCGGCCGCGCCAGCATGCGATCCTTCCACGCCGTGTAATGGGGCAGTTCGCCGACCGGCAGGCCGATGCGCTTCCCCCAGCCGTAGAACACCAGCGCATAGCCATCCACGACGGAAAAGTCGTCGCCCAACATCCACGTCTTCCCGGCGAGCAGCGCGTCAATCTCCTTGAGGTTGGCGAAGAAGTTGTCGCGGCCCACGGCCTTGAGATGGTCGAACACGGCGGTGTCGGTGGCGAAACGCTCGGGCCGGCCGATGTGGGTGAAGTTCGGATGCACCGCGTTGGAGAACCAGGCCATCAGCGAGATCGCGCGCGCTCGCGCCACCGGATCCTTCGGCATCAGGTGCGGTGCGTACCTCGCTGCGACGTAGTCGAGGATCGCCGTGTTCTCGACAATCGTGCCCTCGTCGACCACCAGCGCCGGCACGCGGCCGCGCGGGTTTACCTTGAGGTATTCCGGCGTCCGCTGCTCGCTCTTGGCGAAAGAGAGAGCCTGCGACTCGTACGTCGCTCCGCTCTCCTCGAGACCGATATGCGAAGCCGTCGAGCAGGCGCCAGGTGCGAAATAGAGCTTGAGCATATGTGCCTCTGGAAAGTTAGAGCGGCTTGGCAGCGTCGGCTGGCCGGTTGCGATGCAGGAACTCGCGGCCGATCTTCACGCGCTTCTCGCCGTCATACTCGACGATGTCGGCCGTGGCATAGGTTTCGGACCAGTTCGACGGCAGGAACGAGCCAGAGCCCACGACGTCGATCGGCGCCTTGGCCTCCGCCATGATGCGACACTTGGCCGGGCCGAAGCCCGACGAGGCCACGATCTTCACCTTATCGAACCCGTTGCGATCGAGCTCGGCCCGCAGATGGAAGATGGCCGCAGCCGACACACCGGTGCCAACGAGATAGCGCAGTTCCTCCTCACTTCGATACCCGCGGATCGATTCCGGCGAGAAGCGCTCCAGCACCGCGTAGGACGAGGCGGGATCGAGGCCCTCGATGTAGCGGCCGCCCGTCGTGTCGAGGCGCAGCGACAGGTTCCCCTGCGCCGCGAGTTCGGGAAAGCGGCGGCAGACTTCGAGCGAATCGGAGATCTCGCGCGCGAAATAGTCGACAAGGACCGTCATCCCCTCGTCCGGGAAGGTCTCATGGAACATCTCCGCTGCCCGGACCGTCGAACCGGCATAGCCGATCAACGCATGCGGCATGGTCCCCAGCCCGAATTCACGGCCGAAGAAATGAGCCGTGGCGTGGGTGGCGTTGCCGATGAAACCCACGGCCCCGACCTTGCGCTTGGCGCGCGCCGAGCCGACCGAGGCGGCATAGGCCATCATCTCCGCCATCTCCCGGCCCGCACAATGTCGGGCGTCCATGGCGAGGAAGGCCGACTTCGGCATGTCGGCACACATGGTCCAGGCATTGTAGGCCGCCACGCAGGCCGGCCCGAGCTTCTGCAGGAAGATGGTTTCGAGATCGACCAGATGGAAGAAGGAGCCGGTGATGTACATCATCGGCTCTCCGGCCCCGACCCACTTGCCTTCGCGGTAGCGCATGTCGAGTTCGACCGCGGTGTTGCGCGCACGGCCGGTCTCTTCCAGCCACTCGAGCGCGAGCCGCGGCGCGAAGACGACCGGGCGCCGCATGAAGACCGCGTAGGTGACCTTGCAATCGCCGAACTTGCCGATCACCTGCTTCGAGCGATTGAAGTAGTGATCGGTGTAGCGCGCGATCTCGCCATTCTCAGGATGCGTCATGGCCCTCCCCCGGCCTCTCGCGCCAAGCCCGGACGTCGCTCAGACGGCCGGGCGCGCCCTTGCGACGGACAAGCGCTCCGCCTTGAGCTGCTCGGCGAGCAGGAACGCGAGTTCGAGCGCCTGGCTGGCGTTCAACCTCGGATCGACCAGCGTCTCGTAGCGCTCGTTGAGGTTCTCGACCGTGATGTCGGTCGATCCGCCGATGCACTCCGTGACCTCCTGGCCGGTCATCTCGAAGTGCACGCCACCGGGATGGGTGCCCTCGGCGCGGTGCACGGCGAAGAACTCCTTCACCTCACGCAGGATCGCGTCGAATGGACGGGTCTTGCGGCCGTTCGAGGCCGTGACCGTGTTGCCATGCATGGGATCGCACGACCACACGACCGTCCGGCCCTCGCGCTTCAGGGCACGGACCAGCGCCGGCAGCTTGTCGGCCACCTTGTCGGCGCCCATGCGGGCGATGATCACGATGCGGCCCGCCTCGTTGGACGGATTCAGCGTGTCGATCAGGCGCAGCAGATCGTCGGTCGGCAGGGTCGGGCCGGCCTTGAATCCGATCGGGTTGCGGACGCCACGCAGGAACTCGACATGGGCGCCGTCGGGCTGGCGCGTGCGGTCGCCGATCCACAGCATGTGGGCCGAGCAGTCGTACCAGTCGCCGGACGTCGAATCGACGCGGGTCAGCGCCTCCTCGTAGGGCAGCAGCAGCGCCTCGTGGCTGGTGAAGAAGTCGGTCTCGGCGATCTGCGGCGTCGTCGCCGAGTTCAGACCGCAGGCGGCCATGAAGTTCAGCGTCTCGTCGAGCCGCGCCGCGAGGTCTTCGTATCGGGCCGACGCCGGCGAGCTGCGCACGAAGTCGAGGTTCCAGCGGTTGACCTCGTGCAGGTCGGCGTAGCCGCCCTGGGCGAAGGCGCGCAGCAGGTTGAGCGTCGCCGCCGACTGGTTGTAGGCCTGCACCATGCGCTCCGGATCGGGCAGGCGCGCGGCGGCGGTGAACTCGATGCCGTTGACGTTGTCGCCGCGATAGGACGGCAGCTCGACGTCGCCGATCTTCTCGACGTTGGACGAGCGCGGCTTGGCGAATTGGCCGGCGATCCGGCCGAGCTTCACCACCGGCATGCCGGCGCCGTAGGTCAGCACGACGGCCATCTGCAGGAGCACGCGGAACGTGTCGCGAATGTTGTTCGCGGTGAAGTCGACGAAGCTCTCGGCGCAGTCACCGCCCTGCAGCAGGAAGGCCTCACCATTGGCGATCTTGGCCAGCGCGGCCTTGAGCTTGCGCGCCTCGCCCGCAAAGACCAGCGGCGGATAGCGGCGCAGACGCGCTTCGGCATGGGCCAAAGCAGTGGCGTCCGGATAGACCGGCATCTGCAGCGCCGGTCGGCTGCGCCAGCTCGTCGGCGACCAGTCTGCAGCGCTCGACGTGCGGGACTGGCCTTTCGCGGTTCGCGAATCGGCCCTGGAATGGCCTTGGATCGCGGTCATCGACTCCTCCTCGACCCGCGGGCCGAAGGGGCCGGCGGGGTGGGTGAACCTATACGTGCTGTGGATAAAAGGCCAGCCGGCAGACCAGCCTCGTTCTACTCCGCGGCTGCCCGGGTCGGGGTGGAATCCGCCCGCGCCGTCCGCATGGTGACGAACTCCTCGCCGGCCGTCGGATGAATACCGACCGTGGCGTCGAAATGGGCCTTGGTGGCCCCTGCCTTCATGGCCACGGCCAACCCCTGGATCAGCTCGGCCGCGTCGTCCCCCACCATATGGATGCCGACCACGCGATCGGTCGCATCCTCGACGATCAGCTTCATGAAAGTGCGCTGATGGCGTCCGGAGACCGTATACTTCATCGGTCGGAATGCCGCCGTATAGATGCGCAGATCGCCCAGCTGCAGCTTCGCCTGCTCCTCGCTCAGGCCGACATTGGCCATCTCGGGCTGGCAGAACACCGCCGACGGCACGTCATGGTGGTTGGCCTTGCGCGGCTTCTTGCCGAACTCGGTATCGGCAAAGCAATGGCCCTCCATGAGGGCAACCGGCGTCAGGTTGATCCGGTCGGTGACGTCGCCCACCGCCCAGATATTGTCGGCGGTGGTCTTGGACCACTCGTCGACCGCGATGGCACCTGCCTTGTTGAGCTGGACACCGGCCTTCTCGAGCCCGATGCCCGACGTATTGGGCGCGCGGCCGGTGGCGTACATCACGCAGTCGGTCTCGAACATGCCGCCCATCGGCGTGTGGACTTCGAACGGGCCGCTCTTGCCGTCCCCGCCCTTGGCGACGATGCGCGCGATCTCCATCTCGGTGCGCATGCGGATGCCGCTGTCCTTCAGCGCCTCATGCACAAACGTGCGGCATTCCTCGTCGAAGCCGCGCAGAACCCTGTCCCGCCGCAGCACGATGTCGACCTTGGCGCCGAGCCCGTGGAAGATACCGGCAAACTCCACGGCGATGTATCCCGCGCCGACGATCGTGATGTGCTTGGGCAGTTCGGCGAGATGAAAGGCATCGTTTGACGTGATCGCCAGTTCGGCCCCCGGGATCGACGGGATGACGGGGTGACCGCCAGTGGCGATCAGGATCTTCTCCGCCGTGATCGTCTCCTCGCCGACCTGGATCGTGTGCCGATCCATCAGACGGCCGCGCCCCATGTGCAGCTTCACGCCCGCTCCCTCGAGCAGGCGCAGGTAGAGCGCGTTCAGGCGATCCACTTCCTTGTTCACGTTGTCCCGCAGGGTCGGCCACGAATGGGTCGGCCCCGGCACGGTCCAGCCATAGGCCGCCGCATCCTCGAACTCGTGCGCGAACTTCGAGCCGTACATGAGCAGCTTCTTCGGAACGCAGCCGCGGATCACGCACGTGCCGCCGACGCGGTAATCCTCGCAAATGCCGACGCGCCCACCATGGGTCGCCGCGATCCGCGACGCACGTACACCGCCCGAGCCGGCACCGATGACAAAGAGATCGTAATCGTAGGCCATGGGTTATCCCCAGAGAGAACAAAACCTCAACGCGGCCATAATTCGGTCGCCGGGCGGACTATATCCGCGCCTAGACCCGGCGGTAAGGGAAATGGCGCGTGCATTGCCGTCTCCTGATACAACCCAGAGGACTGACAATGCCGAGATCTTCCCTGCTTGCGACCGCTTTCCTGTTCCTGGCCGGCCCTGCCCTCGCAGCCCCGGGAGACGCTCCTGCCCCGCAGGCCACACCGTCGACGCCGACAAACCGGCCGGCACGCACCGAGGGCGGTGTGATGCGCTACGACGCGAACAAGGACGGCGCCGTCACGCTCGATGAATGGAAGGCCGGCCAGCAGGCGCGCTTCAAGCGGCTCGACACAAACGGCGACGGCAAGCTCAGCCAGGAAGAGTTGTTCGCCCGCACCCCGGCCGTCGGCAACAGCGTTCTGCCCACGGATCGTCAGGCCGGTCGGCAGTCGAGCTATTTCATCCTCCTCGACACCGACAAGGATGGCTTCGTCACCTTGACGGAATTCCTGGCGGGCACCGAGCGCAACTTTGCGCGCTGCGACCTCGACAAGAACGGGCGCATCGACACGGCCGAATGCCGCCAGGCCCTGCAGCGCAAGCCGGCCGAACGATAGATTTCCCTCTCGCCCCAAAAGAAAAAGGCCGCCGGCACTGCCGGCGGCCCTTCATCGGGTTCCGATACCGTCGCTCAGGAGCCTTCGGCGGACATGACGTCGCCGAACAGGTCCCAGGTCTCGCCCTTGAAGCGCGCGAGCTGCACCGACTGGATCGGATAGTAGTCGGTCGGGCTGGTGTTGATGGTGATGCCCGGCAGCAGCAGCGGCAGCTTGTACTTCTGGTAATTGGCGGCCTGCTTCATGACGTTCTCGCGGGTCAGCGTGTCGCCGCACTTCCTGAGCGTCTCCAGCATCAGGTTGGAAACGGCGTAGCCGAACACATGGTTGGCGTCCGCCTTGTTGGCGCCCGGCATCCACTTGTCCATCCAGGCGACCCAGGCCTTGAAGTCGTCGGTGTTCTCCCATTGCTTGTCCGTGGGGTCCTTGAGGTACTGCGCCGTGATGATGCCCTGGCTGTTCTCCAGCCCAGCGGGCTTCATCACCGAGCCCACCGAAGCGGACACGTTGTTGAGGTACTGCGCCGGCTTCCAGCCGATGTCGGCCGCCTTGCGGATGGCCTGGGCGGCGGCCTTCGGGGTCGCGATGTTGAAGAAAACGTTGGCGCCGGAATCCTTCAGCTGGATGACCTGGCTGTCGACCGTCGGATCCGTCACCTCGAAGGTGACATGCTTGACGATCTTGCCGGTCTCCTTGCCAAGCCCTTCGCGGAATCCTTCGTAGTAGTCCTTGCCGTAATCGTCGTTCTGCATCAGCACGCCGATCTTGGCGTCCTTGACGTTGGCCAGGATGTGCTTGGCGTAGACGACACCCTCGGTGTGGTAGTCGGGCTGGAAGCCCATCGTCCACGGGAACTCCTTGGGCTTGCCCCACTTCGAGGCGCCGGTGGCCACGTAGAGCTGCGGCACCTTCTTCTGGTTCATGTAGCGATGGATCGCCGTGTTGGTCGGCGTGCCCAGCGTATTGAAGAGGCACAGGACCTTGTCCTGCTCGACGAGCTGGCGCACCAGTTCGACCATCTTCGGCGGCGAGTAGCCGTCGTCGCGCGTGATGAAGTTGATCTTGCGGCCATTGACGCCGCCCGCCTCGTTCACCGACTTGAAGAAGGCTTCGATCGTCTTGCCGATCTGGCCGTAGGACGATGCCGGGCCGCTATAGGGACCGGTGTGGCCGATCTTGATTTCCTTGTCGGTCGCACCGTCGTCATACTTCTTCTGGGCGAAGGCGGAATTCGCCCCCCAGACCGCGAACGCCGAAGCGCCCACCACGAAACTGCGCCTGCTGGTAGCCATTTATTCCTCCCTTGGTGACACAGCCAGCCGGAGCTTGTTCTGCATTCCGGCCGGAAAGAAGGCCGCCTTCCGGCGACTTTCCGACGAAGAGGGTCCAGGTTACGCCCGTGCACCCCGCAACTTGCGATAGGCAATGAACAAACCGCCGGCGATGCCCATCGGCATCAGGTAGATGATGGCGATCAGCAGGACGCCGAAGACGGTGTAGGCCGACAGATCAAACGGCAGGCCGAGGTCGTTGCGGATGAACTGGGTGAGCGACTGGGCGGAATTGTCGACCAGCACGTAGAACACGCCGCCCAGCACCGAGCCCAGCAGTGAGCCCATGCCGCCTACAACCAGACCGATCAGGAACTTGATCGACAGGAAGATGCCGAAACTGTCGGGGGCCACGAAGGCGATGGCCGAGGCCGACAGGGCGCCCGCGATGCCCGTATAGGCCGCGCTGATGCCGAAGGTCACGGTCTTGTAGAGCGCGGTGTCGATGCCCATCGTGTCGGCGGCCATGTACTGGTCGCGGATCGCCATCATGGCTCGGCCGCTGCGGCTGTTCAGCATGTTGGCCGCCGCCCAGAACAGCACGATCATCACGACCAGGCAAAAATAGTAGAGCCACTGGTCTTCACTGAGCGGCAGGCCGAACGGGACCTCCGGCTTCATCAGGACGATGCCCTGGACGCCGCCTGTCAGGCCCTCGAGCCACTTGTATTTCAGGATCTGCGGCACCGCGAGTGCTAGCGCGAAGGTCGCGAGCGCGAGGTAATGACCTTCGAGCTTGAGCGCCGGCAGGCCAAACAGATAACCGACGATGAAGCAGACGATGGCCGCCGCCGGGATGGTCGCCCAATAGGGCACGTTCATCTTGTCCATCAGGATGGCCGCTGTGTAGGCGCCGACTGCGTAGAAGGCGCCGTGACCCAGGGAGAACTGGCCATTGAACCCGGTCAGCAGGTTCAGACCGAGCACCGCGATCGACGCGATGATCATGGTGCTGATCAGGAACAGGCGATAGTTGGAAACCACATCCGGAAAGACCGGCTGCAGCAGCGGCACCAGGACCGCGACAACGATGGCGCCCAGCACCCACACTCTCGACGAGCCGGCCATGATCAGACCCTCTTCACGACGACGCGGCCGAACAGGCCTGCGGGTTTGACCGTCAGGACGAAGATCACGATGATCAGCGCCACCGTGAGCTTTTCGCCGTTGCCGATGATGTAGATGCCTGTCGCCTTCTCGAGCTGGTTGCCGGCGTAGGCCACCATGTTCTCGAGGATGCCGACGATGAAGCCGCCGGCCACGGCACCGGCCGGGTTGGAGATGCCGCCGACCAGGGCGCTGGCGAAGGCGTAGAGCAGGATGCCGCCCATCATGTTGGGCTCGAGATAGACGATGTGGGCAACCATGATGCCGGCCACCGCGCCCACCGAAGCCGCCAGGCCCCAACCGAGCGCCAGCATCCAGTCGACACGAACGCCGACCAGACGTGCCGACTGCGGGTTCTGTGCCGCCGCGCGCATGGCGAGCCCGAGCGGCGTGTAGCGGAAGAACACGAACAGCAGTCCGAGAACGATCAGCGTGATCAGGACCACGCCCAACTGGTGGGGTCCGATCACGCCCGCGATGCCGAAATCGCTCTTGGGGAACGGCGATGGGAATTCCTTGATCAGGTAGCTCCAGAAGGCGCCGGCCATCGAGTTGAAAATCGCCAGCAGACCGATGAAGACCACGATGATCGACAGGACCGGTGCGTTATGCAGCGGTCTCAGGATGAGCCGTTCGATCAGCACGCCCATGGCGAAGGAGATGATGACGGTTAGGGCGAAGGCGACCCAGAAGCTCATCCCCCAGCTCATGAGCTGCCAGGAGATATAGGTGCTGAACATCGCCATCTCGCCCTGGGCGAAATTGATATGGTCGGTCGACACGTAGATCATGACCAGAGCGAGCGCCACGCAGGCGTAGATGGCGCCGTTGGCGAGGCCCGAGGCGATCTGCTGAAGAAACTGTTCCATGGAGGCTGCCTCAGTAGCCGAGGTAGGATTTGCGGACGTTCTCGTCGTTCTTCACGACGTCGGACGGACCCGACATCACGACTTTGCCGGTTTCGAGCACATAGGCGTGCGTGGCGAGATCGAGCGCCAGGGCGGCGTTCTGCTCGACGAGCAGGATGCTCACCTTCTCCTCCTCGTTGATGCGGCGCAGGATGCGGAAGATCTCCAGCACGATCAGCGGCGCCAGGCCGAACGACGGCTCGTCGAGGAGCATCAGCCGCGGCTTAAGCATCAGCGCCCGGGCGATCGCCAGCATCTGCTGTTCGCCGCCCGACAGCGTGCCGGCCTGCTGCTGGATGCGTTCCTTGAGCCGAGGAAAGTAGACGAACACACGCTCCAGTTCGTCCTTCACCGCCTGCTTGTCCTTGCGGGTATAGGCGGCGATGCGCAGGTTCTCGTCGACCGTGAGCGTGGTGAAGGTGCCACGCCCTTCCGGGACGTGGGCGATGCGCTGGCGCACGATCTCTTCCGTCGCCATGCCGCGGATATTCTTGCCGTCGAAACGAATCGTCCCGTCGGTACGGACCATGTTGCAGATCGCCCTGAGCGTCGTCGTCTTGCCGGCGCCGTTGGCGCCCAGCAGCGTCGTGATGCCGCCCATCGGGATATCGAAAGCCACGTCGTAGAGCGACTGGGTCTGTCCGTAGAAGGCCTTCAGGCCGCTGACCTCGAGTAGCGCAGCCATCACGCGGTCCCCAGATAGGCGCGGATCACTTCCGGATCGCGCTGAACTTCAGCCGGCGTGCCATCGGCGATCTTCCGGCCGAAGTCGATCGCCACCACCTTGTCCGACACCGACATCACGAGGCTCATGTGATGCTCCACCAGCAGCACCGTGACGTTTTGAAGGTCCCGCACACGCTTGATCTGGCTCTTCAGCACCTCGATCTCGTCATGGTTCAGACCGGCGGCCGGCTCATCGAGCAGCAGCAGCTTGGGGCTGGACGCCAGCGCCCGCGCGAGCTCGACCCTCTTGCGGATCGGGAACGGCAAGGGACCCGCCAGTGCATTGGCGAAAGGCATGAGGTCCATGAAGGCGACGAGTTCCTCGGCGCGCCGCGCGATCGCCTCTTCCTCGACCTTGACCTTGGGCACCCGCAGCGCGTTCTCGAAGAAGCTGGTCGAGCTGACGCTGTGGCAACCGACCTTCACGTTGTCGAGCACCGACATCTTGTCGAACAGCGCCACGTTCTGGAACGTCCGCCCGATGCCGATCCTGGGAATGGCATGCCTCGGCTGGTCGAGGATGGTCTTCCCCTCGAACTGAACGTCCCCCGAATTCGGCGTGTAGAGCCGGCTGAGGCAGTTGAAGAGCGTCGTTTTTCCAGCCCCGTTGGGGCCGATCAGGCCCGCGATCTGACCGGGAAAGACGTCGAAGGAGACGCCATCGAGGGCGACGATTCCGCCGAAACGGACGGACACGTCGCGCACGCTGAGGAGCGGCGAGCCGCGGGATGTGGTTGGTCCTGCCATGACGATACTGGTTTCGCCGGCAGACGCATTACACGCGTCGACGTGGCGAAATTACCCTTGCCTCCCAAGTACTTGCGACCCTTCTACGGAGTCTGCATTTAGCGAACGATGACGTATCCGGCGGCGGGACGCAACCCAAATGGCGACGCGCCATGCTTTCGGCGCGATTGCGCCGCACGTTTGCGCGGCTTTGCAGACATTGACACGCCGGCCATTGCAACCGATACGAAAACTCCCCCTCCAAAAGCGGGCTCACCGCCGATGAATCGCATGTTTCGCCCGACCCTGTTCTTTACCGTCGCCTGCATCGCCCTCCCGGCGATGGCCCAAACTCCGCCGACGCAGGCGTGGCCGCAGAACAAGCCTCCGGCTCAGGCTGCTCCGCCAGCCGCCGCGCCGGCCCAGCCTGCCGCGCCGCCCGCTGCAGGTGCTCCAACGGCCTCTGCCGCCCCCGTCCCGCTGCCCCAGTGGTTCGTCGAGATCGACGTCGACAAGAAGGGCGAGGTCACGCGCGCCGAGTTCCTGAAGTACCGCATGAAGTCCTTCGAGGCGCTCGACCTCAACAAGGACAACAAGCTGTCGCTCGAGGAGTTCACCAAGGTCGTCGAACCGCCCGCGACGCCGGCCGACGCACCCGGCCTCCCCCCGCTGGAGGAGCGCCGCAACCGCGCCAAGGCGGAATTCCAGACGCTGGACACCAACCGCGATGGCTTCCTCGAGCGCGGAGAAGCCGAAGCGGTGGTCCATTCGGAATTCAACAACTACGACACGGATCGCGACAACAAGATCACGGAACCCGAGGTTCGCCTGATCATCCAGCGCTCGATGCAGCGCGAAGCGGCAGAACGTCAGCAGGCGGAAGCGCGGCGTCGCCAGGGCATGATGACCCTGAACGAGTTCATGGACATGCAGCTGCGCCAGGCCGACGAACTCGACAAGAACAAGGACGGGAAGATCAGCGGGCCGGAATACACGGTCCTCGCCGGCCCCGCGGACGGCCCGCAGGCCAAGAACCTGCTGCCCTTCGACATGCGCAAGCAGATCGCCATGCGCAAGTTCGCCGAGATCGACACCAACAAGGACGGTCAGATTGACCGCGTCGAGCTCTCGGCCTACGCGCTGAAGCAGTTCGGCGAGATGGATCTGAACAAGGACCGCTTCATCAGCGAGGACGAGTTCAAGAAGGCCCAGGAATCCGAGGCCGCCAAGGTTCGCGCCATCGTCCAGACGATGATGCCGGCCCAGCAGCCGGCGCAGCCCCGGCCCGCCCAGCCGCAGCCGCGTGGCGGCCAACCGGCGCCGGCGCCCGCAGGCCCGCCACCGGGCCTGCCCCAGGGCACACGCTGAGATGCATCGAAATCAAAAGCCGCGGGTCCGAAAGACCCGCGGCTTTTTCATGCGCCCTCGCTGGCGGAGCGCGCTATTCGACAGTGACGCTCTTGGCGAGATTGCGCGGCTGGTCGACATCCGTGCCCTTGGCGACAGCCGTATAGTACGCAAGCATCTGTACGGGGATCGTATAGAGGATGGGCGCCACGACCGGGTCGACGGGCGGCAGGATCACGGAAGCCGCAGCCTGCGATCCGAGCCGGGCCACTCCGGTGGCGTCGCTCATCAGCACCAGCTTGCCGCCGCGCGCCTTCACCTGCTCGAAATTGGATGCGGTCTTGTCGAAAATCGAATCGGAGGGCGCCACCACGACCACTGGCACAAGCTCGTCGATCAGCGCGATGGGACCGTGCTTCATCTCGCCGGCGGCATAACCCTCGGCGTGGATGTAGGAAATTTCCTTGAGCTTCAGCGCGCCCTCGAGGGCGATCGGGAACGAGGTGCCTCGTCCGAGATAGAGAACGTCGCGCGCCTCGGCGAGGATCTCCTCGGAAATGTGCCGGTACTGGTCCTCCAGATTGAGCGCCTCGTTGACGAGCGCGGGCAGCTCGATCAGCGCCAGTCCGATCTTCGCCTCCACGGCCGCGCTCAGGGTCCCGCGTGCCCGGCCGGCGGCGATCGCGGCGCAGAGCAGGACGGTGAGCTGCGTCGTGAAGGCCTTGGTCGAGGCGACGCCAATTTCGGGTCCGGCCAGTGTCGGCAATACGCCGTGCGCATCCCGGGCGATCGCGCTCTCCGGCACGTTGACCACTGCGAGGATCGTCTGCCCGTTGGCCTTCGCATAGCGGATCGCCGCCAACGTATCGACCGTCTCGCCCGACTGTGACACCGCGATGCAGACGCCGTCCTTCGGCATCGGCGGTTCGCGGTAGCGCAGCTCGGAGGCGACCTCGACCTCCACCGGCAACCGCGCCAGCTGCTCGAACCAGTATTTGGCGACCATGCAGGCATAGAAAGCCGTCCCGCAGGCCGTCATGGTGAGGCGGCTGACCTTGGCCCAGTCGACCGGCACCGCCGGCAGGGTCACCGTGCGGGTCGCCGGGTTCAGATAGCTGTGCAACGTGTCGCCGATCACCGCCGGTTGCTCATGGATCTCCTTGAGCATGAAGTGACGGTGATTGCCCTTGCCGATCATTGCGCCGGAGATGCCGCTCTGGCGGATCTCGCGAGCGACTTCCTGGGTACCCTGGTAGACCTTCGCCCCGTCCTGCGTCAGCACCACCCAGTCCTCGTCCTCGAGGTAGCTGACACGCTTGGTGAACGGCGCCAGCGCCAGCGCGTCGGTGCCGATGTACATCTCGCCGTCGCCATAGCCGACGGCGAGAGAGCTCCCGCGGCGCGCGCCCATCAGCAGGTCGTGGCGGCCGCTGAACAGCACCGCCAGCGCGAAGGCGCCGCGCAGGCGTCCCATCGCCGTGCCCATCGCCTGCTCCGGCGACATCTGCCGCTCGAGATAGGAGGTGATCAGCTGGGCCACCACCTCGGTGTCGGTGTCGCTGTCGAAACGGCGGCCCTCGGCCTCCATTTCCGCCTTCAGCTCCTGAAAATTCTCGATGATGCCGTTATGCACGACCGCGACCCGGTCGGTGGCGATCGGATGGGCGTTGCGCTCCGACGGCTTGCCGTGGGTCGCCCAGCGGGTGTGGCCGATGCCGATCGTGCCCGTGAGCGGCTCGTCCTTGAGCCGTGCCTCGAGGTTCACCAGCTTGCCCTCGGCGCGGCGGCGGTCGATGTGGCCGTTCACCAACGTCGCAATGCCTGCCGAGTCGTAGCCGCGATATTCGAGCCGCTTCAGCGCGTCGACCAGGAGGGGCGTGACGGGCGCTTTGCCGATGATGCCGATGATGCCGCACATGGGATCTGTCTCGACCGAAAGAGGGGAATTACTTCTTGCCGGAGCGTTCCGCCGCCGCCTTCTTGAGGGACGCAGCCCGGTCCTTCAGTTTTGCACGAAGCGCCGCCGCGCGCCCGCTCTTCGTCACCTGCCGGGCGCGGCCGAAGGCCAGCGCGTTGGCCGGGACGTCCTCCGTCACCACGCTGCCCGCCGTCACGTTGGCTCCCCTGCCGACCTTGAGCGGCGCCACCAGGGAGCTGTTGGAGCCGATGAATACGTCGGGACCGATCACCGTCCGGTGCTTGCCGTAGCCGTCGTAATTTACGGCGATGGTGCCGGCGCCGATATTGCTGCCCTCACCGATGTCGGAATCGCCGAGATAGGCCAGGTGGTTGGCCTTGGCGCCCTTGGCCATGCGCGTGGCCTTCAGTTCCACGAAGTTGCCGATATGGACACCGTCGGCCACCTCGGAGCCCGGGCGAATGCGTGCGAACGGCCCGACCAGAACGTTCCTGCCGATGCGCACGCCCTCGATGTCGCAGAAGGCGTTGATGACGGTATCGGCCCCGACCGTCACCCCGGGACCGAAGCGGACGTTGGGCCCGATCCGGACATCCCGACCGAACTTCGTGTCGGCCGACAGCCAGACCGTGCCGGGATCGGTCATGGTGACCCCGCCCGCCATCGCGGCGGCACGCAGGCGCTGCTGCAGGGCATGCTCTGCCGCCGACAGCTCGGCCCGCGAATTCACGCCCAGGAACTCGGCCTCCTCGCCCGCCACGGCGACCGCCTTGTAACCGCCATCGCGTGCGATGCGCACGGCGTCGGTCAGGTAGAATTCGCGCTTGGCATTGTCGTTTCGGATCGCCCCCAGCAGCGAGCCGATCAATCGGCCGTCGATACACATGACGCCGGAGTTGGAGAAGGCAATGGCCCGCTCGGCCGCGTCGGCGTCCTTGCTCTCGACGATCTTCACGAGTTCGCCGTCCTGCAGGATGAGCCGGCCGTAGGGCGTCGGATCTCGGGCGACGAACCCCAGCACACCAATGGCCGCCCCCGTACGGGCGCAGGCCGCGACGAGCTTGCGCAGGCTCGCCGTCGTCACGAGCGGGGCGTCGCCGAACACGATCAACACCGGCCCCTTGTGCCCCCCGAGGGCATCCAGGGCCGCTCTGGCAGCGTGCCCGGTTCCCAGCGGTCGCTTCTGCACCACCGTCGGATGGGGCGCGAAGGCCCTGGCGACCTCGGCGGCGCCGGGCGCGATCACCCCGATGATGCGGCTGGGTTTCAGCGCTTCTGCGTTGGCCAGCACATGCGCCAGCATCGGACGATTGGCCAGGGGATGCAGGACCTTCGGCAGCGCCGACTTCATGCGGGTGC
>Ga0209066_10002513_pt1 | contig 22204 bp, 18 predicted proteins | sample All_14_2_FD_187198 | JGI IMG/M metagenome (GOLD analysis project Ga0209066, IMG submission 187198) | Freshwater microbial communities in response to fracking from Pennsylvania, USA - Allegheny Zone_MetaG_DW_15 (SPAdes) (version 2) ... | reverse complement strand
GTGGGCGGTGGGGCATGGCGGGGTGGTGCTGCACAGCACCGACCTCGGCGAACACTGGGTGCGCCAGCTCGATGGCCGGGCCATCCCGGCCCTGATGCAGCAAGAGGCCCAGGCCGCGGATGATGCTGCAGCCCAGGCTGAGGCTCAAAGACTGATGCGTGAAGGGGCCGACAAGCCGCTGCTGGATCTCGCGGTGCAGGGCGATACGGTGCTGGCGGTAGGGGCGTATGGCTGGTTCCTGCGCAGCCAGGATGCCGGGCGCCACCGGGCGTCGCTGGCGTTGCGCCTGCCTAATCCCAAGCGCCTTCATCTCTATGCGCTGGGCGTGCATGAAGACACGCTGTACCTGGCTGGTGAGCAGGGGTTGCTGCTGCGCTCCGGTGATGCAGGCGCCAGCTTTCAAACCCTGCCCACGCCCTACGCCGGCAGTTGGTTCTGCCTGGCGGTGCAGGATGAGCGGCGCCTGGTGGTGGCCGGCTTGCGGGGGCATGCCTACGCTTCGCAGGACGGCGGCCAGCATTGGGTGGCACTGAGCGGCGCACCGCCGGTGTCGTTTGTGTCGGCCCTGCAGGCGCCGGGTGGCCAGGTGCTGCTGTTGAACCAGGCCGGCGGCCTGTTTGCCGTGGACCCGGCCGCCCAGCGCTTGGTGGCTTTGGGTACCGAAGGCCTGCAAGGCGCCAGTCAGGCGCTGTTGTTGTCTGACCGTGACCTGTTGGCCTTGACCCCCCTGGGCTTGAAGACGGTGGCTGTGACCGGCACGTTCACCACTGGCCGGACAGAGGCGGCACGATGAGCGCGCCCCTGGTTGCTGCACCGACGGCGTTGCAAGCCTTTGATCGTGAATCGGGTTCGTGGGTTGAACGGATGCTGTTCAACCACCGCCGCGTGGTGGTGTTGCTGTGCGCGCTGGTCACGGTGCTGCTGGGTTGGCAGGCCACCCGGCTGCAGCTCAATGCCAGCTTCGAAAAGACCATCCCCACACACCATCCCTACATCCAGAACTTCCTGCAGCACCAGGGCCAGTTGCAGGGGCTGGGCAATGCGGTGCGGGTGGTGGTGGCCAATCCACGCGGCACGATCTATGACGCTGCATACCTCGATGCGTTGCGGCGCCTGAACGACGAGATCTTCCTGCTCCCCGGCGTGGCCCGCACCGGCATGAAGAGCCTGTGGACGCCCGCCACGCGCTGGGTGGGGGTGACTGAAGAAGGCCTGGAAGGTGGCCCGGTGATCCCCGATGGCTACGATGGCAGCCCAGCCAGCCTGCAGCAACTCGGTGCCAACATCGCCCGGTCGGGCGAGGTCGGCCAGCTGGTGGCGCGCGATGCACGTTCCAGCGTGATCTACGTGCCGCTGCTTGCGCGGGATACCCAGGGCCAGGTGCTGGACTACGGCGTATTCAGTGCCCAGCTGGAGGCGCTGCGTACGCGCTACGAAGCCCAGGGCGTGCAGATCCACATCACCGGTTTTGCCAAGCTGGTGGGCGACCTGATCGAAGGCCTCAAGGCGGTGCTGGTGTTCTTTGCCATCGCCGTGGCCATTGCCGCGGCCATGGTGTACGGCTTCATCCGCTGCGCGCGTTCCACCGCGCTGGTGGTGTGCGCCTCGCTGGTGGCGGTGGTGTGGCAGCTGGGCCTGCTGCCCCTGTTGGGCTTCCAGCTCGACCCCTATTCGATGCTGGTGCCTTTCCTGGTGTTCGCCATCGGCATGAGCCACGGCGCGCAGAAGATGAACGGCATCATGCAGGACATCGCCCGGGGCGAGCACCAGCTGGTGGCCGCGCGCTACACCTTCCGGCGCCTGTTCATGGCCGGCCTCACCGCCTTGTTGGCCGATGCGGTGGGCTTTGCGGTGCTGCTGGTGATCGACATCCAGGTGATCCGCGAGCTGGCGATTGCTGCCTCTGTCGGCGTGGCCGCGCTGATCTTCACCAACCTGATCCTGTTGCCCATCCTGCTGAGCTATACCGGCGTCAGCGCCGAGGCCGCACAGCGCAGCCTGCGCGCCGAGCAGGCCCAGGCGCAAGGGCCTGGCCAGCCGGGCCTGTGGCGCTTGCTCGATGCCTTCACCCGGCCCCCTTGGGCTGGCCTGGCGGTGGGGGTGGCCGCGCTGCTGCTGCTGGTGGGCGTGCTGGTGAGCCACCACCTGGCCATCGGCGACCTTGACCCGGGTGCACCGGAGTTGCGGGCCGACAGCCGCTACAACCGCGACGTGGCCTATGTGAACCAGGCCTACGGCGCCTCCAGCGATGTGCTCGCGGTGATGGTCAAAACCCCTGAGGGCCAGTGTTCCAGGCTCGACACCCTGGAGCGGGTGGACGCACTGGAATGGGAGCTCAACCAGCTGCCCGGCGTGGAGTCGACCAACACCCTGGCCCTGCTGAACCGGCGCGTGCTCACGGGCCTGAACGAAGGCAACCCCAAGTGGTACGAGCTGCTGCCCAACCAGGACATGCTCAACACCATCACGGCCGGCGCGCCGCGTGGTTTGTATGACGACAGCTGCGGCCTGCTCACGCTGTATGTCTACCTGCGCGACCACAAGGCCGACACACTGCAGCGGGTGGTGGGTCATGTGGAACACTACGCGCAGGCCCACAACACCGCTGATGTGCAGTTCCTGCTGGCCGCTGGCAGCGCCGGCATCGAGGCCGCCACCAACATCGTGGTGCAGCAGGCCTGGCGCACCATGCTGTGGCTGGTGTATGCGGCGGTGGTGCTGCTGTCGTACATCACCTTCCGCTCTTGGCGGGCGGTGCTGGTGGCGGTGCTGCCGCTGGTGGTGACGTCCTTCCTGGCCGAGGCGCTGATGGTGGCGCTGGGCATGGGCGTGAAGGTGGCCACGCTGCCGGTGGTCGCGCTGGGCGTGGGCATCGGGGTGGACTATGCGCTGTACATCCTGAGCGTGATGCTGAGCTGCCTGCGCCAGGGCTTGAGCCTGTCTGAGGCGTACCACCGCGCGCTGGTGTTCACCGGCAAGGTGGTGATGTTGACCGGCGTGACCCTGGCCATTGGCGTGATCACCTGGGTGGCCAGCCCGATCAAGTTCCAGGCCGACATGGGCATCCTGCTGGCCTTCATGTTCCTGTGGAACATGGTGGGGGCGCTGGTGCTGTTGCCGGCCCTGGCGTACTACCTGCTCCCGGCTGGCGCGCAAGGCCTCGCTGTCGCGCAGGCCCGGCCACAGGGGCTGGTTGAGGGAGGGGTCTGACGCGGGTAGCAGAGGGGCCCGCATCGCCGAGCCGATGCGACACTGAGGCACCGCCCCGAGGAGACCCAGGATGAACCAGGCCAAACACGTGCGCAACGTCAATCTCAACCTCTTCCCGATCCTGTTGCAGGTACTGCGCTACCGCAATGTGACGCAGGCGGCCAACGAGTTGCACCTCACACAATCGGCGGTGAGTGGCTCGCTGCGGCGCTTGCGCGACCTGTTTGGCGATGAGCTGTTGGTACCGCGAGGCCGTGAACTGGTGCTGACCGACAAGGCCCGGTCGCTGCTGCCCATGCTGGAGCAGATGTACGCCGCGGCCGAGAACCTGCTGGGCAAGCCAGCCTTTGATCCGGCCAGCATCGAAGGGCGCTTTCGCATCAGCACGGCCGATTGGGTCAGTATGTTGCTGATCCCGGCGTTGGCACCGCGGCTCGGCGCTCAGGCGCCGGGCTTGAGCGTGCAGTTCATGCAGGGCGATCGATCGAACTCACGCGAGCTGCGCCAGGGCTCGGCCGATCTGCTCATCGGGCCCGAGAAGGTGAGCGACTGGACCAACCTCAACCTGTACGACGAAGACTCCGAATACGCCTACGAGGTGTGTTTTACAGACCGCCTTGTGGGCATCGCCTCCACACAGCACCCGCTGCCCGAAGTGAGCAGCGACCTGCAGGCCTACCTCGACCATCCGCATCTCACCTTCAACCTCGGCCCGCAGATCCACGCCAGCATGGAGCGCGATGTGCTCAACGCCCAAGGCCTGAAACAACGCGACCAGTTCCTGCTGCCTGAGTTCAGCACCTTGGCCTACCTGGTGGCCGCCACGGGCGCGATCTCGGTGATGCCCTTGTCGATGGCGCGGCTCGCGGTGGGGCTGCTGCCCATCCGCTTGTTCGAGCCGCCTTTGCCTTTTGAGCCCTTCAACCTGGTGCTGGTGTGGGCCAAGGTGCGCCACAACGACGAAGGCTTGCGCTGGCTGCGTTCCGTGATCCGGGAGAGTTTTGCCGCGGCCGCGGCGCAGGCGCTTCCGGAAGCCTCTCCACCCTAGCCGGCCGATGGTGCCGGCCCCCACCCCTGATTGACCCGCGATGAATGATGAAGCCTTGATCCACCAACTCGGTGACGAGCTGCACCAAGCCCTGCAACGGCGCACGCCCATCGAACCCTTGAGCCAGCGCTACCCGCAGCTCAGCATCGCCGATGCCTACGCCATCCAGCAACGCATGATCAGCCACCGCCTGGCCGCGGGCGAGCGCCTGGTGGGCAAGAAGATCGGCGTCACCAGCCAGGCCGTGATGACCATGCTGGGTGTGAGCCAGCCCGACTTCGGCCACATGCTGGACGGCATGGCCTACGGCGAAGGCGCCGTGATTGAAGCGGCCAGCCTGCTCCAGCCCAAGGCCGAGGGCGAGATCGCCTTTGTGCTCAAACACGACCTGGTCGGCCCCGGCATCACCGCAGCCGATGTGCTGCGTGCCACCGAGGGGGTCATGCCTTGCTTCGAAATCGTTGACTCGCGCATCCGCGACTGGCAGATCGGCATCGTCGACACCGTGGCCGACAACGCCTCCTGCGGTGCCTTTGTGCTGGGCTCGCGCCTGGTGCACCCGCGTGACCTGGACCTGATCACCTGCGGCATGGTGCTGGAGAAAAACGGCGCGGTGGTGGTCACGGGCGCGGGTGCTGCCACGATGAATTCACCCGTCAACGCGGTGGCCTGGCTGGCCAACACCCTGGGCCGCCTGGGCATCGCCTTGCGCGCTGGCGAGGTGATCTTGTCGGGGGCACTGGGTGCGATGGTGCCCGTCAGCCTGGGCGACAACCTGCGGGTGTCGATCGGCGGGCTGGGCAGTTGCTCGGTGCGCTTTGGCTGATCCGTCACAGACTTCCATTCCGGAGCATTTGCCATGACAGAGAAGATCCGCTGCGCCCTGATCGGGCCCGGCAACATCGGTACCGACCTGCTGTACAAACTGCAGCGCAGCCCCGTGCTGGAGCCCGTGTGGATGGTGGGTGTGGATCCCACGTCTGAAGGCCTGCAGCGCGCCCGCACCATGGGCCTGAAGACCACCGACCAGGGGGTGCCGGGCCTGCTGCCGCACCTGCTGGAGGACGACATCCGCATCGCCTTTGACGCCACCAGCGCCTACGTGCACCAGGCCAACTCCGACCCACTCACCTCGCGCGGCGTGTTGATGATCGACCTCACACCCGCGGCCATCGGCCCGTACTGTGTGCCGCCGGTGAACCTGCGTGGGCATGTGGGCCAGCAGGAGCGCAACGTCAACATGGTCACCTGCGGCGGCCAGGCCACGATCCCGATGATCGCGGCAGTCTCGCGTGTGCAAGCGGTGGCCTACGGCGAGATCGTGGCCACCATCTCGTCCAAGTCGGCCGGGCCGGGCACGCGCAAGAACATCGATGAGTTCACCCGCACCACGGCCGGTGCCATCGAGCAGGTGGGCGGCGCCAAGAAGGGCAAGGCCATCATCATCATCAACCCGGCCGAGCCGCCGCTGATCATGCGCGACACGGTGCATTGCCTGACCGAAGACGAACCCGACCAGGCCGCCATCACCGCGTCGATCCACCAGATGATCCTGGAGGTGCAGCAGTACGTGCCCGGCTACCAGCTGGTGAACGGCCCGGTGTTCGATGGCAAGAGAGTCTCGATCTTCCTGGAGGTGGAAGGCCTGGGCGACTTCATGCCCAAGTTCTCCGGCAACCTGGACATCATGACCGCCGCTGCCGCACGCACCGCCGAGATGTTTGCTGAAGAAATGCTGGCCGGCCGCATGGACCTGCGCGTGACCTGAATGCCCCCCCTATGGCCTGACGGCCGCCCCCTCAAGGGGGCAACACCAGCGGACCGGCAGAGCCGGATCCACGGCGTTTGCTCGGTTCGAACGGGTTCATGCGTCAAGGGTGGCGCCAAGCGCTGTGGGCAACTGAAATGAGGAGTAAATCAATGAGCGTTCAAGGCAAGAAGATCCTCGTGCATGACATGACGCTGCGCGACGGCATGCACCCCAAACGTCACCAGATGACGCTGGACCAGATGAGGGCCGTGGCCCAGGGCCTGGACGCCGCAGGGGTGCCGCTGATCGAGGTGACGCACGGCGACGGCCTGGGTGGCAGTTCGGTGAACTACGGCTTTCCGGCGCACAGCGACGAGCAATACCTGGGCGCGGTGATCCCGCTGATGCGGCAGGCCAAGGTCTCGGCGCTGCTGCTGCCGGGCATCGGCACGGTGGACCACCTGCGCATGGCGCGGGATCTGGGTGTGCACACCATCCGCGTGGCCACCCATTGCACCGAGGCCGATGTGAGCGAACAGCACATCACCCTGGCCCGCAAGCTGGCGATGGACACCGTGGGTTTCCTGATGATGGCCCACATGGCCAGCCCGCAGAAGCTGGTGGAACAAGCCCGCCTGATGGAAGGTTACGGCGCCAACTGCGTGTACGTGACCGATTCGGCCGGCTACATGCTGCCCGAGGACGTGCGCTGCCGCATCGAAGCCGTACGTGCGGCCCTGAAGCCCGACACCGAGATCGGCTTCCACGGCCACCACAACATGGCCATGGGCGTGGCCAATTCGGTGGCCGCGGTGCAGGCGGGTGCCACGCGCATTGACGCCGCCGCGGCCGGGCTGGGTGCGGGCGCGGGCAACACGCCGATGGAGGTGTTCATCGCCGTGGCCCAGCGCATGGGCATTGAGACGGGGGTGGACTTGTTCAAGATCCAGGACGTGGCCGAAGACATCGTGGTGCCGCTGATGGACCACCCGATCCGCTGCGACCGCGATGCGCTCACGCTGGGTTACGCTGGTGTCTACTCCAGCTTCCTGCTGTTTGCCAAGCGGGCCGAGGCCAAGTACGGCGTGCCCGCCCGCGAGCTGCTGATGGAGCTGGGCCGGCGTGGCATGGTGGGTGGGCAGGAAGACATGATCGAAGATGCTGCGCTCACGATGGCCCGGCAACGCGGTTTGATCGGCGTTTGATGAGCGGCAATCCGAACCCGCCAGGAGCCTCGATATGAGCCAGGATCCCACGCCGCGAGTGCCCGTGGCCGTGATCGGCGCCGGACCGGTTGGATTGACGGTCGCTCTGGAGCTTGCCCACCAGGGTGTGCGTTCCGTCTTGATCGACCGCGCTGCTTCGCCCACGCAGTTTCCCAAGATGGATGTCACCAACGGCCGGAGCATGGAGCTGTTTAGGCGATGGGGGCTGGCCGCGCGTCTGCGTGCGGCCGGTGTGCCGCCCGCGCACAACTTCGACGTCATCTGGACACGAGACTTCAACCAGCCGCCGGTGGCGGTGTGGCATCAGCCTTCGGCACAGGAACAAACCGAGCGTTTGCGGTCCTTGAGCGACGGCAGCGGCCCGCTGGAAGCCGACATGCGCATGCCGCAGTACACGTTCGAAGCGCTGGTGCGTGAGCAGTGCCGGGCACACCCGTTGATCGATTTCCGCGAGGGCTGCGCTTTTGATGCACTGGCGCAGGATCAGCAGGGAGTGAGCGTGCAGGTGTCGGGTGGGCCTGAGGCGGTGATCCGCGCGGCCTATGCGGTGGGCTGCGATGGCGCTGGCAGCGCCGTGCGGCGCCTGCTCGGCATTGCGCTGGAAGGTGAGGCACTGCCGCGCGCCGTGATGTTCCATTTCAAAAGCCGTGACCACGAGACGCTGCATCGGCACGGCCGTTTCTGGCATGTGTACGCACCGGGTGTGGCCGTGATCGCGCAGGACGAGGTGGATACTTGGACAGCACACTTCACCTGGCCGCCGGGCGTCGAGCCCGACACTGACGCCACGTTGCCCGATCTGTTGCAGCAGCGCCTGGGCGTGGCGGTGAAGATCGACGAGATCCTGCTGCACACCGTGTGGCAACCGCGCATGATGCTCGCACAGCAGTATGGGCTGGGCCGCGTCTTCCTGGCCGGCGATGCGGTGCACCAGGTTTTCCCGACGGGTGGGTATGGCATGAACACGGGCATCGGCGATGCAGTGGACATCGGCTGGAAGCTGGCAGCCGTGATCAAGGGCTGGGCTGGCTCGGCCTTGTTGCAAAGCTATGAGGCCGAGCGACGACCGGTGGCGGCCACCAATCGAGACTATGCAGGGCGGCATTTGGGGGTGTTGATCGAGTTTCAACGCCAACTGGCCGAGGGCGTGCCATGTGCGGACGTCGCACGGTTTGTCCAGACCCACACCGGGGAGAACACCTCTGACGGTGTCGAGTTTGGCTACCGCTACACCCACTCGCCAGTGGTGTGCCACGAAGCGGGGGTTGAAACCGTGTGGGAGGCTGAGCGCTATGTGCCCGGGACCTGGCCGGGTGGGCGAGCGCCAAGTCTGTTTCGCGCCGATGGATCGGCACTGTTCGACCACCTGGGCCCGGGGTTCACCTTGGTCGATTTCAGTGGTTCGGGCGCCCAACTGGTGTCGATGGCGCAGACCCTGGGGATGCCGCTGCACCACCTGCACGTCAGCGAACCCCAGATCCGCCAAGCGTGGGAGCGAGACCTGGTGCTGGTGCGCCCTGACCAGCATGTGGCCTGGCGTGGCCATACGCCGCCCGAACCGCAGGCCTGGCGCAGGATCCTGGACAGGGTGCGTGGGGCGTGAGGTGCGCGGGGGTCAGGTCGAGCCCGCCGCCCAGGCCACCCGCAAGCGATCGAGAAAGCCGTCGCGATCGCTGCGGAGCTGCGTCAGCACCGCCTCAGGCACGTCGGCAGGCGCATGCCGGGCTGCCCACAGCACCATGTCCAGCATGAGCGGCGCCAGATCGAATCCCTTCTCCGTCAAGCGGTAGATGAAGCGGCGCGCATCCTGCGGATCGCGCCGCTTGTCGATGATGCCCACGGACTCCAGGCGCCGCAGGCGCTCGGACAGGATGTTGGTCGCGATGCTCTCGCCTGCGTTGAGAAACTCGTTGTAGGTCTTGTAGCCCTTGAAGGCCATGTCGCGGACGATCAGCAGTGACCAGGCATCCCCCACGGTTTCAAGCGTCAGGTTGATGGGACAGGCTGAACGAGGGGAAGGCTTCGGCGTTTTCATGGGCTCTCCGGCTCGGGAGGCATTGCATTATCCAGGCGCCTTCGAGATACTTGCAAAATGCAAGTGAAAAGAAGGACCGCTCATGACCGCCTCGACGACAGTGCCTCAGACGCCAGCAGTTCCGCGCGCCGTTTCACACGGCCAGGCCTACCAACCGGTGACCGAGGTCGACCGCGTGGTCCGCACCGTCTGCTCGCCCAACTGCATGGGCACGTGCGGCGTCTACGCCCATGTCAAAGACGACCGCATCGTGCGGCTGGCGCCGGCCCCCTTTCCCGACCCCGGCTACGAGCGCATCTGCCTGAAGGGCATCGCGATGGCCACCCAGCGGCTGCACCACCCGGACCGGCTCACGCACCCGTTGATCCGCACCGGCCCACGCGGCAGCGGCCAGTGGCGCCGCGCCAGCTGGGACGAAGCGCTTGACCACATCGCCGAGCGCCTGCGCGACATCGCGCAGCGCCATGGCGACACCGCCAACAGCTGGATCACCGCCACCGGCAACTACGGCTTCAAGGCCGGCACCTCCACGCCGCGCATCGCCAACACGCTGGGCGGCACCTGCTTCACGTCGATGGCGCTGTCGGGCGACTTCGCCGGCTCGGTGGGGCTCATCACCACGCTGGGTGTGCCCTTCATGGGCAATGACATCTCCGAGATCGGCGGCGCGCGCTACCTGCTCAACATCGGCCGCAACGCTGCCGACACGGCGCACAGCGAGATGCACTTCATCTTCGACGCCATGGCGCGCGGGATGAAGTTTGTGATGGTCGACCCACGCTGGACACGCACCGCTGCCAAGGCCGACGAATGGGTGGCGCCCCACCCGGGCACCGACATCGCGTTGGCGCTGGGCATGATCCACGTCGTCGTGCGCGACGGCTTGATGGACGAGCCCTATGTGCACGCACACACCAATGCCCCGATGCTGGTGGACACGGCGAGCGGCCACCTGCTGCGCGAACGCGACCAGCACCCCGGCGGCGGCGATGTCTGCCTGGTGTGGGACGCTGCGGTGCAGGCGCCGCGGCCGGTGGGCACGGCCTCGCAGCCCCAATTGCGGGGGCGCTGGCAGGTGCGCGATGCGAAGGGCGTCACCCGCGACTGCGAGACCGGCTTCGAGGCCAACTGGCGCGTCTGGTCGCAGTGGACGCCGGCTCGGGCCGAGGCCGTGTGCGGCGTGCCGGCCGAGCAGATTGAGCGCATCGCGCGCGAGTACGCCACCACCTCGCCAGCGTGGATCTGGCTCGGCGCCGGCCCACAGCGTTACCACCACGGCCACATCACGTGGCGCGCGTACGCCACGCTGGCTGCGCTGTGCGGCAACATCGGCAAGCCGTATGCCGGCCTCAGCCTGCTGGACGGCTCGCAGATTGCGATGGTGGCGGCGCCGCCCAACGACTGGATCGCCCCGGGCGGACGCCGCGGCGCGGTGCTGCCTGGCACGCAAATGCTCGACCTCATCGAGCAGGGCCGGCCGCACCCGATCAAGTCGCTGTGGACCGCCGGCATCGGGCTGGCCTCGCAGACGCCGTTTTTCAAACGCTTCGTCGAGCGCACGCTGCCGCACCTTGAGCTGTTCGTCGTCACCGAACAGCTGATGACCGATGCCGCGCGCCATGCCGACGTGGTGCTGCCCTGCGTGTCGTACTACGAGGACGACTGGGACCTGGTCGGTGGTGGTGAAAACTGGTTCATGCAGCTGCGCCGCCGCGCCGTGCCGCCGGTGGGCGAAAGCCGCAACGACATGGACATCTACGCCGGCATCGCCGAACGGCTGGGCCATGGCGAACACTGGCGGATCGACCCCGAGCAGAGTTGCCGCGAGATCCTGGCGACGCACCCCGACCCGCGCATCCGCGCGGTCGACTGGGACACGCTGCGCCGCGACGGCGTGGCCCGCGTGCCGGTGCCGCGCCCGTACACACCGTTCCAGGACATGAAGTTCCCGACGCCATCGGGGCGCATTGAGCTCTACCAGGAACGATTCGCCGAGATCGGCGAAGCGGTGCTCGACCACAAGGGGCCGCTTGAAAACGCCGACCCGCGCCATCCGCTGCGGCTCATCACCTACAAGCATGTGCACACCACCCACAGCCAGCACACGGTGCTGCCCGTGATCAATGAACTGATCGGCCGACCGCGCCTGCAGATCGCCCCGGCCGATGCAGCCCTGCGCGGCATCAGCAGCGGCGACCGCGTGCGTGTGTTCAACGACCGCGGTGCCTTCGTGTTGCCCGCCGTGATCGACCCGCGGGCGCGTGCGGGCACGGTGAGCTTGCCGCAGGGCTTCTGGCAGCGGCATTTCGATGCAGGACACCCCTCTGACCTCGGCCACATCCCCGACAACGCGGTGCAGAGCCGCGTGATGGAGACCAACTACCCGATCTGGGACGTGGTGTGTGACGTCCGCAAGGAGCAAACGGCATGACGCAACTGGCTTTTGTGATTGATCTGAAGCGCTGCATCGGCTGCGACACCTGCGTGGTGGGCTGCAAGGTGGAGCACCGCCTGCCCGACGGCGCGTTTCGGTTGCAGGTGTTCGACGCCGAGCGTGCCCCCACGCCACGCCGTCCGCAAGGCGGCCATCCGGTGGCGTCGCAGAACTGGTTGCCGACGATGTGCCACCACTGCAGCGATGCCCCCTGTGCCGATGTGTGTCCGACCACGGCGCTGTGGCGCCGCGACGAAGACGGCCTGATCGTGCTCGACAAGGACAAGTGCGTGGGCTGCCAGCGTTGCGGCGAGGCCTGCCCGTATGACGCGCTGAGCTTCGATGCACACACCGGCACCGCCGACAAATGCACCGCCTGTGACCACCGCCGCGACGAAGGCCCGGCCTGCGCCACGGTCTGCCCGACCGGCGCGATCCACTTCGGCGACCTGCACGACACCGACTCCAACGTGCACCGCCTGCTGGCCACCCACGAGCATCGCCGCCTCAACGAGAGCAGCCAAGCGCAGTCCAACATCTACTACCTCGCGCCATGAACCTCGACGCCCCCCTGGTGATCGTCGGCGGTGGCCAGGCTGCCGCCCAGCTGTGCGAGCGTGCACGCAGGTTGGGCCACCGCGGGCCGTTGACGCTGGTCAGCGACGAACCGTTGCTGCCGTACTGTCGCCCGCCGCTGTCCAAGCAGTACCTGGTGGGGCAGCACCCGCCCGATTGGCTGCTCTACCGGCCGGCATCGTTCTATGAGCGGCACGGCATCGAGACCCGGCTGGGCCGTCGCGTGGTGTCGATCGAGCGTGAGCGTCACGAGGTGCTACTCGACGACGGCGCCCGCCTGCCCTATGCTGGGCTGGGCCTGGCGCTGGGTGCGCGCGTGCGACGGCTCGGGGTGCCTGGCGACCAGCACGTGTGCTACCTGCGCGGCTTTGACGATGTGCAGCGCCTGCGGGCGGCGCTGATCAAGGCACGCAGCGTCGTCGTGATTGGTGGCGGCTTCATCGGGCTGGAGACCGCCGCAGTGCTGGTGCAGACCGGCCGGCGTGTCACGCTGCTGGCTTCCGAGGCGACGGTGCTGCCGCGCGTGGGCGCGCCGCTGGCGGCCTTTTTGCAACGACGTCACACGGCGGCCGGCGTGCAGCTGCTCACCCATTGCCGCGTCACTGAGGTGCGCGTCCATGACGGTGATGCCGGCTTCGACGTGCTCACGCGCGACGGCGGGGTGCACCGCGGTGATGTGGTGATCGCCGGCATCGGCATCGTGCCCAACACCGAACTGGCGCAGGCCGCCGGCCTGGCCTGCGATGACGGCATCCTCGTGGACGACTGTGGCCGCACCAGCGATCCGCACATCACCGCCGCCGGCGATTGCACCCGCCACCCCAACAGCCTGTCGGTCGGCCCACTGCGGCTGGAAACCGTGCACAACGCGGTGGAGCAGGCGCGCAGCGCCGCCGCTGCGCTGTGCGGCCGCGTCGACCAGCCGTACCGCCAGGCGCCGTGGGTATGGTCCGACCAGTATGACCTGCGGCTGCAGAGCGTGGGCGTGTTCGAGGCCATCGACCACACGGTGCAGCGCGGCAGGCCGGAGTCGGGCGCGTTTTCGCTGCTGCACTTTCGCGCCGGCCGCTTCGTCGCGCTTGAAGGTGTCAATCGCCCGGGCGACTTTGGTGTGGCTCGCCGCCTGCTGAACCTGGGGCTGGGCCCGACGCCAGCCCAGGCGGGCGATGATGCTTTTGACCTGCTCGATCTGCTGCCGCCCAAGCGGCCGTTGGTGTTTGAAACGCCCTGGCCGCACCGGCACCCTGGCTCACACCCGACGAACGCCTGAGCCGGTGGTGCTGCATGCACCGCTTACGCGGCGGCCAGGCGTCGGCTGTCGTCAGACCGTTGCCACGCCGCTGATGGGCGCTCCCATCTGCGTCTGCAGACCGAGCAGCTGCGCGTTGAGTTGCTCGACGTCTGCCACGCCGCCGTACACGTAGAAATCGGGTCGCAGCAGCGCGGCCGTCCAGCCCTGTTCGGCCAGGAAGCTGCGTAGGCGTTGGCCGGGGCTCGCCGGGTCGCTGCTCAGCGTGACCACATGGATGCCCAGCTCGTCGACCACTTGCCGGGCCGCGGCCGACAGGCTCGCGGAAGTGATGGCAGCGTGGCACAGCAGCACGAAGCCGGGGTGGGCCAGCTGGTCCAGCCGCTGGGGATGATCGCCGTGCTGCACCTCATCGTGCGGGCCCAAGTGGCCTGCTGCGGCCTGGCCTGGGGCGCGCAGGCCGGTGTTGAGTGCCGGCATCGGAGGGGGCGGTGGTGCGCTGCCCGACAGCAGCATGGCGTCGCGTGCGCTGGCCTGTGCGGCATCGGTGATGCACAACAGCTGGCCACCTTCAATCACCATGCGCGTGAGGGCGGTGACATGGGTGGCCCGTTCGTCCTGATAGGTGCGCAGCAACTCGGGCCCGGCGCGGCCTTGCCGCACGGCGGCCAGTTTCCAGGCCAGGTTCCAGGCGTCGCGGATGCCGGAACACATGCCCTGGCCCATGAAGGGGGGCATCAGGTGGGCGGCATCGCCCATGATGAAGATGCGCCCGGCCTGCCAGTGCTCGGCGACCAGCGAGCGGAATCGGTACACCGTGTGGCGGATCAGCCGGCCCTGATCGGGGCGGATCCACGGCGCCAGCAGCGACCAGACGTGGGCGCTGTCCTGCATGTCCTGCACGGTTTCGCCGGGCAGCAGCATGAACTCCCAGCGCCGGGTGCGCGGGCCGGTGGGCACCAGGGTGGTGGGGCGCTCGGGGTTGCACCATTGGCAAGGCGTGAGCGGGCTCATCGTCCAGCCCGGCTGTGGGTCGACATCCACCACCAGCCAGTCGGCCTCGAAGCCCAGGTTGTGCCAGGCGCTGCCGATCTGCTTGCGCACCATGCTGTGGGCACCGTCGGCACCGATCACGTAGTGGCTGCGGATCGTCTGCCGCGCGGCGCCGGGCTGCCAGGTGTCGGTACTGTCGAGCTGGCCCGCTTGCAGTTGCAGCGTGCAGCCGGTGGGGTCTTGTGTGAGCTGGGCGGCATCCCAGCCGGCATGGCGCTGGATCAGCGGCTGGGCGTCGACCGCGCGGTCCAGCAGGGTTTCGAGTTCTGGTTGGTTGAAGGTGTAGCCCAGTGGGCCACCGGAGATGGACGTTGCGAGCTCGGTGTCAAGCAACACCTGCCAGTGCTGATTGAACCAGGTCAGGCGCGTGGTCGGGCTGATGAGCGCCTGCAGCTCGGGCCCCAGGCCCAGGGCCAGCAGGATGCGGTGGATCTCGTGGTCGAAGTAACACGCGCGGGGGATGGCGTGGGGCGTGAGGCGACGCTCGACCAAGGCCACGCTCAGGCCGTGTTGTGCGAGTGCCAGGGCGGCGCAGCGGCCCACCGGGCCGGCGCCCACGATGGCCACGTCAATGAGGGGCGGGGCGGTGAGGGTCATGGCTGGCGCTGTTCTTGCGCGATCAGTTGGTCGAGCAGCCGGCGTGCACGCACGGCCGCCACGTCGGTGGGCAGCAGCACGGGCTTCAAGTCAAACAGCGCCGGGGTGCCCATCAGTTGCTGGCAGGCCTGGATCATGGGTTCGTCTTCCTGCTCGAAGGCGCGGCGCATGTCGCGTTCGATCAGTGCCGAGTGGTCAGCGCTGTCCAGGTAGCGGTTGCGGGCCACGGCGAAGAAGTAGTGGGTGTGCTGCGCGTCCTGCGGCACCAGCAGGTGCAGGCTGGGCTGCAGGTACTGGCCGGCTTCAGGGTGGGCCGGGTCGTCGATCGACACCGACAGCGAGAGGTTGCAGGGGGCATGCCAGCGCATCACGCCGCGCCCGTCGCCGCTGGCCTGGGGCCAGAAGGGCTGCAACTGCGGCGGTGTGGGCATGCCGCCAAACAGGTAGCTGGCCTCCACCATCTGCGCTTCTTCGCGGAACTCGAACTTGAAGCGGTCGGGTGCCAGCATCTGCTCGGGTGGCGCGCCCAGGGTGTCGACGTGCAGGTAGGCAGCGTGGGTCAGATCGAGCAGGTTGTCGATCACCAGCTGGTAGTGGCCGCGCACCAGCATGTGGCCGACGACGGTGGTGTATTCGGCCGGGCGGTTGAACAGGCTGATGTCGAGGATGCGCGCCGGGTCGGCCAGCGCTGGGTCGCCCATCCAGATCCACAGCGCGCCCTGCTGCTCGACGATCGGGTAGGCGCGCACTGCAGCGGCCTGCGGGATCTTGCCGTCGCCATGCGGGTTGTGCTGGCAGCGGCCATCGGCGCCGAACTGCAGGCCGTGGTACGGGCAGGCGATGCGATCCCCCTGCACGCGGCCTTCATGCAGCGGTGCAAAGCGGTGCGGGCAGCGGTCACCCAGCGCTACCACAGCGCCATTGCTGCGGCGAAACAGCACGATGGGCTCGCCCAGGAACAGGCGCTGCTGGGGCTTGTCGCCCAGTTGCCGGCCCCAGCCGGCGCAGTACCAGCCGTTGCGGAGGTAAGTCATGACGGTCTCCTTCGTCGTGGTGTCAGGTGTCCAGCTGTTCCAGCCGCAGCACCGCCTGCACGGCAGGTCGTTGCCGCCAGGTGTCGAACATATGCAGCAGCGTCGGGTAGGCGCGCAGGTCCAGCCGCATCAGCCGCAACATGCCGTGCAACAGGAAGAACAGGTGCGCATCGGCCACGCTGAACTGCTGCCCCAGCAGGTGGGTTCGGCCGGTCACACGCTGCTCCAGCCAGGCCAGGCGCTGATGCAGTTGGGTGACCACCAGCGGGCGCATCACCTCGGGTGTGTGCGGGCTCACCAGCAGGCTGCCGCGCTTGTGCAGTTCGGTGGCCAGAAAGTTCAGCCATTCCTGCAGGCGGTAGCGGGCCAGCGTGCCGGCTGGAGGCGCCAGGCCGCTGGCCGGCGCTGCGTCAGCGATGTACTGCAGCACGGCGGCGCTTTCGGTGAGGATCTCGCCTTCGTTTTCGCTTTCGCCGTTGTCCAGGCGCAGGGCTGGCACCTGCGCCTTGTCGTTGATCTGGCGGTAGTCCTGGCCGTCTTCGGTGCGGCCGGTCTGCAGATCCACCCGGATCAAGCGGTGGGGCAGGGCCGCTTCCTGCAGCGCGATGTGGGCCGACATCGAGCAGTAAGCCGGGCGGTAGTACAGGGTGAGCATGGGGCTTGTTTCCTGGCGCGCGGGGCGTGTGGTGTTGTGGGCCTAGGGTTGGCGCGGGGCTTCCGCGGCCGATGGATGCGCTAGGCTGGTGAGTATTCGGTGCCTCTCAGGGGCACGCTTGTCTGCGCTGGAAGCGCCCATGACTGAAATGGAAGGCCACTTGCTGCTGGATCTGGACAACGTGGCCTGGCGGGCGCGGGGTGAAGCCTGGCGGGGCTGGGTGGGGCAGGTGTCGGCCGGCCTCGACGTGACCGAGCTGCATGAGGCTGTGCCCACCCACGGGCAGATTCGCCGCGAGGCGCTGGGGGCTGGGCAACTGCTGCGCCTGCGCAGCCCGGGCATGCGGCTCGTGCAGCGGCCGCAGCTGGCCCCGGGTGCCCAGCCGCCGCTGGTGCTGATCCTGATGGAGCAGGGCCGGGCCCGCATGCGCCACGCTGGCCAGCAGACGCAGCTGGAGGCCGGCCAGCTCTACCTGATCGATGCCCAGCTGGCGATGGAGTTCGACAGCGAAGCCTCCTGCCTGACCAGCTTGCACCTACCCCGTGCGCTGGCGCTGCGGCGTCACCCCATGCTGGCTGCCGCGGTGGGGCACCGCCGCGACACGCAGCACGATGCCGGCGCCCGGCTGCTGTGGAGCACCTTGCTGCATGCGCAGGCCGTGCTCCCGCAGCTCGATGCACAGCAGCGTGACCAGGTGCTGGGCGCCGTGCTGGAGCTGCTGGGCTTGCTGTGCCGACCGCGGCAGCCGGCACTGGCTACGGAGGCCCGCGTGCAGCAAGCCTGGGCTGATATCGAACAGCACCTGGGTGATCCAGCAATGACGCCCGAACGTCTTGCAGCGCTGCAGGGGCTCAGCCGCCGCCGCCTGGATGCCTTGATGGTGGCGCACGCGGGCCAGCCGTTGGCGGCCTGCCTGTGGTCACGCCGCCTGCACCAGGCGGCTGCGTGGCTGCGCGCGCCACAGCATGCGCACCAGACGCTGACGGACATTGCCTTCGAACTGGGGTTCGCCAGCAGCGCACATTTCTCGCGCCTGTTCAAGATGCGATACGGCGTGGCGCCACGGATCTGGCGCCAAGGCGGGGCGTGAGGGCTGCTCGGGCGGGCAGGGCGTCTGTGCCTGCCGGGGCGATCAGCTGCGCTGGCTCATGGTGTGAGCCAGTGATGTCTTGTCCTTGATCCCCAGCTTGGCATAGGCCTCACGCAGGTGGTGTCGCACCGTGGCCGGTGCGAGGCCCAACTCACGCGCTACCTCCTTGTACGACAAGCCCTGCGCATAGGCCTTTGCGCAGGCCCGCTCCTGGCGGCTGAGGCGGTCGCTCGGGCCGTGGCGGGTGAGCGTGACCAGCAGTTGATCGGCCACGCCGGTCACTTCCATCAGCACGTGCGTGCCGTCGTATCGCGGCACCACGCCAGCCGGCGGGCCCAGTAGGGCGGCCGGCAGCCAGGGCCCGAGCCAGGTGGGCCATTCTTCGCGCAGCAGTTGGTCGAAGCCGGGTTCCATCACATGCAGGATGCCTTTGACATCCGTCACGGCCAGGCGGGTGTGGGCGGTGCCCCGCTGGCTGCGGATTTGCTCGATCTGGGTCACACGGCTGAGGTTGAGCATGGTGTTCAGGTGCGGCATCAGCAGCGTCAGCCAGCGTTGATCCTCGGGCCCGAAGGGCGGCTCGTCGCCGGCGCGCGCCAACGACACATAGCCCACCAGGCTGGACAGGGGATCCACCGTGGCCATGCACAGCACCTGCCGCACGCCCTGGTACTGCGCCAGCAAGGCGGTCTGCGGTGTGGCCTGCAGATCTTGCGCGTTGAACACATGGGCCACACCGGGAGCCGCGGCGCAGCGTTGCGCCACCACGTTGTGGCTTTCCGTGAGGTTCAGCAAGTCCACGGCATCAGGCGGCATGTTCCACAGATGCGCACCGTGGGTGTGGGTGTGACCGTCCACCAGCGTGCCGGTGCCCCACAAGCTGGCGTCGAAGGGCAGCAGCGTGCGCAGCGCCCGGATCGCCTGCTCCTGGAACTGCTGCACGCTGGGCGAGCGGGCCGCCTGGTAGAGCTGCAGCAGCAGCGCGCCCAGCGCCTCGGGGGCCGCGGGCGTGGTGGTTGGTTGGTGCGCTGCAGCAGGGCTGTGGTTCATTTGAACGATGGTGTAAGCGGGAGGGTGCTTTTAGAGTCAAGCCTCGCGGCTTGCCCATCCGGACGCAGGTCGTCAAATCTATAAGGAGACATTGTCCATGGCATTCCTACGCAACACTTGGTACTGCGCCGGCTGGTCGGCCGACGTGAGCCGCACGCCGATCAGCAAGACCTTCCTGGGCGAGCCGGTGTTGATGTACCGCACCGAAGCCGGCCAGCCGGTGGCCATGAGCAACAAGTGCCCGCACCGCTTTGCGCCCATGCACCTGGGCCGGCTCAAGGGCGATGTGATCGAGTGCCCGTACCACGGCCTGCAGTTCAACACCGAGGGCCGCTGCGTGCACAACCCGCAGGGCGACGGCAAGATCCCCCAGGCCGCCAAGCTCCAGCACTTTCCCTTGGTGGAGCGTGACGGCACGCTGTGGATCTGGATGGGCGATGCCACCCTGGCCGACCCGAACCTGATCATCGACACCCACTTCGTGGTAGAGCGTGATCGGTATGCCGTGGGCCTGGGCCACCTGCTGGTGCACGCCAACTACCAACTGGTGATGGACAACCTGCTGGACCTCACGCACGCCCCCTTCGTGCACCCCAACACCGTGGGAGGCAGCCCTGAGGATTCGCTGGGTGCTGGTATGCAGGTCGGCTTTGAGGCAGACGCGGTGAGCGTCACCTCCACCTACTTCTGCGCCGACATGAAACCCACGCCGCAGCTGCGCCCGCTGTACCCCTTGCCCACGGGTGATCTGCGCATCAGCATGCGCTGGCAACCCGCCAGCAGCTTGGCCATGCGTCTGAGCATGACGCCGCCCGGTCAACCCGACGGCTCAGGCGTGGTGCTGCCACTGCTGCACTTGCTCACCCCCATCGATGAGCAAACCACGCACTACTTCTTCGCGCTGGCCCGTAACGTGGCCATCGACAACGCCGAGGCGGACGCCGGCATGATGGCCTTCGCCCGCGCCGCCTTCGAGCAGGAGGATGAACCCATGATCGCGGCCTGCCAGGCCCAGATGGGCACCACGGACCTGCTCTCGCTCAAGCCGGTGCTGCTGTCCACCGATGTGGCCACGATGAAGGCCCGCCGGCACCTGGATGCCTTGATCCAGCAAGAGGGCCGCTGAGTCAGCGGCAGGTGCCAGGGCACGCCGGCAGGCGCGCACGCTTCAAAAATGTTGATGGTTTTGGCCATCAACGGTGGCAAGCTACTTCCCTACTCATTTTTTTAGAGACACCCCATGAAGCTCTACATCAAGCCGGGCGCCTGCTCGCTGGCCTCCCACATCGTGCTGGAAGAGGCCGGGCTGGCCTACGAAACCGAAATCGTGGACCTGGCCACCAAGGTCACCGCCACTGGTGCCAATTACCGCCAGATCAACCCCAAGGGTTATGTGCCCGCGCTGCTGCTGGACGACGGCGAGCTGCTTACTGAAGGCCCGGCCATCGTGCAGTACCTGGCCGACCAGGTGCCGGCCAAGGCGCTGGCGCCTGCCAACGGCACCCGCGAGCGCTACCGCCTGCAAGCGTGGCTCACGTTCATTGGTACCGAGCTGCACAAGAACTTCAGCCCCTTCTTCAACCCCGCCGCGAGCGATGACTGGAAGAAGGCCGTGGGGGCGACGCTCATGGCCCGCGTGGGCTACGTGAACGAGCAGCTTGAAGGCAAACCCTACCTGATGGGCGATGCCTTCACGGTGGCCGATGCCTACCTGTTCACCGTGCTGAGCTGGGCCGCTTACGTCAAGCTGGACCTGTCGAGCTTCGGTGCGGTGACGGCTTACCTGCAGCGTGTGGCGGCCCGTCCGGCGGTGCAGGCGGCGTTGAAGGCAGAAGGCTTGCTGGGCTGATGCGGGTGCGCCAGGAGCGCCGGGAGGCGGTCTTGGCGAAGCGGTTCCTGCCGCCATGGGGCCCGGAGTCCGGCGCTGCCGGCTGGAACTGCAAGACCCGGGCGCCCCAAGCAGTAGCAAGCATCCCTGGATGGTGGCTGGGTAGCTGCAGACAACGATACGACCTTGCCGGAGCGCAACTGACGTATCACCTGTATTGGTTGGCTCGGGATAGATTCTGATCGCATAAGTCTGATTGGCGTGTCCCCGCCCTGCGGGGTCGGGCTGTTGCGCTACGCGTCGAACCGCCGTCATGAGCCGGCGTCTCGCCCCTGACGGGCTGCCATCCCTCACGCAACCCAGCCGGGCCGGCGTGGCCGGCATGTCTCACAAGGGGGCCGTGGTGTGCGCAGGTGGGTTTGCCGTATCGACCCACGCTACCACGCCGTTCTCGCCGTCAAGGTCTGCGCGCTCGCGGGGCGAGCGCTGGCGGCCTGCGGCCGTCTGCGAACCTTGACGGCTTGCGCTGCGCCGTGGTGCTCCGGTCTCGGGCAATCCCGCCCGATCCGAACCGGAGTTCGCCATGTCATCGTTGTCTCTGTCCTGTGTCGAATCGTTTCCTGCCGATGCACTGCTGGTGCGTGAGCAGGATGGCCAGTACCGACCCGCTAGTGCCGACGAGGTGCTGCAACAAGCGCGGGTGGTGCTGTCGCAGCAGGTCTGCCGCGGTACCACGCTGTCATCGCCCCGGGACGTCAAGGACTACTTGCAAGTGCAGATCGGCACGCTGGAGCACGAGGTGTTCGCCGTGCTGTTCCTGGACGCACAGACCCGGTTGCTGGCCTACAAGGAGATGTTCCGCGGCACGGTGACGCAGACCTCGGTGTATCCGCGCGAGGTGGTCAAGGAGGCGCTGGCCCAGAACGCCGCGGCCGTGATCCTGGCGCACAACCATCCCTCGGGCCATGCTGAACCGTCGCGGGCCGATGAACACCTGACGCAGGCGCTGCGCAATGCACTGGCTTTGGTGGATGTGCGCGTGCTCGACCACTTGGTGGTGACTGCCGCTGATTTGGTTTCATTCTCCGAACGCGGGCTTCTTTGAGGCCTCTGGGGCGGCTGTTGCCGCCCCTTCTTCCCGCCGCTAGGTTTGCTTTGGTGCCGGCCATGCATGGCTTGCAATGCTTCAACGACCGGAGCGGCTCGCCGCAGCTCGACCGCCGCGCCAGTCGCCGCCCTGCGGTCGGCTTGGTGGCACGTCGGCCGCAGAGCCGCTGCGGCTCGTGTCATGGCCGGCGGCTGCGCGCTGCTGCGCCGCCGGCTGTGGAGGCAGCCCGTGCGCCAGTCGTCCCACCGCGCTCCCCCCATC
>Ga0209066_10002512_pt1 | contig 22207 bp, 20 predicted proteins | sample All_14_2_FD_187198 | JGI IMG/M metagenome (GOLD analysis project Ga0209066, IMG submission 187198) | Freshwater microbial communities in response to fracking from Pennsylvania, USA - Allegheny Zone_MetaG_DW_15 (SPAdes) (version 2) ... | reverse complement strand
GCGCCGTGCCGCCGAAAAGCGGGGCGTATCCATCGTGTCGTATGAAGTGCGTTGCCTTGCCGACAGGCGCTGGCTGACGGAAGGCGTGTTTCAGGAAGAGGCGGAAGCCCTGGCCTTTGCGCGGGCGCAGCTGGTCGGGGCGCGGGCCGAGGCGGTTCGCGTCGTCCACGAAAAGGCCGGGATCGGCCGGCATGTCCGCGAACGGGTGATCTTCGAACAGATGGCCGCCGTGCGCGACCGGCGCGGGGCAGGCGCTCTGCCGGTCGAAACCGCCACGCTCTGCGATACCGTGATCGATCTCTATGCCCTGCCGGCGCGCCAGGTGATCGGTCGGGTGCTGCGCCACTATCTGAATGAGGAAGGCATCGCGGCGCTGGAGCTGCTGGCCGCGCCGGAGCGGTTGAAACAGCTGATCCGGCATGACGATCTGCTCAACCAGTCGATCAGCGTGGTGGCCAATGTCCAGGCCCGGCTGTATGGCGGCGAACCGCGCGAGCGGATCTCTACCCTGTTCGCCATTCTGGGCGAAACCCATGCCATGCTGGCCGATCTGGCCGGGCGGATCGGTCCGATCGGCGATGATCTGCTTGCCGGGCAGGTCGCGGCGCTGCAGGCGCATCTGGCCCGGCCCATGGAACCGGCGCGCCGGCGCGTCATTGCGCTGTGCGGGCTTGGTCGGTGCCTGTTTCGCGAGCGGGAGGCGGCGGGCAAGATCGCCCTGCTGCTGGATATCGTGAACCGGGCCGAAGAAGATGGGGATATCCGTGCCCTGTGTGACGAGGTGATGGCCGAAATCCTGGATGACCAGGGCGCGATGCGGCGCATGCTGGGCAAGCGCGCCGATCTGGCCGATGCCGCCCATACCGTGCTGCAGGTGATCACCGGGCGACGTGCGCCCGTGGCGGGGGATGACCCGATCCTGTCGCGCCTTGGCCGGGCGCTGGGGACGGGCGGCTTCCCCCAGGCCTGCGCCACGCTTTCCGCCTGGCTGCATCAGGCGGTGCGGTCGACCCAAAGCCTGACCCGCGAAGGGCGGGATGCGGATCGCACGGCCTTCGCCGATCTGGTCAGCGGCATGGAAACGCAGTCCGGCCTGATCGGCGGGCCGATGATGGCCGAGGCGGCGCTGATGCGGGCGCGCTCGGTGCTGTTCATGCCGGAGGAGGAACAGCGTACCGATGTGGCGCTCGACCGGCTGATGCGGATGATCGAAACGCCCAGCTGCCAGCTGGGCTATCTGCTCGACCTGCTGGACGCGCCGAGCGGCGCCCGCCTGGGGCCGACCCTGGCGCGCCAGATGGTGGCCGTGCTGCGCGACGCGCCGGATCTTGCCACCCTGACCGATCTGGCGGGGGCCGAGGCGCAGGATCTGCTGGCGCATTTCCGCAACCGGGTGACGGGCGGCAATCTGCCGGCCCAGATCCGCGAGATGGTCTCGACCTTTCTCGACCGGCTGGGCCTGGAAGGCGATCCGCAGGCGCAGGCGCAGCTGGCGGCGGAACGGGCCGCCGATCCGCATCGGGTTGAGCTTGCGGCGGGCCAGATGCTGTTTCAGGCCGGTGACCGGGCGGATTGCGCCTTTCTGGTATTGTCCGGGCGGATTGGTCTGGTGACCGTCGTCAACGGGCGCGAACTGCCCGTGGGTGCGGTCGGGCCTGGCGGGGTGGTGGGCGAGGCGGCGCTGAATGGCGCGGCCCTTCGCCCCAACAATGCCAGGGCGCTGCTGCCCAGCGTGGTGCGGCGCATCGGGCAGGATCGCTTCGATCAGGCGCTGGAAGGGCTGGCGCAGGCCGATCCGGACGCGCTGGCCGTGGTCAACACCCTGCGCGCGCGCCTGCGCGACCTCGCCCGGCGCGGCGTGGCGGTGTGATGGCCTGGAGTATAACCGCATGGTGATTTTTCGAGGCGACCCCTTGCAGTTTAACCGATCGGTGATATTTAGGTATGGCACGCCACTGTATCACTGGTCGGTTATAGGGTTTCTGCCATGCAGGTTCGAAGCGCCGACGACATCAGAGACCTCCTGCGGACCGAACGCAGGCGGCGTGGCCTGACGCAAAGCCAGCTGGCCGATCTTACCGGGACATCGCAGAAATGGATCAGTGATTTCGAACGCGGCCGGGTGGACCCGCCGCTTTCCATCGTGCTGAAAGTGCTTGTGCTGCTGGGCGTCGGCATCGATCTGGCGCCGCCCGTGCTTTCGCCGCCCGACGAGCCGGATCAGGGGGAGGATTTCTGATGCCCGCCGCCATCCGCCTGTATGGTCTGCCGGTCGGTATCCTGGATGTGGCCAAAGGCGGGGCGCTGTCTTTTGCCTATGATCCGCGCTGGCTGGAGCGCAGGCAATTGCCGCGTCATCCGCTGTCCCTGGCGTTGCCGCTGTCCCCGGATCGCTATGGTCATGATCGCGCCGGCCCGTTCTTCGACGGTCTGCTGCCGGATTCCCGGCAAACGCGCGAGGCGCTGGGGCGCTATCTGCAGGTGGATGCAGCGGATGACTACGCACTGCTCTATCAGCTGGGCCGCGACTGTCCCGGGGCGGTCACCGTGATGCCGCTGGATGCCAGGATCATTGCTGATGAAGAGGTCGAGACACGATGGGACATCCTCGACGAGGACCGGCTGGAAACCTATATAACGGCTCTGCCCCGCCGACCCCTGTTCATTGATGCCGATGGGGAGCTGCGCCTGTCCCTCGCTGGCATGCATCACAAGGCAGGGATCGGCGTGGTGGACCGCAGAATTGCCTTGCCCAGGGGGCGTACGCCCAGCACGCATATTCTGAAAATCGACATAGATGGCCTGCCAGGCTCGATCCGCGTCGAACATTTCTGTCTGCGCCTCGCGGCGGCGTTGGGAATGTCCGTGCCCTTCTCCAGCATCCGCATGGTCAGGGACATCCCCTATATGGTGATGCGGCGCTATGACCGGGTCGGCATCCATGGCCAGTTGGCCTTCCGTCGGCTGCATCAGGAGGATTTCTGCCAAGCACTCGGGCGGTTCCCGCGCGAGAAGTATGAAAAGGATGGCGGGCCAGGTTGGAAGGAGTGCTTCGCGCTGATGCGGCAGGTCAGCGATGTCGTCACAGCCCGAACACAGTTGCTGGATCGCGCCATCTTTCAGTTCCTGATTGGCAATCCCGACGCCCATGCCAAGAACTATTCCCTGGTCTATCGCCAAGGGAGCATCGAGCTCAGCCCGCTCTATGACGTGAACAATGCCGCTGCCTTCCGCGCTTTCTATAAGGAACAGCGGCCGCGACTGGCGATGTTCGTTGGTGGGGAGCGGGACCCGAACGCCATTACACCGCAACACTGGGAAGCTTTCGCCAAAGAGGCGGATTTCCGACCGGATTATGTGTTGCGCCAATTGGACGACATGGCCGGACGCATGGTTCCGGCCGTGGGCCGGCTGCTTGCCGAGCTGAAGGGTACCGAGGCGGATAGCGACCTGCTTGCGCTGGCGGGGGAGGATATCACTCAGCGATGTGATGAGGTTCGTGCCTGGAAGGTGTAGGGGCAACGCTTGCCCTTCGGAATCGTGGAGGGCCTCCAAAAATTTCCTAACTATAAGAAGCACAACCCCAAGATATAGCCGAAGAACTCTCTTCTGGAGCTAAAGCATGGATTTGGATTTCCCAAGCTCGCTTTCGCTAAATCCTCATCTGTCGTCTGAGGGATGGTCATGGGAGCGGTTTAGAGAACCGGGGTTCTGGGTTGGACGAGATGGCGACGGGCAGCGTTGGTTAGTAAAGTTTCGCGGAGGCTTCTGCGCTGTCAGGGAACGGGCATTTTCGATATTAGCCCAGGCTCTCGAAATTTCGTGTCAGAGTTCGACCTTTCTGACTGTATCGAATGATTGTCCGCCTATGCAGGAAATAGGGTCGTACGATTTATGTCAGTCAGCGATCTGGCTGCTTGACGAGCATGACCATGACAATTCGTGTCAGTCCTGTCCGTTACTCGAACTTGATAGCGTGTGGAATCTGAATCCTTGGAACGTATCAGTTCTACGAAAATCGTCTGTTACGAATGCCATCGACATAGCCCGGGGAGAAATGCTCGGAATGCTATGCGAGATGTGTGAGCCGCCCGGCCGACTGTTCACTTGTAATCATCGCTTTGTGCAGATCGACAACGAACTTATGTTCGCCCAAGGGGCGGGCGCGAATTTACTGCAATCAGATTGGGTCCATGAGGAAAATAATATCAAGGAAGACGGGCTGAAAGAAGCGACTATCCTATGTGAGTCCATTTTGTCGTTGAGTGAAGAAATATTCGACGCTGCCATCCGTATACCGGCTGGGTACAGGCCCCAAATGACCTGGTGCATGAAGGAGCAGATCGATGCCATTCGCCCCCGAGCCAATATGTTTTTGAATTATGCTCGTTTAATTTTGGGGTGACGGTGCGCTTCAGCGTTAGTCCAGCCCCTCATCGCTCCCACCGCTTGGCCGCATCCTCGTCGCTTGAACGGGCGTCGACCCAGTCCCGGGCGCCGTCGGGCCGGTCTTCCACCTTCCAGAACGGGGCCTTGGTTTTCAGCCAGTCCATCAGGAAACGGCAGGCGTCGAAGGCCGCCTCGCGATGGGCCGACAGGCAGGCGACCAGCACGATGGTTTCGGTCGGCTGCATCCGGCCATGGCGGTGGATGATCAGCACATCGTCCAGCGGCCAGCGGGCGCGGGCTTCCGCTTCGATTGCTTGCAGCTGCTTTTCCGTCATGCCGGGATAATGTTCCAGCGTCAGGGCGGCCACCGCCTTGCCCTCGTTCAGGTCGCGCACCAGCCCGACAAAGCTGGCCAGCCCGCCCGATTCCGGGTGGCCCGCCGCGAAGCCCGCGATTTCCGCGCCCATGTCGAAGGCTTCGGCCTGAACGCGCACCGTCATCGGTTCAGCCCCCCGTCACCGGCGGGAAGAAGGCGACCTCGCGCGCGTCCAGGATGCTGTCCTGCATACCGGCGAAATCCTGATCGATGGCAAGCTTGATGGCGCTGACATCCTGGAAGGCCCTGGCATGGCCGGGGCTCAGCGTTTTCAGATGCTCCACCAGCTGCCCGGCGGTGCGCACGCCGTCGGGCAGGGCGATCTCCTCCTCACCCGTTCCGGTTCGCTGCCTGAGCCAGGCGAAATACAGCACTTTCATAGCAAAGCCTTTCCGGCTGCCGTCGTCAGCCGCGATCCACCAGATGCTTCAGGCCGGCCCGCAGATAGTCGAAACCGGTGATCACGGTCAGGCCGGCCGCCGCCCAGAGCAGCACGGTTCCGATCTGCGCGGTGGGCAGGAAGGCCGGGCCGGCATCCCCCACGATCAGGAAGCCCAGGCACAGCATCTGGATCGTCGTCTTCCACTTTGCAAGCTGACTGACCGGCACGCCGACCCGGATTTCCGCCAGAAATTCGCGTAAGCCCGACACGGTGATCTCGCGCAACAGGATGATCAGCCCGGCCAGCACGTTCCATCCCGCCAATCCGCCCGATGCCGTCAGCATCAGGATGATCGCGGCCACCAGCAGCTTGTCGGCGATCGGGTCCAGGAAGCGGCCAAGCGCGGAAACCTGATTCATGGCGCGGGCCAGATAGCCGTCGAAATAATCGGTGACGCAGGCAAGGGCGTACAATGCGAAAGCGGTCCACAACCACACCTCCCCGCCCATGGCCAGGAACAGGATGATGGGTGGAATGACCGCGATGCGCGCCATCGTCAGCAGATTGGCCGCGTTCCAATGCATCGATCTGCGCTCCCCACACACGATTAACCCTGTGTACCTGACACCGGAAAAGCGATCAATCGAAGCAGCGCCCATTCGCAACATTTCTGCGGTTCCGCGCCGGCATCAATCCCGATAGCGAAGACGACGGGCCAGCGCGCTTGACTGTTTACCGCTTTGGCAAGCTGTCGTATGCCATCGCTTCAAATTATGGTGCTTTGCAATCAGTCGAAAGGGGCCATCCCAGGCCATGACCGGTTCCGTTATCCCCGTCATCCTGTCCGGCGGCGCCGGCACGCGGCTTTGGCCCCTGTCGCGCGCCGGCCGGCCCAAGCAATTCCTGTCGTTGCTGGGTGAGCGTGGCCAGTTGGCGGAAACTGCCCTGCGTCTGGCCGGTCAGCCGGGCTTCACCGATCCGGTTGTGATCGCCAATGAGGAGCACCGCTTCCAGGTGGCCGAAGCCCTGCGCACGGCGGGTATTGCCGCCCAGGCGATCCTGCTGGAACCGGTGGCGCGCAACACCGCTGCCGCCATCGCGGTGGCGGCCCTGCAGGCGGAACGTCGGGACCCCGATGGCGTGGTGCTGGTCATGCCGTCGGATCACCGCATCGTCGACCTCGCGGCTTTCCGCGCCATGACCGACAAGGCAGTGGCCGCGGCCAGGACGGGCCGGCTGGTTACCTTCGGCATGACACCCGACCGGCCGGAAACAGGCTTCGGCTATATCCGGGCCGGGGCTCCCCTGGCCGGGGTGGAGGGTGCCTTTGCGGTGGACCGCTTTATCGAGAAACCCAACGCGGCGCGGGCGGCCCAGCTGATCGCGGAAGGCTGCGCCTGGAATTCCGGCCTGTTCGTGCTGCCGGTCGGTCTGGTGCTGGAGGAATTCGCCCGATTGGCGCCGGAGGTGCTGGAGGCAGCCCGGTGCGCGCGGGATGGTGCGCGGGCGGAGCTGGATTTCATCCGGCTGGATCGGGATGGCTTCGCGTCTGCCCCGGCGGTTGCCTTCGACGTCGCCATCATGGAACGTACGACCAAGGCGGCGGTAGTGCCGGGCGAGATGGGCTGGAGCGATCTCGGCTCCTTCGAAGCACTATGGCGCGAGGGCGCCGGCGATGAAAACGGTGTTGTTGGCCGGGGGCCGGTGCGCTCGCAGGGGGTGGAACGCGCCTATCTGTTCAGCGACGGGCCATTGGTCGCGGTGCATGGCCTGTCCGATCTGGCCGTGGTGGCAACCCGCGACGCGGTGATGGTGGGCCCCCTGGGCGATGCGGAAGGGTTGAAGACGCTGGTTGCCGCTCTGGCGCGGGAGGGCCGGCCGGAGGCGCAGGATCACCCGACGGTCTGGCGGCCCTGGGGCCGCTACACCGATATCGACCAGGAGCCGAAATTCCGGGTCAAGCGGCTGATCGTGGAACCGGGTGGGAGGCTGTCGCTGCAACGCCATGCGAAGCGCTCGGAACATTGGGTCGTGGTGCAGGGCAGGGTACAGGTCACCTGCGAGGACAGGGTCTTCGAGCTTGCCGTGAACCAATCGACCTATATCCCCATCGGGGCGGTGCACCGGCTGGAGAATCCCTTCGATCAGCCGGCCCATCTGATTGAAGTGCAGGTTGGTTCCTATGTCGGGGAAGATGACATCGAACGCCTGGATGATGTTTATGGCCGGACGGAGGGGTGATGGTCCCGCTTGCCATGTTTTTGGCCAATTCGGTCTGTAGCCCATCGGCAGGCGGATGGACTTGGGGGCCGAATCGGCGCTAAGAACCCAACCCTCCCGTCCATGATCCATCATGCCCAGCAGGAAGGGATTTACCGATGCATTCCTCGCGCCTTGCTTTCATTGCCACCCTGATCGTGGGTGTCTCCCTTGGTCTGCTCGCCGCATCGACGGCGCGTGCCGAAACCTCCCTGGGCCAGTTCCGGGACTGGACCGCCCGCAGCTACAAGGATGGCAATGCGGAGGTCTGCAATATGTTCGCCAAGCCCAGCAAGGATGAGGGTGACTATACCAAGCGGGGTGACATCACCGCCTTCATCACCCATCGCCCGGGTAACAAAAGCTGGAATGTGGTGGCCTTCGACATGGGCTATCCGACCCAGGATGGTGGCGTCGTGATCCTGGAAATCGGTTCCGACAAGTTCGAACTGTTCACCAAGGGCGCGCTCGCCTTCTCCTATCCGGAAGATGACGCGAAGATCGTGGCGGCCATGCGCAAGGGCTCCGGCATGATCGTGCGCGGCAAATCGCAGCGCGGCACGGATACCACCGACACCTATTCCCTGTCGGGCTTCACCGCAGCGCATAACGCCATCAACCAGGCCTGCAAGGCGCCGGCCGTCAGCTGATGAGCAAAGTCCCCACCCGGCCTTCCGCAGACGCGCTGTCGCTTCTGGCCGGTCCCGCCGCCGAGGCGCGGCGCTGGCTGTTCGAGGTTGCCGCGCCGCTTTGGGCTGATATAGGACGGCTGGAATGCGGTCTGTTGGCCGAACGCCTGCTGCTGGACGGCCGGAACGATGCGGTTGCCCCTCGACGGATATTTGTTCAGGCGCGGCATATCTATTCCTATGCGGCCCTGGGCAGGCTGGGCTGGCCGGGGCCGTGGCGTGATCGTTTGGAAGGTGTGCTGGACCATCTGCTCACCCATGCCTTTCGTGAGGATGGGCTGATCATTCATCGTTTCGATCCGGTGGCTGCTCCATTCGACCGGCGCAGCGATCTCTATGATCAGGCGTTTTTCCTGCTCGGCATGGCCGAGGCCGCCAGGGCTACGGGACGGGCCGATGCGCTACAGGCCGCGCATCGGCTGATGGATGCCCTGGAAGCGCGGTGGCGCCATCCGGCGGGCGGGTTTCGTGAAGGTGACATCGCACCCGCGCCGCGTCGCCAGAACCCGCATATGCATTTGCTGGAAGGTCTGCTGGCTCTCCGCGAGGTGGAACAGGGCGGGCGTTGGAACGCGCTGGCAGGCGAAGTCGTCGGGCTTTGCGTCGCGCGCTTCATCGACCCGGGGTCCGGCGGGTTGCTTGAATTTTTCAACGAGGATTTAACGCCGGTGACCGTGGCGGAGGGCCAGCGGGTTGAACCGGGCCATTGCTTCGAATGGGCCTGGCTGCTGGAACGCGCGGCGGATCTGCATCCCGGGGCCCGCGATGCCTCGGGCCGGCTGACGGCCTTTGCCCGCGCCCATGGGCTGGACCCGGCGCGCGGTGTCGCCATCGATGCTGCCAGCCTGAACGGTGAGCCGCAGGACTTGGCGGCCCGTCTCTGGCCGCAGACGGAACGGATGAAAGCGGCGTTGGCGCGGCTGCGGCGCCTGGGTGATCGTGCCGAGGCGGAAGAGGCGCTGGCCGCCTTCCGAGGCCTGCAGCCCTATCTCGCCATGCCGGTGCCCGGGACTTGGCGCGATCGCATGTTGGCCGATGGCAGCTGGGTGGAGGAGCCGGCGCGGGGCAGCTCGCTCTACCACATCACCTGCGCCTATGCCGAGCTGATCGATCTGGCCGGGATCTAGCGGCCAAGGCCTGATCCCATCCCGCTTGGGGTTGCCTGTCGCGCAGGCCCCTCTGTATAGTCCGGAAATCCTCTGATTTCGGAGCGTTTGGCTATGCCGCTCGACCGTCCCGTTCCCTTCGGCCGTCCCCAGATCGACGAGAGCGAGATCGAGGCGGTGGCTGCGGTCCTGCGCTCCGGCATGCTGGTGCATGGCAAGGTCACGCATGATTTCGAGCATGCCTTTGCTGAAAGGATGGGCGTGAGGCATGCGGTGGCGGTGTCCAGCTGCACGGCGGGGCTGCATCTGTCCTTGTTCGTGAAGAATATCGGGCCGGGCGACCGGGTGGCGGTTCCGGCCATGACGCATGTGGCAACCGCCCATGCCGTGGAATTGCTGCGGGCAACCCCGGTTTTCATCGATGTTGACCCCGCAACGGGGAATATGGACCCCGACCGGCTGGCCGAGGCGGCCAAAGACGGGCTTTCGGCCATCATGCCGGTGCATTATCTGGGCCTGCCCTGCGACATGGACCTGATCAACGCGGTGGCGGAAGCCGTCGGCGCCTTCGTGGTGGAAGACTGCGCGTTGGCGCTGGATGCCGATTACGGCGACCGCAAGGCCGGGCGGCTGGGGCTGTGCGGTTCCTTTTCCTTCTATCCGGTCAAGCATATGACCACGATCGAAGGCGGCATGGTGACGACCGATGACGATGATCTGGCCTTCCAGCTGACCAAGCGGCGCAGCTTCGGCTATAATCGCCAGGTGGGGGACCGGGCGCGACCGGGCCTGTATGATGTTGACGCGCTGGGCTTCAATTATCGCATGAGCGAGGTCGCGGCGGCGGTGGGTCTGGCACAGCTTGCCAAGCTGGACGGTTTCCAGGCGGCCCGCACCGCCAATCACCGGGCCTTGGCGGCGGAGCTGGCTGGGATTGAAGGCGTGACCGTTTTCCCCGACAGCCGGGGTAAATCCCGCTCCTCCCATTACTGCCTGAATGTGGTGATGCCGCGCGACGGGTCGCTGTCGCGCGATGCGGTGCAGGATGCGTTGAAGGCCCGCAATGTCGGCACCTCCATTCACTATCCGGGCGCGGTGCCGCTGTTCACCTATTACCGCGAAAAATACGGCTACCGGCCGGGTCAGTTCCCGGTTGCGGAATGGCTGGGTGACGCTACGATCTCCCTGCCTGTCGGCCCGCATCTGGAGCCGGGGGAGGCCAAGGCCATCGGCGAAGCCGTGGCTGATGCGGTGGCGGAGGTGCGTGGGGCATGAAAATCGACGTCCGGGACCCGCCGCGGCGCTTTCCCGTCGGAATCGAGTGCATCGAGCTGGCCCATACCGCCGATATCGAACTGGTCCCCGACGAGATGGTGACCTTCACCGATGGGGAAGGTCGCGAATATGATGTGACGCGCAAGGATTGGGGCTGGTACGCGACGCCGTCTTTGGCCGGGCGGCTGTCCCGTTTCGGCTATCGCGCGGCCCTGATGCGCAATATCGACACACGGCAATGCTTCCTGGTGCTGGTGGAATCCGGCAAGGAAGCGGCCTGGCGGGCCTATAACCGGGCGGAGCGGCAGGAAGTGCTGCTCTGGCTGGATGATTTTGACAGGCTGTCGGCCATGCCTGCGGAAGAAGGGTGGCAGGAATGAGTGGCGCGGAGAAAGACAGGGTCGAACGCGCCATCGCCGCCTGTTACGCGACCTGGGCCGACAATTACTATGACCAGTATTACGGGCAGGCGGCGGCCTATCCCCCGATCCATGCCGATCTGATCCTGGATTGCCTGCTGCGGGGCGGGGTCAGGACCGTGCTGGATGCCGGCTGCGGCCCGGCCAGCTTCCTGAAGCATATGGGCGATGCGCCCCTGGACTGGCACGGTTTCGACCTGACCCCGGAAATGGTGGAGGAGGCGCGCCGCGTCGCCGATGCCATGGGTCGCGAATCTGCCCGGACCTGGGTCGGCAGCGTGCTGGACGATGCGGCCTTCACCCCGCCCGGCGACAGGATTGGCTTCGACGGCGCGGTGATGGTGGGCGTGATGCCCCATATCCCGTCCGAGGCGGATGAGCCCGTGCTGCGGCGTCTGAAAGAAGCGGTCGAGCCCGGCGGGTTGCTGATCGCCGAGGCGCGCAACGCCCTGTTCGGCCTGTTCACGCTGAACCGGCCGAGTTTCGAACTGTTTGCATCCCGCCTGATCGACTGGCCCGCCTTGATGGGCCAGGCCAGCGGCGACGAGGCCGCGACCCTGACCGGCCTGAAGGAGGCGCTGGCGGGGCGGTTCCGCATGGATCTGCCACCGATCCGCACCGGCAAGGCGGGGGAGGCGGGCTATGACGAGGTGCTGTCGCGCACCCATGTACCTTTTGAGCTGGCTGATGCCGCGAAACGGGCGGGCTGGGTCGATGTGGAGCTGCTTTATGTGCATTTCCATGCCCTGCCGCCGATGTTCGAGCGCGCGGTGCCCGGCCTGTTCCGCGAGGCGAGCCTTGCCATGGAAAACCCGCGCGACTGGCGCGGCGTGGTGATGGCCTCCACCTTCCTGGTCCTGGGGCGCCGCCCGACATGATCCGCGTGGGCCGGGCGGACGATTATAATATCTGGTCGCATTCCCGGCATATGCGCGATTTGTACCGTGCGCGTGCCCGCGACGAGGCGGAAGAGATGACCTGCGCCGGCCAGGCCGCCCAGATCCTGGCGGAGCTGGCGAAGCCCGGCGAAACCCTGTTCGACGCCGGCTGTGGTTCGGGCTGGTTCTTCCATGCGCTGCGGCGCCGGTCGATCCCGCTCGATTACTGGGGCATGGACAAGACCGAAGCCTTCATCGAGATCGGCCGGCAGGAACTGGCCGCGTTCGGCCTGCCGCCGGAGCGTTTGCTGCTGGGCGAGATCGAATATGCCGAAGGCGCGGCCGATCATGTGCTGTGCATGAATGTGTTGTCGAATATCGACCATTGGATGCGCGCGCTCGACCGGCTTTGCGCGGTGGCGCGCAGAAGCCTGATTCTGCGCGAATCGGTGCGCCCGATGGCGGAATCCACCCTGGTGACGGATCGATTCCTCGATCCGGGTGTCGATCTGAAAGTGCATGTGAATGCCTATGCCCGCTTCGAGCTGGAGCAGTTCCTGATCGCGCGGGGGTTTTCCGTGCGCTGGGAGGTCGACTGGCGTACCGGCGGGGCACCGGAAAACGTGATCGGCTATCCGCATTGGTGGAATTTCCTGGTCGCCGAGAAAAAGGACATGGTTGGATGAGCAGGATCGCTGGGCTGACCGGAGGAAGTGACGAGGCACGCGCGCGCAAGCTGGCCTCTATCCTGGCGCTCTATCCGGGGCGCGCGGTGCAGCGGCGCGACGGACCCTTCGGCGCCTTGGGCCTGAAGCCGCACGGGCCGGGCGGGCTGACCCGCCATCCCAAGGGCCTGCTGGCGCTGGACGGGCTGCTGTATGACCTGCCGGAACGCCGGGCGGCGGTCGGCTTGCCGCAGGGCAGTGATGTCGAAGTGCTGGCCGAGCTGATTGCGCGCCATGGCGTGCCGGGCGCCCTGGCCCGGGTGAAAGGGGATTTCGCCCTGGCCTGGATGGAGGCGCAGACGGGCACGCTATGGCTGGCCCGCGACCCGTTCGGGCTCAGGCCCTTATACCATGCCAGAAGCGGCGGGGGCTGGGCCTTCTCCTCCCAGCCGCGCGGCCTGTTATATCTGGAGGATGTGCCGGCCACCCCGGATCGCGGCTTTCTGGCGCGCTATGGGGCCATGCATTACCGCATGATCGACAATGAGCCGGACCGGTCGCCCTATGCCGCGATAAGCCAGGTTGTGGCCGGAACCGCCCTGCGTCTGGGTTCCGACGGATCGGCGGCCAGCCATACCTATTGGAAGATGGAGGATCGCGGCGATTTCGACCGGTCCGAGGAGGATCTGGCGGAGGAGTATCGCGCCAGGCTGCAGGATTCGGTAGCCCGCCGGATCGCGCGCTTCCCCAAGCGGGCTTTCACCCTATCGGGCGGTATGGATTCCTCCTCGGTGCTGGCTTCGGCGGTGGCGATAGAGGACCGCAAACAGATCGCCTTTTCCACGCTCTACGAGGATCCGACCTATGATGAGCGCGAGGAAATTGCCGATATGCTGGCGAACCATGTTGCCGATTGGCGCCGGGTCGTACTGCCGGATGCGATTGATATCGCGGGCGATGTCGACCGGCTGGTCGCGCTGCATGACGAGCCGGTGGCGACCGCGACCTGGCTCAGCCATATGCGGCTGTGCCGGCAGGCGGCCTCGGGCGGGGAATTCGATTCGATCTTCGGCGGGCTGGGCGGCGACGAGTTGAACGCCGGGGAGTATGAGTATTTCCCGCTGCATTTCGCCGATCTGAAATATGCCGGTCAGGATGCCGCACTGGATCGTGAGATCGCGCTCTGGGCCGAATATCACGACCATCCGGTCTTCAAGAAGGATCGGACGGTTGCCGAGGATCTGATCGCGCGGCTGACTGATCCCGATCATCCAGGGGTCTGCCTGCCGGATCGCAGAAGGCTGGGGCGCTATCTGCATGTGCTGTCGCCAGACTTTGCGGAATTCCGTGACTATGCGCCGGTCATGGAAACCGTTTTCTCCTCCTGTCTGAAAACCAGGACCTGGCAGGATCTGTCGCGGGAGACGCTGCCCTGCTGCGTGCGGGCGGAAGACCGGCATGGGTCGGCCTATGGGTTGCCGCCGGTGCTGCCTTTCCTGGACCGGGAATTGGTGGAATTCATGTATCAGGTGCCGGGTTCGCTCAAAATCCGCGACGGTATCACCAAGCGCCTGCTGCGCCGGGCGATGATCGGCGTGCTGCCGGAAGCGACCCGCAATCGGGTGAAGAAAACCGGCTGGAACGCCCCTGCGCATCGCTGGTTTTCCGGCCCCGGCGCGCAGATGCTGCGCGATCTGGCCCATTCCGCGGTATTCGACGATGTGGGCCTGTATGATCGCAATGCGGTTCTTGCCATCATCGATGATCACGAACGGATAGTGACAAGCGGCGCGGTGGAAGATAATCACATGATGTTCCTGTGGCCCTTCCTGAACATCATGCGATGGCAGGGCTGGCTCAAGGATGGCGGCTTCCGTCGTCCCATCGTGGTCTGAGTTCCCATGCGTCTGCTTGTTGCTTCCGCCGTCAACCAGATTGGCTTCTTCGCCCTGCCGGAGGCGGTGGCGCGCGGGCATGAGGTGTTCGCCAGCCGCCGCAGCCGGCGCTTCGCGCAGGACCCGGCCCCGGTTACCTGGATGGATGAGCCGGAATCCGTGGCGCCGGAGGGGCTGATTGTCTGTGGTCCGCTTGAGCTGGCGGCACCCCTGGTCGAACGGCTGGCGCCGCATGGTCTGAAGGCGGTTGTTGCCTTCGGCTCGGCCTCCATCCACTTCAAGCAGCGCTCGACCGATCCGGATGACCGGGCGCTGGTTGCGCGCCTGCGCGAGGGGGAGGCTGCCCTGCGCGCCGCCTGCGTGGCGCATGGGATTTCGGGAACGATCCTGCGGCCGACCCTGATCTATGGCTGCGGTCTGGACGAGAATGTGACCATGCTGGCCGGGCTGATCCGACGCCTGCCAGTGCTGCCGGTTCCGGTGGGGGCGCATGGTCTGCGCCAGCCGGTGCATGCGCGCGATCTGGCGATCCTGGCGCTGAAGGCGGTCGAAGCGGCCCGGCCGGGCTTCGAGGCCTATGACGCCCCGGGCGGGGAGGCGCTGCCCTATTCCGCCATGCTGCGTCGGGTGGCGCGGCTGCTGGGCCTCTGGCGGCCGGTGATTGCCGTACCGGGTCTGATCGGTGCCTATACCCTGGCCCGCAGGCTGGGCTTCCTGACTGCCGGCCCGTCGCCGGTGCAGCTGGAGCGCATGTGCAAGCCCCTGGCCGTGGATGGCGGCCCGGCTTTCCTGGCCTTCGATTGGCAGCCGCAGGGTTTCCTGGCGGGTGGTCCTACCGATCTGGACAATCCCGCCGCGCGGGTCGTCAGGGATACGGTGCCGTGATGGCATCCATCGGGGCCTGGCTGTTCGCCATAGCGCTGTTCGCGCTGGGTCCCGTGGCGGTGTTGGCGTCGACGCAGACCACCATCGTGCTGGGCGGGGCGGCTACGGCCGGGCTTCTGCTGCTGATCGGCCGACGCGTGGCCGCGCCATTTGAATGGCGCCCATTCGCGCGGTTCTGGCCCTGGGCGGTCTGGCTGTTCCTGCTCTATGTCGCGGCCAGCGATGAATGGGTGCCGCTTTATGGCTATGGCCTGGATCGGGCCTGGCGGGTGGGTGTGTCCGTCATCCTGGCGAGCATTGCCTGGCAGGGCGCGACGCGGCTGGAGGAGCCGGAGCGCGCGCGGGCCAGGCTGGCTCTGCTGGCTGGTCTAGCATTGGCGGTCGTCCTGCTGCTGAGTGAACGGGCAACCGGCAATGCCCTGCTTTCCGCGATCAGCGGTGAGGACCTGTCCATCTGGACGCCGGCGCATAACCGGGCGATGTCAGTCTTGGCCTTGTTGCTGCCGGCGGTCGCCGGATTGCTGTTGGACTCGGGCAGACGTATGGCTGCATTGGTTTATGCGGTGGCGGTGGGCGCATTGGTCCTGACCGGCGATGCCGGAGCCGCCGCGGTGGCCGTATTCACGGGCCTTTGTGCCTGGGGGCTGGCCCTGTATCGGCCGCGACTATGCGCAGGGCTGTTGATCGCGGCTTTTGCCCTGGCCCTGTTCGTGATGCCATCCGTGTATCGCCAGGACGCGATCATGACCCCGGTTGTCGAACGGGCGGCGCAGGCTTCGTTTTCCGTCCAGCACCGGCTGGTGGTGCTGCGGTTTACCGCCGACAAGCTCGCCGAGCGCCCCTGGCTGGGCTGGGGTGCACGATCCGCGCGCGACATTCCCGATGGCGAGCTCACCGCGGCGGATTATGCCTGGACGCTGGCTGGTGCCTGGCCCAAGCTTGGCATGCATCCATCCTCCGTGATGGAACGGGTAATGCCGCTGCATCCCCATAACGCCTTTTTCCAGCTGCGACTGGAATTGGGGCTGGTCGGGGCGGCGCTGTTTCTGTTGGCGGTCGCGGCTGCCCTACGGACGGCCGTACGGCAGCCGCCGGCGGTGGCAGCGGCACTGCTGGGCACGGTTGCGGCGGCCTCGGCGCTGTGGGGTCTTGGCTTCGGGCTGTGGCAGAACTGGCTGATCGCCAGCGTGATGCTGGCTCTGATCGGTTGCGCTCTCCTGCGGCGCGGAGCCTGAGCCCGCGAAACCCCGTCAGGCGACGCGGTGCAGCCGGGCATAGAGCCCGCCATTGCTGACCAGATCGGCATGCCGGCCCGATTCGACCAGCCGGCCGTTCTCCAGCACATAGATCAGATCGGCTTCCATGATGGTGGACAGCCGGTGCGCGATCATCAGCACGGTGCGGCCCTGCATCAGCCGTTCCAGCGCGGTCTGCACCAGGGCTTCGGTTTCGGTGTCGAGGGCCGAGGTCGCCTCGTCCAGCAACAGGATGGGGGCGTTCTTGTAGATCGCCCGGGCGATGGACAGGCGCTGGCGCTGGCCACCGGACAGGCGGTTGCCCATCTCGCCCAGCTGGGTGTCGTACCCCTCTTCCAGCGCGCTGATGAATTCGTGTGCCTCGGCCGCCTTGGCGGCGGCCATGGCGCGCTCGCGATCCGGATTCTCCTCCGCGAACGCGATATTACCAAGCGCGGTGTCATTGAACACGGTCGCTTCCTGGCTGACCAGCGCGATATTGGCGCGCAGGGAGCGCAGCGAAACCCCGGTGATGTCCTGGGCGTCGATCGAAACCGTGCCGGAGGTCGGTTCGTAGAGCCGCATCAGCAGGTTGAAAATCGTGGTTTTGCCGGCTCCGGACGGGCCGACCAGGGCCACACGCTTGCCGGCCGGAACGTCGAGGCTGAGATCGCGCAGGACCGGCCTTTCGGAGGCATAGGCGAAGGTGACCTTGTCGAAACGAATGGCGCCGTCGGTCAGGCGCAGCGTGTCGGCTTCCGCGCGATCCTCGATCGATGGCTCGATATCGATCACCTCGAAGCTGCGCTGGGCGGAGGCCAGCCCCTGCTGCAGGCTGGCATTGAGATTGGCCAGGCCGCGCATCGGCTGATAGGCCATCATCAACGCGCCCAGGAAGGACATGATCTCGCCCGGTGTGGCGCGTCCCGCCGCCACTTCGAAACTGCCCAGCAGGATCAGGCCGGAGACGGAAAGCCCACCCAGCGTTTCCAGAATGGGATAGCTGCGCGAACGGACTTCGACCGCGCGCAGATTCAGCTTGGCGATCCAGCCAAACAACCCGGTCGCCCGGGTCATGGCGAAGTCTTCGGCGCAATAGGATTTGACCAGCTTGATACCTTTCAACTGGTCGTCCAGCAGCGTGGTCAGATCCGCCGTACGCTCCTGCAGGTCGCGCGACACCCGGCGCAGCTTGCGCCCGATCATGGCGATGGGCACCACCGACAGCGGGAAGACGATGAAGGTGATGGCGGCCAGCTGCCAGCTTTGCCAGAACATCACGCCGATCATGATTGCCACCGTCAGCATGTCGCGCGCCATGCCGGTGATGGATTTCACGGCGGCTTCGCGGACGATGTAGCTATCATTGATGAAGCGGGTGATCAGATTGCCACTGCCATCGCCATGCAGCTTGGCGATGTCGGCCTTCAGGACCGAGCGCATCATATCGGCCTGCATGGCGGCGATCAGATTGAAGCCCATCTTGTTCATCAGCACGGTCTGGCCATAGCTGGCCGTGCCCTTGATGAAGGATACCAGCAGGATAGCGGCCGGCGTGGCCCAGATATAGAACGGGTCGCCTGCGATCAGCGCCTTGTCGATGGCCGGCTGGATCAGCCATGCCTGCGCCCCCGATACGCCGGCGGAAAGCGCCAGCAGCAGCATGGAGGGCACGATCAGGCCGGTGAAACCCGACATATAGCTGTGCCACATCCGCCCGACCAGATGGCGGGTGGAATGATGGGCGCTATTATCCTGTTTGGTTTTCTGCTTCGCCATGTCTGTTCCTAGCACCGCCCGACGGTGAGCTCTAGCCCCAGATCTTCCGCAGGAAAGCCTTCGCGGCGTCGATGCCTTCCCGGTCGATGCCGTGGGGCAGATGCGGGCGCACCAGCAGCTCCGTCTCGAAGCCCAGATTGGCGAGCAGGATTTCCGCCTGTTCCGAAGCCTGCCAGGGCACGATCTGGTCGGCATCGCCATGCACCAGCAGCACCGGCGGGCGGGACTGTATGTCCGCTTCCAGCAGCTCCGGCCCGATCAGCTTGCCGGAAAAACCCATCACCCCGCCCAGCGCGGCCGGGCGGCGGGGGGCGACATACAGGCTCATCATCGTGCCCTGGGAAAAGCCCAGCAGGGCCACGTCGCCATCCTGCAGCGCGAAGCGGTCGCGCTGCTCGCTGATGTAGCCATCCAGAATGGGCGCGCTGGCCTGCACCCCTGCCAGGATGGCCGATGGCGTGCGGTCCAGCAGGCTGAACCACTGATAGCCCATGGGCGACATGTCGCAGCGCTGCGGGGCGTTGGGCGACACGAAGATGGCATTCGGGGCAGCCTCCGCCAGTTCCGGTGCCAGCCCGATCAGATCATTGCCATCCGCGCCCAGCCCGTGCAGCAGCAGCACCAGCTTTTCCGGCCGGTCGCCGGTCAGAGGCCCGAATTCCGGTCCATGCAGGGTCGTGGATGCAGTCATGATCGAATCTTTCTGCCTATGCCGGGGCGCCGCGATAATAATGCCACAGGAACAGCGAACCGGCCGACCGCCAGGGCGACCAGGCTTCCAGCATCCTGCGTGCTTCCGCCGGTTTAGGCCGTTCGGCCAGCCCCTTCAAGCGCCGTAATGCCTCGATCAGCGCCAGATCATCGGCGGGAAAGATATCCGTGCGGCCCAAAGCGAACAGGCAATAGATCTCCGCCGACCAGCGCCCGAACCCTTTCAGGGAGGTGATCTCGGCAATCACCGCCTCGTCATCCATCTCCGGCCAATGCGAGGGATGGACGGTGCCGGCCTGGATCGCCTCCGCCACACCCAGCACATAGGCCACCTTGGGCCGGGACAGGCCGCAGGCGCGCAGGCCTTCGGACCCCAGCCCGATGACCCGGGAAGGGTCGAGGCCGGGCGCGGCCGTTTCCAACCTGGCCAGGATGGAGGCCGCCGCTTCCTTCGAAATCTGCTGCGCGACCACGATGCCGACCAGGGCCGGCAAGCCGTGTGGCCGCGTGCGCGGCGGCGGGAAGCCCACCAGTGCCATACCGCGCGCGACATCCCCATCGCGCTCGCCCAGGGCTGTCAGATGGTCGTGAATCAGGGCTTCGTTCATCGGTCCTGTTCCAGCAGACCGCGCGACCGCAGCAGGTCGATCACCCGCTCGGCCGCCTGTTCTGGCGAGAGGGTGGTCGTATCCAGCCGTAGTTCGGGGGCCTCGGGGGCCTCATAGGGTGAGTCCAGCCCGGTGAAATTCCGGATCAGCCCCGCCCTGGCCTTGGCATACAGCCCTTTCGGGTCGCGCGCGGCACAGGCGTCGAACGGGGCATCGACATGGATTTCCAGGAATTCGCCGTCCGCCATCAAGCCTCGCGCCATGTCGCGCTCGGCCCGGAAGGGGGAGATGAAGCTGGTCAGCACGATCAGACCGGCATCGGTCATCAGCCTGGCGACCTCCGCCACCCGGCGGATATTCTCCACCCGGTCGGCATCGGTGAAGCCCAGATCCCGGTTCAGCCCGTGGCGGACATTATCGCCATCCAGAAGATAGGTGTGTTTCCCTAGGCTTAGGAGTTGCTTTTCAACCAGATCGGCAATGGTGGATTTGCCCGCCCCGCTCAGGCCGGTAAACCACAGCACGGCCGGCTTCTGGCCCTTCCGGGCGGCGCGGGCGGTTTTGTCCACCGTCAGGGCCTGCCAGGTCAGATTGGTTGCCCGCCGGAGCCCGAACCGCACCATTCCTGCGCCCAGCGTCTGGTTGGTATAGCGATCCATCAGGATGAAGCTGCCGGTCGCCTTGTTCCGGGCATAGGCATCGAACGCAATCGCCCGGTCGAGCGACAGGTTGCAGACACCCACCTCGTTCAGCTGCAGTGACTTGGCAGCAATATGCTCCATCGTGTTGACATTGATGGAATATCGAAGGTCCGTCACGGCCGCGAAAGCGGATTGCGTGCCGATCTGGATGCGGTATTGCCGCTCCGGCAGCAAGGGTTCTTCGCCCATCCAGATTACTTCGGCCTGAACCTGATCGCTCACCTCGGCCGGATGGTCGGGGGCGGACAGCATATCGCCGCGGGCGATATCCACCTCCTCCGCCAGCACGATGGTCGTGGCCTCGCCTGCTTGGACGGAAGCGCGATCACCGCCGAAGGAAGCCAGACGTTTTACCGTCACGCTCCGGCCCGATGGCAGCACCACCAGCCGGTCACCAGGGGCGACCCGGCCGCCAGCCACGGTACCGGCGAAGCCCCGGAAGTCCGGATTGGGGCGATTGACCCATTGCACCGGCATGCGGAAGGGGCCGTCCGCCTGCGCCCGGTCAACAGGCGCATTCTCCAGCGCCTCGATCAGGATCGGCCCGTCATACCAAGGCATGGAGCCGCCGCGTTCGAACAGATTCTCGCCTTTCAAGGCGGAGACCGGAATGGCCGTCACCTTGTCCAGGCCGATCCCGGCCGCGAAGCCGAGATACTCGGCCAGGATGGTATCGAACACGCCCCGGTCCCAGCCGACCAGATCCATCTTGTTCACCGCCAGCACCACCTGCCTGATGCCCATCAGGGATACGATGAAACTGTGCCGGCGGGTCTGGGTCAGCACGCCCTTGCGCGCATCGATCAGAATCACGGCCAGATCGGCGGTGGAGGCGCCGGTCGCCATATTGCGGGTATAGTGTTCATGGCCGGGCGTGTCGGCCACGATGAAGCGGCGCTTCGGCGTGGCGAAGAAGCGATAGGCGACATCGATGGTGATGCCCTGCTCGCGCTCGGCCTGCAGCCCGTCGACCAGCAGCGCGAAATCCATACCGTCCGTCACCGTGCCATGGCGGCGGCTGTCCTTCTCCAGCGCGGCGAGCTGATCGTCGAAGATCAGCTTGGAATCATAGAGCAGCCGGCCGATCAGGGTCGATTTGCCGTCATCCACGCTGCCACAGGTGATGAAGCGCAGCGTATCCAGGCTGTCCTGTTCGGCCAGATAGGCCTCGACCTCGGCATCGGTCGCATTGTCCGCAAGCTGGAGCATCAGAAGTAGCCCTCCTGCTTTTTCTTCTCCATGGAGCCGGACTGGTCATGGTCGATCACCCGGCCCTGGCGCTCGCTGGAGGTGGCGGTGAAGGTCTCGCGGATGATGGCAGGCAGCGTGTCGGCCTCGCTTTCGATGGCGGCCGTCAGCGGATAACAGCCCAAAGTGCGGAAGCGCACCTTGCGCAGCATGGGTGTCTCGCCCGGATTCAGCGGGAAGCGGTCGTCATCCAGCAGGAAGAGCTGCCCATGGCGTTCCACGACCGGACGCTCCGCCGCGAAATACAGTGGCACGATGGGAATGCGCTCGCGGTGGATATATTGCCAGATGTCGAGCTCCGTCCAGTTGGAGATCGGGAAGGCGCGGATCGACTCACCCCTGGCGATGCGGGTGTTGTAGAGGTTCCACAGTTCCGGGCGCTGGTTGCGCGGATCCCAGCGATGCTGGGCCGAGCGGAAGGAGAAGATGCGTTCCTTGGCGCGGGATTGCTCCTCATCGCGCCGGGCTCCGCCGATGGCGGCATCGAAGCCATATTTGTCGAGCGCCTGTTTCAGCCCTTGCGTCTTCATCACATCGGTATGGATGGACGAGCCGGAGGTGAACGGACCAACCCCGGCGTCCAGCCCGTCCTGATTGATGTGGACCAGCAGTTCAGCGCCCACCTCGCGCGCACGCTGATCGCGGAAGGCATACATCGCCTGGAATTTCCAGGTGGTGTCGACATGCAAGAGCGGGAAGGGCGGGGG
>Ga0209066_10002511_pt1 | contig 22214 bp, 18 predicted proteins | sample All_14_2_FD_187198 | JGI IMG/M metagenome (GOLD analysis project Ga0209066, IMG submission 187198) | Freshwater microbial communities in response to fracking from Pennsylvania, USA - Allegheny Zone_MetaG_DW_15 (SPAdes) (version 2) ... | reverse complement strand
ACAACGCCAACAGCCAGTCCACCGGGGCCAGCGTCTTTGCCTACCACGTGACCGATCCCGAGCGTTATGGCGTGGTCGAGTTCGACGCACAGCATCGGGCCCTGAGCATCGAAGAAAAGCCCAAGGCGCCCAAGAGCAACTACGCCGTCACCGGCTTGTACTTCTACGACCAGCAGGTGTGCGACATCGCCGCCAGCATCCAGCCCAGCCCGCGTGGTGAGCTGGAGATCACCGACGTCAACGCCGTGTACCTGAAGCAAGGGCAACTCAGCGTCGAGATCATGGGCCGTGGCTACGCCTGGCTCGACACTGGCACGCACGACAGTTTGTTGGAAGCCGGTCAGTTCATCGCCACGCTGGAAAAGCGTCAGGGCCTGAAGGTCGCCTGTCTGGAAGAAATCGCCTACCGTTCGGGCTGGATCACGGCAGACCAGCTCGAGAGGCTGGCGCAACCCATGCTCAAGAACGGCTACGGGCAGTACCTGCTCAAGGTCCTGCGCGACCAGGTTTTCTGAACACCATGAAACTCATTCCCACCCGCATCCCCGATGTCGTGATCGTCGAGCCGGCTGTGTTCGGCGACGACCGTGGCTGGTTCATGGAAAGCTACCACCACGGCAAGTTCGTGGCGGCTTTGGCCGAACTGGGCCTGCCGGCGCCTCGTCCCTTTGTGCAGGACAACCATTCCTGCAGCAAGGCGGGCGTGCTGCGCGGGCTGCACTACCAGTTGCCCCCGCATCCGCAGGGCAAGCTGGTGCGCGTGACCCAAGGCGCGGCGTATGACGTGGCCGTGGACATTCGCAAGGGCTCGCCCACCTATGGGCAGTGGGTGGGGGTGGAGTTGTCGGCCGAGAACAAGCGCCAACTGTGGATTCCAGAAGGGTTCGCGCATGGCTTTGTGTCTCTGCAGGATGACACCCATTTCCTCTACAAGACCACCGATGTGTACGCCAAGGACTGTGAGCGCGCGATTCGGTGGAACGATCCGGACATCGGCATCGACTGGCCCTTGAACGGGCTGCAACCCGAGCTGGCAGCCAAGGATGCACAGGCGCCGAACTTGCGTGATGCCGAGACTTTCTGACGTATGGGGCTGCCTCGTGGGCGAAGGCATGCCCGCATGAGCACACCCATCCTGACCCCGGAGATGACGGCCGCGGGCGTGCCGTGGTGGCGTCGCGCCCTGGTCTACGGGGTGTTTGCCTTGTTTGCAGTGTGGTGCATCAAGGCCTTCTATCACGACATCGTCCAGATCGACCTGACGCCGTTGCGCGCGGGCTGGATGGCGGTGGCCATTGCGGCTGCCTTGTCCCTGCTCAATTACGCGCTGCGCGTGTGGCGCTGGCGCCTGTATCTGCAGCGACTAGGGCACGATCTGCCCTGGGGCTTCGTATCGCTCACCTTCATGGCGGGGTTCGCCTTCACCTTGTCGCCAGGCAAGCTGGGCGAGATGGTGCGGGCACGCTATTACCAGTCGCATGGCATTCCCGTTTCGGCAGTGAGCGGTGCCTTTTTTGTCGAACGGCTGCTGGATCTGGCCGTGATGATCCTGCTGGCCGTGGCGGTGCTGGCCGAGTTGCAGGCTTACCGTGCCTTCCTGTGGGTGGCGGTCGGGCTGGTCGGTGCCTTGCTGGCAAGCGTTGCGCTGGTGCCATGGACCCGGGTGGCGGCCCACTTGATGGCGGTGCACCAGGGCAAGCTGGTGGTGGCCTTGCGTCCCGTGGTGAACATGCTGGTCAGCGCACGGCAGTTTCTGGCCCCGGGCCTGCTGCTGTCGGGGCTGCTGATGGGCTTGGTGGCCTGGGGGGCGGAGGCGGTCGGACTCAAGCTGGTGGCCGACGTGGTGGCCCCCATCGAGCTGTCCATTCCGGCAGCCATGGGCATCTATGCGATTGCCATCATCGTGGGGGCCTTGTCCTTTCTGCCGGGTGGCCTGGGTAGCACCGAGGCGGTCATGGCCGCCTTGCTGTTTGCCCATGGCTACACCATGCCCCAGGCCATCTTGTTGACCCTGGTGTGCCGTTTGTTGACCTTGTGGCTGGCCGTGGTGATCGGCTGGCTGTGCGTCTGGGCCCTGCGTGGCAAGACCTGATTGAGTGTGTGTGTGCCATGACCCAAGCCGTTCCTCTGTGTGTGGACCTCGACGGATCGTTGATCCACAGTGATCTGTTGCTGGAGTCCTTCCTGCTGCTCATCAAGCAGAACCCCCTGTATGTGTTCATCGCACCGGTGTGGTTGCTGCGGGGCAAGGCGCACTTGAAGGCCCAGATTGCCCGTCGTGTTGCCTTGAACGGCGCCGCCCTGCCTTACACCCAGCCCTTCGTCGACTGGCTGCGTGCGCAAAAAGCGGCGGGCCGTCCGCTGTGGTTGTGCACGGCCGCTGATGCGCGACTGGCTCAGGCGGTGGCCGATCACCTGGGCATCTTCGATGGGGTGCTGGCCAGCAATGGGCGCACCAACCTGTCGGGGCGCCACAAGGCCGCCGAACTGGTCGCGCGGTTTGGTGAGCGGGGTTTCGATTACTGTGGCAACCATCCGGTCGATGTGCCCATCTGGGCGCAGGCACGTTCGGCCATCGTGGTCAATGCACCCGAGTCCGTGCGTCTGGCAGCATCGCAGGTGACGGTGGTCAGCCATGTGGTGCCCGCGCCGCCCGTCGGCGTCAAGGTCGTGCTGAAAGCCCTGCGGGTGCACCAGTGGGCCAAGAACGCCCTGATCTTTGTGCCGGTGCTGGCCTCGCATCAGATGACCATGGGCACGCTCGGGGCCAGTCTGCTGGCCTTCATCGCATTCAGCCTGTGTGCCTCGTCGGTCTACCTGCTCAATGACATGCTCGACCTGGAGGCCGACCGCCAGCACCACAGCAAGTGCCGACGCCCCTTTGCGGCAGGGCAGTTGAGCCTGCTGTTTGGTCTGGTCGCGGCGCCCTTACTGTTGTTGGCCGCCCTGGTCTTGTCGCTGGCCCTGCCTCTGTCCTTCCTTGGGGTGCTGGGCGCCTATTACGTGGCCACGCTGGCCTATTCTTTCGGCATCAAGAAAATCGTGATGGTGGACGTGCTGGCGCTGGCCGGGCTGTACACCATCCGCATTGTCGCGGGTTCGGCCGCAGCCGGGATTCCGTTGTCGTTCTGGCTGTTGATCTTTGCCATCTTCATCTTCCTGAGCTTGGCCATCGTCAAGCGCTATGCCGAGTTGCATGCGATGCGAGAGCAGGGCAAGCTGACCGCGCAGGGGCGGGGCTATCAGGTCGAAGACCTCAGCCTGTTGCAGAGTCTGGGGGCCTCATCGGGCTATCTCAGCATCCTGGTGCTGGCGCTGTACCTGAACTCGCCCGATGTGTCGCAGATGTACCGCCACCCCAAGTTCGCCTGGTTGCTGGTGCCCATCATGCTGTACTGGATCAGCCGCATCTGGATGCAGACCTATCGGGGGCGCATGCATGACGACCCGCTGGTCTACGCGCTTAAGGACCGGGTCAGCTTGCTGACGGGTGTGGCCGCAGCCGTTGTGCTGTACCTGGCGGTGTGAACCGGACATGAGTCAAGCGGCCCACCAGTGCGTCTTCACCTCCTGGGGGCGGGTGCAGCGCGTCGCACACACGGCGCTGCGGGTGAGCAGTCGCCACGCACCCCTGTCCTTGCCTGATGATGGCGGCACGGTGCTGCCCTTTGGCAATGGCCGCAGCTATGGGGACAGCAACCTCAACCCGGGCGGCGCCTTGTTGCTGGCCGGGCAACTGGACCGCTTCATCGACTTCGATCCGTGCACCGGTCTGCTGCGCTGCGAGGCGGGCGTGCTGCTGTCCACCATCTTGCGCCTGGTGGTGCCTCAGGGCTGGTTCTTGCCCGTCACGCCGGGCACGCAGTTCGTGACCGTGGGGGGCGCCGTCGCCAACGATGTGCATGGCAAGAACCACCATGTGGCCGGGTCTTTTGGCAACCATGTGACCCAACTGGAGTTGCTGCGTTCCGACGGCACACGCCGCGTGTGTTCCCCCGCGCAGCACCCGGACTGGTTTGCCGCCACGGTGGGTGGCCTGGGCTTGACCGGGTTGATCACCTGGGCCGAGATCCAGTTGCGTCGGGTGGTCAACCCCTACATGGATGCCGAGACGATCAAGTTTGGCAGCCTGGAAGCATTTTTCGAACTGAGCCAGGCTTCGGAGCGTGACCACGAGTACACGGTCTCATGGATCGACTGCGCGTTCACGGGCAAGCGACTTGGGCGCGGTTTGTTCAGTCGGGCCAACCATGCCCCGGCCGCGATGGACCTCTCGCTGTTGCCTGCGTCCTTGCCCGGTGGCGTGAGCGAGACAAGCCGACGCGTGCCGATCACGCCGCCCCTCTCGCTCATCAACACGCTGTCCCTCAAGGCGTTCAACACGTTGTACTTTCACAAGCAGCGTGCCGAGGTGGTGCGCAGTGTGCAGCACTACCGCCCCTTTTTCTATCCGCTCGATGCCCTGCTGGAGTGGAACCGCATCTACGGCCCCCAAGGCTTTCACCAGTACCAGTGCGTGATCCCGCCTGACGAAGCCTTGCCGGTGACGCGGCGCTTGCTGCACACCATTGCGCACAGCGGGCAAGGCTCCTTCCTGGCGGTGCTCAAGCAGTTTGGCGCGCCGCCGTCGCACGGCATGCTGTCCTTTCCTCAGCCCGGTACGACGCTGGCGTTGGACTTCCCCAATGTGGGGCCGCGCCTGCATCGCCTGTTCGAAGAGTTGGACCGCATTGTGCTGGCGGCCGGCGGACGCCTGTACGCCGCCAAAGACGGGCGCATGGGGCCGGCCTTGTTCCAGTCGGGCTACCCGCGCTGGCGTGAATTTTCAGATTATGTGGACCCCCGCTTCAGCTCCGGCTTGTGGCGGCGGGTCTCGGAGACCAAGACATGAGAAAAATCCTGATCGTCGGCGCCACCTCGGGCATGGCCGAAGCCTGCGCCCGCCTGTGGGCTCAGCGTGGCGACTACCTGTTCCTGGCTGCACGCAACCGGAGTCAGTTGCAGTCGGTGTGCGACGACCTGCGCACCCGTGGGGCGGGTCGCGTGGGGCAGCAGGTGTTTGACGCGAACGACCTGGCTGCCCACGCGGCCTTGCTGGCCGAAGCGACCCAGGTTTTGGGGGGGCTGGACACGGTGCTGATTGCTCACGGTACGCTGACCGACCAGGAGCGGGCGCAACAGGACGTGGCCTACGCTCTGCAAGAGATTCAGACCAATGGCACGTCAGTCGTGTCGCTGATGACCTTGGCGGGTGAGCAGTTTGCCCAGCAAGGGCGGGGCGCCATCGCCGTGATCTCGTCCGTGGCGGGCGATCGGGGGCGGCAGAGCAATTACGTGTACGGCAGTGCCAAGGCCCTGGTCAGCGCGTTCGCCTCCGGTATGCGTCAGCGCCTGGCCAAGCAGGGTGTGCACGTCATCACCATCAAGCCCGGCTTTGTGAGCACGCCCATGACGGCGCATTTGAAGCAGGGCGCGCTGTGGGCCAAGCCCGAGCAGGTGGCCAAGGACATTGCCTCAGCCATCGACCAAGGCCGGCGGGTGGTCTACACGCCAGGTTTTTGGCGCTGGATCATGCTGATCATCAAACACATTCCGGAGTTTGTGTTTGTGAAGCTCAAGTTGTGAGCCGATCTCAAACCTGATGGATCAGGCGTGGCGCGTCAGAAAATCCTGATACGCCAGACGGATGCCGTCCTCCAGACTGGTTGAGGCACGCCAGCCCAATTGCGTCAGACGAGAGACGTTCATCAACTTGCGCGGCGTGCCGTCAGGCTTGCTTGAGTCAAACGTCAAGGTGCCGCTGAAACCCAAAACGCGCGTGACGGTTTCAGCCAACTCTCTGATGGTCACATCGGTGCCGGTCCCGATGTTCACCAAAGGGCCGTTGTAGTCTTGTTCCATCAGGTACGCGCAGGCATCGGCCAGGTCGTCGGCGTACAGGAACTCGCGCATGGGGGTGCCTGTGCCCCACACGACCAACTCCCGGTCGCCGCGAACCTTGGCTTCATGTGTCTTGCGGATCAAGGCCGGCAGCACGTGACTGTTGTTCAGGTCGTAGTTGTCGTTGATGCCGTACAGATTGGTGGGCATCACGCTGATGTAGTCGCGCCCGTACTGTGCGTTGTAGGCCTCACACATCTTGATGCCGGCGATCTTGGCGATCGCGTAGGGCTCGTTGGTCGGCTCCAGTGGTCCCGTCAACAAGGCGTCCTCGCTCATGGGCTGCGGTGCCATCTTCGGGTAGATGCAGCTTGAACCCAGGAACATCAGCTTCTGGACGCCCGCCAGGTGGGCACCGTGGATCAGGTTGGCCTCGATCATCAGGTTCTGATAGATGAAGTCGGCACGGTACACATTGTTGGCCTGGATGCCACCCACCTTGGCTGCCGCAATGAACAGGTAATCAGGTTTCTCTGCGCTCAGGAAATCATGAACCGCTTGCTGGTTCAGCAAGTCGAGTTCTTGCCGGGCACGGATGATCACGTTCTGGTAGCCCGCGCGCTGGAGTCGGCGCACGATGGCGGAGCCCACCATGCCACGGTGGCCGGCGACAAAGATTTTGGCGTTCTGATCCATGATGTGATGCGGCAAGGGGTCGAGTAAAGGCGCGTTTGGCTGTGGTGTCGTGCTGGCGCAGGCTGAGCCCGATCACCGGCGGCCGTCCGGGTTCAGCTTGTCACGTTCAAACAGCATGGCTTTGAGGGTTCGGTACACGAATACCGTGTTGGTGACGGTGTATCGTTTGGCGAGTCGTCGGGGCTCGCTGCACAAACGGTGGAACCACTCCAGCCCGACCTTCTGCATCCAGACTGGCGCTCGCTGAATGGTGCCCGCGTGGTAGTCGAATGCCGCCCCCACACCGAGCATCACCGCATGGATCTTGCCGCGATGCTGCGCCATCCAGATTTCTTGCTTCGGGCAGCCGAGACCGACGAAGACGACGTGCGCACCAGATTGGTTGATCTGGTCAATGTAGGCCTGGTCTTCGTCGGGGGTCAGTTCGCGGAAGGGCGGGGACACCATGCCCACAACGCACAGTCTCGGAAATGATTCGTTGATGCGAGTTCGTAGCTTGGCGAGTGTGTCGTCACTGCTCCCAAAGAAAAACACGGACTGCCCTAGCTTCTCGGCGGCCGCCAGGTAGCGCCAGGTCAGGTCAGGGCCATTGATCCGCTGTTGGTGGGGGTGACCACTGTGTCGCATGACCCAGGCAACGGGCGCACCATCAGGCAGCGCAAGGTCAGCTTGTGCAACCACCTGCTTGAACACGGCGTCCTGACTGGCTGTGACCACCGAATGGACATTGCAGAGGGTGACATAGCGGGATTGGTGCTGTGATCCCCAGTCGATGATGCGTGCCAGGGCATCGTCCCAGTTTGTTGCATCGATGTGCGAGTCCAGCACAAGGGATCCGCGCCGACCAATCGCTTCATGGAGGGGAGTGTGGGTGTGTGTCGGCATGTGTGCTTGGTCAGGGGGGGCGCCAGCCTGGAGGGCGTGCAGTCAGTGCCGGAATGCAAGAAGCCGCTCCTCACTGAGGGTTTAAGCCATGAGCGCTCAGGCTAGAGTCGATTTTAGGAGCGAAGAGCATGCGCAAAGTTCCGGGAATGTCACTGAATGGTGTCGATGCATCCGGCGCGGTGTTGTCGGGGCTCTGGAGGCTGCAATCCAAATTTGCCCGTGATGCTTTGGCGCCAGGGTGTTAACCCTCTGGGTTGGCTCTGAGTCAACCCAATAGCTTGCATATCCCTCTACTTGCGGGGTGGCTCACGGGTGTGTCGGTATAAGTGGTAACCACGGGGCGGTGGATGCGTCGCATCCCGGCCTCATGTGGCGTTTGCGCGAAGAAGTGGCGAACCCGGTTTCAGGGGGGTATGGATGTCCCGTGGTGCAGGAACTTCTGCCCACTTATCGGTCACATTACGTTCTGTACTTTTCATTTTTACGTGTCTGTCATGGCTGCCCCCCCTACGTCTGTGCGCGAAACCGGATCACATGGTCTGGCTGTTGAGGTGACATACCCAGTGTGGGCACTTCTTTGTCTTCTGCTAGGTATGGCCGTGATGTACGTGCCGACCTTCATGCGACTGGCTGAAACGGTCTGGGCCACGGATGAACAAGGCCACGGTCCTTTGATCTTGGCGGCTTGCGCCTGGCTGTTGTGGGACATGCGCGCAGGCATCTTCGGCGCACAGGCGCGTCCTGCGCCAGTGGCTGGTTTTCTGTTGTTGCTGGTGGCTGTGCTCACCTACGTTGTGGGGCGTTCGCAGCAGGTCATCGAGTTGGAAGCCGGGTCGCTGCTTTTGACATTGACGGCCTGCATGTTGTTGGTTGTGGGCGTGGCGGGGGTTCGCCGCGCCTGGTTTCCGCTGGCGTTTCTTTTCTTCATGGTGCCCCTGCCAGGCGTGCTGGTGCAAGCCATGACGATGCCGCTCAAGAGCGCGGTGTCGGTGGTGGCTGAGCAGTTGATGTACTGGGCAGGCTATCCGATTGCGCGTACTGGCGTGACCCTGACCGTGGGTCAATACCAGTTGCTGGTGGCCGATGCCTGCTCAGGTTTGAACTCGTTGTTCACCCTTGAGGCATTGGGTTTTCTGTACATGCGCGTGATGAACTACACCTCCAAGGCTCGTAACGTGATTCTTGGTTTGGCGATCATTCCGATTTCGTTCATCTCCAATGTCACCCGCGTCATCATCTTGATCTTGGTGACCTATCACTTGGGTGATGAAGCCGGGCAGGGATTCATGCATGGTTTTGCAGGCATGGTGTTGTTCGCCGTCGCCTTGGTGTTGACTTACGGTGTGGACCGCTTGCTGGCTGCACGTTTTGATGATCAGGGAGGTAGCCGTGGCAACCGTTGATAGCTTGGGCCGCGGCACATCGCGCGTGAAGTTGTTGCCAGCGCTGCTGGCAGCGGTTCTGATGGCAGGTGGGCTCGGTGCGGCTGAGTGGCTGACACCTCGGCGCGTGTTGGCCGACGAGTTGCCCGCAATGAACCTTGAGCGTTCTGTGCCGGAGTCCTTTGGGGGTTGGCGAGTGGACCCGTCGGTGGTGCCTGTTCTGCCAGACCCTACGGTGACCGAGAAGCTGGACGCGTTGTACTCGCAGACCTTGAATCGAACCTATGTTCGTCAAGATGGCGCGCGGGTGATGCTCTCTATCGCCTATGGGAAGAACCAGAATTCGGCCTCGACAGCAGCGCACCGACCTGAATTCTGCTATTCCGCACAGGGATTCGTGGTGAAGGGTTCTTCGGTGGGTCAGATCAGGGTACAGGACCATGATCTGCAAGTGGTGCGTCTGATGGCGACGGCAGGCCAGCGACGTGAGCCCATCACATATTGGGTGACCCTGGGGCACAGCGCGAGCATTCCTGGGGTGTCTCGTAAGCTTGCACAGTTGAAGTACGGTCTGCAGGGCTGGATCATGGACGGCATGCTGATGCGCATTTCCAGTTTGACGCCTTCAACAGATGAGGCTGAATTGAGTGCAGCCAAGGCTCTTCAGGAGCAGTTCGTCAATGATCTGGCTGTTGCCATGCCCGCGTCCGACCGGGCTCGTTTTTTCGGTTCCCTCAAAGAAGATTGACATGTCCAAAAAAGTTGCACTGATCACCGGCGTTACGGGGCAGGATGGTTCCTACCTGGCCGAGTTCTTGTTGAAGAAGGGATATGAAGTACACGGCATCAAGCGCCGCTCCTCACTGTTCAACACCGATCGCATTGATCATCTGTATCAGGACCCGCACGTCGACAACCGCAACTTCATCCTGCACTACGGTGACCTGACGGATTCGACCAGTCTGGTGCGCATCGTCCAGAAAGTGCAGCCCGATGAAATCTACAACCTGGCGGCGCAGTCCCACGTGGGTGTGAGCTTCGAGGAGCCGGAGTACACCGCCAACGCTGATGGCCTTGGCGCGCTGCGTTTGCTGGAAGCCATCCGCATCCTGGGGCTGGAGAAGAAGACGAAGTTCTACCAAGCATCGACTTCGGAGTTGTATGGATTGGTGCAGGAGATTCCGCAAAAGGAAACCACACCCTTCTATCCGCGCAGCCCCTATGCGGTGGCCAAGATGTACGCCTACTGGATCACAGTCAACTACCGTGAGGCCTACGGTATGTACGCCTGTAACGGCGTGCTGTTCAACCACGAGAGCCCCGTGCGTGGTGAGACGTTCGTGACGCGCAAGATCACACGTGCGATCAGCCGCATTGCGCTGGGTCTGCAGGACTGCCTGTACCTGGGCAATATGAGTGCGCTGCGAGATTGGGGGCACGCCAAAGACTATGTGGAGATGCAGTGGCTGATGCTGCAGCAAGACGTGGCAGATGACTTTGTGATTGCCACGGGCGTGCAGTACAGCGTGCGTCAGTTTGTGGAGTTCGCTGCCAAGGAGTTGGGTATCACGCTGGCCTTTGAGGGCGAGGGTGAGGGCGAAGAGGGCAAGGTGGTAGCGATCGAGCCCGTCAACGGCCAACTGCTGGCAAAGTGCAAGGTGGGGGATGTGATCGTGAAGGTTGATCCTCGCTACTACCGCCCAACCGAAGTCGAGACTCTGCTGGGTGACCCGACCAAGGCGCGCGAGAAGCTGGGTTGGACGCCCAAGATCAGCTTGGCCGAGTTGGTGGCAGAAATGGTTGTGAGCGACTACGCATCTGCCAAGCGCGATAGCCTCGTTAAGCTGGCGGGCTTCCAAGCTTACGACTATCACGAGTGACCGGCAGCGTGATCGATCGTGATGCGGGCTCGCCCGCTCGTCTGCGCGTGTTGATCGCCCATAACGCGTATCAGTTGCGCGGGGGGGAGGACAGCGTGGTCGAGGCCGAGACGGCCTTGCTGCGCCAACAGGGGCACGAGGTCGATCTCTGGATCCGGCACAACAACGACGTCAGTGGCATGTCACGTTTGAACGTGGCTCGACAGACGCTGTGGTCGACCGAGACTGTCAGCACCCTGCGCGATCGCATCGCGCGTTTCCAGCCCGATGTCATCCACGTGCACAACACTTTGCCGCTGATTTCGCCCTCCGTCTTTTGGGCAGCAGCGGGTGAGGGTGTGCCTGTGGTTCAGACACTGCACAACTTCCGGCTGCTGTGTCCGCAGGCCACTTTCTTGCGTGAAGGGCGGGTGTGTGAGGATTGCCTGGGGCGCCTGTTACCTTGGCCTGCGGTGCAGCACCGCTGCTACCGTGAATCGGCGGTGCAAACCGCGGCCGTGGCCACGATGGTGACGCTGCACAAGGGATTGGGCACCTGGCGTCACAAGGTGACGCGATACATCGCGCTCAATGAGTTTTGCCGTGGCAAGTTCATTGCGGGGGGGCTGCCAGCTGATCGGATTGACGTGAAACCGAATTTCGTCGATCAGTTGGCGCCGCCCGACTGGTCTGGCCGGCACGGCGGGGTCTACGTGGGCCGATTGTCGGTTGAGAAAGGCGTGGCGACCTTGATCGAAGCAATGCGGGCCCATCCGACACACCGCGTCGAGGTGATTGGCAGTGGACCACTGGAGGCGGATCTGAAGGCTGTGGCTGGCGATGCCTGGCTGGGTGCGCAGCCCTTGAGCGAAGTCTTGGCACGCTTGTCTCGTGCGGCGTACCTGGTGTTGCCCAGCGCCTGTTATGAAGGCTTTCCGAGGACGCTGGTCGAGGCATACGCCTGCGGAGTGCCGGTGATCGCCAGCCGCCACGGCTCGTTGCAGGAGTTGGTGCATGAAGGGCGCACGGGTTTGTTGTTCGAGCCTGGCAATGCTGCCGCGTTGGCCGAGTGCATCCGCTGGGCGCAGTCGAACCCGCAGGCGATGTTGGAGATGGGCAAAGCTGCCCGAGCCGAGTACGAGGCGCTTTACACGCCGGAGCGAAATGTGACACAGCTGGAGGGGATCTATCGCAGAGCCATGGCCGATTTACGTGGTGCACGGCTTCATGGGAGGCCCAATGTCCAATGAGATCAAGGCTCCCGCAGACCAGGAATCGGTCTTTAAAGGCGTCCACTATTCTTTGCTGGACCAGGCGCTGCTGAGTATCTCCAACTTTCTGATCGGCTTGGTGTTCATTAAATATGCATCCAAAACCGATTACTACGCCTACAGTCAACTTGTGGGCTATATCGCGCTCACGTTGGCCATTCAGGCGGCATTGATCAACACCACGGCACTGACGCTGCTGCCACAGCGCACAGGGCAGGCCAGGCGAGAGATGGCCGATGCATATTTCGGTTTGCAGGGCGCACTCAGTGTGGTGATGGCCTTGTTGGGGGGGGCTGTGATCTGGTTGGTGCCGGCCTCCATCGCCATGGAGTCCGTGACCTGGCCGTTGGCCGGAGCCATGAGTTGCATGGTGATTGGCGTCTGGCTACGAGAGTTCTTGCGTAATGTTCAGTTCATCCGGCTGAGGCCTGACCTGTGCCTCTGGCAGGACGTGATGTATGTGCTCACTCTTACGGTCAGTGTGGGTTTACTGATGCGATTGAATGAGATTTCAGCGGCGGGCGTGTTGTACGTGATGGCGCTGGCTGGCTTGTTGAGTGCGCTGCCTTGGTTGCGGTCAGCCGAGTTGTCCCTTTCGGTTCGATGGCAGTCGTGGATGAGCCTTCTGAAGGATATTTGGCCATATGCGAAGTGGTCACTTCCCGCGGGCTTTGTAGCGTGGGCTTTTGGGAATGGGTATTTGCTGATTGGCGCCCGCGTCGTGGGCCCTGAGACCACGGCCGAGGTGGTGGCTGCAAAGCTGTTTGCGGCCCCACTGGGGATGGTGTTTGTGTCATGGGCCAACATCTTCCGTCCCCGCGTCAGCCGCAATTTGACCGATGGTGACGTGCGCGCTGTGCGTCGACTGACCTGGATCTCCATGGTCGGGGTGCTGACCATCGTGCTTTCCTACACCCTGGCGCTGGCGCTTGCATACCCGACGCTAGAGTCCCATGTGTTAGGGCAAAAGTACAGCGGGTTGTCCATTGACATTGCTTGGTGGGCGTTGTTCTTTTTCGCCAGTGGTTTATCTGGCATATGCAACGGTGTTCTCTTGGCAGGAGGGCGCTTTCGTCAGTCTTTTTATGCGGCGGCCATCAGTTCGGCAATCAGCATTCCAGTCATGTATGTCATGGGGGTCCTCTATGGCAAGAGCGGTCTGATGCTGGGGTTGGTGCTGGGCGAGATGACTTACGCGTTGGTGCTCTTCTTAGGTATGCGCCGCCTGCTTACGCAAGTGCGCCACGCCCGCGTGGACCAGTCGGGAGACATCCTGTCATGAAAAAAATAGAATTTCCAACGTTTTACGCAGCCCCCATTTTTCTGGCAGTGGCGCTTAAATCCGGTGTTGATGCTTTCTTTGAGGTCAATGTCGTCAAGTACCTGTATTTCTTTTTGCTGATTTTTGGCGTCTTCTTCATGCGCACTGGGCGCGCCTTTGATCGTCAGTTACAGGGTCGAGGTGTGAATAACTTGCAGTCGGTTCTGTGGGTTTACGTGATGCTGTATTTCACGTTTCTTGTGATGCTGATGATGTGGCAAAACGGGTCACCACAGATGATTTTCAAGATTGTCAGTCCCTTCATATTCTTTGGCTTGCTGGTGGCTGCGCGGGATAAGAGCCTTCCTTTTGCTCTGGCCCTCGGTGCAGCGTTGAACATCCTGGCGAATGCGGCCCTCCTTCCATTCGATTTCGGCTGGACATATTGGGGCGGTGTCAGTACGTTCAAAGGGTTTTACATGTTCAAGACGGACTTGTCCTACAGCTTGGCGACATCGGTGCTGATATACGCTGCTTGGAACCGCTACAAGCCCACGCCCACGCTCTTGATCCTTACCTTGGTGTCTGTGGGCATGGTGGTGTTGGCGAACTCTCGTGCCAATTACCTGACCATGTTGATTGTGTTGGCCTTCATCGCCTACAAAAACGGGGCCCGGCCTGCCGTGTTGGCAGGCTATGCGGCCTTCCTGGGGGTGGTCGTAGCGCTGGTGATGTTTCTTTACGATCCATCCAAGTATCTGGGGTTTGATACTTCAGACATGGGTTCTTTGACTCAGGGGCGAGACCGCATTCTGGAGGTGCTCATCCGATACGGACTCGCCACCTATGGTCCGCTGGAGTTGCTTTTTGGCCGAGGCTTGTATGCCGACCTGCTTATCTACATGGAGAACGTTTCTGATGGCGTACCGCATGGTGCCCACAATGATGTCATGTATCAACTGACCACCCAAGGCATCTTTGGCCTTGCGATGAACTTCTGCGGTTGGTATCTGGTTTGGCGCATCGCCAACAGTGATGGACGACGTCAATGGGCAAGTGGGTTGGCCTTTGTGGCATTTCTGATGTATCTGGTGCAAGGGATGACCATGACAGTCTCAGTGTTCGCGCTGAAGACCTGGCCACTTGCGAGTGTGCTCTTGCTGATCTTGGTTTCTCCCGACGATCCCGATGGAAAGGTGGCAGATGCCTCGCTGCCGCCCAAAGCCAAGCCCTTTTCTCTGTGGGGCAACTGATGCAGGCAGCCACGCGACCCATCCGATGCGCAGTGATCACGAACGTGCCTGCACCCTACCGTTTACCGACCTGGGACCTCTTGGCGGCTTCGGGGCATGTCGAGTTGCACATGGTGTACTGCTCTGGGGCTCACATTGACGCGTCTCAGGACGGGCGATCGAGCCGATATCAGGTGCACTTTCTGAAAGGGCGCTATGACATTCACGACACACGTTTCTCGCACGCTGATCCGGATGTCTGGCGCCTTCTAGGTTCGATTCAACCCGATGTGGTGGTGACCTCCGGCTTCATTCCCACGTTCCTGTTTGCTTTCGTGTGGGCGGTGATGCATCGCGTGCCTCATGTGACCATGACCGATGGCACGCTTGAATCAGAGCGCAGCTTAAGCTGGAAGCATCGGCTGATGCGACGCTTCGTCTTCAGTCTCACAAAATCCTTTGTCGGTGCATGCCAGGGGTCGACTGACCTCTACCTGAGTTACGGTCTGCCTCGTGAGCGTGTCCATGTGTCTGCACTGTGTACCGACAACTCTCGGTTTGCTTCGGTGGAAGTTCCGCGCACTCAAGACCTGTTGTTCTGTGGGCGATTCATCGCCTCCAAGAATCCATTAATGGCGATTCGTGTGGCACATCTGGCTGCACAGCGGCTGGGACGACGCCTCGTTCTGAGGTTCGTCGGTAAGGGAGACATGGAGCCGGCCATGCGTCAAATGGCACAGGAAGTGTCTGAATGGGTAGACGTCTCCTTCGCAGGCTACCTGTCTCAGGCTGAATTGCCGTTGGAGTATGCCGCCTCGCGCGTTTTTCTCTTTCCCACATCGTTGGATTGCTGGGGTGTGGTGGTAAACGAGGCCTGTGCCTCCGGTGTGCCATGTGTGGTCTCTCCGCACACTGGGGTGGTCGATGAGCTGATTCAGGATGGGGTGACAGGCTTCGTCTGTCCGCTGGATGAGGCGCTGTGGGTTGAGCGCGTCGTGGAGCTCCTGTCGGATGACGGATTGTGGCAGTCAATGTCACTGGCCGCACGGCGCGAGGTCGATCGCTTCACTTTTGCTCATGCGTCCCAAGGACTGCTGGCGGCACTGCAGCAGGCTGTTGATCGGGAGGTTGCGTGACCCAACCCGTGATCATCGTAGCGTCGCTGATGCGGCAGGAGGGCGCGACGGGCGTGCAGACCCACATGCGGGAGTTTCTAGGGTACCTGCGGTCGCATCGTTTGCCGTGTGCAGTGGCCAATCCGTTTTATGTTCTGTCTGGCCCTTTGCTAGCGGTCTTTATCCTGTTGCGTAAGTTGTTGGAGCGCACCTGGAAGCCTGGTGCAGTGGCTTTGTATCGTGGCGGGCACTCGACCTTGTTGGCGCTGCGCCTATGGGGGCTGATGTGGCGGCACGCGGAGTGTGTGGTCTACGCGCAGTGTCCCCTATCCGCCCATGTGGCCTTGCGAGTGCGCCGTCGAGCGACGCAGCGCGTCGTTTTGGTTGTGCATTTCAATGTCTCTCAAGCTGATGAGTGGATTGGCAAGGGAATGCTGCCGCGTGGCAGTTGGCTGGATCGCCGCATCCGGTCTCTCGAGTCGTCGGTGGTGCAGCGCGTCCAAGGTCTGGTGTTTGTATCGGCTTTCATGCAGCGTGAAATGGCCAAAATCTGGCCAGTAGTGCCGCAAGCACACGCGGTGGTCATCCCGAATTTCGTCAAGCCATTGGCTGACGCATCGCCACTTCCTGGCATGGCGGGACGTGATCTGGTCAACATCGGTACGCTGGAGCCACGTAAGAACCAGCGCTTCCTGCTGGATGTGTTGGCCGAGGCGCGCCGACGTGGGCGTCAGCTCACCTTGACGCTGGTAGGCGACGGTCCAGACCGTGTCATCCTGACACAGCGAGCACAAGATTTGGGGTTGCTGGAGCAGGTGCGGTTCATGGGATTTTCTGCGCAAGGCCGTGCGTACATCCCGGGCCATCGCCTTTATGTGCACTCGGCGGTGATGGAGACCCAGGGAATCGTTCTGCTGGAGGCAATGTCAGCTGGTGTTCCGGTCATGGCCGCGCATGTCGGCGGCATCCCGGAGGTTTTTGACGATGGCGTGCAAGGGCGCTATTGGCCTTTGGATGATGTCAGTCGCGCATGTGACATCCTGTTGGCGACGTTGGATGATGACAAAGCTTTGGTGGCCATGCGCGCGGCAGCCACGGAGCGGTTTCAAGCATGCTTCGAGGCCGAGACTGTTGCGAGTAGTCTGTATGGTTTTCTGGTTTCACTGCCTGGCGGTCTGTGACCAGGTGTTGATCGGGCATCGCATCGTACTGGGGGTTATCGTGTTTGAAGAGTGTCTTGGAAGCGTTGCAGGCCCTGTGTGGCGTGCTCTTCAGGGCGCATTACGCCCTGTGCGTTGGCGCTATGGATGGCAGGCGTTGTTACTGACGGGCTGCAGCATCATGTCGCAAGCCCAGGCGCAGAAGCCTGCGGCAGCATCAGCGGTGCCGGCAGTGAGCATTCTCAAAGACGGGGGTTTCGACGGCGCCACGCGACAGTTAGCGGACTGCACTCGGGTCTCTGGCTCCTTGCCCATGTCGTGGGGTGACAATTCTTGCTGGCACCCTCTGGCCCGCGTGAGCTATGAAGCCGTGGTTGCGCCTGCGCGTTCGGGTAAGGCGTTGCAAGTGACCTTGTCTGAGGGAGTGTTCCAACTGGTCCAGCACGTGACGATGCCTGTTGACTCGCATTTGCGCGCTGGTATTTGGGTGCGAGCCCAGTCCCCGATGATGGTCAAGGTGTCCGTCAGGCAGGGCGGGGCACCTTACCTTGAGTATGGTGCGCGTACCCTGCGCGTGGGGGATGAATGGACATGGCTCGACGTGTCAGCTTTCAGCCATGGGCTTTGGGAGCAGTCGAGCAGGCAAGCCGTGTTCATGGTGTCCAGTGCGACACCCGGCATTCTCTGGGTGGACGATGCCTCACTGATTGGAAAAGTGCAGCCCCTGTCGTTGCCGAAGGGGGAGGTGCCTGCGACTTTCTTTGGTACCCACATCATGCACGCGCGCAACGTCAAAGGTGGCTTGGTCGATTCGCAGGCGGGGGCGGTGCGAATCTGGGACAGCAGCGAGTCTCAGTGGTTTCAAGTTCAGAAGAGTCGTCCCCAAGGCGGCAAGCGCACTTACCAGTGGAGTACGCTGGACGATCGCGTCTTGCAAGCAGAGCGGCAGGGTACGGACCTTCTCATGGTGCTCGGGGGTTACGCCCCTGCATGGGCGTCGTTGTCCGAAGATGCCGATATAGAGGGCCTTTCTGATTGTTACCGCTGCGATGAGACGCCTCGTCGACTTGGTGACTGGCAGAACTGGGTGTCGGATTTGGTGGGTCGATATAACGGTCGCGCGATTCGCAGCTGGGAGATCTGGAACGAGCCGAATTTCCCGCCCCGCCACCCTTGGTGTCCATCCACCGATGCCTGTCGCAGCGGCTTGGGCTCAGGGTATCGGGGGACGCCAGAGCAACTGCTGGAGTTACAGAACGAGGCCATTCGCCTGATTCGGCAGATCGACGCAACGGCTCAGGTGGTCACTGCGGGCATCAGTTACCACCATCGCAATTATTTGGACTATTTCCTGCGCATCGGTGGTGGCAAGAAGGCTGACGCCATTGGGTATCACATCTATCAGGAAGGGCCCCCAGAGTTGCTGATGCCTCATGTGCTGGCTTTGCGAGGATTGATGCAGGATCATGGCCTGGCAAACAAACCTTTGTGGAGCACGGAGAGCGCAATTTCCGAAATTGCGCTGGATCTGGACCCGGCTGTGGTCGCAGCCCGCCAGAAGGGGCTTCAGGCACCCACACGCACGGAATTGGGTCCGGCCTATTTGGCACGATTTTTTGTTGTCGGATGGGCGTCCGGCCTGGGGCGCATCTACCAATATGCATGGGACGACCAGCATGGCTGGCCAAGCTCACCGACCTACTTCAATCGAAGGAACAACGCGACGACAGGTGTCAATGCGTCGGGCGAGGCTTTCAGACAGGCTCGTCGGTGGCTGACCGGGCAGACACTGATCCGTATGGAGACCGGCCAAACTGGGGGGATGTGGCGCGCTGTGCTGAAAGATAGCAAAGGGCGAGAGTCTCAAATCGTATGGCACCCAGCAAAGCCCGTTGATATGGGGATTGGCGTGCCTCCCCCTGCTGGAGCTACGCAAGTTTGCCGGATCGATGGAGTTTGCCAGCCGATTCCAGCCTCAGGGCTGAAAGCGGACTTTCGCCCTATGTGGATCGGGCCGTAGCGTCCGCTCCGGTCAACTTGCCCCCTGTTCAGGCTGGCGTCCGTCGTGGAGCCTGGACGCCCTGTCTCACGCGCTGTGTTCGTTGACGATGGCGCCCACAATTTTGGCCGAGCTCATGCCGACAAGTTTGACCAGTTCACTGAGCGCTGGCATTCGGCTCTTGTTTTGGCTCGACACAAGCAGCACAGCCCCACAACGTGCGGCGATCACGGCACCATCGGTGCCTTGAGACGCTGCCGGCGTATCTACGATGATCCTGTCGAACTTGGTCTTGAGTTCGCGCATCAACAAGTCAAAGGCGGGACGTTCCAGCAACTCAAGGGGATTTGGTGGGGTGGCGCCAACCGGCAACACGAACAGATTCGGTAACTCCTTGACCGCCTGGATGACTTTGGAAGCCGTGCGCCCCGACAAAATGGCTGACAGCCCACCATTGCGATCGGTCAGGTTGAAGAGTTCGTGCATGCGGGGGTTGCGGAAGTTGGCATCAACCAACAGGGTGCGACCCGGGAGTTGCGAGAAGGCTACGGCCAAGTTGGCTGCAAAGTATGTCTTGCCATCACCGGAGTCGGGGCTCAGCACGGCGATGGCTGGACGTGGGCCTTCCGAGCTGTATACCTTCATGATCAGATGGCTTCTGATGGTGCGAAACGCTTCTGCTTGATCGGTGAAGGGGGCGTTGCCGACAATCAATTCCGGGTTGAGCGAGTTCCTGCCTTCGCTCGCGTAGGGATAGTGGAACTGCTGAGCCAAAGCCCAGAGAACGTCGTCGGTTTTGGCCAAACCCAAGGCCACGGCGGCCTCACCGAATCGAACGCCGTTGTCTTTCTGGTAGGACAGGATCTGTTCTATCTGATCAGTCGACAGGTTGTTGGCTTCACTGATCAACTGGCCGATTGACTTTTCTAGCGGAGCGGCTTGAGTGTCCGGAAAATCGTCGGATTCATCGATGGGACCCAGGCGGGAAGGGCTGAAATGAGACTTCATGAATGCCTTTGGATGGGTGCGGGCAACGGTAGATCAAGATGCAGATTTGCTACCCAGGGCCAGGAGCAGACGTGCAGGCTTGCTGCTGCGCAGCTTGGGGGCAGGTAGGACGCCAATGACTGGGATCTCCAGTGCCTGAATGATGTCGATGGGACTGCGCACACGACGATCGAAGAGTTCGACGGTCATGGCTACCATCAGTGCCAGAAGTGTGCCCAGTACGAGGGACACGGCGGTGTTGAGGAAGACACGAGGCGAGGTCGGCGCGGTGGGCTCTGTGGCATTGCTGAGCAGGTAGATGCCTGACTGGCTGGTCTGACTTTCGAGGTTGGTCTGGCTCAGACGTTCCTGAATGGAGTCGTAAATGCGTTGTGCGGTCTCGACTTCACGCTCCATGACCTGAAGATCCGTACGGGTCTCCTTGAGTTTGAGCAAGCGCTCACGTTGTGCCTCGAAAGCTGCGATGGCCTCAGCTTCGCGCTGTGCGACCATGGAGGCACCGCCGCGTACACTGCCAGTCACTCGACCGGTTTCGCTACGGATTTGGGCGCGCAGACTTTCGATCGTTGCGCGGGACTCGATGACCTGCGGATGGGCGTCACCGAGGCGTTCGTTCAACTCCCGAAGGCGGCCTTCCTGGCGGGCCAGATCCGTCTTGAGGTTGGCCACCACAGGGTTGTTCAGCACGTCGTTGAGTTGGTCGGGATTGGTCGAGGCCTGAGCACGACGGCTGGTGGTTTCTGAGCGCATGGCGCGCAGCGCGTTGACCTGACTGGAAATTTCGGCAAGACGCGCGGTTTCGACGTCCAATCGTTCATCGGTCAGAACGATGCCCTTCGCACGCTGTGCCTCGGCGAGCTTTTCGCGGGCGCGTTCAAGCTTCTCTCGGGCGGCGCGAGCACGTTCTTCGAAGAATTCGGCGTACTGGCGGGCCGGGCCGACCTTGATCTGGACGGTTGACTCGATGTAGGCGCGCGCGTAGGCGTTGGCCAATGTGGAAGCAAATCCCGGCGAGTTGCCTTCGTACTGGATTTCAATGACGTTCGACTCGCGTGAAGGCTTGACTGTCAGGCCTTTGCCGATGAGGTCGGCCGCCCAAGCAGTAAAGTCACCTTCACCCTTGGTTTGCTTCATCCACATCTCGCGCATCTGCGGGTTCTCAGTCAGCCTGAGTGTGCGAACCACGCGCTGAGCCACGTTGGCACTTTGTATGATGTCGACCTGGGTGGCCAAGTAGGTGTTCGCCATGGCGCCAGCCATAGGGTAGGGTGAGACGGGGTCGGGCCGCACGTCGGCCATGACGGTGGCCGATGCTGTGTACTGCTTGGTCAGCATCAGGCTGACACCCAGCGTGCTGAGCACGACGACCGTGAGAATCGATAAGACCAGTACCCAGCGGGCCCGGATGATTCGCAGGAATTGGTTGAACGTCATGGTCGTCTTGGTTGGGGCAGCGAGCTTTGGAATGGCGCAATGGCGGAGGAATGGGGGGCCAATGTTCAAGGCCCGCTTGAGTCATCATTTCAGACCGGTCAGTCCTTTATTGAGCGCATCGGCGTCAACGGAAGATGCCGATGCGGCGTCAACTGGCGAGGCGGCCGCTGAGGGTGCTGAGGCCACGGGGTTGGCTGCGGCCACACCGGAAGCCGGCTTGTTCACAAACTTGCCCAAATACTCGACCTTCGCCGCCGTACGCAAAGCCTTCATCTCCTTGGTCGCAAACTCACGACGACGTTCAGCCGTCAGGTACTGCTCGATCGCGGGTTTGGCCTGTTCAAACGCGACCGGCTGGCTGCGCGAGGCCACCACCAGCAGGGCCTTGAAGCCGTCGTTGCCGGTGATGTAGAGGGCCTCGCCGTCGCTGACCTTGCTCAGCGGGTCGATGATGCCCAGCGGCAGGCCTTCGGCGGCCTGGGTGATCTGGTTGGCGTTGAACTTGATGCCACTGGCTTTGAGCACGTCCACAAACTGGGCCGGGCCGCGGGTGGCTTTCAGTTGATCCATCAATGCCTTGCTTTGTTCCTGGGTGCCTGGAACGGTGAACTCTTGCAAGGCGTAAACCTTGCGCTGCGAGAACAAAGCCGGTTTCTCGTCGTAGTACTTGCGGATCTCTTCGGGGGTGGGGGTGCCCGCACCGGAGGCTGCGGCCTTTTCCAGATAGGTCCGCGCCAGGATGCTGCGACGGGTCGCCTCCAGCATTTGCACGACCTGCGGGTCGCGGTCGAGCTTTTGCTCTTCGGCCTTGGCCACGGCCAGTTGCTGGTCGATCAGGCTTTCGAGCACCTGATGGCTGGCCGCTTCAGCCTGTTCGGGCTTCAGGCCTTGCTGGCGCTCCAGCACCTGGTTGATCTGGTGCACCGTGATTTCGCTGCCATCGACACGGGCGGCAGCCTGGGTGGCCTTGCCTTCGGAGCTGGACTTGTCTCCACAACCAGCGGCCAGGGCGGCGGCAACAACGACGGGCAG
>Ga0209066_10002510_pt1 | contig 22220 bp, 25 predicted proteins | sample All_14_2_FD_187198 | JGI IMG/M metagenome (GOLD analysis project Ga0209066, IMG submission 187198) | Freshwater microbial communities in response to fracking from Pennsylvania, USA - Allegheny Zone_MetaG_DW_15 (SPAdes) (version 2) ... | reverse complement strand
GTCACCGCGCGAGCCGACAGGCCGCCACCCCCATCCCCGGCCCTTCCCCCCTCCAGGGGGAAGGGGGCGAGGCGGCGAACTGGGCGCTCAGAACGCCTCGCCATCGTCGGCCTGATACTGCTTGATGTCCCGGTCCTTCAGCCCGGCGCCCGAAAGCGCCTGACGCCAGACCGCCATGTGCGGCGTGGTGAAGTGGGCCTGCAGCGCGGCCTTGTCGGTCCACAGCTCCGATACCCGCACCAGTCCCGGCTCCAGCAGGTCCAGCGCATAGGCATAGGTCAGGCACCCCGCCTCGGCGCGGCTGGCGGCCATCATCGCCTCCATGGCTGGACGCAGGGCCTCGACCCTGTCCGGATCGATCCGCACGGTTCCCATGACGATAACCATCAGGCGTCTTCCATCCACGGCTCGCTCAGCGCCCGCTTGCTTTCGAACAGGTCGATGGCGTTGGCGTGCTGCAGGGTCTCGCCGATCGCGTCCAGGCCTTTGAGCAGCTTGTCCTTGCGGTCCGGATCGATCTCGAAGGTGAATTTCGCTCCCGACGGCGCGGTGACCGTCTGGCTCTCCAGATCGACGGTGAAGACGTGGTTTCCGCCCTTCGCCTCGTCCATCAGGGCCTCGACCTCATCGGGCTTCAGCACCACCGGCAGCAGGCCGTTGTTGAGGCAGTTATTCTTGAAGATGTCGGCGAAGCTGGAGGAGATGACGCAGGTGATGCCGAAATCCATCAACGCCCAGGGCGCATGCTCGCGGCTCGATCCACAGCCGAAATTGTCCCCGGCGATCAGCACTGCCGCGCCCTTGTACTCCGGCCGATTGAGCACGAAGTCGCTCTTGGCCTGACCCTGCTCGTCAAAGCGGAAGTCATAGAACAGCCCCTTGGCCAGTCCCTCCCGTTCGACGGTCTTGAGGAACTGCTTGGGGATGATCTGGTCGGTGTCGACATTGGCCAGATGCAGCGGAACGGCGCGGCCGTCGAGGCGGGTGAAGGGCTTCATGTCGCCACTCCCAGGATAAGGGTTGGAACGCCCGCCGGGGCATCACGGACGGTGCAGACCCGGGTCCCCGGCTTGCGGCCGTCGCGGATGTCGCTGAGGTTCAGTCCGGCGGCGGTCATCCGCGCGTGGGCGGCGTCGATATCGGCAACCCGCCAGGTCAGGCCCCACAGGCTGTCAGGGTCGTCGCTGGGCTCGTCCTTCAACCGGTGAGCCACCTCGACCACCAGATCGCCGACCTTGAAGAACATCAGCCGGCTGCCCCAGGCCTCATTGGTCCGGTCCAGCTTGAAGTCGAGCCCCAGCCGCGCGCCGTAGAGGGCGGCGGCGCGGTTGGGATGGCGGGTCGAGACCACCACATGATCCAGACCGCTGACGGCGGCGGCCTCGTCGCCGGTCGCCGGGGCGATGGGCCAGTCGGGGGTCTCGCCGATCAGAAAGACCGTGACGCCGTGCGTCCCTTCGGCATCCAGGATCGAGGTCGGCCAGATGCGGGCCTCGCCGGCCTCTGATTTCGTCCGGATCGGAAAGGCGTCGGTCGAGGGGATCGACAGGCGCGCCAGCCGCTTGCGCTCGGCCTCCATGTCATCGGTGGCGAAAGCCAGACCCCACAGCCCCTCGCCATGCGCCGCCAGCCAGGCGCCCGACGGCCCCTGATCGCCGGGGGCGATGATATCCAGCGCCGTGTTGCCCAGCTGGAACCAGGCATGGCGCACCGGACCGCTGGCGCCGCGCCAGTCGGGCGTCCGGCCGAGCAGTTTCGCATAGCCGTCGACCGCGCTGTCGAGGTCGTCAACGACCAGGGCGATATGATCGAGGGCGGTGAGGGTCATGCGGCGAGCACCTTCAGGCCAGCGTAGCGGACGAACACGCCATCGCTACTGACGATTTCCAGGTCGTACTCCAGCGCCTGCGCGATCAGGAGCCGATCAAACGGGTCTTTGTGGATGAGCGGCAGGGTTTGAAGGCGGCTTATGGCGTGGAGGTCGAGGTCGAGCAGCGTTGCGCCCATCCGGTCGACCAGGGACGAGAAGGCTCCCTGGAAGTCAGTCTGAAAGGCCTTCGGCAAGGTCAGTTTGCCGAGCGAACTCTTGATAGCGATCTCAATGGCGCTGACCGGGCTCACATGAAGACCAGCGTCCGGCGCGGTGACGGCCGCCAGCGTGGCGGGCGAAATTCTCGACCGGTCCAGCGCCAGGAACAGCAACACATTGGTGTCGAGCAGCTTCACGTCGACTCCGGATGATCGCCAGCGAAGAGCGCCTCGATCTCGGGATCGGGATCGTCGAAGTTGTCCGGGAGGTGGAAACCTTCGGACTCCCAGAAGCCGAACTCGGGAACCCGGCGTGGCTTTCGCGGGGCTCGCTCCAGCGAAACGATCACCGCCCGGGGCTTGCCATTCTTGGCGATGACGATGTCCTCGCCTCCGGCGGCCTGGTCGACCAAGGCCGACAGGTTGGTCTTCGCTTCGTAGAGGTTGACCTGTTTCATGGATCATAGGGTGAGCCACTTGACCAAGTTGGTCAAGTTTCCAGAAAGGTCCTGACATCCACAATGTGGCCGGCGATCGCCGCCGCCGCCGCCATTGCCGGGCTCATCAGATGGGTGCGGCCGCCGCGGCCCTGCCGGCCCTCGAAATTGCGGTTGGAGGTCGAGGCGCAGCGTTGGCCGGGCGTCAGGCGGTCGGGGTTCATGCCCAGACACATCGAACATCCCGGCTCCCGCCACTCAAACCCCGCGGCCTTCAGAATGGCGTCCAGGCCCTCTTCCTCAGCCTGGTATTTCACCAGTCCCGAGCCTGGCACGACCATGGCCCGCACATGCGGCGCCACCAGCCGGCCTTCGAGGAAGGCGGCCTGGGCCACGGCGGCGGCGGCCCGCAGGTCCTCGATGCGGCTGTTGGTGCAGCTGCCGATGAACACCACATCGATCCTGGCGTCGGTGATCGGCTGGCCGGCGGTCAGGCCCATATAGTCCAGGGCCCGCACCGCCGAGGCGCGCTTGTCGGCGGTCGCGAAGCTGTCCGGCTCGGGAACCTTGCCGGTCACCGCCACCACGTCCTCGGGGCTGGTGCCCCAGGTCACGGTCGGGGCGATGTCCTCGGCCTTCAGCACCACTTCACGGTCAAACACCGCGTCCGCGTCGGTGAGGAAGCGCTTCCAGTGGCTCAGCGCCATCTCCCACGCCGCGCCCTTGGGGGCGGAGGGACGGCCCATGATGTAGTCGAAGGTCTTGTCGTCAGGGGCCACCAGCCCGGCGCGCGCCCCGCCCTCGATGGTCAGGTTGCAGAGGGTCATCCGGCCCTCCATCGACAGGGCGCGAACCGCCTCGCCGGCGAACTCGATCACCGACCCCGTGCCGCCGGCCGTGCCGATCTCGCCGATGATGGCCAGCGCCATGTCCTTGGCGGTGACGCCGGGGCCAAGCTGGCCGTCGACGGTCACCCGCATGTTCTTCGATTTGGCCTGCCGCAGGGTTTGCGTGGCCAGCACATGCTCGACCTCGCTGGTCCCGATCCCCTGGGCCAGCGCCCCGAAGGCGCCGTGGGTCGAGGTATGGCTGTCGCCGCAGACGATGGTCATGCCCGGCTGGGTGCGGCCCTGTTCCGGCCCGACCACATGGACGATGCCGTTCCGGGGGTCGCCCATCTGGAAGTATTCGATGCCGTTGTCGGCGACGTTGCGGCCAAGCGTCTGCAGCTGCAGCCGCGCCTCCTCGTCTTCGACCGCGTCGACGCCCAGCTCCTGACCGATGGTCGGCACATTGTGGTCGGCCACCGCCAGGGTGCGGTCCGGCCGGCGGACGCTGCGCCCGGCGGCGCGAAGCCCGGCGAAGGCCTGCGGCGTCGTCACCTCATGGATGAGATGCAGGTCAATATAGAGCACCGTTTCGCCGCCATCCTGAGCGACGGCGTGAGCGTCCCAGATCTTGTCGTAGAGAGTCTTTCCGGCCATGCGGCGATGTAGGACGCGGACGGCCATCTCGTCCAGTGGGGCGCAAGGAAAGTGCGCCAGATCCCGCATTCAGGCGGCGAGGGGGCAGGAAGTTGCGGCGGGCAGGAAGCGCATGACAACCGCCACGAACTGTGGAGACTTCCGGTCCTGTTTTTCAGGAGTAGCCCTGTGTTTTCACGTCTCGTGATCAGCCGCCGCGCGGCCCTCGCCGGCCTTGCCGCAACGCCCCTGGCCAGCGCCGCCTTCGCCCGGCAGGCGACTGGACCCGATGAGGCGTTTAACGCCTTCCTCGACGCCGCCTTTGACGAGACCCTGAAACTCAGCCCGGAGTCGATGACGTCCCTGGGTCTCAAGACCGACTACGGCAAGCTCGACGACTACACCGGCAAGGCCTCCGATCTCGCCCTGGCCCTGGCCGAGCGTCAGCTGGCGGCCATGAAGTCCAGCTTCAAATTCGACGCCCTGGGCCCGCAGGCGCAGATCTCCTGGCGCCTGTTCGAACGCGACGTCATCGAGGCGCGCGAGGGCCAGACGTGGCGTGATCACAGCTACCTCGCCACCACCAACGGCAGCCCGGCCGGTTCCATCCCCGTCTTCCTGATCAACGAGCATGAGGTCGAGACCGCCGCCGACGCCGAGGCCTACATCAGCCGCCTGATCGAAGTGCGGCGGGTCATGAGCGAGGTTTCCGCCCGGCTCAAGGATGCGGCGTCAAAGGGCGTGATCGCCCCCGCCTTCACCTTCGGCCCCGTCGAGACGGACACCCGCAAGGTCATCACCGGCGCGCCGTTTACCGACGGCAAGGACTGCGCCCTGTGGGCCGACGTCCAGAAAAAGGTCGCCGCCCTCGACATCCCGGCGGCGGAGAAAGCCCGGCTGCTGGATGCGGCGAAGGGGGCGCTCACCGGTCCGTTCAAATCGGGCTATGAGACCTTCCTGGCGGCCCAGGCGGCGATCCGCCCATTGGCCTTGGGCAACAACGGGGCCTGGTCCCTGCCGCACGGCGACGACTTCTATGCCTTCCGCCTGAAAAGCTCGACCACCACGTCGATGACGGCGGACGAGATCCATCAACTGGGTCTCAAGAACCTGGAACGTCTGCATGGCGAGATGCAGGCGATCATGGACAAGGTCGGCTTCACAGGCAGTCTTCAGGACGTCTTCGCCGCCCTGAAATCGGATCCCGCCCACCAGTATCCGAATACCGAAGCCGGCAAGGCGCAGTATCTGGCCGACGCTCGGGGCTACATCGCCCAGGTCATGGCCAGGGCGCCGGAGTATTTTCTGCGTCTGCCAAAGGCGCCGCTCGAGGTCCGCGCCGTCGAGGCCTGGCGTCAGGAAACCGCCGGCGTCGCCTTCTACAACCGGCCCACCCCTGACGGCTCACGGCCGGGCATCTTCTACGTCAATCTCGCCGACATGACCCAGGTGCTCAAACCCCAGATCGAGGGGATCGCCTATCACGAGGCGGCGCCCGGTCATCACTTCCAGATCGCCCTGTCGCAGGAGTTGAAGGGCGTTCCCAAGTTCCGCCGCTTCGGCGGCTACGGCGCCTATATCGAAGGCTGGGGGCTCTATTCCGAGCGCCTCGGCAAGGAGATGGGCTTCTATCAGGACCCCTGGTCAGACTTCGGCCGCCTGTCTCTGGAGGCCTGGCGGGCGGTGCGGTTGGTGGTCGACACCGGCATGCACGCCAAGCAATGGAGCCGCGAGAAGGCCATCGCCTTCTTCCAGCAGAACTCCCTGCTCAGCGAGCGCGACATCGTCAAGGAAGTCGAGCGCTACCTCTGCTGGCCCGGTCAGGCGACCAGCTACATGGTCGGCCAGCAGAAGATCCTGATGCTGCGCGCCAAGGCGAAATCAAAACTCGCCGGAAAGTTCGACATCCGCGCCTTCCACGACGCGGTCCTCAAAGACGGCGCCCTGCCGCTGGACGTCCTCGAACAACAGGTCGACGCCTACATCGGCGCGGCAGGGTAACTCACTCCTCCCCCCTCGGGGGAGGGGGACCATCGCGCAGCGATGGTGGAGGGGGTCCTCCACCGGCGGCTGAACTGAGCCCGTCGAAGCCGCTGCGGACTTCGGCTGAGGACCCCCTCAGTCGGCCTTGCCGACAGCTCCCCCGGAGGGGGAGCAATCGCCCAAAGAAAAAGGCCCCGCCGTTTCCAGCGGGGCCTTTTCCATGTCTGTTCCGAAGAACCGTCAGCCTATCAGGCGTCGGTCTTGGGCTCGTCCTTGCGGACCATGGCGCGCTCGGCGATCCGGGCGCTCTTACCGCGACGGTCGCGCAGGTAGTAAAGCTTGGCGCGCCGGACGACGCCGCGACGCTTGACTTCGATGCTGTCGATCATCGGCGACATGATCGGGAAAACCCGCTCGACGCCTTCGCCGAAGCTGATCTTGCGGACCGTGAAGCTCTCGTGGAGACCGGCGCCCTGACGAGCGATGCAGACGCCTTCATAGGCCTGGACGCGCTCGCGCTCGCCTTCCTTGATCTTGACGTTGACGCGCAGGGTGTCGCCAGCCTGGAAATCGGGGGTGTCGCGGAGGGCGGCGAGACGCTCGGTCTCTTCCTTCTCCAGTTGCTTGATAATGTTCGCAGCCATAACTCTATTTCTCCTTGGGCTTGACCGGTTTGCCGGCGCCCTTTGCCTGTTGATTGGCGAGATAACGGTCCCAAAGATCGGGCCGCCGCTCGCGGGTCGTCTCTTCTCTCATTGCCTGCCGCCAGGCCGCGACTTTTCGGTGGTCGCCGCCGAGCAGCACCTCGGGGATATCCAGACCTTCGAACGTCCGCGGTCTTGTGAACTGCGGATGCTCGAGGAGCCCGTCCTCGAAGCTTTCTTCCCTGAGGCTGTCCGCCTGTCCGAGAACCCCCGGAACAAGACGCACGCACGCCTCGATCGCCACCATCGCCGCCGCCTCGCCACCGGCGAGAACCGCGTCTCCGACGGAGACCTCCTCGAACCCTCGGGCGTCGAGCACCCGTTGGTCCACCCCTTCGAACCGGCCGCAGAGGAGAACAATCCCCGGCGCCCTGGCCCACTCACTTACCCGCGCCTGGGTCAGGGGCCTGCCCCGGGCGCTCATGCACAAAAGCGGCCGTCCCACGGTGTCAACGCTGTCGAGCGCCGCCGCGATTACGTCCGCCTTCATCACCTGTCCAGGACCGCCACCCGCGGGGGTGTCGTCGAGGAAGCCGCGCTTATCCTTGGAAAAGGCGCGAATGTCCACTGTTTCCAGCCGCCACAGGTCCGCCTCCCTCCAGGCCGTACCGATCAGCGAAACGCCGAGGGGGCCGGGGAAGGCTTCCGGGAACATGGTCAGGACGGTGGCGGTGAAGGGCATGGGCGCGCGTCCCTACACCTTTCAGGCCTGCGGGTGAAGTTTTGTCGGGTTTGCGTGCTTCGACACGCGGCTCGCGCCGCTACTCAGCATGACGAAAAGTATTGAGCCTACCCCTATGCGTCATGCTGAGTAGCGATCCCTCGGGATCGCGTGTCGAAGCACGCACGACCGCCTGAGCCGCCCTCAGTTCGGCTTCAGATCGAAATTGAACTTCTCGGCGAAGTCATCATAGGGCGGCTTGGGCCAACGGTAGGTCGAGAACACATCCGCCACGCAGCTGGCCACCGCGTCATCGCTGTCGCTGTCGACCCGATCAAACGCGCCCTTCTCGAAGCTGACGATCACCGAAAACGTCATCCGCCGCCGGTAGGTGCCGCTGTAGCAACGATCCAGCAGGGCGGCGGTCTTGGGCCTCAGGAAGGGATCCATCACCTCGGTGCGCCAGGTCTGGGCGGCCAGGTCGTCCTTGTAGCGGTCCGCCCGCGCCAGCCCCTCGCTGTAGGCAAGCCCGGCGCCGGACTGGAACATCAGGAAAAGCGAGGATGTGGCGGCGATCAGCATGGCCGACTCCTAGCATTGAGTGTTTGGCGCGTCACTTGCGGCGCCCTGTTTGCGGGCTTATTGCATCGCACCATGGAAGAGACCGAAAACCTCATCGAGACCCTGGCGCTCGAGCCGATCGAAATGAACCTGTTCCGGGGCGTGTCGCCCAGCGACGGGTTCCCGCGCATCTTTGGCGGCTTTGTCATCGCCCAGGCGCTGCTGGCCGCCTACGAGACGGTGCAGGACCGGGTCTGCCATTCGATCCACGCCTATTTCATCCGTCCGGGCGATGTGCGGATTCCGGTGCTCTATGAGGTCGACCGCTCGCGCGACGGCGGCACCTTCACCACCCGCCGGGTCATCGCCATCCAGAACGGCAAGCAGATCTTCAACCTCGCCGCCTCCTTCCAGGTCGCCGAGGACGGTCTCGAGCACCAGTCGCCGATGCCCAGCCATCCCGACCCCGAGAGCGTCCAGGGCGAGTTCGAGCGGATGATCGCCGACTATGGCGACAAGATCCCCGAGGGGCTGAAGCGTCAGATGAACCGTCCCCGGCCCATCGACCTGCGCTGGCCCGACCCGCAGAACATGTTCAAACCCGTCCCCAAGCCGCCGCGCAAACAGGTGTGGATGAAGGCCAAGGTGCCGATCGGTCCGGACATCAAGCTGCAGCAGGCCTGCCTGGCCTACGCCTCCGACATGGCCTTCATGGAAACCGCCCTGCGGGTCCACGGCGTCACCTGGCAGACCCCCGGCCTGCAGTCGGCCAGCCTCGACCACGCCATGTGGTTCCACCGCCCGGTCGATTTCAACAACTGGGTCCTGTTCGATCAGGACTGCCCCAGCACCAGCCAGGGGCGCGGCTTCATTCGCGGCGAGATGTACACCCAGGACGGCATGCTCGCTGCCTCGGTCGCCCAGGAATGCCTGATGCGGATGAAGGACTGATCAGTCGAGGTCGCCCTCGACCTCGATCTCGTCGGGCATGACCACCACGATCCGCCCCTCGGCGATCAACACCTCGGGCACGCAGTCGCGGGTAAACGGCAGATACCAGGTCGCCCCGCCGTTGGCCGGGGTGATCTCCAGGATGTCGCCGGCTCCGAAGTTCTGCACTGACTTGACCTTGCCGATGGCCTCGCCCTCGGGCGAAGCGGCGGCCAGTCCGACCAGATCGGCCAGATAGAACTCGTCCTCGTCCGGCGCGGGCAGGGCGTCCCGGTCGATATGCAGGGTCATGCCCTTCAGGGCGTCGGCCTGATCGCGGGTCTCGATCCCCTTGCAGCGGGCGACCACGCCGCCCTTCTGCAGCCGCGCCGACAGCACGGTCAGGGCTGGCGAGCCGTCGGCCTTCTTCAGGTCCCGGTATCCGGTCAGCGCCAGCGGATCGTCGGTGAAGCTGTGGATCCGCACTTCACCCTTGATGCCATGCCCGCCCAGAACGCGGCCGATGAGGAGGAGGTTCGACATGAGGGCCTTTGAAACGAAACAGGCGACGGGTGCAAGAGCGCGCTTCCTTCTCCCGCTCGCCGGGAGAAGGTCGACGCGCAGCGGCCGGATGAGGGCGGCGCCGGTCCGTCAGGTTTGAGCGCGTTCCGGTCCTGACATGGAAAAGGGCAGCCCGGTCAAAGCCGGTGCTGCCCTCATCCGACCCCCTTCGGGGGCCACCTTCTCCCGGCGAGCGGGAGAAGGGCCAAACGGCCTTAGCCTTCGGTCTTGGTCTCTTCAGCAGCAGCTTCAGGAGCGGCTTCTTCAGCGGCAGGCGCTTCTTCGGCGGCGGCTTCAACGGCCGGAGCTTCTTCAGCGGCCGGAGCCTCGACTTCGGGTTCCGGCTCGGGGGCCGGCGGGTTGGCGGCCAGTTCGGCGGCGGCGGCGGCGCGGTCTTCCTCACGCTTGGCGCGTTCGGCGGTGCGTTCCTCGGCCTTCTTGCCCGGCTTGGCCTTGTTGGGGTTGTTGCCGTGCTCCCACTTCACGAGGCCTTCCTTGGCCAGGAAGCGCGCGACGCGGTCGGTCGGCTGGGCGCCCTTCTTGAGCCAGGCTTCGATGGACTCCAGCTTCAGGGTGGTGCGCATCGGGTCGTCCTTCTTGAGCAGCGGGTTGTAGGTGCCCACCTTCTCAATGAAACGGCCGTCGCGGGGCGAGTGGCTGTCGGCGATGACGATCGAGTAGTAGGGGCGCTTCTTGGTGCCGCCACGGGCCAGACGAATCTTCAGCATTTCAGGTTAGTCCTTGGAAGTGTTCAGTTTTTCTTGAACGGGTTGAAAGCGGAGCCGCCCAGGCCGGGAAGGCCGGGCAGATTGGGAAGGCTTCCGGGCGCGCCCAGTCCGGGCAAACCTTTCAGCTGTTTTTCGAGTTCGGCGGGGTCGGCCGGGGGCAGCTTGCCGCCGCCCATGGCCTTCATCCGGTCGCCGCCGCCGCCGCCCAGCATGGCGGCCATCTTGGCGAAGCCCTTGCCGCCGCCCTTGCTCATCATCTTGAAGGCGTCGGCCATCTGGCGGTGTTGCTTGAGCAGACGGTTGATCTCGGCGACATCGACCCCGGCGCCCGCGGCCACGCGGCGCTTGCGCGAGGCGGCCAGCAGGTCGGGCTTCTTGCGCTCGGCCTTGGTCATCGAGCTGATGATCGCCCGCTGACGCTTGATCATCCTGTCGTTCAGGCCCGCCTCGGCGATCTGGCCCTTCATCTTCTGGACCCCGGGCAGCATGCCCATCAGCCCTTCCATGCCGCCCATCTTTTCCATCTGCGACAGCTGTTCCGACAGCATGTCGAGATCGAACTGGCCCTTGGCCAGCTTGCGGGCCATGGCCTCGGACTTGGCCTGGTCGAAGTCGGCGGCGGCCTTTTCAACCAGGGAGACGATGTCGCCTTGCCCCAGGATGCGTCCGGCCACCCGGCGGGCGTCGAAGACGTCCAGGGCGTCGACCTTCTCGCCGGCCCCGAGGAACTTGATCGGCAGGCCGGTGACGGCCCGCATCGACAGGGCCGCGCCGCCGCGCCCGTCGCCATCGGCCCGGGTCAGGATCAGGCCGGTCAGGGGCAGGCGTTCGTGGAAGGCCTTGGCGGTGCGCACCGCGTCCTGACCGGTCAGGCTGTCGGCGACCAGCAGGGTTTCGGCGGGGCTGGCGATGCGGGCGATTTCCGCCGCCTCGTTCATCATCGACTCGTCCAGCGTCGTGCGGCCGGCGGTGTCGAGGATCAGGATGTCATAGCCGCCCAGCCTGGCGGCGCTCATCGCGCGCTTGGCGATGTCGACCGCCGACTGGCCCGCGACGATCGGCAGGGTGTCGACCTCGACCTGTTTGCCAAGCGTGGCCAGCTGTTCCATGGCGGCCGGACGACGGGTGTCCAGCGAGGCCATCAGGACCTTCTTGCGCTCGGTCTTGCTCAGACGCAGCGCCAGCTTGGCCGAGGTGGTGGTCTTGCCCGAGCCCTGCAGGCCGCTCATCAGGATGACGCTGGGCGGGTTGATAGCGATGTTCAGGCCCACCGGCTCTTCGCCGCCGAGCATCTCGACCAGACCGTCATAGACGATCTTCACCACCTGATCGGCCGGGCGGACCGAGCGGATCACCGCCTCGCCGGTCGCCAGCTCGCGGGCCTTGGCGATGAAGTCCTTGACCACCGGCAGGGCGACGTCAGCCTCCAGCAGCGCCACGCGAACCTCGCGCATCGCTTCATCGACGTCCTTCTCGCTGAGGACGCCGCGTCCGGACAGGCGGTCAAAAACGCCGCTCAGCCGATCTGTAAGGCCTTCAAACATTCATCTCTCCACCGGCCCGCGACGCGGACCTGCATTTTTTCCAGGGTCCGGACCTGAGGCGATCCGCACCGCACAACGAAACCAGCCCCCGTGGACGATCACGTCGACGGGGGGCCTCTCCGCCCTCGTCCGATATAGGTATCGGGGTCGTGGCGGGGGAGGGCGCTGGTTAAATTGCGCCGGAAGCGCGCGCTTATGGGCGAAAGGGGCCCAAAGGTCAAGGAAGCGGGCGATTGGGTGGTGACGGCGGCATGATCGACTGGGCTCATGGGGACGGGATCAATCCGGACCCGCTGGCGTTGAGTATCTTTCGTTAGATGGGAGACCGCCATGACCAACCAGCCAGACGAACGCGCTCAGGACGCAGTCCGCCAACAATGCGAAATCCAACAGGAGGTGGCCAGGGATGACCGCGCGGCCGGGGAGGAAGGGTCCTTTGGCGCCATGCAGGCCGGCGCCCGCCGCTATCCTGAACCGCCCTTGCCCGAACAGCATCAAGCCAAACCCGGCGCAGAGTTCAGACTGCAGCCCGCCCCCATGTATGACGCCCCTTACTACAAAGGATCGGACAAACTGAAGGACCAGGTCGCGATCATTACTGGCGGCGACAGCGGCATCGGCCGGTCGGTGGCGGTGCTGTTCGCCCGGGAGGGCGCCGATGTGGCCATTGTCCACCTGAAGGCTGAAGCGAAGGACGCCGAGACGACAAAGGAGGCAGTAGAAAAGGAAGGACGCCGTTGCCTGCTCATTGCCGGCGATGTGCGGGAGAGAGACTGTTGCAGGGCGGCGGTCAAACAGACCGTGGATGCCTTCGGCAAACTCGACATCCTCGTAAACAACGCCGCCTTCCAGGTGCACACAGAGGATTTCCTCGATCTGTCAGAACAGCATTTCGACCTCACCGTGAAGACAAACCTCTACGGCTACTTTTTCATGGCCCAGGCAGCGGTCGAGCAGATGGGGCCGGGCTCGGCGATCATCAACACCGGCTCGACCACCGGTATCGACGGTTCAAAGGACCTGATCGACTATTCAATGACCAAGGGCGGTATTCACGCCTTCACCCGCGCCCTGAGTGGCAGCCTGCTCGACAAGGGCATACGGGTGAACGCCGTGGCGCCTGGCCCGGTATGGACGCCGCTCAATCCAAGCGACAAGCAAGCGCCGGACGTCGCCACCTTCGGCGCCCAGGCCAAGATGAAGCGGCCCGCACAGCCGGAGGAGATTGCTCCGGCCTATGTCTTCCTCGCATCGCCCCATACCAGCAGCTACATCACCGGCGAAATTCTCCCGGTCATCGGCGGCTATTAACCGGCAGGGTCTCGGGCGATGGCCGCTTTCGTAGGTACGGGCGCGGCGCCATTCTGAGCCAATGCGAACCCCCCAGCTGATCAATACCCGTCCCGCCAGCCCCGCCGACGGCCCGGCGATCATCGCCATCCTTCACGACACCTTCAACAGCACCTGGCGGCCACAGATTTCGGCGTCGGCGGCCCGGGCCTTTCTCGATGAGGATCGGCCCGCCGCCTACTTCGCCCGCCGCGGACTCCAATTCCGGGTCGCCGAGCGTCAGGGCGAGGTTGCCGGCTTCGTCGACTGGGAGGGCGATTTCGTCAACGCGCTACACGTGCTTGGCCGCCACTCGGGGGCTGGTGTCGGCGCTCGGTTGATGGACGAAGCCGAAACCGGGATCGCCGCCTCGGGCTTCTCCGAGGCGCGCCTGGAGACCGACACCTTCAACCTGCGCAGCCAGGCCTTCTATCGGAGCCGGGGGTATCGCGAAGCCGGGCGCTATCCCGACACCGAATGGAACAGCGACCTGACGACTCTGTTGCTAGTCAAGCCGCTGGTCTGACCGCCCACGAAAAACCCCGCCAAGGCGAACCTCGGCGGGGTTGATCTGCTCAGACCTTTAGGCGGCGCCCTTACGCCCCTTCAGGAACCGGGAAGCCCCGGTCGCGCATCAGGGCGCCGATCTTGGGATCGCGGCCGCGGAAGTCGCGGAACTGCTCGGCCGGGTCCTTGCGGTTGCCCTGGCTGAGGATGGTCGCATACAGCCGGTCGGCGGTCGCCCGGTCATAGGCGCCGCCCGCCTCGACAAAGGCTTCCCAGCAGTCGGCGGTCAGGGTGTCGGCCCACAGATAGCTGTAGTAGCCGGCCGAATAGCCGTCGCTGGAGAAGACGTGGCCGAACTGCGGCGTGCGGTGACGCATGACGATCTCTTCGGGCATGCCCAGCTTGGCCAGTTCCTCACGTTCAAACTTGTCCGGATCGATGGTCACGTCGCCGGCCAGATGCAGCTTCATGTCGATCAGGGCGCTGGCCAGATATTCGACGGTGTCGAAGCCCTGGTTGAAGGTCTTGGCCTTTTCGATCTTGGCGACCAGTTCGGCCGGGATCGGCTTCTTGGTTTCGTAGTGGATGATGTATTTTTCCATCACCTCCGGCGTGGTCAGCCAGTGCTCGTTCAGCTGGCTGGGGAACTCCACATAGTCGCGGGCGACGCTGGTGCCCGAGACCGACGGATAGACCACCTCGGAGCACAGGCCGTGGATGGCGTGGCCGAACTCGTGGAACATCGTCTCGGCGTCGTCCCAGCTGATCAGGACCGGCGCGCCGTCGGCGCCCTTGATGTAGTTGCAGTTGTTGCTGACCAGGGTTGTGATCGGCGTCTTGAAGGTCTCCTGGGTGCGGTAGTCGGTCATCCAGGCGCCCGACCGCTTGCCTTCACGGGCGAAGGGATCGAAGTACCAGAGGCCGACGTGCTTGCCCTTGCGGGTCACTTCCCAGACCTTCACCTCGGGGTGGAAGACCGGCACGCCGCTGACCGGCGTGAACTCGAAGCCGTGCAGCTTGCCGGCGGCGAAGAACAGGGCCTCGCGCAGGTTGTTGAGCTCCAGGTAGGGCTTCACCTCGTTCAGATCGAGGTCGTACTTCGCCTTGCGGACCTTCTCGGCGTAGTAGCGATAGTCCCAGGGCGCCAGTTTGAAGTCGCCGCCCTCGGCGTCGATGATCGCCTGCATGTCGGCGACGTCGCGCTTCACCGCGGCCACCGCCGGCGGCCACACCGCTTCCATCAGCTCCATCGCCCGCTCGGGGGTCTTGGCCATGGCGTCCTCGAGGCGCCAGTGGGCGTGGGTCGGGAAGCCCAGCAGCTTGGCGCGCTCGGCCCGCAGCTTGAGGATTTTGGTGATGATGGCGTTGTTGTCGAACTCGCCGCCGTTGTCGCCGCGATTGACGAACGCCTGCCAGACCTTTTCGCGGGCGGCGCGGTTGGGCGAATAGGTCAGGAAGGGCTGGGCGCTGGAGCGGGTGTTGAGGATCACCCCCTTGCCGTCCTGGCCCTTGGCCTTGGCGGTAGCCCGGGCCGAGTCCGCCAGGGACTCGGGCAGGCCTTCCAGTTCGGCCGGCTCCAGGACGGTGATCAGGCCTTCGTCGTGCAGCAGGTTCTTGTTGAACTGGGTGAACAGTCCGGCCAGCTCTTCGTTGATCGCGGCCACGCGGGCCTTGTCGGCGGCGTTCAGGTTGGCCCCGGAGCGCACGAAATTGTTGTGATACAGCCAGGTCACCCGCTTCTGCTCATCGGTCAGACCGGCGTCGTCACGGGTGCTGTAGACGTCCCGGATGCGGCTGAAGAGGGCGACGTTCTGGGTGATGCTGTCGTTATAGGCCGACAGTTTGGGATCCATCTCGGCCTCAACGGCCTGGAACTCGGGCGAGCTGTTGTTGGACGACCAGACGCCATAGTAGCGGTACAGGCGGCCCAGCATCCGGCCGGAATCTTCCATCGCCGCAATGGTGTTGGCGAAGGTCGCCGGCGCCGTGTTGGCGGTGATGGCGCCGATCTCGGCGGTGTTTTCCGCCATGGCCAGTTCCAGCGCCGGCTTGAAGTCGGCGACCTTGACCTTGTCGAAGGCGGGCAGTCCGCCGAAGCGGCCAGTCCAGGGGGCGGTCAGGGCATTGCCCTCGGCGGCGAATGACAGGGCCGGGCGAAGAGCGGCGGCGGCGGCGATGGCGGCCGAACTGGCCAGAAGGGTGCGACGATTCACGGACATGGAGCTCCGGGTGACAGGTTTGGCGGGACCCTAGGCCATCGTTTGCGCCGCGTCACCTGACCGGAATGTAATGAAGCCCCGGGCCAAAATCGGCCCCGCCGCTAGAGCGCGCTCCGATGAGTGGGAACCGGCAATCGGATCAAACGCGCGACCAACAAAAGCCTGGAGCGGGGCGATTTGAGTCCATCAATTCGAGCCCTGCTCTAACGCATCAGAATGATGTTCATCACCGGGGCGGGAAAACCCGGCGCCGGCGGCTGGCGGGTGCGCGGCGGCTGGGCCGTCCAGGCGGTCAGGGCCGTTGCAAGGGCGATGGCGGTAATCAGGCCAAAGCCGAGGATCTGCCGACGGCTGGTCGGGGTCGGCGTCTTCAGCAGGGCGATGCGGGCTTCCAGCGGATGGCGCTGCGGGGCCAGCCAGTGACAGCCGACCGGCGCGCTGAGCCCGCCAAGCTGGGTCTTCAGCATGGCTTGGGCATAACGCCGCCGGGCGCCGGGGTGACGGGCGATGACCGCCGCGTCACAGCTCAGCTCCTGGTCCAGCCGGATGCGGTTGGCCGCCAGATGGACCAGTGGATTGTACCAGAACAGGCATTGCAGGGCGGCCAGCAGGGCGTTGGCCCTGGGGTCGTCGCGCTCGACATGCACCCGCTCATGGGCGCGGATCAGAACCTGCTCGTCTTCGGTGTAACGCTCGGTGAAATCGCGGGGCAGGATCAGGCGCGGATCCAGAATGCCGATGATGGCGGGGCCCGCCTCTCCGGCGGCGGCGCGGCGCATGAACCGGCGCTGGCCGGCGATCAGTCCGGTCAGCACGACAGCGGCGCCGGCCAGCCAGACGACGGTCAGGACCAGGCTGACAATCGGGGCGCCCTCGATCATCGCGGCGATGTTCGGCGTGCCCTGCGCCGTCTCGGGCACGCTGCGCAGCGCCGGCAGCAGGCAGGCGGCTCCTGCCAGGGGCGGCGCCAGCCACAGGGCATAGGTCGCCTGGGCGCCGAACAGTTTGAGAATGGCCGGGCGCAGGGCCAGCACCAGAACAATGGCGGCGCTGGCCGCCAGGTTCAGCTTCAGCAGGGCGAGCAGCAGGTCACTGATCATCACCCATCTCCTCGATGAGGGCCTTCAGCCGGTCGACTTCCTGAGGGCTCAGTTTGCGGTGCTCGGCGAAGTGCGAAATCAGCGGCGCCAGCTGGCCGTCGAACAGACGGTCCAGAAGCCCCTGGCTCTCGCTGGCCACATAGTCGCTGCGCTGGACCAGCGCCCGGTACTGGTGACGGCCCGCTTCCCGCTCGGACTTGATCACGTCCTTCTTGAGCAGGCGATTGATCAGGGTTTTCACCGTGGCGTCGCCCCAGTCCTGGGCGCGCTTGACCTCGGTGACCAGTTCTTCGGCCGTGCAGGCCCCGCGTCTCCACAGGGCCTCCATGATCTGGCTTTCAGCGCTGGTGATCTGGACGGGTTCTCTGGCCATGATCCGTCGAGATTACGCCGGTAATGTGAGACGTCAAGGGCATTGTTCCGTCGCGGAATTGTCGCTCAAGCGCCGGGAAGCGGTAACCTGACGGTGGCGATCAGGCCGGGAGATCCATTGGCCAGGGTCAGGTCGCCGCCGTGGGCCCGGGCGATCGACCGCGCCGCCGACAGGCCAAGACCGACCCCGCCTTCCAGGGTGCGGGCCGACTCCGCCCGGTAGAAGGGCTGGAACACCCGGTCCAGTTCCCCTGACGCCAGTCCCGGTCCGGCGTCCGAAATCTCGACCACCGCCTCATTCTCCCCGCGGGTCAGACGGATGCGGGCCTGACCGCCGTATTTCAGGGCGTTGCTGACTAGATTGGCGAACAGCCGCTGCAGGGCCAGGCCGTCGGCCTCGATGGTCATTGGCTCACCGCTTTCGATCGCCACGTCGCCGCCCATCATCGCCGCGTCATCGCTGACCACCTCCAGCACCGAGAGAAGATCCAGCCGTCGGCGGTCCTGCAGGGCGCTGGCGTCGCGGATGAAGGCCAGCACGGCGGTGATCATCGCCTCCATCTGGTCGACGTCGGACAGAACGCTGTCCTTGACCCCGTCAGGGGCGGCTTCCAGCTTGTACCGCATCCGCGCCAGCGGCGTTCGCAGGTCGTGGGAGATCGCCCCGACCATCGCCGTCCGGTCCTCGACGTACCGCCCGATCCGCGCCTGCATCTCATTGAAGGCGAGGGCCGCCGCACCGATCTCCGCCGGCCCCTTCAACGGCATCAGCGGCGCACGCGGGTCCCGGCCCAGCTGTTCGGCCGCCTTGGCGAAGGCCCGCAACGGCGCGGTGATGCGGTTTGCGAAAAGATAGCCCGCGGGGGCCACGACGATCAGGCACCCGGCGAGCCAGGCCAGAATTCGCATCTGCCAGGCCGAGGGAAACCCTTCCGGCGGCGAGCTGACCGTCACCCAGGAGCCGTCCATCTGTTTCAGACCGGCGACAAAGTCGCCCATCACCGGCCTCTGGAATCTGCCGCCGCCCTCACCGTCCGGCCCGCCGCCACGGCTGCCGACGTCGATCCGGCCGCGACGGGGGCCATCGCCGCCTCTGCCTTCGCCCGGACCCGGGCCGGGACGGCGCATGGAGAAGGGGAAGGGCGGCCCCGCCTCGAACAACTGCACCCGGTCATCGGCGACGTTCAGCAACTGGGCGAGGGCGCGGCTGGTTTCTTCATGACCGGGTCTGTAGCGGGACGGGGGCGAGAAGGCCGCCGATGTCTGCCTGACCAGCCGCCCCGGGTCCGCCGCCGCCGGCCCGCCAGCGGCGGTGACGCCGGTCGGGGCGCCGCTTCGCAGGCGGTTGGCGATATCGCTGAGGGGGTAGAAGACCGGTCGCGGCGGCTGCATGATCAGCACCACCGCCACCATCATCACCTGGGCGGCGACGAGGGTCAGCAGGATCAGCGCCCCGACCTGCAGGGCGAAGGGCGCCCGCCCCAGCCAGGCGCGGATCACAGCCGCGCGACCCTGGCCTCGAGCATATAGCCCGAGCCTCGATAGGTCTGGATCACGTCGCCCTCGACGCAGCTGTGCAGCTTGCGTCGCAACCGGCTGATCTGGACGTCGATCGCCCGATCATAGACATCAGCGGTCTCGCCCCGCGCCATTTCCAGAAGCTGGTTGCGGGTCAGCACCCGCTGCGGATGCTCCAGGAAGGCGCACAGCAGGGTGAATTCCCCGCTGGTCAGCAGGATGCCGACGCCGTCGGGTGACTTCAGCGAGCGCCGGCCTGTGTCCAGGGTGAAGCCCATGAACTGATAGACCCGCCCCCGGGACGCCTCGCCCCGGCCGTCTTCCCGCCGGCGCAGCACCGCCCGCACCCGGGCCAGCAACTCGCGCGGATTGCAGGGCTTGGGCAGATAGTCGTCGGCGCCCAGCTCCAGTCCAAGGATCCGGTCTATGTCGTCGCCCATGGCGCTGTGCATGATCACCGGCGGCCCGTTCTCATCGGCCAGGCGACGACAGATCGACAGGCCGTCCTCGCCCGGCAACATGATGTCCAGAATGATCAGGTTGACTGGCCCCCGGGTCAGCACCCGGTCCATGTCCACCGCGCCTGCGGCGACAGCGACGGTAAAGCCGTGCTGGCTCAGATAGCCGGACATCTGTGTCCGCAGATCGGCATCGTCATCGACGACCAGGACGATGGGCGAGAAGGCGGTTGCGGGGGCTGTCATGTTGGAGGGCTGTGTCGCCCAGAACTGTGGCGCGGTGATCGCAGGCCGGACACAATTGCGCATTGAAAGCCCGGCCTGATTGGGGCGCCGACGTTTCGACCCGAAACAGTCAGGCCCCGTTTCAAACGCAGTGTTCTGCTCTTAAGGCGCTGTGCGTGGCCGGGAGCCCTGATGACAGAGCGGCGAACCCTCGCCCGGCGACGTGGCCGGGCTGTCTTTCTGGGCGTGCTGGCCGTCTCCGCTGGCGCTCACCTGGCTGTGCTGACCCTGATGATGTCCGGTCTGCGGCCGGACTTCTCGCCCATGGAAGACCCGCCGATCGAGGTGCGGATGCTCGCGCCCCGCAATCCGCCGCCGCGACCGGAGCCGGTGAAAAAGACGCTGGAAAAGCCTGCCGCGACGCCTTCCGCAAAGCCCGCCTCCGCGGCTCCGGCCGCGCCCCGGACTGCGGAAGCGACGACCCCCGCCGCGCCAACCGCCGGGGTGAACCTGCCCTCGAACGCGCCGGCCGACGGCGCGGGCGTGCCGCCGGGACTCAGCGCGGGCCTGCGGCGTCAGCTGGGCTGTTCGAGCGCCGACTTCATGAAACTGACGCCGGCCGAGCGCGCCCGCTGCAACGACCGCCTTGCCGACGCCCGCTGGGACAAGCCGGCGCTGGCGGTGATCAGCCCGGAAAAGAAGGCCATTTTCGACGGCGAGTGCCGCAAGGACGACGCCTGGTGCCTCTACCGGATCGGCAAGGGACCCTATCCGGGACTGATGTCGCTGCTCAAGAAGTAGTCGCGCCGCTTCCCATTCCGCGCCCGTCGCCCTAAACCGCATCCATGGCTATTGGCGTATTCGACTCCGGCGTCGGAGGTTTGACCGTTCACCGCGCACTGGTGGAGCGGCTCCCGGACGCGGACTTCATCTATCTGGCCGATCAGGCCAACGCCCCCTACGGCGGGCGACCCGGCGAGGAGATCGTCGACCTGACCCGGGCCGGCTGCATCCGCCTGTTCGAGGCCGGCGCCAGTCTGGTGGTTCTGGCCTGCAACACCGCCAGCGCCATCGCCCTGCGCCGCCTGCAACAGACCTGGCTGCCCGGCTATCGGCGCGAGACCGGCCGGGCGCTCAATGTGCTGGGCATCATCGTCCCGACCATCGAGGCGGCGACCGGCCTTCCCTGGGAACATGAGGCCGAGCGGCGCGGCGACAAGATCGAGAAACTCGACATCCTGGGGGTCTTCTCCACGCCCGGCACGGCCGGCAGCCGGGTGTTCGAGATCGAGATCGACAAGCGCAAACAGGACCTGGCGGTCTTCTCCGAGCCCTGTCCCAACCTCGCCCGGATGATCGAGGACGGCGCCGCGACCGACGCCCTGACCGCAGAGGTCGAGCGCCATGTCCAGACCCTCAAGTCCCGCGTCGGCCGCTATCCCGATCGCGCCATCCTTGGCTGCACCCACTATGAAATGGTCGCCGACCTGTTCCGCGCCGCCCTGCCGCCGGGCACGCCGCTGATCCATCAGCCCGGCGCCACGGCCGACGCCCTGTCGCTCTATTTCGAGCGTCATCCAGAGCTGGACCCCGGGTCTTCAGGCCTGCGCCGCTTCCTGACCACCGGCCAGCCCGGTCGCCAGAACGGCCTGGTCCAGACCTTCTGGGGCGGACCGCTGGATTTCGAGGCGGCTTGATCCCGCGTTCACCCGGGCGTTAGCTGCGCGCCTCAGGGGAGGCGTCATCGATGTTCAGGGGTATTCTGGCGGCGGTCTCGATCACGGCGGCGCTGGCCGTCGCGGGACCGTCTTTCGCCGAGGTGAAGGCCGCCGCCGAAGGGCGGCTCGAACTGGAGACCAGCCTCATCGTCGAGGCCTCGCCCGATCAGGTCTACGTCGCCATCGGCAGGATCGGCGACTGGTGGGATCCCGCTCACAGCTACGGCGGCGTCATGTCGGTCAGCCTGACCCCCGGCGGCTGTTTCTGCGAAGCCCTGCCCGGCGGCGGCGTCAAGCATGGGGAGGTCGTCTCGGCCGTTCCCGGCAAACTGGTCAGGCTGTCCGCCGCGCTTGGGCCGATGCAGGACTGGGGCGTTTCAGCGGCGCTCACCTTCACCCTGCAGCCGGTCGATGACGCCCACACCCGCCTGACCGTCACCTACAAGGCCAGCGGTTTCAGCGCAGCCCAGCTAAAGGCGGCGCCGGGCATCGACGCGGTGATCAGCGGACAGGCCGCCCGGCTGAAAACCTTCGTCGAGACCGGCAAACCGACCCCGTAAGCCTCAGCCGGCGGCGGCGGCCTCTCCGGCAACCACGCGGCTGACCGCATTGACCACCGAGGCGATGCGCAGGGCGGCCTGGACGGCGGTGTTGGGCACGTCATGCTTCTTCAGCTCGGCCTCGTGGGCGTCGAGGCACATGCCGCAGCCGTTGACCGCCGACACCGCCGTCGACCACAGCTCGAAATCGACCTTCTCGACCCCCGGATTGGCCAGCAGGTTCATCCGCAGCCGCGCCGGCAGGGTGCCGTATTCCTTGTTCTTCATCAGGTGCAGGCTGCGGTAATAGACATTGTTCATGCCCATGATCGCGGCGGCGCCCTTGGCGGCGGTCAGCGCCTCTTCCGACAGGCCGGCGGCCCGGGCGGCGGCTTCGATGTTCTTCACCACCAGTGGCTGACCCACGGCATGGGCCGAGGCGACATAGGCGCCCCACTTCTGCTGATCGGTCAGCAGGGTCTCGCTGGCCAGCGACGAAAGATTGAGGCTGAGGTCCTTGGCGTAAGCGGGCAGGACTTCGCGAATGGCGTCCAGCGACATGGCGGCGCTCCAACAAACAGGAATGACAGGAAAAAAGGGGCGCCGGGGACCCTCCGGACCCAAGGGGGGGAGGG
>Ga0209066_10002509_pt1 | contig 22221 bp, 22 predicted proteins | sample All_14_2_FD_187198 | JGI IMG/M metagenome (GOLD analysis project Ga0209066, IMG submission 187198) | Freshwater microbial communities in response to fracking from Pennsylvania, USA - Allegheny Zone_MetaG_DW_15 (SPAdes) (version 2) ... | reverse complement strand
AGACCACCACGCAATAGATCCCTTTTTGCGCGGCGGCGGCTATGGCCTTCAGGCCCGAGTAGTCGTCGTCCGGGCCCAGCATCAGGTCGAAGAAGCCGATGTCGTATTTGCCCGCCTCTATTTTTTTCAAGGCCGTCTTCAGGTCGCCGGCCAGGTCCGTATTGTGGGCGGCCAGGTGCGCGGCCATCACTTTCTGGGCCAGTTTGTCGTCTTCCAGCACGAAGATATTAAGTTTTTCCATAAGGGTCCCCGGAAATATATGTTTTCAATTGAAAATATTCTATCCCTTGCCTATTATACAGAAAATGCCCGCGTCCATTGGGGTTCGGCTGAATCGGCGCTTTCTGTGTGATGGCATTAAAATTGCTCTGTATGCCTGTGAAAGGCTATAATTCGGGAGGATAAAATGAGCGATCTTAACTGGCTGGGTTCCATCTCTAAATTCTGGGGCAGGTTTTTCGGCGCAGGGTACGTGAGCCCGGAGTTCCCCTGGCACGGTTACTGCGCGTAAGGAGCGGCTATGAAAGGCAGGATGAGGCTGGGCACTTCCGCGGGCGCGCGCACTTCCGCGGCCCTTATCGGCGCGCTTAAGATGGCGCAGATGGCCTCCATGAGCGAGGAGGATTTCGCCAGGCTCCTCAAGGAGCTGGAGGGAGGCAGGGTCTTCGAACTCCTGAGGACCTCCGGCGCTCTTACCCTCAGCGAGTTCCCCGCTGCGCGCTACGCAGCCCGCAAATACGCCGGCTACGGCCTTAAGCTGTCCGGCGGCGACCTGCCCGAACTGGCCGACGGCTCCGGCGACCTGGTGGCCCTGATACAGGGCATAGGCCAGGAGAAGTTCGAGGCCTGCTTCCTCAAGGACGCGGTCCTGAGCGACATAGAGCGCGCCGAAGAATGCGACATAACCGTGAAAGACGCCGAGCGCCTGCGCGACTTCGTCAACCGGGCCTTCATACAGGCCGAGTTCGAGGGACCGGCCGAGGCCCCGGCCGCCGCGGTATACAGCGCGGTCGCCGGCATAGAGATGAAGGACGGCGCTCCGCAGCTGGCCTTCTTCCACCGCGAGATCTGGAAGGGCCGCTACAAGGTGGACGGGGAGAAGCTGGGGCAGCTGCTGCCCGGCCTGCCGCCCGCCGAGCGCGCCCGCGCGGAGAAGCTGCTGAAAAAAATAGAATTCGCCGACAAGCGCAAGACCACCCTCTACCGCGCCCTCGAGGTACTGATAAGCGTGCAGGCGGATTACCTCGCCAGCGGCGAACCGGGCCGCCGCCGCCCGCTGTCGCAGAAGACGCTGGCCAAGAACCTGGAGGTGGACCCCAGCGTGATAAACCGCCTGGTCTCCAATAAATCCCTTGAGATGCCCTGGGGCCTGCAGGCCCCCATGAGCGTGCTGCTGCCCACCTCCAAGCAGGTGAACCTTGAACGGCTTTACGCCATAGCCGCAGAGCGGCCGGAGCTGAGCGACGAAAAGCTGCGCGCCGAGCTCAAGGCGCGCCACGGCGTGGACCTCTCCCGCCGCTCGATCGCCCAGTACCGCAAAGACCTCTCCCTCGCCGCCTCCGGAGCCAGGTCGCCCGGGGAGCGCCCGGAATAGGGCCCATCGGCGTCTGGGTCCAAGGACCCTTACGCAGGTAAAGGCCTTCTGCTACACTAGAGTCGTAGCACTTCCTTGTAATTTGGGGGATTGGCCCCAGAGCATCCACGATCCGGCCGTAACCGGATGTATCCAGGGAAAGCAAAAAGTTAATTTGCTTTCCCTTTTGTCTTAGATGGCGGAAATGGTAGAATAGTAAGCGGAAGGGGAAAAATAAATGAAAAAGATATTTCTGACGCTGATGCTGGTCCTGGTTTCTTCCGGAGCGGTCTTCGCCGTGGATACTCCCCCCGTGGACCCGGATCCGCAGAATGTCGGCGCCGGTTCCGGTTCTGGCAACGGCAACGGCGGCAGCAACACCGGCGACGGCATCCACGGCACCGGCACCAGCTCCGGCGTCGGCGGCGACCAGCCGGACGTAGATAGCGACAAGTAAGCAGCCGCTCAGGCTGTACTTCGCGCCCGGAGCTATTCACAGCAAGCATGCCATATGTAAAAATACTGCCGCCCCTCTTCGCAGGGGCGGTTTTATTTTCTGCCTTCTGGGCCTGCGGGCCCCGCGCCGAGCCCGAGCTGCGTTTTCTTTTTAATTCGACGGCCCCGGTGTCATATTACGACCCCGCCCGGGTCCACTATCCCCAGGATTATTTTTTCCTGGAGAACGTCTATAGCCCGCTGGTGGAGTATTCGGCCGGGGACGAACTGGTCTCCGGCCTGGCCGCGACCTTCGAATGGTCAGGGGGCGAGGCCCGGTTCGGCATGCGCCCCGGAATCAGGACCGTAGACGGGCGGCCCATAGACGCCTACGACGCGGAATTGAGCATCAAGCGGGCGTTCATACTGGGCGGCATGGATTTCGACCTGCTGCGAGGGCCTCTTTGCGGGGACGCGCCTCCCCGGAAGCTGTCGGACCCCTGTCCCGGCCTGCGCGTGACCGAAGGGGGGCGCACCCTGGTCATGGCTTTCGGGGAAAGGAAGCCTTTCCTTTTTCACTTCCTGACTAATATCGCCTACGCCGTCATACCGCGCGGCTCCGTGGACCCGGAGACGCTGAAGATAACGGACCGCAGGAACACCTCCGGCCCCTACTATGTTTCATACGACCGCGGCGGAGGCCACTGGGAAATGCGGGCCAACCCGTGGCATTACCGCTATTCGCCGGACATGCCGCAGGCGGCCCGGCCGGTGCCGCTGCTGAAGTTCACTCTGAACGAGGATATACTGAAAATGCTGCCCGAGGGCCGCATCGATTACCTGACCTCCGGCCTGGCGCGCCTGCCCGGCGAGAAAGCCCGCTTCGCGGCCGCCAACCCTGGCTACAACGTCAATATCACCCAGCCCGTCAGGCTGGTGTACGTAGTGTTCACCGGCGCCGGCATGAAGAAGCTGTCCCCGCGGGAGCGCTTCTTCATAGGCGCCAAAATGCGCGAGCTTTACCTGGCCGGCAGGGAGATGTGCGAGGCTCCCGACCAGATCTTCAGACTGGAGGGCGCGCTTTCAAAGGAGCAGCTGGCCTCCGTGCGCGGCCTGCTGGCCGGCGGCGGGGACCTGGTGATAGGCAGGAAGGTCTACGCCAACGCGGTCAAACAGTATTTCTGGCGCGACAGCGACAGCCTGCAGCGCTGGCTGCCCCGCCTGGAGCAGGCGGGAGGAGGGGCGGAGTCCGATTTTTTCATCGACAGCGGGGACATCGGTTTCCAGGACGACGTCGGGCTGGTTTCCAATTTCATGAAGGTGGAGTTCTTCGACATGACCCCGGATGAAAAGGCCGCCTGGCTGGAGCGTTACCTGGCCGCCCCGGAGAAGAAGGACCGCATGCGCCTGCTGCAGGACCTGCATTACCGCACGCTGTCGTCGGGCCGCGCGATCCCCATCGCCCTTATGGCCTACGCGTCGGTAGCCCGCAAGCCGTGGACTTTCAATTTTCCCTCGATGTTCGGAGGCGATCCCCTATGGAGGCTGAGAAAGGAATGACTATGGATCCTGAGATCGGCAGGTCCCTGCGTAAATTGATGGTCAAGTTCGCGCTCTTCCACGGGCTGATACTTGCCGTGGCCGTAGCGCTGGCCGTCCTGTCCGCCGGCTACTTCAAGCAGCGGCTTGGAAGCCAGCTGTCCGCCGCCTCGCGGGACGCCATCCTCTCGGGGGACTCGCGCCGGGCGATGGTGGACCTCGCTTCTTCGGTGAAGGCCGACTTTTACGGCGTTGCCTGGCGGCCCTCCGGGGCGTCGGAAGGCTTCAGCGTCCCTCCCGGCGCCGGCGCCTGCCACAGGCTGGCCTGCGCTCGCTCGCGGGTCGGCGTCTATTTCGACGACGCGGGCTCCATCCCGGCGGGAGAGATGGTCTTTTATTACTCCAGGTGGGCCGCGGCGGCCTGGGGTGTGCTGGGCTGGTTCGTGATCTTCGCGCTCTCCGTCCCCGTGGCGGTCTTCGAGCGCCGGCGCCTGGTGCGGGATTACAACCTGCTGCTGGACCTGAAGATCAATGAATCTTATGCCACGCTGGCCGCGCAGGTGGCGCATGATATACGGTCGCCGCTGGCGGCGCTGGGGGCGGCGGCTAAGGGGCTCTCCCTCCAGGAGGAGCAGCGCACGCTGATAGACGGGGCCATAGGGCGCATGAACGGCATAGCCGACGACCTGCTGCGGCGCTACCGCGCGCCGGGCGTGGCTGAGGGGCCGAAGATAGAGACGCACGGCCTGGCCGGCCTGATAGAGCAGGTTATCGCGGAGAAGCGCCTGCAGCATAAGGACAAGCCCGGAGTGAAGATAGAGTTCGCCGCCGCCGCCGGCGGCCTGAGGGCCGCGGTGGACGCCAAGGAACTGCAGCGGCTGGTCTCCAACCTGGTGAACAATTCCGTGGAGGCCCTTTCCGGGCCCGGTACCGTAGCGGTAAGGCTCGGCGCCGAAGACGGAAAGGTCTTAATAGAGATAAAGGACGACGGCAAAGGCATACCGCCGGAGCTGCTTGCGAAGCTCGGCCAGAAAGGCGAAACGCACGGCAAGGCCGGCGGCACCGGGCTGGGGCTTTACCACGCGCGTACCGCCGCTGAAAGCTGGGGCGGCGGCCTGAAGATAGAGTCGGCGCCTGGCAAGGGGACCGCCGTGGTCATCTCGCTGCCCGCCGCGGCCAGGCCCGCCGCCGGCCTGCGGGCGGTGCTGCTCGACGACGACGCGCTGGTGCATATGAACTGGAAAATGGCGGCCAAAGCGGCCGGGGCCGACCTGAAGCTATTTAAGACCCCGCAGGAGCTGGCCGCCGCCGCCGGCACGCTGCCGCGGGATATCCCTTTGTATATAGATTCCGAACTGGGCGGCGGGCTTAAGGGCGAGGACATCGCCCTGGAGCTGCACGGCAAGGGCTTTACCGACATCTCCATGGCCACGGGCCACGGCCCGGAAAAGTTCGCCCACCTGCCCTGGCTGAAAGTGACCGGCAAAGAGCCGCCCTGGGCCTGAGGGTTATTCATACCCTTAAGAAGGCGGGCGCGGGCCCGCCTTCTTCTTTTCTTTTGAGAAACTATATTCTCAAATGAAAACAATTTCCTTCTAAATCGCGGAATCTCGCAGTTTTCCCCTGTGGAAATGGGCCGATATTGCGGTTTAAATATCTGGCATAAAAAATGCTCTGTATCGGGCATAGCAGCACAAAACTAAAAACGAGGGGAACAAAGATTATGAAAAAGATGATGATAGCGGTGTTCGCGGTACTGGCGGCGGCTTCGGTGGCCAAGGCCGAAAATGCGGAAGTGAATTTTGACGGGCAGAAGGGCTTGCGCCCCCAGTCCATGCACGAGATCTTCGCGGCGGCCCACAATATAGTGCCGGCCGGCGCGCTGAACGGCGATATCCCCGCCGAAAAGCTCACCCTGGGCGGGGGCGAGGATCCCTGCTGCGACGACCCGACCATACTCTGCTACGCTCCCTGCCAGCCGGAGGAGTTCCGCTCGGCTGCTCCCAAGGATTTTAAGGCCCTGGCCGGCTACTACCTGGCCCAGCGGAAGATTAAGCAGGTTGTTTCCGAGTATTACTACGCTAAGGGCGACGACTCCGCCGCGGCCAGGCTGGCCGATAAGGACGTCCGCGTGGCCGCGGGCGGCGGCGTGGTCTACCTGGTGCGGCCCGGTTCGCATGAACAGATATTTGACTCCGCCCTGGCCGCCCGCGTGGAGGCCATAGTCCGCCCCGAAGGCCAGCAGAAGATCCTTCACCCCGGCGTGTGGATAGTCGTGGGCTGCATGTACGACAAAGAATGCTGGGATGCGGTGGGCGACGGCGTGTCCGCGGTGTCCGAGTGGGCCAATAGCTGAGGGTGCGGCATAAACAGATCTGATTCAAGGAGAAAATTATGAAGAACAAAACCGTGAAAAATATGGCGATGGTTCTGGTGAGCGCGCTGCTGGCGGCCGGGCTGATGATGATACCCGGCCTGCCCAGGGAAATAAAGTGGGGGTTGCTGGTGGCGGCGGTGGTGGCGTCAGGCCTGATCAAGAAAGGCCTCCGCGGGGGCGCTCAGGGCTGAGCCTGGACCGCTTCCGGGGTCTGGCCCCGGAAGCGGGTTATCGGCATAAAAATTGCTCTGTTTCTGTCGTAAGCCAAATAAACTAAAGAGGAAGAAAAGATCATGAAAAAAATAATTATCCTGAATATCCTGGCCGCGGTTCTGATGGCGGCCCATGCCCAGGCGGGCGAGATCGGCGCTTCCGCGCAGCTTGGCGCCGCGGTGGGTTGGGAAACGGACAGCATCCCGAGCATACTCCCCGCGGACCTGCCGATGCCGCAGCCGGAAATAACCTGCCCCGAGGGCTCCAGGCCTTTCCATTTTGGCGGTTGGGACTTCATTTGCCTTCCTGTTTCAAACCCTGATGACTGGTTCCCGATGCCTTCCGTCCCGAACAATTATAACTACGGCGAGCCTGTCGTCGCTGAATACCTGCGGGCCTATGCCGCGCAGCCGGCCGCCAAGCGGCTGGTGGCCGAGGCCCTGGTCGAAGCTCCCTCCCGGGAGGCCTTTGTTAAGTCGGAAGCCGTCAGGGTGACGGCCGACGGGGAAGCCGTATACCTGGCCGCCAACGGAAAGGTCGCCCGCGTGAATGACCCCGAACTGGCTGCCAAAGTGCGCAAGCTGGTGGGGAAGTCTTCCGAGTCCCAGGCGCAGGGCGGCAATAAGATCCTCTTCTATGTCGGCGCCGCGATGGCGATAGAGTGCATGACCGACGACGCTTGCTGGGGCGCCGTGGGCGACGCGGTGTCGGCGGTGTCCGAGTGGGCCAACAGTTGATCTGGAATCTGGCGGGGCCCGGCTTCAGGCGCGCTTAACGCGCGCCTGGCCAATTGTGTAGGATAGGGATAGTTATGATCAAAGATCTGAAGGAAATGTTCCTGCTGGCCGGCTTGTTCGCGCTGGTGATGATGATCCCGGTGGGTATCTGGCACGCCTTCGACTTCGCCGGCTTTAAGCTGAAGGCCGTGCTGTGGGCGGCCTATTACCTGGTCTTCACCGCGGCCATAGCCGAGAACTTCCTGCGCAAGCGCGGCCTTCCCTGGTCCTATGTCGGGGTGAGCCGGGGAGCGGACCTGCGCCGCGCCGCGCTGGTCGGGACGGCCTTCGCCGCCGTTTCTATAGCGCTCGGCTGGTTCGGGGCCGAATTCGCCGGCCTCCGGGAGTCCGGCAATTCGCCGCTGGCCAAATTCCTGCTGGAAAAGCTCTCGCTGGGTTTCCGGGGGGAGGTCTTCCTGGCCTTCTACATGTTCCCGATAGCGCTGTGCGAAGAGCTGGTTTTCCGCGGCATCATCTTCAGCCACCTGGAGAAGCGCCGGGGCTTCGCATTCGCGCTGCTGGCGAGTTCCCTGTTCTTCGCCCTGATCCACGGCACGCCGGCCAGGATGATCATGACGTTCTTCTACGGCCTGGCCTGGGGCCTGTCTTTCCGCTTCGGGCGCAGCCTGGCCGCGCCCGCCACCGCGCATTACCTGCACAACGTCTCCGCTTTCTATTTCTGACGAAGCAAATAAAAGAGGCGCGGGTTTCGGCCCGCGCCTCTTTATTTGGCCGCGCGACGTTTATTTCCGCGCGCAGAGGTTCAGCGTGGTGACGGCGAACACCTTGGCGTCGCCCATCATGTGGTCTATCACGCAGGACTCGTTGGGCATGTGCGCCGTCTCGTTGAGGCGGGAGTACACCACCACCGGCAGGCCCAGGCGCCTGAAGAAGGCGGCCACCGTGCCGCCGCCTATGCCGTAGGCCTTGGGCTCCACTTTGAGGATTTCCTTTATGGCCTTCTTAAGTTCCACCACGATCTCGGCGTTGGGGTCGGTGGGGGGCGCGGCCTGCGCTTCCTGCTGGGGCTCGAAGGAGATCTTCACGCCGTGCTTGGCCTCTACCTCGTCGGCCAGGCGGCGCATCTCGGCCTTCACCTCGGCGAGCTGGTACACCGGCATCACGCGGCAGTCCATGTAGAACACGTCCTCGCCGGGCAGGGTGTTGACGTTCGGGACATTGGCTTCTTTCTTGGTGGGCTCGAAGGTGCTGATGGGCGGCTCGTAGAGCGCGTCCTTGTGGGGGAACTTCTCGTAGAGCGAGGCGTACTTTACCACCAGTTCGCTGGCGGCCTTGAAGGCGTTGATGCCGAGCGACGGGCGGCTGGCGTGGCACTGCTTGCCCTTCGTGATGACCTTCATCCACATGATGGATTTCTCGGCCACCTCGATGAGCGAGCCGTCCTCGCAGCCGGAGTCGGGCACGAAGAACATGTCTTCCTTGCCGAAGATGTCCGGCTTGTTCTCCGAAATGTAGTCGGCGCCGTAGCCGGAGCCGGTCTCCTCGTCGGCGCAGAACAGCAGGGCTATGTCGTACTCGGGCCGGTAGTCCAGCTCCATCATGGCCTTTACCACCATGATGCTCGACACTATGGCCTGCTGGTTGTCTTCCACGCCGCGGCCTACCAGGTTGCGGCCCTGCACTTCCATTTTATAGGGGTCGCTCTTCCAGAGCTTGGCCTCGCCGGGGGGAACGATGTCGAGGTGGGCCATGAACCAGATGGTCTTCTTGCTGCTCTTGCCTTTGTACCGGGCGATGACGTTGGGGCGAATGCCGTTCTTGGCTTCTTTCTGGGGGGCGTTGATCCACTCTATGGAGTCGAACTTCAGCTTCTTCAGCTCGCCTTCCAGCCACTTGGCCTTGTCGTACTCGCCGGTGCCGCCCGAGGACGGCGCCAGCGCCGGGATGGCGGTCAGGCCGCGCTGCATCTCTATGGCGTAATTTTCGTAGGATTCGATCTTTTTAAGTATCTGGTCTTTCATGTGGTTCCCTCCGCAAAGCGTTCTGAAAAGTATACCTAAATTCGGCGCGGCGCCATAAGGTATAATTTCAAGATGGAAAAACGCCCGGCGCGCGCCAAATTATGGTCCGATATCGGGCTTTTTTACTGCGCGGCCATCTGGGGCTCCACCTTCATAGTCACCAAGGGCGCGCTGGACGAAGTGGACCCGGTGGTGATGGTGGCCATCCGCTTCTTTATCTCGGCCGGGCTGCTGCTGCCCTGGGTGCTCAAGCGCAAAGACAAGTCGCGGCACATGAAGGAAGGCCTCTACCTCTCCTTCTTCCTGGCCCTGCTCTACCTCACGCAGACCACCGGCCTGCTCTACACTTCCGCCTCCAACTCCGGCTTTATCACGGGCCTTTTCATCATCTTCATCCCGGTCTTCATGTACCTGCTGCGCCGCGAAAAGCCCACGCGGCTGCAGATCGCCTCGGCGGGGCTGGCCATAGCCGGCATGTGGCTGCTTACAGGCGGCGTCAGCGGCTTCAACGTCGGGGACGCCCTGACGCTGGTGGCGGCCGCCGCCTATTCCGTGCACCTCATCTTCACCGATAAATACGTGAAGCGCGAGGCCGACACGGTGCTGCTGGCCTTCCACCAGTTCTGGATGGTCGCGGGCATCTCGCTCCTGATCGCGCTGCTGCGCGGGGCGCCGCTCACGGTGGCCAGCGTCAACGGCTGGGGCGTCATCCTGTTCCTGGCGGTGTTCCCCACGCTCACGGCCTTCTTCATCCAGATGGTGGCGCAGAAGCACTCCGAGCCCTTCAAGGTTGGTATAATTTTTACTCTGGAGCCCGTGTTCGCCGCCGTCTTCGCCTGGACCTGGGGCGGGGAGGAGTTCGTGGGGATAAAGGCGCTGGGCGGCCTGCTGATCGTGTCGGGCATGATCATGGGCGAGCTGTCCAAATTCAATTTCAGGCGGGCGGCGAAAAAAGAAGTGCTGCCGGTGTAGGAGAGGGCGGGAGGAGAAAATCATGAAAAAATCATTCATAGTACTCGCGCTGGCGCTGTGCGCCGCGCCGCTGCGGGCCGCGGAGCTGCAATTCGTGCAGAGCGCGCCGGACGAGACCGTCTACGGCTCCTCGCTGACCCTGCGCCCGCAGGCCGTCTGGCTGGAGATGATAGGGAGCGCCAAAAAAACGCTGGAATTCGAGCAGTTCTACATCGCCGACCAGGCAGGCGAGGTGCTGGAGCCGGTGCTGGCCGCCGTCAAGGACGCGGCCAAGAGGGGTGTGAAGGTGCGCTTCATCGTGGACAAGGTGATGATGGGCGAGAGCGGAAAAACCCTGCCCGCCCTGAAGGAAGCCGGGGTGGAAACCCGCGTGATAGATTTCAAGAAGGCCGGCGGCGGCGTACAGCATTCCAAGTTCTTCGTGGTGGACGGCGCCGAGGTGTACACCGGCAGCCAGAACTTCGACTGGCGCTCGCTCAAGCATATCCACGAGGTGGGCCTGCGCATAAAGAGCCCGGCGGCCGCAGCGGATTTCCTGCGCGTCTTCGAGGGCGACTGGGCCCTGGCCGGCGGAGCCGAACCGCGGCACATGTTCGACAAGAAGGGCAAGGCGCGCATCACCGCCGCCAAGCCCGAGAAGGCGTCGCTCAACGGCGAGGAAGTCTCCTACAGCCTGGCCTTCAGCCCGGTGGGCTTCGTGCCCAAGGGTTCCGACACGGAGATAGACGAACTGCTGAAGCTGCTGAAGTCCGCCAAAAAGACCATCCGCGGCCAGGTGATGAACTACGCCCTCATGGAGCACGGCTCCAAGCGCTGGGCCGACCTGGACACGGCTTTCCGCAAGGCCGCCGCGCGCGGCGTAAAAGTGGAGCTGGTCTTCGCCGACTGGACCATGGGCGGCAAGGCCGACCGCGACATCAAGGCCCTGTCCAAGAGCGAGAACATAGATATCAAGATCTCCTCGCTGCCGCAGCACAGCGCCGGCTTCGTGCCTTTCGCCCGCGTGGAGCACAGCAAGTACATGGTGGTGGACGGCGAGACCGCCTACGTGACCAACTCCAACTGGGGCCCGGGCTACTTCCTCACCTCGCGCGGCACCGCGGTGTTCATAAAGGGCAAGGCCGCCGCCGCCGTGCTGGAGGATATCTTCGCCGCGGCCTGGAACGGCCCCTACGTGCAGCCCGTGGACCCGCTTAAAGAGTACAAGCCGGTAAAGCGCAACTGACCGGGGGCCGCCGGCCGCCCTCAAGCGCCGGCAAGGAGCTCTCATGCTTTCATTAGCCGGGTTGATGACCGATAAAGAAGGGTTCAGCGCGCTCGTCATGGGCAACCACGCCCTGGCCCGCGCCATGGCCGAGGCCGGCACCGCCGTGGTGACCAGTTATCCCGGCTCGCCCACGCCGGAGATAGCCGAAGCGCTGCTGGCCGCGCCTGAAAAAAGCCGGCCCTGCCATTTCGAGTTCGCCGTCAACGAGAAGGTGGCCCTTGAAATAGCCGCCGGCGCCGCCCTCAACGGCCATCCCTCCGCCGTCTTCTTCAAGTCCGTGGGCCTCAACGTCGCGGCCGACTCCCTCATCCAGCTGCCGCTCATGGAGCTCACGGGCGGCATGGTAGTGATCCTGGGCGACGACCCCGGCGCCAACTCCTCCCAGAACGAGCAGGACAACCGCTGGTTCGCCCGCATGGCCTATATGCCCATGTTCGAGCCCGCCACTCCCGCCGAGGCCTACGCGATGTACAAGGAAGCCGCCGCCCTGGCCCGCGAGCGCCGCGCGCCGGTTTTCCTGCGCCTCACCACCCACGTCTGCCACGCCAGGGAGACCGTCAAGTTCGGGCCGCTGCCGGCCCGCCCGCACGACTGGTCGCCCGGCTTCGACGCCGCGAACGGCCCCTACGTGCCCATCACCACCGCCGTCTTCCCGCTCAAGAAAAAGGCCATGGAGAAGCTGGACGCCTGGGGCGCCTACGCCGAAAAGAGCCCGCTGAACGCCGTCTATAAAGCGCAGCCCGCCGGCGGCCGGCGCCTGGGGGCGATTTCCGCCGGGTTGCCGGCCCTCTGCCTGCTCGAGGCCGTGCGGGCCGCCGGCGCGCCGGTGGACGTGCTCAAGCTGGGCCTCACCTACCCGCTGCCCGGAGGGCTGCTGGCCGATTTCCTCGCCGCCCACGACGAGGTATATATACTCGAGGAACTGGACAGGGTGCTGGAGACCGAGCTGAAGGCCCTGGCCTACGAAAAGGGCCTGGCCTGCCGGCTGCATTCGCGCCGCGGCCACGCCGAGCTGATGGGCGAGCTGAGCCCGGAGCGGGCGCACGCCTGCCTGGCCGGCGCCTGGCCGGAACTTTTTCCGCCCCTGAAAAAGAGGAAATACGAGCCGCCGGCGGCCCGCCTGCCGCAGATGTGCCCCGGCTGCGGCCACCGCTCGGCCTTCCACGCCATCCGCCACGCGCTGCCGCCCGGCGCCATCACCGTGGGCGACATCGGCTGCCATTCCCTGGGCTTCCTGCCGCCTTATGAAATGGGCGAGGTGCTGCTTTCCATGGGCCATTCCGTGTCCACCGCCTCCGGCCTGGCCCTCAACAACGAGGGCCGCAAGGTGGTGGCCTTCGTGGGCGACTCCACCTTCTTCCACGCCGGCCTGCCCGGGTTGGTGAACGCCGCCTCGCGCGACAGCGACATCACCCTGGTGCTGCTCGACAACGGCACCACCGCCATGACTGGCCACCAGCCCCGCCCCGGCAACGGCGAGATAGGCGACCGGCTGGCCATCCCCGAACTGCTGAAAAGCCTGGGCGTGAAATTCCTGCGCGAGTGCGACGCTTACGACCAGCCCAAGCTGGCCGCGCAGCTGAAAGAGGCCATGGAGCACAAGGGCTTCGCCGTAGTCATAGCGCGCCACCCCTGCATGCTCAAGTTCATGCGCGACCGGCGCCGCGCCAACCCCGGCCTGAAGCCGCAGCACGTGGCGGTGGACCAGGGCAAATGCGCCAGGCACTATACCTGCGCGGCCGACTTCGCCTGCCCGTCGTTCATCCGGCACCCGGACGGCTCGGTGACCGTCAATACGGAGCTCTGCATCGGGGACGGCTCCTGCGTGCAGACCTGCCCGGCGCAGGCCATAGGGAGGGAAAAGTAATGGCTTTCAATATCTATATCTGCGGCGTGGGCGGGCAGGGCATAGGCCTGCTGGCGGCGGCGCTGGCGCAGGCCGCGGCCCGGGCCGGGCTGCAGGTGCGCGCCTGCGACACGCACGGCCTGGCGCAGCGCGGCGGTGTCGTCTCGTCGCATATCCGCATCGGCGCGGACGCGCTGACCCCGCTCTGCCCCGAAGGCGGCGCGGACCTGGTGCTGGCGCTCGAGCGGCTGGAAGCCCTGCGCGGCGCGGCGCTTTATCTCAAGGAAGGCGGGCGGGTGATCTATTACGACACGGCCTACCAGCCGGTCTCGGTGCGCGCGGGCGAGGCGGTTTATCCTTCGGCCGCCGAGGTGGAGAAAGAGGCTGCCGCCCTGGGCGGCGGCGCGGTCGCCGTTTCCCTCGGGGATATCCGCGACCCGCGCATGCAGAACTCCGCGCTGCTGGGCCGGGTGGCGGCCCTGGGCGCCGTGCCCGGCCTGCCCTCCGCCGCCATCGAGGAAGTGCTGAAGGAAATAGTCCCCGCCGCTGTCCTCGAGGAGAACCTGCGGATCTTCCGCTCCGCCGCTTAACGCTCAATGCCGGATATCGTGAAAATCATACTGCGCAGCGGGCCCTGCCTGGACAGCCCGGCCTTCCTGCGCCTTTACCTGCGCGCGCTGGGCAACCCCGCGCTGCGGCTGCTGGCGCTCGCGCTGCGGATAAAATTCTCGCCGGCAGTGCTCGACGCGGTCAGGGAGAGCCGGCTGCCGCCGGCGGAGAAGGCCGGGCTTTTCTCCGCCGCCATGAACCTCTTCAGGGGCGGCGGGGCTTTTAAGACCACCAGCGCCGGCCGCAGCCCGCTCACCGACGCGGCCGTGCTGGCCCTGGCGGGGCCGGGCGCGCTGATAGCGGAGGTCGGGGTTTCGGACGGGGTGTCGGCCCTGCACCTGCTGGAAAACGCCGGCGGGGCGGAGGTGCTGCTGACGGACCTGCAGGCCTCCTTCCCGTACCGGGACGCCGGCCCGGCCCGCGTGTTCTATTATACCGACGGGGCCTATATCTCGGTGAAGCTGCCCCTTTTCTATCTCTGCACCGGGCTCAAGGCCGGGGCCCTGCCGCCCGGCCTGCCGGAAGTCTCGCTGCTCAACCCGCTGGTGGCCGAAAAGTTCCCGGCCGCGCGGCTGGCCGCTTTCGACATCTTCGGCGGCGCCCTGCCGCGCCCCGCCGGCGTCATAAAGTGCGCCAACGTGCTGAACCTGGCCTATTTCTCACCGGAGAAGATCAAGGCCGCGCTGGAGAACCTGAGAAGCGCCCTCGCCGAGGGCGGCTGGCTGGTGATAGGCCAGAATAATCCCGCCTACGAGGGCGGCGAGGCCTGGCTGGCCCTGCAGCGCGAGGGAAACCGCCTGCTGCTGCGGCGGGAAGAGCACGGGCACGAACTGCTGCCCCTGCTGCGGTCGCCCGGCTTCTCCGGGCTGGTCGGTTAACCCGCATCCGGAATACGCAAAAAAATATCCGCGGCCTGCGCCGCGGATGACCCCGCTTTGAGCCAGGCGCTCCGGCCCGCTCAGGCCGGCTGCGTTTTAAGCGGCAGTTCGTAGAGCGTTATTTTCTTGTTGGTGTCGCCGAAGTATTTCAGCGCCCACGGGGTGGGGAAGAAGATGACCGGGTTGCCGGCGGAGTCGGCCCCCAGGCGCACGTTGTCGCCCAGGTGTATCATGCCGGAACTGAGCTGCGCCGCGCCGTCTTCGTCGAGCCAGCGCACGAACTGCCACGGGGCCGGCTCTATGACCGACTTCACTCCGTATTCCTCTTCCAGCCGGTACTGCGTCACTTCGAACTGCAGCGGGCCGACCGCGGCCAGCAGCGTGCTGCTGCCAGGCGCGTCCTTGGGGAAGAACTGCTGTATCACGCCTTCCAGCATCAGCTGCTCCAGGCCCAGCTTGAAAGGCTTGGACTTGGAGGGCACCGGGTTGGTCAGGTAGGTGAAGCACTCCGGGGGGAAGCGCGGTATTTCGTCGAAAACTATGGCGGGGTTCTCGGTCAGCGTGTCGCCGATCTTGTAGTCCTGGTGGCCCACCAGGCCCACGATGTCCCCGGGCCAGGCCTCGTCCACCGTCTCGCGCTCCTGGCCGAAGAGCTTGTTGGAATTGGACAGGCGCACCTTGCGGCCGTCGCCCATGTGGTGCACGCTCATGTCGCGCGTGAACTTGCCGGAGCAGACCCGCACGAAGGCCACCTTGTCGCGGTGGCGCGGGTTCATGTTGCCCTGGATCTTGAAGATGAAGCCGGAGAAGGCCGGGGTCTCGGGCGCGACGGAGCCGATGGAGGCGTCGCGCGGGCCGGGCGGGGCCGAATGCTCCACGAAGCCGTCGAGCATCAGCTGGATGCCGAAATTGTTGACCGCGCTGCCGAAGAACACGGGCGTAACTTCGCCGGAGAGGACCGCCTCCTGGTCGTAGGCGGTGCCCGCCAGCTCCAGCATGCCCACTTCCTCTATGAAATTGCGGTAGCTGACGGCGTCCAGTTTTTCCTTGATGAGCGGGTCTTCGAGGCCCGCGGTCTCCACGCCGGCCTTGAAGGCGCCGCCGGGGGTGCGCTCGAACAGGTGAGCCTGCTTCGTCATGCGGTCGTAGACGCCGCGGAAATCCGCGCCGTTGCCCATGGGCCAGTTGACCGGGAAGGGCTTGAGGCCCAGCACCTTCTCCAGCTCGTCTATCAGCTCCAGCGGCTCGCGGGAGGGGCGGTCCATCTTGTTGATGAAAGTGAAAATGGGGATGTGCCTGCGCTTGCAGACCTCGAAGAGCTTGAGGGTCTGCGCCTCTATGCCCTTGCCGCCGTCTATCACCATCACGGCGGCGTCCACCGCGGTCAGCACGCGGTAAGTGTCCTCGGAAAAATCGCGGTGGCCGGGAGTGTCCAGCAGGTTGATGCGGTAGCCGGCGTAGTCGAACTGCAGCACCGTGGAACTGATGGAGATGCCGCGCTTCTTCTCCAGCTCCATCCAGTCCGAGGCCGTGGCGCGCTGGTTCTTGCGGGCCGTCACGGTGCCGGCCAGGTGCAGGGCGCCGCCGTAAAGCAGCATCTTCTCGGTCAGCGTGGTCTTGCCGGCGTCCGGGTGGGAAATGATGGCGAAGGTGCGGCGTCTCTTGATCTCGTCCATGGCGTAGGGGTATAGGATATCTTTTTTCCGCCCCCGCGGAAAGGGCGGCGGGGCCTTAGGGCCCAGCCGGCAGGGGTCCTTAATCCTCCTTAATAAAGGGCCTTTCGCCTCAATCGGGGGAGCGCCCAAGATTGATAGCATTTAGGTGCAGTAGAGAGCCGGAGGTTCAAATGAAAAAACTTTTAGCCGCTATTTTGCTGACCCTGTGCTGGACGCCCGCGCGCGCCGCGGAGGCCGACCACTTTACGCTGCGCGACGGCGAGATGGCCGACATCACCGCCGAGGTGAACCGCCTGGCCAACGAGGGCTTGGACGCCGCCATAGAGGAGCTCAACGCGCAGGGCGCCTGCGACGACAGCGTGGAAAGCGAAAAGGTCCTCTACGAGCGCCTGACCGACGTTTTCTCCAACCACAAGAAAGGCCAGCTGGTGCAGGCCATCCTCCACGGCGACCTGCCCCGCACCGTGATCCCGCTCAACGAATCCCTTTACGGCGAGTGGAGCATCTGGAACGGCTTCCTGCTGGGGCGGCGCGGCGCGGCCAAGAGCCCGCTGGCCCTTTCCCCGCTCATAAAGATAGGCGACACCGTGATAGGCGTGGACAAACTGGAGCACATGTTCGGCATGGGCCAGATCTACTTCAAGGCCCATTACCTGAAAGGCAAGCCGCTGGTGCGGGTGCTCAAGAGCGGCATCTTCAAGGAGAAGACCTTCCTGGGCGGCAACATGCTCGCCACCGGCGTGTTCTCCTACGCCGACCTCTCGGCCAATTTCAACGGCATGCGCTTCTGGAACCACATGCTGCAGAAGCGCGACGACGTGCTGGGCGCGCAGCATAACGCCGGCCCGTACCTGGCCTGCCAGGCGGGCAGGTGGGTGAAGAACCCGGAGCGCCCCATAGACCTGCGCACCTACGTGGACGCCACCATGCAGGAGAGCATCAACTGCTCCAAGTTCGCCACCTCGGCCGGGGTGCGCAAGTTCCAGGAAGCCCTGGCCGGCATGCAGAGCAAGGATTCTACCCGCATCTTCACCTGCCCGGAGAACCCGGGCCTGCTCGACGAGGTCTCCCGCAAGTACGAGGTGCCGATGCCCGGCGACCTGCGCGAGACCACCGTGGACCACTGGATCATCAACCGCGACGGCAACACCAAGGTGTCCTACCTCAACGAGTTCTGACGCCGAGCCGGCGCAATAAGAACGCCCGGGACCTCCCGGGCGTTTTTGCTTTGTCCCTCGCCGCTTATTGGGCGGCGGGCGGCGCGGTCTTGAAGACCGGGCCGGGGAACCAGAACAGGCGCCGCCCGGCCACCGGGTTGAGCAGCAGCGCGAAGGCTATCCACAGCGACAGCAGCCCCAGCAGCACGGTCAGGACCGCTATGGGCAGCGCGAAGGCGGCGGTGCCGGCCAGGGCGCCCAGGATCTTGAAGACGTACATCAGGTCTATGATCAGCAGGAACAGGAACAGCAGCCCGCTGAAGAAGCCGAAGCCGTAGGTCATGGCCGCGAAGACCAGCAGGAAACAGATATCCACCGACAGCAGCACCGCGTGGTCGGGCATCACGCCGCCGGCCACCGAGGTCAGCATCCACCAGTTCATCACCCAGTTAAAGGCGAAGGCCGTGAACAGCGTGCCGCCGTAGAGGTTCTTGTTGGCCAGGCTCATTACGCCGGCCAGGAACTGGCAGCCGCCGCCGAAGAGCAGGCACAGCATGGCCGCGGTCTTGAGCGCGGCGGGGGTCAGCGTGACCCCGAAGGCTATGGGCGCCAGGGCGGCGCAGCCTACGGCCAGCCCTATCAGGCCCAGCGGCGTGGGTTCGGCGAAAAGCGGTAAAGGCGCGGTCTGCGGATTGCTCATCTTTCCTCCAGTATTTGCTTACCGGAGAAAATTATATCAAAGGGCGCCGCGCGCGTGGGCGGGGCGGATTCACTTTTTTGGCAGGGGGGAAGTCAGAAGCCGGCGTACTTGCGCACGCTGACCAGGCGGCTGTAATAGTAGGGGTTGGTGACCGAGTCTATATGCACGCCGTTGGTGAAGGAGGCGTGCACGAAGAAGCCCTTGCCCACGTAAACGCCGACGTGGTCCACGCGGGCCGTGCCCGGCTGCTTCATGGCGAAGAAGATGAGGTCCCCGGGCAGCACCGCCGAAGGGGCCAGGTAGCGCGTCTGGGCGAACTGCTCCTTTGAAACCCGGGGCAGCGCCAGGCCGGCCCTGGCGTAGACCAGCTTGGCGAAGGCCGAGCAGTCCATGCCGGTATCCGGGTGCATGCCGCCCCACAGGTAAGGGGTGTTCAGGAAGGTCATGGTCTCGCGCACCACGGCCTCGCGCGCGTCGGCGATGGTGCGGGCCTGGGCGGGGAGCGGCAGGGAGAGCGCGGCGAGCAGCAGCAGTTTTTTCAGCGGCATGGATTTAGTGTATTATATAACAAGGTTCCGACTTACGGGAATGAAAAAGCTCTCCCTTCTGCCGCTGCTCTTAACACTGTTCCCGCTCTCCGCGGGCGCGGCGGACCTGCCTGACCTGCGCAGCCAGGCCGCGTGGGGCGAAAAAGAAAAAAAAGAATTCATAGGCTTCCTCAAGACCAGCCAGCCGGTGCCGGCCGGGCAGGTAAAGTCCGTGGCCGCCGGCAGCGTGGCCGGGCGGAGCGCGCCGCGCAGGGCCCGCTACGCCTCGCTGGCGCTGGAGAGCGACACCCTGGTGATAGACATGGGGGGCGGCCGCAGCAAGACGGAAGCCACCACGCTGGGCGGCAAGCTGCTGGTGGGCGGCCACCTGTTCTCCTGGGTGCGCTATTACGCCGGCGTAAAATATAACCGCGTAGGGCAGGACAAGCTGGACGGCACGCGGGCGCGCCTGTCCCATACGGAGATCCCCGTGGGCCTGGAACTGGCGCTCATACCGCTGGGCACGCCGCATACCCGCTACGTGCTGCTGCGCGGCGGGGTTTCCTCCCATCATTTTTCCGGACCGGCGGACAAAGCCGGTTTCGCGGCGCCGCTGCTGGGCTGGCACCCGGCGTGGAACCTGGCCCTGGGCTACGAGTGGCAATTCGCCAATTCCAACTGGCGCTTCCACGCGCTGGCCGAAGGCAGCAGGTCCTTCTACCGCGCCGGGAAAACTCAGTTTTACGGCCTGGGCCTGACTACCGGTTTTGTTTATACCTTCTAAGGAGATATCATGAAAAAGATGATCATAGCGGTGCTGGCGCTGGGCCTGGCGGCCTGCGGCAAGCCGTCGGATACGGCGGGAGACGGCAAGGCGCCCAAGGCTGAACAGTCCGCGGGGCCGCAGAAAGGCGCGCCCGCCCCGGAGCTGACGCTGCCGACCATCATCAGCGGCGAACTCAAGTCCGTGAAGGGCTGGGGCGACCTGAAGGGCAAGGCCGTGGTGCTGGAGTTCTGGGGCACCTTCTGCGACCCCTGCGTGGAAAATATCCCGCACATGAACGAGCTGGCCGAAACCTTCAGGGACAAGCCGGTGGTCTTCATCTCCATAACCCGGGATGGCCGGGACGAGGTGGAGAAATTCATGCAGAAGAACCCGATGAAGGGCAACGTGGCCGTAGACGGGAAGGACGCCTTCAGGGCTTTCCAGGTGCGGGGCATACCGCATACCGTGCTGGTGGACAAGGAGGGCGTGATCCGGGCCTTCTCCTACCCTTCGATGGTCACTCCCGCCACCATAGACGCCCTGCTGGCGGGCAGCGACATGATCCCCGGTGCCATAGTAAAGCGGGCGCCTAAGGAAGCCTCCGCCGCTCCGTCGGCGGCCGGCGGCAGCCTGGCCTCTTTCTCCGTGGGCGAGTCGGACGGGGAGCCTTCCATGAGCTACGGCGGCGGTTCTTTCGAGGTGGACGGAATAACCCTGTCCTACGCCATAAAGCAGGCCATGCGCGGCTTCCACGGCGTAAAATTCACCGGCGTGGACCAAACCCTGCTTAACAAGAAGGTGAAGATCAGCGCCAGGACGGCCCCCGGGCCTGAGTCCGACCAGGCTGCCCTGAGCAGGCTGATAATCTCCGGGCTCAACGGCGCTTTTCCCCTGAAGATCGCGGTGGTGAAGCGCGACAGCAAGGTTTACCTGCTTAAAAAGGCGGCCGGTTCCAAGGTGGTGCTGGCCGAGGGGAAAATGGGGAGCCGGCGGACCGGCAACAACGGGAAAGAAGTTACCCTTGCGGCCAGCGGCGCGGCCATGGATGAACTGGCGGAAATCGTTGAGGAGTGGCTGGACCAGCCGGTGCTCGACGAGACCGGCCTGGGCGGCGCGCGCTATGTCATTGATTTCAAGGCCTCGCCGGTGACCCTGGCGGCCATCAACGCCGCGCTGAAAGAAAAGCTCGGCCTGCAGCTGGTCGAGGCGCGCAGGACCGTCGAAATGGTCGAGGTGACCGGGGACGGGGGGGGCGCTGGCCGCCAAAAAATAGCGGGACAAGGCCCCGCCGCAAATAAAAACACCCGGGCTTCCCCGGGTGTTTTTATTTTGGTTCGCGGGGCGGCTCAGTGCACGCCGTGCATCCACTTGCGGATCTTCGGGGTCATGAGCAGCAGCAGCGCGGCCGCGCCCAGGCCGGTGGCGGTGGGGATCATGTAGAAGGTGGTGTGGCTCATGGAATCGTAGTTGCCGGCGAAGAAGCCGCCCACGAAACCCGCCGCCACGCTGGAGAGGAACCAGACGCCCATCATCAGCGAGCCGAACTGCGCCGGCGCCAGCTTGGTCACCAGCGACAGCCCGACGGGCGAGAGGCACAGCTCGCCCAGGGTGTGGAAGAGGTAGGCGCCCACCAGCCACAGCATGCTGACGGGGCCGTATTTCTGGTACGAGGCCGCGGCCGCTATCATCACCACGAAGCCGATGGCCAGCAGGCCCAGGCCTATGGCGAACTTGATGGGGCTGGACGGTTCGCGCCCGGTCTCGCCCAGGCTGATCCACATCTTGGAGAAGAACGGGGCCAGCAGCACGATGAAGAACGGGTTGAGCGACTGGAACCAGCCGGCCGGCACCCTGAGGTCGCGCCCGAACAGGTGGATGGCGCGGTTGGTCTCCGCGTCGGCGAACAGGGTCAGCGAGGAGCCGGCCTGCTCGAAAGCGGACCAGAAGAAGATGGAGAAGAACACCATGATGAAGATGACGGCCAGGCGCTGCTTCTCGACCTGCGTCAGGGTGGACTTGACCGGTTTGGAGGCGTAGGCGTAAGCCAGGCCTATCAGCACCAGCACGGCGGCCAGGCCGTAGACCCAGTTGGGGATGAAGCCGGTGATGTTGTAGCCGTTCATCTGTAAGGCGCTGCCCACCAGGAAGACCAGCATGACCGTCACCAGGGTTATCGGCACCCAGTAATTGGTCTGCGGGCTGGAGGGCTTCATCATCTTGTCGCCCAGCATGGCCTTGTTGCCCCACAGGTACATGGCCAGGCCCAGCACCATGCCCACGCCGGCCGCGCCGAAGCCGTAATGCCAGCCCACTTCCTCGCCCAGCGTGCTGCAGATGAGCGGGGAGAACATGGCGCCCAGGTTGATGCCCATGTAGAAGATGGTGAAGCCGGCGTCGCGGCGGGGGTCGTTGGTCTCGTAGAGCGAGCCGACCACCGTGGAGATGTTGGGCTTGAAGAAGCCGTTGCCCATGATGAGCAGGATCATGGCGCCGAAGAAGAACGGCAGCGGGGGGAAGGCCATGGCGAAATGCCCGAGGGCCATCAGCGTGCCGCCCAGCACTATGGCCTTGCGCTGGCCCATGTAGCGGTCGGCGATGTAGCCGCCCAGCAGCGGCGTCAGGTAGACCAGGCCGGTATACCAGCCGTAGACGCCCGCGGCCTTCTCGGTGGAGAACATCAGGTACTTCACCATGTAGAGCATCAGCAGGGCGCGCATGCCGTAGTAGGAGAAGCGCTCCCACATCTCGACGAAGAAGAGAAGGAAGAGGCCTTTGGGATGGTTGTGGTGGATGCTCATAGATCTCCGTATGTCCGGGAAAAGATTGTTCTCATTATATATTAATTAACGTGAAGTTAAGAATATCGGTAAACAATAATTTAATCATTACGAAATAATTATAAACGGCCCCGCCGGCTAAGATATTAAC